>Ga0247727_10006132_pt1 | contig 23794 bp, 24 predicted proteins | sample WisWelCaveWW1625_FD_202498 | JGI IMG/M metagenome (GOLD analysis project Ga0247727, IMG submission 202498) | Biofilm microbial communities from Wishing Well Cave, Virginia, United States - WW16-25 | ecosystem: Environmental > Aquatic > Deep subsurface > Groundwater > Cave microbial mat | place... | reverse complement strand
CCCACCAGGGTGCGGCCAGCAGGACGGCGCTCAGCAGCCCGTACGAGAAGACATGCCCGCCGTGCTTGACGAGGCGGATGTCCTGCGCGTAGTCGGTCTTGAAGATGAAGCGCATCAGAGTTTTTTTCCGATCAGACTTTCTTCCGGCCTGTCTCGCCGAAAATCCCGGAAGGCCACACGATCAGCACGATGAGCACCACCACGTAGGCGGCCACGTCCTTGAACCCCTCGGGCAGGTAAAAACCCGCCAGCGCCTCCACCACGCCGATGATCAGCCCGCCCACGATCGCGCCCGGGACGCTGCCGAAACCACCGACCACCGCCGCCGGGAACGCCTTCAGGCCGATGAAGCCCATGTTCGAGTGAATGAAGGTCACCGGCGCCAGCAGGATCCCGGCAAACGCCGCGGTCCCGGCCGAGAGCCCCCAGATCATCATGTTGACGCGCCGCACCGGGATGCCCATGTAGTAGGCGGCGAGCTGGTTCTGCGAGGTCGCCTGCATCGCCACGCCGAGCGTGGAAAAGCGGAAAAACAGGTACAGCACCGCGCACAGCGCCGCGGTCATGGCGATCACCATCAGCTGCTGCACCGGCAGGATCACGCCGCCCAGCCTCCAGACGTCGTCGGAAAACGGCGTCGGGATCTGGTAGGTCTCGGTGCCCCAGCCCGGCACCATGGTGACGATGCCGCGCACCACGTAGCCGACGCCGATCGTGATCATCACCACGGTGAAGGCCGGCTGGCCGAGCACCGGCCGCAAGATCAGCCGCTCGGCAAGCATGCCGACCGCAGCCATCGCCGCCACCGCGAACAGGATCGTCGCCCAGTAGGGCCAGCCCATGATGACGCTCGCGGTGAGCGCGAAGAAACCGCCCAGCATCATCAGGTCGCCCTGCGCGAAATTGACCGTCTCGGTCGCCTTGTAGATGAGCACGAAGCCGAGCGCGACCAGGGCGTAGACGCAGCCGAGAGAAACGCCCGCCACCAGCAGTTGCAGCAGATCGGTCAATGCTCCTCCCCGGCGCAAATTCTACAGAAGAAAGCCCGCGGTTCACCAAGCAATTGCTTTTGCGATGGGACCGAATTAGACTCGATCGAAGTCCTGCGATGAGCGCATTTGAACCATTCTCCACCCACGCGGTGCTCAACCAGCCCGCGCCGCTCGAGAACTACAACCTGTTTGAGTCCGACCGCGCGCTCGGCGACGCGCTCGCGTTCAACTGCCCGCGCGAGCGGCTCGCCGCGGCGCGCGAGCGTCTTTGCGCGCTTGGCGCCGAGCTCGGCCGGCGCGAGACCTACGCCCTGGCGGACGCCGCGAACCGCCACTCGCCCGAGCTGCGCGCCTACGACCGTCACGGACGACCGCGCGACGAGGTCGAGTTCCACCCCGCCTGGCACGCACTCCTCGCGCTGCTCATGCGTCACGGACTGCATACCGGGCCCTGGTCGGATCCGTTCCCGGGCGCGCATGTCGAGCGCGCCGCCGGCTACCTGCTGTTCGGCGAGATCGAGAACGGGGTGCAGTGTCCGGCGACCATGACCTACGGCGCGGTGCCCGCCATCCGGTCGAACGCCGCGCTCGCCGCCGAGTGGCTGCCGAAGCTGCTGGCGCGCGAATACGACCCGCGCTTCGTGCCCGCGCGCGACAAGCGCTCGGCGCTCGTCGGCATGGGCATGACCGAGAAGCAGGGCGGCTCGGACGTGCGCGCCAATACCACCGCCGCCGAGGCCGCGGGCGACGGCGCCTGGCGCATCACCGGCCACAAGTGGTTCTTCTCGGCGCCGATGTGCGACGCCTTTCTCGTGCTCGCCCAGTCGCCGGGCGGGCTGTCGTGCTTCTTCATGCCGCGTTTCCTGCCCGACGGCACGCGCAACGCGATCCGCATCCGGCGCCTCAAAGACAAGCTCGGCAACCGCTCCAACGCAAGCTCCGAGGTGGAATTCGAGGGCGCGTGGGCGGTCCTGCTCGGCGACGAAGGCCGCGGCGTGCCGATGATCCTCGAGATGGGCGTCTATACGCGCCTCGACTGCGCGATCACCACAGCGGGCCTCATGCGCCAGGCGCTCGCGCAGGCGCTCTGGCACGCGGCGCAGCGCAAGACGTTCGGCAAGCTGCTGCGCGAGCAGCCGGCGATGAAGAACGTGCTCGCCGACCTCGCGCTCGAATCGGAGGCCGCGACCGCGCTGGTGCTCAGGCTTGCGCGCGCCTACGACGCGCAGGGCGAAGCGCGCGAGCGGCTGCTCGCGCGCGTGCTGACGCCGGCGTCGAAGTTCTGGATCTGCAAGCGCGGCGCGCACTTCGCGGAAGAAGCGATGGAGGCGATCGGCGGCAACGGCTACGTGGAGGAGTCCGTGCTGCCACGAATCTACCGCGAGATGCCGTTGAACTCCATTTGGGAGGGCTCGGGCAACGTCATGTGCCTCGACGTGCTGCGCGCGCTCAGGAAGTCGCCAGACGTCGTCGAAGGGCTCGCCGTGGAGCTCGATGCGGCTGCCGGCGCCCACCCCGCCTACGACCGCTTCTGCAGCGCACTGAAAGTCCGGCTTGCCGACGCCGCGGCGAACGAGGGCGACGCGCGCAGGCTCACGCAGGACCTCGCGCTCGCGGTGCAGGCAAGCTTGCTCGCGCGCCACGCGCCGGGGTTCGTTTTCGAAGCGTTCTGCGCCTCGCGCCTCGATGGCGGCCTCGGCGGCGCCTTCGGCACCCTGCCGCCGGGCGCACAGGTGGATGCACTGATCGACCGCGCAATGCCGCGATGAAGTCCGTAAGGGTCGGCGCCGGACTGGGTTTCTATGGCGACTCCTGGCGCCCGGTGCGCGCGTCGATCGAGCGCGGCGGCGTGCAGTACATCGCCTCCGATCACCTCTCCGAGCTGACGCTCGCGATCCTGCAGAAGGACCGGCAGAAAGATCCTGCGGCAGGTTACGCCCGCGACGGCGTGCCGATGCTGGCCGAACTGTGGCCGCTCGCGGCGAAGCGCGGCGTCAAGTTCGTGCTCAACGCGGGCGGCCTCAATCCGCAGGGCGCACGCGCAGCGATCGCGCGCGCCTTCCACGACCAGGGCTGGAAGGCGAAGATCGCCACCGTCACCGGCGACTCGGTGCTCGAGCGCATCGACGAGCTGCGCTCAGGCGGCGAGCCGCTTGCGCACATGGACACCGGCGCCGACCTCGCTGCGGTGCGCGACCGGATGCTGTTCGCGAACGCCTACCTCGGTGCGCAGCCGATCGCGGAGGCGCTGGCGCAGGGCGCCGACATCGTGCTCACCGGCCGCGTGGCGGATGCCGCGCTCACGCTGGGGCCTCTCGCCTACGAATTCGGCTGGCAATGGGACGACTGGGACCGGATGGCGGCCGGCCTCACGCTCGGCCACCTGCTGGAGTGCTCGGGCCAGGGTTCGGGCGGCAATTTCGGCTCGGCGGGCGAATGGGCCAAGGTGCCCGATCACGCGCACCTCGGCTACCCGATCGCCGAGGTGTCCGAAGATGGCAGCGCGCTGTTCACCAAGCCACCCGGCACCGGCGGGCGCGTTTCATTCGACACCGTTCGCCAGCAGCTGCTCTACGAAGTGCACAACCCGCACGCCTACTATTCGCCCGACGTGGTGCTCGACATGGGCAGCCTGAAAATCGAAGACCGGGGGAATGACTGCGTGCGCATCGCCGGCGCCTCGGGCGCGGCGCGGCCGCAGACGCTCAAGATCGTCGCCGGTTACCAGGACGGCTGGATGGGGACCGGCATGATCGGCTTCGCCTGGCCCGAGGCCTATGCCAAGTGCGAAAAGAGCGCCGAAATCGTGCGAACACTGGTGATGGAGCAGGGCTGGGCGGTCGAAGATACCAACGTCGAATACATCGGCTACAACTCGCTGCTGGGCGCGAATGCCGATCCGACCTACCGCGACCAGCTGAACGAATGCTTCCTGCGCATGACCATCCGCACCAGGGACAGGCGCATCGCCGATAGTTTCGGGCGCCTGTTCCCCTGGCTCGGCCTCTCGGGTCCGCCGTACGTGGGCAGCCTGAAGGGCGTGCAGCCTGCCAGGGAACTACTGGGGATCTGGCCGGCTCTGGTTCGAAGAGAACTGGTGGAAAAAAACATAAAAATAGAGCTCGAAAGCGTCTAGTGCGGGTACCTCTCTGGAAAATCGCTCACGCGCGCTCGGGCGACAAGGCCGACCGCGCCGACATCGGCCTGTTCGCCTTCGACGCCGGGACCTACGCGGTGCTCAAGCGCGAGGTGACGCGCGAGCGGCTCGCCGCGCACTTCGCCGGCTTCAACGCCGGGCCGGTCGAACTCTGGCCGCTCGACAACATCCTTGCGCTCAAGATCGTGCTCAATGGCGCGCTCCAGGGCGGCGCGGCGCGCAGCCTGCGAATGGACAATCTGGGCAAGTGCGTCGCCGCGCAATTGCTGAGAATGGAAATTGAAGCTCCGGAAGACCTGCCACGATTAAAAGCAAACTAAGGAAACTGCAAAATGGCAATAGGCGCGACGAGCTGCTGCGTGTCTGCGCGCGCCTGTTCCGCGAGAAGAGCTTCGACGGCACCACTATCCGCGACATCGCCACGGCCGCGGGCATGCACTCGGGCAGCCCGTTCTACCACTTCGCCAGCAAGCAGGAGATGCTGCTCGCGGTAATGGAACAGGGCCTCGCCGAAGGCCTGCGCCGCTCCGAGGCGGTGCTCGCCGGGCGCCTCGCGCCGCGGGAGAAGTTCCGGCGCCTGGTGCGCTCGCACCTTGGCACCATCCTCGACAAGGGCCACGATTTCATCCCGGTGCTGCTCTACGACTGGCGCTCGCTGACGCCGGCCAACCGGCGCCGCGTCATCGCGCTGAAGGATCGCTACGACGCGCTCTGGCAGCGGATGCTCGACGAACTCGCGCGCGAGGGCCTGATCGACGGCGACCCGCAGGTCGCGCGCCTGTTTGTGCTCGGCGCGGTCAACTGGTCGGCGAAGTGGTACCGGGCCGGCGGCCGCCTCTCGGTGGACGAGCTCGCGGCGCAGGCGGCCAAACTGCTGCTGCGATGATGCGCGCATGGAACAGCTGAAATGACCCGCGACCGCGTCCTGTACGCCGCGCCGGCGCTCGCCTGCGCGGCGCTGCTCGGCTTCGGTTACTACCTGCAGGTTTTCGAGCGCCAGGACCCCTGTCCCCTGTGCGTCGTCCAGCGGGGCTTCTACTACGGGGTTCTTCTGGTTTTCGCCATTGCTGCAATGCATTTACCTGGCAGAACAGGAAAATCGATCTACTGCGTCACCGCAACCCTGCTCGCTCTGGGCGGCTGCGGGGTCGCGGCGCGGCAGGTCTGGCTGCAGCATCTCCCGGCGGATCAGGTACCTGCCTGCGGGCCGGATCTGTTTTTCATGATGGAGAATTTCCCGCTCGGACGCCTGCTCGAGAAGGTATTCATGGGCTCCGGGCAGTGCGCGGAGGTAAACTGGCAGTTCCTCGGGCTCTCCATTGCCGAGTGGTCGCTCGCCTGGTTCGCTGTCCTCGCGCTGTATGCGCTGTGGCTGGGGTTGCGGTCCGGTAACAGGCGGCGCTAGCAGCTCAACCTCTCAGGGGAGGAAAAATGGACTTCTCCGTACTCGCAACCTCGCTGCAAACCACGCTGGGCGGGCAGTTGCCGGCGATCTTCGGCGCGCTCGGCATCATCGCGGTCGGCTGGCTGGTGGCGGTGGTGCTGCGCGCCGGCACGCGGCGCCTCCTCAGCATGCTCAAGGTCGACTCGCGCATCGAGGAGAGCACCGGCCAGAAGGTCGGCGTCGAATCCGGCATCGCGATCGGGGTGTTCTGGCTGATCATCCTGGTGACAGTGGTGGCGGTCTTCGACTCGCTGCACCTGGACCGGATCTCCAATCCGTTCGCGCAACTGGTAACTCAGATCATCGGTTACGCGCCGCGCCTGATCGCCGGCACCATCCTGGTGCTGCTCGCCTGGCTGATCGCGACGCTGATCCAGGCGCTGGTCGGCCGCGCGCTCTCGGCGAGCGCGCTGGGCGAGAAGCTCTCCAGGGAAGCCGGCATGGAGCCGATGAGCAAGACGGTGGCCAACGTGCTGTTCTGGCTGGTGGTCCTGCTGTTCATGCCGAGCATCCTCGCGGCTTTCGAGCTGCGCGGCCTGCTCGAGCCGGTGCAGGGCATGCTCGCCAAGCTGCTCGACATGGTGCCCAACGTGTTCGGCGCGGCAGTGATCGGTTTCGTCGGCTGGCTGGTGGCGAAAGTCCTGCGCGGCCTCGTCACCAACCTGCTCGCGGCCGCGGGCGCCGACAAGATGGGCAGCCAGATCGGCCTCGCCGAGGCGGTCAAGCTGTCGCGCCTCGCCGGCACCATCGTGTTCATCCTCGTCTTCGTGCCGACGCTGATCGCGGCGCTGGACGCGCTCAAGGTCGAAGCGATCTCGCGGCCGGCGACCGAGATGCTCGAGCGGCTGCTCGCCGCGGTGCCCAACCTGGTGGCGGCGGCGCTGATTCTCGTCGTCACCTGGTACGTGGCCAGGTTCGCCGCCGACGTGCTGTCGCGACTGCTGGCCGGCATGGGCCTGGACACCGTGCCCGAGAAGCTCGGCATGTCCGGCATCTTCGCCGGCGTCTTCAAGCCCTCGGCGCTGGTGCGCTGGCTGGCGCTGTTCTTCGCCATGCTGTTCGCCACCGTCGAAGCGGCGAATCGCCTGGAGTTCACTCAGGTCCGCGACCTGGTTTCGACGTTCATCAAGTTCGGCGGCGAAATCCTGCTCGGCGGCGCGATCTTGGTGATCGGCTTCTGGCTGGCGGGGCTGGCGCACGACGCCATCCGCCGTGCCGTGGGCGAGGGCCGGACGGCTCTGGCTCAGCTCGCGCGCGTCGCGATCCTCGGCCTGGTCGTCGCCATGGGCCTGCGCGCGATGGGCATTGCCGACGACATCGTCAACCTCGCCTTCGGCCTGACGCTGGGCGCGGTGGCGATCGCCTTCGCGCTCTCGTTCGGCCTGGGCGGGCGCGAAGCCGCCGGGCGCCAGATGGAGCACTGGCTGTCGCAGCTGCGCAAGTAAAGGCTAGCGCGCTATCGCCTTCGCGATCGCGGCGATCACCTCGGGCTGCTCGCCGATTGGCGGCTCGACGGTGATGGCGAGGTCCGCGTGGCGCCCGCGGATCTCGGCGACGAGCTTGGGCAGGTCGTCCTTCAGATGGCCGCCTGAACCGAAGAACACCGGCACGACCCTCAGCGAACGCACCCCGTCGGCATAGAGCGCCGCCGTGCACTCCGGCAGCGCCGGCCGCATCAGCTCGAGGAAGGCGAGCACGATGCGCTCGCCGGGCAGCAGCTCGCCGAGCTCGGTTACGAGCTGCTGGAACGGGCGCGCCCAGTCCGGATCGCGCGCGCCATGGGCAAAGAGGACGAGTGCTCGTTTGGCCATGGCGCGATTATCTGCGACGCGGCCGCTTCCCGATAGACCTCGCCGAGCAGGATTAATACCGGCCCACCCGAACTGCGGGCGGCGGTCCGCTCCAGTTCTGCGAGCACGCCATGGAACGCGCGCCGTTCGGGCAACGATGCATTCTCGATGATGACCGCCGGCGTCGCCGCCGGCTTGCCCGCCGCGATCAGCGCGCGGGAAATTTCTCCCGCCTCGCCCGCGCCCATATAGATCGCAACAGTGTCCGCGGCGAGTGCCGCCCTGGCCCACTCGTTCGGGCGCTCTCCCGCACCTGCCCTGGGCGTCAGGAAAACAACGGAACGGGACAATCCCCTTCGGGTCAGTGAAACGCCCAACTCCGCCGCCGCGGCGAGTGCGGCGGTGACGCCGGGGACGATCTCGACGCGGATGCGCTGCTCTTTCAGATACGCAATCTCTTCATGCGCGCGCCCGAACAGCATCGGATCGCCGCCCTTCAGTCGCACCACCACCTGGTGCTTGCGCGCGGCGTCCGCGAGGCGCTTGTTGATGAAATTCTGCGCCGTCGAATGCCGGCCGCTTCGTTTTCCGACTTTGAATTTTATTGAGTTTCTACTCAACAAAAGCACTTCGTCCGGTACCAGAGCGTCGTAAAAAACGATATCTGCACTCTCGAGCAGCCGCGCGGCGCGCAGCGTGAGGAGGTCCGTCGCGCCGGGGCCGGCGCCGACCAGGTAGACGATGCCGCTCATTCGATCATCCCCGCGGCGACGGTCTGGTTGGTCGCCTCATCGATCAGGATGAAGGCGCCCGTGGCCCGGTCTGTCGCATAAGCGTCCACAAACACCGGCTGTTGCACGACCAGCGCCGCGTGCACGATGTCGTTCATGCGCACGCCGCCTTCCAGCGCCTGCCACTTCAAGGTAAGCACATCGACACGATAGTTGATCGAGGCGAACCTTGCTTTCACGGTGCGCGTGGTGTGCTTGAGCAGATAGCGGCCCTGCGGCGCGAGCGGCTCGTTGGCGAGCCAGCACAGCTTCGCCTCGAAAGCCCTGGCCGCGCGCGGCGGCCGGCTGGCGTCCGCGATCATGTCGCCGCGCGAGACGTCCAGTTCATCTTCCAGCTGCAGTGCCACCGAGTCGCCCGTCACCGCTGTTTCGAGTGCGCCATCCAGAACGGAGATGCCTGTTACCCTGGTGCGGCGTCCGGAGGGAAACGCAATCACCTCTGCACCGATTCGGACCGTCCCGGCTGCGACGCGGCCCATATAGCTCCGCGTGCCGGAAAACACCGCATTGGATCCTTCCGCGCGCGCTACATACTGCACTGCAAAACGCAACGGCAGCGAGGTGTTGACGGTTCCCGCGTCGATTGCCTCCAGCGCTTCCAGCAGCGTCGGGCCTTCATACCAGTCCAGGTGCGTGCCGCGCTCGACCACCATGTCGCCCCGCAGCGCCGACAGCGGGACGAACCGCAGGTTCGATATTTCAAGCGGCGCAGCGAAGCTCTCGAACGCGTCGCGCACCGCTTCGAACACTTCCTGCCGGTAGCCGGCGAGGTCGAGCTTGTTGACCGCCACCACGATACTGCGGATGCCCAGCAACTGCACGATCAGCAGGTGGCGCTTGGACTGCGCGAGCAATCCCTTGGTCGCATCCACCAGGATCACCGCAGCGTCCGCGGTGGAGGCGCCGGTCACCATGTTGCGCGTGTACTGCTCGTGGCCCGGCGTGTCGGCGATGATGAACTTGCGGTTGCCGGTAGCGAAATAGCGGTACGCGACGTCGATGGTGATGCCCTGTTCGCGCTCGGCCTCCAGGCCGTCGGTCAGCAGCGAAAGGTCGAGATCCCCGTTGCCGCGCTTCGAGGAAGCGCGCACCACCGCGTCCAGCTGGTCCTGCAGGATGGTGCGGGAGTCGTGCAGCAAGCGCCCGATCAACGTGCTTTTGCCGTCGTCCACGCTTCCGCAGGCGATGAAGCGCAGCACCCCAAGATCGGCAACCGCGTTCCTCTCGATCTCGCCAAGCAGGGACATCAGAAATACCCCTCCTTCTTGCGTCGCTCCATCGAGGCGTCGGAGGTCTGGTCGTCCATCCGCGTGGCGCCGCGTTCGGTCTGCTTTGAAGATATTGTTTCTTCAATAACTGAAGCAACATCAGACGCAACTGATTCAACCGGGCAGGTGCAGCTGATGTCGCCGACGGTCCGGAAACGCACCGAAAGTTCCTCGCTTTTTTCTCCATCTTTTGGAATGAAAAGAAAACCGTTCTTCCGCACCACTGCGCGCCGATGCGCGTAGTAGATCGACGGCACCGCCAGCTGCTCGCGCCCGATGTACTGCCAGACGTCGAGCTCGGTCCAGTTCGAGATCGGGAACACGCGCACGTGCTCGCCCTTGTGCACGCGCGGGTTGTAGAGGTCCCAGAGCTCCGGGCGCTGGTTCTTAGGATCCCATTGCCCGAACTCGTCGCGGAAGGAAAACACCCGCTCCTTGGCGCGCGCCTTCTCCTCGTCGCGCCGCGCGCCGCCGATCGCCGCATCGAAACCGGACTCGGCGATGGCTTCGAGCAGCGTCACGGATTGCGCAGCATTCCGGCTTTGTTCCTTGGCATGAAGACGAACAGTTCCGCGGCGAATCGAATCCTCGACCGTGCGCACGATCAGGCGCTCGCCCAGTTGCGCCGCACGCGCGTCGCGGAACGCGATCACCTCGTCGAAATTGTGGCCGGTGTCGATGTGCAGCAGCGGGAACGGGAAGCGCCCGGGGCGGAAGGCTTTCTCGGCGAGGCGCAGCAGCACGAGCGAATCCTTGCCGCCGGAGAAGAGCAGCACCGGATTGGCCGACTCGCCCGCGACTTCGCGCAGGATGGTGATGGCCTCGGACTCCAGCCAGTCGAGGTGCCTACGCTCGAACTTCATGCCGGTGCAGGCCGCATTCTTTTTTCTCGGTTTGTTCCCACCACCAGCGCCCTGCGCGCGCGTCCTCGCCCGCCACCACCGGCCGGGTGCAGGGCGCGCAGCCGATCGAGCGGTAGCCCTGGTCGTAGAGCGGGTTGTACGGCACCTCGTAGCGGTGGATATAGGCCCAGACGTCGGCCTCGCTCCAGTCCGCCAATGGATTGAATTTCATCAGGCCGTGAACGTCATCCGATTCCTCGAACGCAATATCAGCGCGAAAAGTGGATTGATCGCGACGCATCCCGGTGATCCAGGCCCGCTTGCCGGCCAGCGCGCGCCGCAGCGGCTCGACCTTGCGAATGCCGCAGCATTGCTTGCGCAACTCGACGCTCTCGTAGAAGGCATCGCGCCCGAAGCGCACGACGTATTCGCTCACCGCCTGCGGTTGCGGCTGGACAATGCGCACGGCGATGCCATAGCGCTGCTCGATGCGGTCAACGAGATCGAGCGTGTCGCCGTGCAGCCGCCCGGTGTCCAGCACGAAGATCTCTACCGGCAGGCGTTCGCGGCCGATCAGGTCGGCGAGCACCATGTCCTCGATCGAAAGGCTGGAGGCGAGCGTCGCGGGATGGTGCTCCCGTGCGACCCTGGCCAGCAGGCTGCGCGCCTGGCCTTCCCTGCTCATCGTCCGACCCGCCTGCGGAACAGCGGCACCGGCTGCGCGGCGCTGGACTGATAGGCTTCGCTGAAGTCGCCAAACGCGCGGAGCGCGTCCTGCACATCCTCGCCCTCGCGCAGCTGGAACGCGTCGAATCCGCACTGCGCCATCTGCTGCAGGTGGTCGCGCGCGACCACCCCAACCGCGCGCAATTCGCCCTGGTAGCCGTAGCGCTCGCGCAGCAGCCGCGCGATGGAGTAGCCGCGGCCGTCGCCGTACTTCGGGAAGTTGACCGCGATGACGTTGAGCGTGCCGATCCGGTCCGCCAGCACGGCCAGCTCGTCGGTCGGCTCGAGCACTAGCTCAGGCGGCGAGGGCTGCTCGACGATTCGCTGGTCTTTGATCAAGGTTGGCATAGACGTACTTCTTGAAGGGTTCGACGCCGGCGCGGTGCACCACGTCGACGAAGCGCTCGTTCTCGCTGTCGCGCAGCTCGAGATAGGTCTCGATCAGGCGCTCGATCACGTTCGGGACATCGGCACGCGCGAACGACGGGCCGATGACCTTCCCAAGCGATGCGGGAGCGCCGGGACGGATCTCTCCCTGGTTGCCGCCGATTTCGACCTGGTACCACTCCTCGCCGTTCTTATCGACGCCGAGAATGCCGATGTGGCCGACATGGTGGTGGCCGCAGGCGTTCATGCAGCCCGAGATGTTCAGGTCCAGTTCGCCGATGTCGTGCAGGTAGTCGAGGTCATCGAACCTGCGCTGGATCGCTTCGGCCACCGGGATGGACTTGGTGTTGGCGAGCGAGCAGAAATCGCCGCCCGGGCAGGCAATGATGTTGGTCAGGAGGCCGATGTTGGGCGTCGCCAGGCCGAGCGCGCGCAATTCCAGCCAGAGGCCGTGCAGCTCGGTCTGCCTTACGTCGGCAAGCACCAGGTTCTGCTCGTGCGTGACGCGCAGCTCGGCAAACGAGTAATGGTCGGCGAGCTCCGCGATGCGCTCCATCTGGTCGGAGGTCACGTCGCCCGGCGGCACGCCCGTCTTCTTCAGCGACACCGTCACTGCGGCATAGCCGGGCTGCTGGTGCGCATGCACATTGCGCTTGAGCCAGGCGTGGAACGGCGTCTTCGTGTCGGGGACCTTCACGTCCTGCAGCTGCTCGTACTGCGGCCGCGTGAAGCGCCCGTCGATGCGCCGGATTTCCTCTGCGGTGACCGTCGCCGGGCCGCCCTTCAGCTGCGCCCATTCCGCGTCGACTTCGTCGCGGAACCTGTCGACGCCGCGTTCCTTCACCAGGATCTTGATGCGCGCCTTGTGGATGTTGTCACGCCTGCCGTGCCGGTTATAAACCCGGAGGATCGCATCCAGATAGGTGAGCAGGTGCGGCCAGGGCAGGAATTCGCGGATCACGTGGCCGACGACCGGCGTGCGCCCGAGGCCGCCGCCGACGATGACCCGGAAGCCGACTTCACCCTCGGAATCGTTGAGCGCATGCAGGCCGATGTCGTGCACGAAAGTGGCCGCGCGGTCCGCGACAGCGCCGTTCACCGCGATCTTGAACTTGCGCGGCAGGTAGTTGAATTCCGGGTGGAAGGTGGACCACTGGCGGATCAGTTCGCACCAGACGAAGGAGTCGACGATCTCGTCGCGCGCCACGCCGGCGAAATGGTCCGCGGTGATGTTGCGCACGCAGTTGCCCGAGGTCTGGATGGCGTGCATCTGCACGGTGGCGAGCTCGGCGAGGAGTTCGGGAACTTCGGCGAGCTTCGGCCAGTTGAGCTGCAGGTTCTGGCGCGTCGAGAAGTGGCCGTAGCCGCGGTCGTAGCGGCGTGCCACATCCGCAAGTTTTCTTAGTTGTTTTGAAGACAAAAGACCATACGGAATCGCGATCCGAAGCATGGGCGCATAGCGCTGCACGTAGAGGCCGTTGCGCAGGCGCAGCGCGCGGAAGTCGTCCTCCGCGAGCTGGCCCTCGATGAAGCGGCGCGTCTGGTCGCGGAACTGCGCCACGCGCTCGTCTACCAGCTGCTGATCGATGTCGTCGTAGATGTACATGCCTAGAGGCCTGCGAACCCCAGGCGCGCGCCGGCATAGAGCAGGACCAATGCGAGCAACCGGCGCACCAGCGCGTCCGGCAGCCGTCCGGCCAGCAGGCTTCCCGCAACGATGCCGGGGACCGAGCCAAGCAGCAGGGTCGCAGCCAATCCGAAATCAATGTTGCCGAGCCACAGGTGGCCGAGCCCCGCGACCAGCGTGAGCGGCACTGCGTGCGCGATATCGACGCCGGCGATCCGGGCGGCCGGCAGCGACGGATACAGCGCGATCAGCAGCACCGCGCCAAGCGCGCCGGCGCCAACCGAAGAGACCGTTACCAGCACGCCAAGCACGGCGCCGGCCGCAACCGTAAGCGCTGCTCGCGTCGGCGCAATTCGCGCCTCATGGCGCAAAGCGATCGCCGCGACGCGCGCGCGGCCGACCAGCAGCGCCAGCGCGGTGAGGATCAGCGCAATCGCCAGCGCCGTCGTGATCAGCCCGCTCCTGGCGTGGCCGCCGGTGGCTGCGAGCACGCCGATCGTCAGCGCCGCCGCCGGCACGCTGCCGGCGGCCAGCATCCCGGCGACCCGCAGATCGAGCGAGCGCTGCGCACCATGCACCAGCGCGCCGAAGGACTTGCTCACCGCGGCATAGGCGAGGTCGGTGCCGACCGCGATCGCCGGCGGGACCCCCGACATGGCGAGCGCGGGCGTGACCAGCGAGCCGGCGCCGACGCCGGTCATGCCGACCAGCGTCCCGACGACCAGACCGAGCAGCACGAAAGCGAGATCCATGAGGCGATGCTACGGGCAGGCATTATTCCTGCAAAGACTAATGTGTTACGATCATATAGCTACCTGATATTTACCAACCCTATGAAACTTCAGCAATTACGCTATGCATGCGAGGTCAGCCGCCGCGAATTGAACGTCTCGGCCGCCGCCGAGGCCCTGCACACTTCGCAGCCAGGCATCAGCAAACAGATCAAGAGCCTGGAGGAGGAGCTGGGCGTGAAGATATTCGTGCGCCACGGCAAGCGCATCGCCGCAGTGACCGAGCCGGGCAAGGCGGTGCTCGCCATCGCCGAGCGCATCCTCGCCGAAGCGGCGAACATGAAGCGCGCCGGCGAGGAGTTCGCCAACGAGAAGCTCGGTACGCTGACCGTCGCTACCACCCACACCCAGGCGCGCTACGCGCTGCCCAAGGCGGTCGCCGCGTTCAAGAAGCGCTATCCGAAAGTGCGCCTGGTGCTGCACCAGGGCAACCCGACGCAGATCTGCGAGATGGTGCTGGCGGGCGAAGCCGACTTCGCCATCGCCACCGAAGCCATTGCGGAATACCCCGAGCTGGTGTCGCTGCCCTGCTACCAGTGGAACCGCTGCGTGGTGGTGCCGCCGGCGCATCCGCTGCTGAAGGCGAAACCGCTCACGCTGGAAGCGATCGCGCAGTATCCGGTGGTGACCTACGACTTCGCCTTTGCCGGCCGCTCGCAGATCAACAAGGCCTTCGAAAAGCGCGGGCTGGCGGCCAATGTCGTGCTCACCGCGCTCGATTCGGATGTGATCAAGACCTATGTCGAGCTGGGCCTGGGCGTCGGCATCCTGGCGGCAATGAGTTTCGATGCGAAGCGCGACCGCGGCCTGCACGCGCTCGATGCGAGCCACCTGTTCGAATCGAGCACCACGCGCCTCGGCATCAAGCGCGGCGCCTACCTGCGCGGCTACGCCTACGAGTTCATCGAGTTGTTTGCCCCCAGGCTTGCACGGGGGCTGGTGGAAAAAACCGTGCTGGAAAAAGCGGGCTCGGCCTATGAACTTTAGGCGTGCTTGCTGATGAAGTCCTTGACCTTCGGGTAAATCGTCTCGCGCCAGCGCCGGCCGGCGAAAATGCCGTAGTGGCCCGTGCGCGGGGCGAGGTAATGCTCGCGCCTGTCCCTCGGAATGCTGAGGCACAGCAGGTGCGCGGCCTCGGTCTGGCCGTTGCCGGAAATGTCATCCAGCTCGCCCTCGATGGTCAGCAGCGCGGTGTCGCGGATCGCCTGCGGCCGCACCAGCTGTTCGCGGATGAACAGGCGGCCCTTGGGCAATGAGAAATCCTGAAACACCGCCTTCACGGTGTCGAGGTAGTACTCGGCGGGCAAGTCGAGCACGGCGTTGTACTCGTCGTAGAAATCGCGGTGCTTCCCGGCCGACCCGTCTTCGCCGTCGAGCAGGTGGTTGAAGTAGTCCCAGTGCGCGCTTACGTGCCGGTCCGGGTTCATCGCCACGAAACCGAGGTGCTGCAGAAAGCCCGGGTAGACGCGCCGCATGAAGCCCGGATACCGGTCCGGCACGCGCTGGATCACGTTCTGCTCGAACCAGGAATAGGGTTTCCGCGTCGCGAGATTGTTGACCGCGGTCGGGCTCTTGCGCGCGTCGATCGGCCCGCCCATCATCACCATCGTCTTCGGCGCGAGGTTGGCAGACCCGGGTCGCTGGTCCTGCGCCATCAACGCCACAGCGCACAGCACCGGCACTGTCGGCTGGCAGACCGAGATTACGTTCAGGCCGGGCCGTCGCGGATCGGTCAGCAGCGTGATGAATTCGCGCACGTAATCGACGTAGTCGGCGAGCTGGAAAGGCCCCTCGGTGAGCGGCACCATGCGCGCGTCGACCCAGTCGGTGACCCATACTTCGTGCTCGGGCAGCAGCGAGCGCACGGTGTCGCGCAACAGCGTCGCGTGATGGCCCGAGAGCGGCGCCACCAGCAACACTCGAGGGTCGTTGCGGCGGGCTCGTCCTTTTTCCTCCAGTACGCGGCGGAAATGCACCAGCTTGCAGAACGGCTTGTCGAGTTCGGTGACCGCCTCGACCGCGACGCCCTTGCCGTTGATGGTCGTGCTGTCGATGTTCCAGGCGGGCTTCTCGTAGCGCTGGGTGACGCGCAGGAAAAGGTCCGAAGAGGCGGTGATGCGCCGCGCAATGGGTGAATAGCTGAGCGGGCTGAACGGATGGCCGAACCAGCCGCGCGCGGCTTCGGCAGCGGTACGCCAGGGTTCCAGCAGCGCGTGCTGCGTCTCGAACAGGCTATAAAGCATTTGCTTTGTTGCCCATGCCGTCTTATATCAGAAATGCGGCAGTGCGGCATAAGCTGAGTAAGGGCCTACTTGGGGTTTCGCAGGTATTCTTTCCCGAATGCGACGATTCTTGCGTTTCGCCGGGTGGCTGGCGGCGCTGCTGGCTGCCCTGCTGGCGGCGGCCTACCTGTACCTGCGGCAGTCGCTGCCGCAGACCGAGGGCGAGGTCCGCCTGGCCGGCCTCGGCGGCCCGGTCGACGTGCTGCGCGACCGCTACGGGATTCCGCACATCTTCGCCGCGAGCCTGCAGGACGCGAGTTTCGCGCTGGGCTACGTGCACGCGCAGGACCGCCTGTGGCAGATGGAGATGAGCCGGCGCATCGCCGCCGGCCGCGTCGCCGAGATCGTCGGCGCCGGCGCGCTCGAGACCGACCGGTTCCTGCGCACGCTGGGCGTGCGGCGATCGGCCGAGGCCAACCTGCGTACGCTCGATGCCGAGACGCGCAAGCTGCTCGACGCCTATGCCGCGGGCGTCAACGCGTTCCTCGCTGCCGGTCCGGTGCTGCCGCCGGAGTTCTGGCTCACCGGCGCGCGGCCCGAGCCCTGGACAGCCGTCGATTCGGTCGCCTGGGTAAAGATGATGGCCTGGGACCTGGGCCACAACTGGCGCGACGAACTGCTGCGCATGCGGCTTTCGAAAACGCTGCCGCTCGCGCGCATCCACCAGTTTCTGCCGCCCTACCCCGGCGAGCAGCCGCCCGTGATCGCCGACCTGAAGGAGCTCTACGGCACGCTGGAGCGCGACGCCGTGCGGCTGGCGCAGATTTTTCCCGGCAACGAAGGACTCGGTTCGAACAACTGGGTGGTGTCGGGCGCGCGCAGCGCAAGCGGCAAGCCGCTGCTCGCCAACGACCCGCACCTCGGCCTCACCGCGCCGCCGGTGTGGTACTTCGCGCAGCTGTCCGCGCCCGGCATGAACGTCATCGGCTCGACCTTGCCCGGCGTGCCGGGTGTGATCCTCGGGCGCAACGATCGCATCGCCTGGGGCTTCACCAACACCGGCCCCGACGTGCAGGACCTGTACATCGAGAAGCTCGATGCCGCCGGCGGCTATCTCACGCCCGACGGTTCGCGGCCATTCCAGGTGATCGAAGAGACGATCCGCGTAAAGGGCGCCGAGCCGGAGAAGCTGCGGGTGCGGATTTCGCGCCACGGCCCGGTGATTTCCGACGTTTCGCGCGTCGCGCAGGACCAGGCGCCGCGCGGGCACGTGATCGCATTTTCCTGGACCGCGCTCGCCGAGGACGACCGCAGCATGCAAGCCGCGCTCAAGTTCGCGCGCGCGCGCGAGTGGGACGGCTTCCTCGCCGCGGCGCGCGATTTCCATTCGCCGCAGCAGAACATCGTCTACGCCGACATCGAGGGCAACATCGGCTTCGTCGCCGCGGGCCGCGTGCCGCACCGCCGGCCGGGCAACGACCTGAAGGGCATGGCGCCGGCGCCGGGCTGGCTGGCGAAGTACGACTGGGCGGGCACCATCCCGTTCGAGCAGCTGCCGCGCAGCTTCAATCCGGCGAGCGGCGCGATCGTCACCGCCAATCATCGCATCACCCCGCCCGGCTACCCGCACTTCATCAGCTCGGACTGGCAACCGCCCTACCGCGCCGACCGCATCCAGCAGCTGCTCGACGCGACACCGAAACACTCCGCGCAGAGTTTCGCGCGCATCCAGGCCGACGTGGTGTCGCTCGCGATGCGCGAACTATTGCCGAAACTGCTCGCTGCGCGGCCGCGCAGCGAAGAGGCGCGCAAGGCGCTGGCGCTGCTCGCCCAATGGGACGGTGCGATGGCCCCCGAGCGCGCCGAACCGCTGATCGCCTGGGCCTGGTGGCGCGAGCTTGCGCGCGCAATCTACTCCGACGAGCTGGGCGACGCGTTCCGCGCCAACTGGCTCGCGCGCGCGGTGTTCCTCGGCAATGTCCTCTCGGGCGACGCGTCGCACGCGCGCTGGTGCGACGACCTGCGCACGCCCGCGACCGAAACCTGCGAAGAAATCCTCGCACTGTCGCTGGATGCGGCGCTCGCCGACCTCGCCAAACGCTATGGCAGCGACCAGACCCGCTGGCGCTGGGGCGAAGCGCACCTGGCGCGCCACGAGCACCGGCCCTTCGGCCGCCAGCCGCTGCTCGCGAAACTGTTCGACATCACCGTGCCCTCGCCAGGCGACGCGTATACGGTCAACGTCGGACGTAGCAACTTCAATGATGAAGTGCAGCCTTTCGCCAACCGCCACGCCGCCAGCCTGCGCGCGATCTACGACCTCTCGGACCTGGAGAAATCGCTCTACATCCACTCCGGCGGCCAGTCCGGCAACATCCTCTCGGACCACTACGACGCGTTCAGCAAGGCCTGGGCGAAAAACGAATACATCCCCATGCGCGCCAAGCGCAAGACGCTGGAGGCCGAGCCGCATCAGCTGCTGCGGCTGGTTCCCGCGAAGTAGCCGCGCCGATTCAGCGCTCCCGCGCCGCTTCGTGGAACACCTTCTGCACGGGCGAGAGCAGGTATTCGAGGACGCTGCGGGTGCCGAGGTGGATTTCGGCGGCGACCTGCATGCCCGGCGAGAGGCGGTACTTGATGCCGCCGGCATCGAGCGTCTGGCTCTTCAGATCGACCAGGGTGCGGTAGGCGAGCGCTTCGGCGGGCCGAGGGCCGAATTCGACGGCGCAACGCTGTGGTACGAAGATCGGCGGCCTGGTCTAGGAGCTCAGTTCGTATCGGAGATTGATTATGCCGTCGATCTTGCGTCCAAGTATCCTGATAGGTATCCGATCAAGCACAAAGGAATTCGGTGTGTCCGGGCGCGCCGATTACCGGACACGTAGCGTGCCGAGCCGACGCCGAATGACGGTAAACGTAGTTTCGATCATCGCTCGATGGACGAGGATTGCATGTTCGACACGCTCGCGGAACTGAAGGAGAAGGCGGCGCAGTTGCCTGATGCCGAACGCGCGGCACTTGCTCTTTCCCTCATTGAGTCACTCGAATATGCTAAACTAGTCAGAATTCAGACCAACTTACGGAATTCCCCATGAAGACGCTGCCGTTGTCCGAGGCAAAGAGCAAGCTGAGCGGCCTGGTCGAGCGCGTGCGCGCGCACGACGAAGAAGTGGTCATCACCAAGAACGGCCGCGCCGCCGCGGTGCTGGTCAGCCCGGAAGAGTACGAGAGCTGGAAGGAAACCGTCGCGATCCGCAGCGATCCGGCGTCGATGCGGGAGATCCGGTCGGGCCTGGCGGCGCTGAAGGCGGGAAAGGCAAGGCTCTACACGCTCGAGGAACTTCTGGGCTGACCCGGACGTTCGGCCTGCCCGGTGGCGAAGGCGGTCTATCGGTTCCGTGTGCCGGACGAGGTGACGCAGCTCATCCGCGGCTTGCATCCGGAATTGAAGCAAAAGCTGCGGGGCGCGCTGGCGCTGCTCGGCCGGGACGCCCGTGCGGGCAAGGCGCTGCAGGCGGAACTCGAAGGTCTGCGCAGCCTGCGCGCCGGCCGCTTGCGGATCGTCTACCGGATACGCACGGGTCGCGCCATCGAAGTCATCATGGTCGGCCCACGCGACAGGATCTACGAAGAGACCTTGCGCCTGCTCACAAAACCTTCCAGGCCGCGCCGGTGATCGAATCGCTGCCGCTCGCGGTGACGCGCGTCACCACGCTGCTCGGGGACCGGCACCTGACCAATGCGACCGGGTTCTTCTTCGAGCGGGACGGCGATCTGTACGTGGTGACCAGCCGGCACGTGGTGCTGGACGAACCGAGCAAGCACTACCCGGACCGCATTGAAATCGAGTTGCACGTCAACCAGCAGAACCTCGCCGAAACCCTGCAGTTCTCGATTCCGCTCTACCGGGAGGGCAAATCCATCTGGCGCGAGGGCTTGGACTCCGCCGGCGCCGTCGACGTCGTGGCCGTGCTGCTCGATCGCGCGGCGCTTCCCGCAAAGATGCTGTACCACGCGTTCACGCCCGAACAGCTGTTCCACAAGCTGGATCTGGTGGAGATGGGCGCCTCGGTGCTGATCGTCGGCTTCCCGCTCGGCGTGCACGACACGCTGCACCGCCTGCCGGTGGCGCGCCAGGCGGTGGTCGCCTCCTCCTTCGGCATCCGCTTCCAGGGCAAAGGCTGCTTCCTCACCGACGCGCGACTGCACCGCGGCACCAGCGGCGCGCCGGTGGTCGCGCGCAAGTCCGCGCCGGGCGACGGCCGCGCCGATTTTCCGTGGATGCTGCTCGGCGTGCATGCCTCGCGGCTGGACGTCGCCAACCGCGACAGCAGCCAGGATGAAAGCCTCGACCTGAACTTCGCCTGGTACGCCGACATCCTCCTGACCCTGACGCAGAACGCGGCTGCGACCGCCGGCAAGGCATAATTCCGCGCGCATGATGCGCGAAATGCTAGCCGCCTATCCGCCCGCGACCGCGCGCTACGACGAGATGCTCGACGCGGCGCAGACGCCGCGCGCGCACTGGCGGCGGTTGTTCGAGCAACTCTCAGCGACCTCGCCCGAGGCGCTGAGCGAGCGCGTGCAGTGGGTGCAGCGCCAGGTGCGCGAAAACGGCGTCACCTACAACGTCTATGCCGATCCCGAGGGCGCCGACCGGCCCTGGGAACTCGATATGCTGCCGCTCATCCTGCCGGCGGAGGAATGGGCCGGCATCGAGACGGCCATCCGGCAGCGCGCGACTTTGCTGAACAAGCTGCTGGTGGACGTCTACGGCGAGCAGCGGCTGCTCGCCGAAGGCCTGCTGCCGCCGGCGCTGGTCTACGGCCACGCCGGCTTCCTGCGCCCCTGCCGCGGCATCAAGCCCCCCGGCGGCATGATGCTCCACATGTACGCCGCCGACCTCGCGCGCGCGCCCGACGGGCGCTGGTGGGTGGTGGACGACCGCACCCAGGCGCCCTCGGGCGCGGGCTACGCGCTGGAGAACCGCCTCGTGATCTCGCGTCTTTACGCGGACCTGTTCCGCGACTTGCGCGTGCAGCGGCTCGCCGGCTTCTTCGCCACGCTCAGGGATAGCCTCGCGCACTGGGCGCCGGCCGGCGGCGCCGCGCCCCTGACGGTGCTGGTCACGCCGGGTCCGCACAACGAAACCTACTTCGAACACACCTACCTCGCGCGCTACCTCGGCATTCCGCTGGTCGAGGGCAACGACCTCACGGTGCGCGAGGACAAGCTCTGGCTGAAGACTCTCTCGGGCCTGCAGCGCGTGCACGCGATCCTGCGCCGCCTGGACGACGATTACTGCGACCCGCTGGAACTGCGCAGCGATTCCGCGCTCGGCATTGCGGGCCTCGCGCAGGCCGCGCGCCGCGGCAACGTGCTGGTGGCGAACGGCCTGGGCTCCAACCTGCTCGAGACCGGCGCCCTGCTCGGATTCCTGCCGAAGCTCTGCGAGCGCGTCCTCGGCGAAGCGCTGAGGATGCCCTCGGTCGCCACCTGGTGGTGCGGCGAGCCGGCGGCGCTCGCCGATGTGATCCGCAAACTCGATCGCGTGGTGATCAAGGGCGCCTATTCGCAAATGCGCGTCGAGCCGATGTTCGGCGAGGACCTGGACGAACGCGGCCGCGCGCGCGTCGCGGCGATGCTGAAGGCGCGGCCGCAGATGTACGTGGCGCAGGAGCTGGTGCAGCTGTCGCAGGCGCCCGCGTGCGACCCCGGCCAACCCCTGCGGCTGCGCGCCAGCGCGATCGGCCTGCGGGTCTACGCCTGCGCCAGCCCGAACGGCTACGCGGTGATGCCGGGCGGCCTGACGCGCGCCGCCACCGGGACGGACGCGCGCGTGATCTCGATGCAGCGCGGCGGCTCGAGCAAGGACACCTGGGTGCTATCCACCGGGCCGGTCGGCAGCTTCAGCCTGCTGAAGCGCGAAACGCGTCCGCAGGACCTGGTGCGCATCGGCCTCAACCTTTCCAGCCGCGTGGTCGAGAACCTGTACTGGTTCGGCCGCCACGCCGAGCGCTGCGACGATCTGGCGCGGCTGCTGCGCGTCGCACTGGTAAAGGTGGTGATCGGGGAAGCGCCCGGCGTCGCGGGGCTGCTGCGCCACCACGGCATCTTCACCGAGGCCGAAGCGGGCGCCGACGAGGCCGCGCTGGCAGACATCTTGCGCGCCGCCGTCGTGGACGACGCGCGGCCCGGCCTCGCGAGCGGCCTGCGGGACTTGCTGCGGGTCGCCTCCCAGCTGCGCGAGCGCCTGTCTCTGGACAACTGGCGCACGCTCAACCAGATGGCGAGGCGCCTCGCGCGCGGCCGCGGCCGCAAGATCCCGGTCTCCGAAGCGCTGGCCGAGCTGAACCGCGACATTGATTCCTTCATGACGCTGTCGGGCTTCGCGCTCGACGGCATGACGCGCGACCACGGCTGGCGCTTCCTGTCGATCGGGCGGCGCACCGAGCGGCTGCAGTTCCTCTGCGGCGCGCTGCAGCAAGCGCTCGCGGGCCCGGCGGACGCCGACCTCACCTGGGTGCTCGATCTCGCCGATTCCAGCGTCACCTACCGCTCGCGCTACATGGCGCGGCCGGAATGGCTGCCGATGCTCGACCTGCTGGTGCGCGACGTGCACAACCCACGCTCGATTCATTTCCAGCTGAAAGGCCTGCACGACTTCGTCGGCCACGTCCGCGACGCCTACGGCGAGGGCATCGAAGAGACGTTCGATTCCGCGGTGCTGGCGCTGGAAGCGATCGACCCGGGCGCCGACCTGCGGCACGGCAGCCCGCGCCTCGCCGCGCTGCTGCAGGAATGGCACGACGCCGCGTTCCGGCTCTCCGAGCAGCTCGGCCTGCGGTTCTTCTCTCACGTGGGCGAGGTCAACCGGCAAACGTTTGCGATGTGATGCGGCGATGAAATGAAGTACGACCTCGTCCACGAGACGCTCTATAGCTACGAAAGCCCGGTGGTGCTGTCGCAGCAGCTGCTGCACCTGACGCCGCGGCTGCTCGATTTCCAGCAACTGGAGCGGCACCGCATCGACATCCGGCCGGCGCCGGCCGAAACCACCACGCGCGACGACTACTTCGGCAATCCGGTGACGCAGATCATGCTCGCCGCGCCGCATTCTTCGTTGACGGTCCACGCGCGATCGAACATCGAGGTCATGCCGCGCGCGGCGCCCGGCCCGGGTGGCGAGCCCTGGGAGCAGGCGCGCGACCGGCTGCGCGACGGCGGCGGCGAGCGGCTGCTCGAGCCGATGCAGTTCCTGTTCGAATCGCCGCATGTCGAATTTTTCCGCGAACTGGCCGCCTATGCGGAATCGAGCTTCGGCAAGGGGCGAGGCATGATTGATGCCGTGTTGGATCTCACGCGCCGCATCCACGCCGACTTCAGGTTCGACCCGAAAGCGACCAGCGTATCCACTCCTTTGCGCGAGGTGCTCACCAGGCGCCGCGGCGTATGCCAGGACTACGCCCACTTCATGATCGGCTGCCTGCGCACGCTCGGCCTGCCGGCGCGCTACGTGAGCGGCTACATCCTGACCTCGCCGCCGCCCGGCAAGCCGCGCCTCATCGGCGCCGACGCCTCGCACGCCTGGGTGTCGGTCTGGTACAGCGGAGCGGCGGGCGAGGCCGGTTCCTGGATTGACCTCGATCCGACCAACAACATGGTGGTCGGCGACCAGCACATCACGCTCGCCTGGGGCCGCGATTTCAGCGACGTCACGCCGATGCGCGGCGTAATTCTCGGCGGCGGCGACCAGG
>Ga0247727_10006131_pt1 | contig 23794 bp, 19 predicted proteins | sample WisWelCaveWW1625_FD_202498 | JGI IMG/M metagenome (GOLD analysis project Ga0247727, IMG submission 202498) | Biofilm microbial communities from Wishing Well Cave, Virginia, United States - WW16-25 | ecosystem: Environmental > Aquatic > Deep subsurface > Groundwater > Cave microbial mat | place... | reverse complement strand
TGCTCCTTGGGTTGGGAATTTGGTTGGGGAACCGAATCCCATTTTACAGGAGCTACCCTTTTCCATCTATCCTTATATTAGAATGACATGCCTAAGTCCATTTACGAAAATTTTCGCGCTAGGGGGCTTTGCCCCCCAGCCCCCCCCTCCAGAGTTCCAGAGACCAGAGGCGTCAGAGTCCAGAGGCAACGGGAGACAGCGCCACACGAAAACCTCGGTTGCCATACAGGTGGAGCGGAAAACCAATGGAGCGGAACGCACAGCGGAGGGCGCGATCTGGATTGTTCCACGCACCACCGCGCACCACGCGCGCTAAGGTGGAAGAGGGTCCCATCGGATTGTGCGCTGGTGAATGTCTGTAGTAATCCCCCTCGTACCAATCCGCACACCATTCCCACACATTCCCTGCCATGTCCATCACACCATACGGACTGTCGCCACGCGGTGAATATTTTCCAACGGGAGTTGTATCATCAACCTTCATATCAAAATTGCAGTGACTCGTATCTGGCTCTTGATTGCCCCACGGATAGCGGCGAGCGTCCGTTCCACGCGCCGCTTTTTCCCACTGCGCTTCTGTCGGCAACCGCCCGCCCACCCAGCGCGCATACGCGTTTGCATCGTCCCACGAAACATCTACAACAGGATGATCCGCTTTGCCAGAAGGAAACGTTCGCCATGTCTTATCCCAATCATACGGCACATGGTGTCCGAGATGCGCGTCAAGAAACCGTTTGTATTCCGCGTTCGTCACGGGCGTTTCACCAATGTAATACGCGTCGAGATAAACGGGATGCTGCGGTGTTTCGCTCTCAAACCATCCGCGTTTCCATCCGAACTTTATTTCCATTTCCAAAATATCCGCTTCACTCGTTCCCATCACAAACCATCCTGCGGGAATGGGAATCATGCGCTTGCCATCGCGCCCGATTTTGACGCGCGCAGCAGATGTTTCCTGTTCGGGCGACGGTTGCTCGGACTCACTGGTCTCGATGCGAGTTTCAAACTCACCGCGCTTGGGCAGTTGGTTGAGGAACAGCGCCAACGCGGCAACATCCTTATCAATCAGTTTGAACCGCCGCACGTCTTCAATCAAAAGCGTTGCCACTGACCGCCAGATTTCTACATCCAAATCAGTGGGCAGGTTGAATTCTGCATATTTCACTTCTTTGCGAATCAGTTCGACGAACGCCTGGGCAGCTGGTCTGCGTTCACATTTTTTCAAATACACCAAACGCGGCTTGCCTTTTTTCCGCGCCCGCCAGTATTCGCGCATTACGGGGCGCGTCATTTCTTTACCCAACACCAAAACAAAAATATCACACTCCTCAACTTTTTTCAGATAAACCCATCCTGCGCTTTGCGGTGAACCAGGACTGTCTTCAAAACGCCATGCGCGCGTGAGCGATGGAAATGACTCAATTGCTCTCTTGGCCGCCGCGCGCTCGGCAAACAAATCCTCTCGTTTCGGATCCATCACCGAACTGACAAAGACTTGCAGCGGCGCTTGGATTTCTTCCGTCAACTGTCGCAACTCTTTGCGCGTTCGCCCAAACAGACGCGCCGCCGCGCAGACTCCGGCCGCGCCGAAAAGAATCACAGTGATTATAATGAGTTCGGGTGTGCCGAGACCAAACATATGTTACCTCACGTTTCAATCGAACAACCGTTATTCCATGCTATAATCGCGATAATGACGCCCAAAGAGATGGTTGAGTATTGGCTCATCACCGCAGACCATACTTGGAAGACCGCACAAGATTTGTTTGAAAAGCGCGACTATGTTGACGCCCTCTTTCACGGTCATCTTTACTTGGAAAAGCTGCTCAAAGCTGCTGCGGTTCAAGCCACTCAAAAAGACGCGCCGTGGGGTCACAAGCTAAACACAATCGCGGAAGCCGCAAAATTAACGTTGACGTCGGAACAAGACGCATTGCTTGACCGTGTTACGAAATACAATACCAAAACGCGGTATCCCGATTGGAAATTCGAGTTTCGCAAAAAATGCAACAAGCAATTTTGTCAGGGAGAACTGGACGAAATCCAAAGGTTCGGCAAATGGCTTCGCAAACAGCTCAAGCCCTAATAGTCGCGCGCCGTTTTGTGCGCGCGCTTCAACGGTCTGGCATTGAACTCGACGCCGCGTACCTTTACGGCTCGTACGTGAATGGCGTGCCGCACGAGTGGAGCGATATTGACATTGCGCTCGTCTCAAAAGATCTAACAGGCGGCATCGAGGATGCACAAAAAATTCACGCGGCGACACGCACACTCGATTCGCGGATTGAATCTGTGAGTTTTCATCCGCGCGATTTCCAAGACGAAAACCCACTCGTCTGGGAAATCAAAACCACAGGCATTCCGCTCAGCCGCAAGAAAAATTTCACCGCGCTAGCTAGCGTTCCAAGCTCGCGTCAGATCGTAAATTATTGGCGCAAAGCCGCGCGTTTGAAATGGAAGCAGGCAGCGAGTTCGTTTGCCCTTCGTCGTTATTCCTATGCGTTGGTCTTTGCGCGGCAATATTTGGAAAACGCCCTCAAAGCAGTCATTGTGCAGCGCACGCACGCGCACGCGCCCTACCAACGCAGTTTAATGGAATTAGCAAATATGGCACAAGTGAATTTGAATGAGCAACAACGAGCGCTGCTTACGCGCGTAGATGCTTGTACCCAAGAGAAAATTGAAGATCCATACGCGGATGCCATCCGCCGCACGCATACCCGCCGTTTTACCTCGCACGAATTAAAAGCAATCAAGCACTTTGGTGACACGCTCTTGGCCGCGCGCCCGAAATCAAATGGCGCGCGCAAAACAGCTATCTGACCTCCCAAATTTTTTGCGCGCACCCATACGGCAAATCTCCAATCTCCATTCTCCATTCTCGCATCCCATATTCCTCCACCCATTTAGGCAATCTCTCGCTCGCGTCGCCCGCGCATTCCCAATCTCCCAACAAAAATACCGCGCGGTTTGTTTCTTTCATCTTTCGTAAAAATTGTGGAAACTCGCGCGCGGGTTCCAAAAAATTCGCGGGACGAAAAATAGCGCGCTGTGCGTACAACATCGTCGCGCCCGCCATCTGATCCGAAACGCCAATCACCGCCTCGCGTGGCAATCGTTCATTCAACGTGTCCATGTCGCGCCGCGCCGTTTCACTCATCCAACCATACGCGCGTGATACAAAACGTTCGGGATTCGCAAACGCACGCGCAGCCACACCAAAGAGCAAAACGGCAAGAAACGCACACCCATACAAAATTATTGCGCGCGCCGAAAAACGCGATTGGACGCTGCGGATTTCATTCCACGCGTGTTCGGCAAGCCACACCAGCGCGACACTGATTAACAACGCGAGCGCGGGATACGCGGGTACGAGATAACGCAAACTATTTTCAAACGCGCCCGTCAAAAACAGCGGCGCGTGAAAAAAAATGTACGCGAGAATCCAACTCGGCAACACCCATCCCGCCAATTTATTTTCGCCGCGCGCCAAAACCCACCATCCCAGCGGCGCAAGCAACACAATTGGTCCGAACCCTGTCACCGAAAACAACGCGGCGAACATTTCCAAAATTTGACGCGGCGCGTCCAGAAAATTCAACTGCGCGCTCTCTGGACTCTCAACAGCGAACGGACTGCCCAAAACATTCGCGCGATAAACAATGTCAGGCGAAATTGTGATTACGAAAACGCTCAACATCACAAAAATCAAAATAATTTTTTCGTACTTTGTATTGCCCCACCGCGTCATGACAAGCGCAAGCGGAACGATCAACACCAACGCAGAATGACGCATGAGATACGCGATGCCCAATGACAAACCGCACAGCGCGACGAATCCCAAAGACCTGACAGGTTTCCACGCGGATGTATCAATCGCCACATTCGCGCCATACGCCACCGTTCGCGTTGCGTGCCGCGGATGCCCCAAAAACCTGTCAGGTCTCGCTGCGCGCGCGTCAAGTGCCACATTCGCGCCATACGCCACCATTCGCGGGTCGTGTCGCGGATGCCCCAAAAACCTGTCAGGTCTCGCTGCGACACGCACCGCGCAAAACACCGCCACCACACAAAACAACTGCGTCGGCACATCGGACATTGGCACAAGGACGAGTTGAATCTGTTTCGGTGTCGTCGCCAACAACAACGCCGCCAGCGCGCCAATCCAATAACGCCGCGTCGGTGACAACTCGCGCCACAATTCATTTGCCAACGCGAATGTCATCCCCAGCGACAGCGCGCCCATCAACGGCGTCGCCCAATACAATGCGCCTTCCCCAAACAAGCGATACGCAAACGCCAGCAGCAGCGGAAACCCAAACGCGAAATTTGGCGCAATCGTTCCCGTCTCACGCGCTACGTGATACCCCGCCGTCAAAAACGCGTCCCAACTAAATCCCTTGTCATATAAATTGTTAAACAACGGAAATTCAGGCGTCACCGTGCCGCGTCGCGCAAGGTCGAGCGCCATCTGCACATAAGTCGCGGGATCATCCCCAATCGCCCCGTGCGTGGGAAAACGAATTACAAGCGCCGCGTACCAGATAAAGGTTAGCGCAAGAATAACAAGCGGAAGATAGCGCGAGCGTTTCAATCTGAAATCTGCAATCTGAAATCTGAAATCGTTTCTCGCACTGCGTCCAACGTCGGCTCGATCACACGCGCTTCGCCCGCCGCGCGCACCGCGTTCGCAATATCTTTTAAACCATTCCCCGTAATCACCACTACAACTGTTTCATCCCGATCCAATTTTTGCGCGCGCACCGCGTTCAACAAACCCGCGTACGCGGCAGACGCCGCAGGTTCCGCAAATACCGCTTCCCCGCGCGCCAACTGCGGCATCGCATCCAAAATTTCCGCATCACTCACCAAAATAAATTCCCCGTTCGTCTCGCGCACCGCGCGCACCGCGCGGCGTCCATCGCGCGGCAAACCCACATTGATCGAATCCGCCATCGTCGTCGCCTCAATCGCGGTAATCTCCTCCGTCCCCGCGCGCCACGCGTTATAACACGCCGCGCTGCCCTCCGCTTGCACGCCCATCAATTTCGGCATTTTCTCAATCCATCCCAAAGCATACAAATCGCGCAATCCCTTCCAAATCCCACTGATAATATTCCCATCCCCCACACTCACAAAAATTCTGTCGGGCGCGCTCCACCTCTCCCCTCTCCCGCCTTTGGGAGAGGGGCTGGGGGTGAGGGCAAGCTGTTCGCACATCTCTAACGCGCACGTCTTTTTCCCCTCTGTCGTGTACGGATTGTACGCGGTATTCCGACAGTACCACCCAAATTCTTTCGACGCCGCAAGACATAAATCACTTGCTTGATCATAAGTCCCATTCACCAAAAAAACGCGCGCGCCAAAGATCAACAGCTGCGCGATTTTTGCCAACGGCGCAGTTTTGGGCACAAAGATCACGGCAGGTAAATGCGCGCTCGCCGCCACGCCCGCCAACGCCGCGCCCGCGTTGCCGCTTGACGCAGTGGTAATCGTTTCAACGCCCAACTCGCGCGCCTTCGCCACCACTACCGCACTCGCGCGATCTTTGAATGACGCGGTGGGATTGCGTCCATCATCCTTGATGTACAAACGATCCAAACCCAACTGCGCGCCCAAAAATTTCGCATGATACAACGGCGTCCACCCCACTTGCAGCGGTGGAATGTCCGCGCGATTTTTCAGCGGCAATAAATCCCAATACCGCCAAATCGAATTTTCGCGCGACGCAGAAATTTGCGTAGGTGATGTGACGCGATTGATTTCGTCATAATCGTACACCACATCCAAAATGCCATCGTCGCCGTGTGCGGGACAAACGTATTGGATTGAATCGGGCGCGTAGGTTTTACCGCAGAGAGTGCATTGGAGATACATAAAGGGGTATGAGGGATGAAGGATGAAGGATGAATGGCGATGCTCTCTATCGCATCATCCTTCATCCTTCATCCTTCGCTACTTTGTTATCCGCGTCCCCGTCTCCCCCCTCAACGCGCGTTCCAAATTATCGGGATTCGTGATCAACGCTTCTTTCCCCCCCCCCTCGAGGAACCAGATCGCCGCTTGAATTTTCGGACCCATTGATCCTTTGTGAAAATGTCCTTCGGCAAAATGTTCTTTTGCCTCTGCCACCGTTACATGATCGAGCCATTTCTGATGGGGCTTGTTGAAATGCAGCGCAACCTTTTCAACCGCCGTCGAAATCAAAAATAAATCCGCGTGCAGACTCTGCGCGAGGAGCGAACCCGCGAAATCTTTGTCAATCACCGCTTCGAGTCCAACGAGATCGCCATTGTGATCTTGATAGACGGGAATCCCCCCCCCGCCCGAACAGATCACGATGAATCCCGCGCGGATCAATTCCTCGATCACATCGCGCTCAATGATCGCTTGCGGCATTGGTGATGGCACCACGCGCCGCCAGCCGCGCCCCGCGTCCTCGACCATCTGCCATCCTTCCTCCGCGCGTTTGCGCGCCGCTTGTTCCGCGTTCATGAATGAGCCGATTGGTTTCGATGGATTCTCAAACGCGGGATCATTTTTATCCACCAATACTTGCGTCACAATCGTCGCGGCTTGTTTGTTCATCCCGCGCGCGCGAAATTCATTTCCCAACGCGCGTTGAAACATGTACCCAATCGCGCCTTGCGTATCCGCGCCGCAATAATCGAGTGGAACAGGATGCAATTCATGTAACGCTAATTCGGAACGCCGCAAAATAAATCCCACTTGCGGTCCGTTCCCATGCGTCAAGACAACATTCCATCCCGCTTGAATCATGCCCGCCACATGTTTCGCGGTCTTCATTGTCGCGAAATATTGATCAGGCACAGTCTTGTGCTTTTCATCAAGGATCAGCGAATTGCCGCCGACGGCGATTACTGCGAGTTTGGACATGGGTGTATTTCCGTGAGGAGAATGGGAAACAGGAAGACAGGGAGACAGGGAGCTAAGGAAACAGGTAGGCAAGGAAATAGGGAAACAGGGAATCAAGTTGCGGGTGTGTCAAAGTTATCGTCATCAACAATGTATTCCGATTGTTCCTCGCGCGCGGTTCGATTGCCATTGAGGTCAGCGCCTGCTTGTTGTTTGCGAACAAATGTCATGTAGCCGTTCAAGACGCGTTCCGTTTGACGAATGAGCGCGTACACTTGTTCAAAGTGCGCTTGGTCAATGTATCCAACAACCCGCGCTTCAATGAAATGAGATGAGGTTTCATTGAGCGAACCGCGCGCATTGGAATAAAATTTGAGACTGTCAAGATAATGATAGCGCCCGTACCCTTCCGCGATATTCGACGTGACACTTTTTGATGATCGACGAACTTGAGACGCAAGATCATATTTTTCATCCGCAGGAACACATTTGGCAAGTTGATATGCATTCACGATTACATCAAGCGCGAGCATATAACATTCCAAGTCCTCAAACCCCCGTTTTCCCGCTTCCCCTGGCGACTTGTAGTTTGAGCGCAACAATTCCATGTCCCGACCTCCTGTCTTTCTATTTTCCTATTTCCCTGTTTCCCTATTTTCCTGTCTCCTTGTCTCCCTGTCTCCCTCTCTCCCTCTCTCCCTGTCTTCCACCCTACGACATGGTTAGAGCCATCACCGCCTTTTGCGCGTGCAAACGATTTTCCGCTTCATCGTACACGACCGAATGACGCCCATCAATCACTTCGTCAGTCACTTCCAAATTTCGATCGGCGGGCAAACAGTGCATATAAATCGAATCTTCCTTTGTTAGATTCATACGCCGTTGATCCGTAATCCACGATTTGTATTTATCAATCAGCGCCTTGCCCTCCTCCTTGCCCGTTGATGTCATCAGCGGACCCCACGATTTCGGATACACAATATCCGCGTCTTTGAACGCTTCATCCATGTCATTGACAATTTCAAAACCCGTGCCATATTTTTTCGCATTGTCTTGCGCTTGCTGCACAATGTCGGGCATCAATTTAAATTCGGGCGGATGCGCCAGCACCACATCCATCCCAAAACGCGTCATTTGCAAAATCAACGATTGCGGCACGGAAATCGGTTTCGAATACGACGCTGCATACGCCCAACTCACCACCATTTTTTTGCGCCGCAAATCGCGTCCCTTTTTTTCAATGATCGTCATCAAGTCCGCGAGACATTGGAACGGATGATAAATGTCGCACTGCATATTGAGAATCGGCACACGCGACGCGCGCGCCACCTCATTTTCGTACTGATTGCCAAATTGCCAATCGCACTGCCGAATCGCGATGCCGTCAAAGTAGCGCCCAAAAATTTCGCCGATTTCTTTGGCGGTGTCGCCGTGCGAAATTTGCGTTGTCTCGGAATCAATGAACGCGGCGTGTCCGCCCAACTGCGCCATGCCCGCTTCGAACGAGCCGCGCGTGCGCGTGGAGGTGAAAAAGAAAAGCATCGCGAGAACTTTATCGCGCAGCAGGGCGTGCGGTTCGCGCAGCGCGCGTTTGCGTTTCAAATCCCACGCCACATCGAGCACCGTTTCTACTTCTTCTTTGGAAAAATCGAGATCGCCGATGAAATCGCGACCGCGAAGATTCGTCTGCATTGTGTTGCCTCCGTTGTGAATTTTCGATTTTTGATCCCTCACATCCGTTCGGGACAAGTTTTCGATTTTCGATTTACAGCTTCATCCTTCATCCTTCATCCTTTATCACAGCCACTCCTTCAACCTCCCCAAATCCACATTCCCCCCACTCAACACCGCCACCACGCGCGCGTTTTTTGGCAGCGCGATTTTTTTCGTCAACACCGCCGCCGTCGCCGCTGCTCCTGCACCTTCGACCATCAGCTTGCAGCGTTCGAGCAAGAGACGAATCGTGTATTTCAATTCATCGTCATTCACCAAAACAACATCGTCCACATATTTTTGCATAATCGGATAATTATTTTCGCCAATCATCGGACAAATAATGCCTCCCGCGATCGTTTGTGTACACACCACGCGCGTATTTTTTCCTACCTGCACACTCGCATAATACGCGCCGCCCGCCGTTGATTCCACACCGATCACTTGCACTTTCGGATTGTTCAATTTCAACGCGCTCGCAATGCCGCTAATCAATCCGCCGCCGCCAATCGGCACAAAAACATATTCCGCATCCGCAACGTCTTCAAAAATTTCCGCACCGATAGTTCCTTGTCCCGCAATCACCAATGGATCATCGAACGCGTGCGCCATCGTGTATCCAAATTCGCGTTGCAGTTCCAGCGCGCGGTCAAACATCGTATTCACCGATTCACTAAAAACAATTTCGCCGCCGTACCCGCGCACCGCGTCAATTTTCGCTTGCGGCGCGTCTTGCGGCATCACAATCGTCGCGTGCGCCCCAAACGCGCGCGCCGCATACGACAATCCCTGCGCGTGGTTCCCCGCGCTCGCGCTCACAAGTCCGCGCGCCCGTTCCGCGTCCGAAAGATGCGCGAGTTTATTCAACGCGCCGCGCGGTTTGAACGATCCCGTTTTTTGAAACTGCTCACATTTCAAAAACAGTTGCGCGCCTGCGATTTCGCCCAGCGCAGACGCGGATAGAATCGGCGTGCGATGCAATTTTCCGTGAATGATGTTGCGCGCGTCATTGATTTCGTTTTGTGTAACCAAGTTTTCTCACGCAAAGGCGCAAAGGCGCAAAGACATTTTGATAATCTCTTCACCCCTTCACCCCTTCACCCTTCACCCCCTCACCCCTTCACCCTATCATCCTCGGCAACAACGCATAAAATTCCGTCGCCGCCACCACATCCTCCAATTTATTCTGATCAAGCGTGCTGTGCGCGTAGATTTCATCGCCAGGTCCGAAACCGATAGAGGGGATACCTGCTTTGCCCGCCCAAAACGTTCCATTCGTCGAAAACGCCCATTTCCCCGTCGGGCGCGTTTCATGCCACAACGCTTGAATCGCGTTTTGTCCCGCTTGCACAAGGGGATGGGATTCGTCTAATGCCCACGCGGGAAAATATTTATCCACGGGAAATACAAAGCCCGTGTAACTCGGTTGATCGTAAAACAATTCTTCGAGTTTGATCTTGTCGCGCTGGTCTGCGGGAATCAACGCGGCAATCTGCGCGACGGCTTGTTCTTTCGTCTCGCCAAACGTCACGCGGCGATCAACAAAAATCGCTGCGAGATCAGGGACGGCGTTATAGGAAACCGTGCTCACTTCCATATCGCTGACCGTCACATTCGCCTTGCCCAAAAATTCATGCGTCGGCAATCGCGCGTCCAGATCACGAATACCCGCGATGATCGGGAGCAATTTGTAAATCGCGTTGTCACCGAGAAAATTCGACGCGGCGTGCGCGGATTTTCCCTTTGCCGTAATTTTTAATTCGACGCGTCCTTTGTGTCCGCGATACACCTGCATTTTTGTCGGCTCGCCAATCACCGCAAAGTCGGGACGAATTTTTGGATCCACTTCGACGAACGAATTGGGCGCGATGCCGTCGGACCATTCTTCCATATTCCCAAAATACCAGCCCGTCCAACCATCAAGCAAACCAAGTTTGTGCGCGATGGCGAGTCCATACACCATCCCGGGCGTCGAACCTTTTTCATCGCACGCACCGCGCGCAAACAAAATTCCCTTTTCAATTTTGCCCTTGAACGGGTCCCATTCCCACGACGATGGATCGCCGATGCCAACGGTGTCAATGTGCGAATCGTACACAATCGTTTTTGCACCGCTGCCAATTTTTCCCAAGATGTTACCCATCTTGTCGAAACGTACTTCTTGAAAACCGAGCCGCGTCATCTCTGCACCGACGCGTTCACCGACGGGTCCGATTTGTGATGCCATCGAAGGAATCGCGCAGATGTCTATAAAGAATTGGATGATGTCGTCGCGGTGATGGGCGACTTGGGATCGGATAGCGGGGATGAGGTTTTCCATTGGTTGCTCCGTGAATTTTCCGCACGGTTCTTTTATTCGCCGTGTGTCCAGCGATTGTAAATCGCCGTCTGAAAAAAGATAAAATGCTACGCATTAAATTCAGAATCAAAAAATCTCGCTGTCAATCCATTTTGTGCCATCCCAATCCTGTGTGACCTCAAATTCTGATATGCGCGTTTTCGCCGCGTGTTCAGCGATTGCAAATCGCCGTCTGAAAAAAGATGAAATGCTACGCATTGAAACCAGAATCAAAAAATCTCGCTGTCAATCCATTTTGCGCCATCCCAATCTTGCGTGACCTCCAATTCTGTCACCCGCGTTTTCTCGGCGTGATGTTTCTTTTGATTCTTGATGTAATTGATCACGCGCTGCACATTCTCTTCCGACACGGACAACACCCCATACCCTTCCTGCCATTCAAACGCGCGCTTGAACTCTAACGAAAACCAACGTGAGCTCGCGCCCTTTAATTGCTTTGCCACATCCGCAGGCGAAACCGCAGGACGCACACTCACCAACGCATGAATATGATCCGCCGTCCGATTCACAAAACACAAGGGCGCGTACAATTTTTTCTCTGCATCATTGACCATAAATTGATGCACGCGAAAATCAAGGTCAGGCGTCAACACGGGTTCGCGATATTTCGTCGTCCAAACCAAATGGTAAAATAATCGCCAGTACGCCATATTTCCTCCTATTTGTTTTTTTCTTTTTGTCCCCACCTTTAATCGCCCCGCGATTTGCCCCTTTTTCAGACGGCGATTTCCAATCGCTGGGAGCCGCGCCAATCACACGCGTTCCTTTTTTTCTTTTTTTCCCTCGCCCTCAATCGCCCCGCGATTTGATCTTTTTTCAGACGGCGATTTCCAATCGCTGGGAGCCCCACAATTAAACACCCCCGCGCCAATCACACGCGTTCCCTTTTTTTTCTTTTTTTTCACCGCGCCTTCAATCGCCCCGCGATTTGCCCCTTTTTCAGACGGCGATTTCCAATCGCTGGGAGCTCCAATCGCGGGAGCTAATCGTCGTCAGCGAATCGCTCCCCCCACGCTCCCCTGCCCAATCTGCCGCGCCCCCCGCACCTCGCGATTCAACATCGTCAAAGTCGCCAACCCAAAATACCACAACGTAAAAAATGCGATCGCAACGTACACGTTGAAATGTTCGATCAACAGCCCCGAAATTGCCGCGCCCGCGGGTTGAAAACCGAACGCCGTCAAACGAAACACACTGTTCACGCGTCCTTGCAGCGCGTCGGGAATCAGCGCGACGCGGTAACTGAATTGCACCACGTTGTAAATCGGACCCGTCATCCACGACAACCCCATGATGATACCGAGAATCCAAAAGTGCGGCGCGATGGCGAGCAGCGGAAACAACAGCGCGGTGATCCATACCGTCACAATAATCACTTGCCCAAAGCGAAATCGTTTTTGGATCACACCGCCAATGATCGAACCCACAATCGCGCCCACTGCGCTGAGCGAAAAAATCAAACCGATCTCTGCGTCCGTCGCGCCCAAATTTTTTGCCAGCACGATAATGATCAGCGTCGTCGGCGCGTTCACAAAATTCAGCGCGCCCGTGCAAAATGCCATGTAGCGCACCAATTTCTGATGCCACAGCCAACTCATCCCCTCGCGTATTTCGCGCGCGAGATGCGTTTCCGTTTTCGCGCGGTCCGTTTGAAATTCTGCGCGAATAAACAAAAGCGAGACCACGGACGCGATATACGAAATGACATCAAACACAAACGGCAGCGCCCTGCCAAATTGAAATAGCGCCGTTCCCACCGACGGCGCGACAATTCCCGCAATCGAAAACGCGACATCGTTCTGTGCAACCGCTTGCGGCAATTGTTCCTTTTCCACCACGCGCGACAACGCGGCGACTTCGGCAATGTTGAAAAAAACAAACAGCGTCCCTTCCAACAACGCGCACGCGTAAATTTGCCAAATCGTCAACGCGTTGAAATACAGCGCAATCGGAATGGACGCCAACACAGCTGCGCGTCCCACATCGCAATAAATCATCACGCGCTTGCGGTCCCATCGATCCGCCAACGCGCCCGCGGGCAAACTAAAAAGAATGTACGGCACGGAAATCAACGCAGCTGCAATGCCCGCCGCCGCAGGCGAATTGGTCAACGCGAGAATCAACAACGGATACACAATTTGCGTCGCGCCCGTGCCGATGACAGAAACGACTTGTCCGCTCCACAACAGCATGTAATCGCGATTGCGCCACAGCGGCGGCAGATTTTTTCGCGTGAGTGGCGTATTCGATTGTTCAAGTACATCTACACGAGTCGGTTCGAGTTCGGTTTTTTTTTCACTAACGTATCAACGTGTCATTCTGAGCGGAGCGAAGAATCTCTACCTTCCAACACTCACACACTTCGCCGCGCAGAGATTCTTCACGGAGTTTACCCTGAAGTATGAAGGGTTCAGAATGACACTTTACGCCGCGCCTGTCATTCTGAGCGGAGCGAAGAATCTCGCCTTTCCAACACTCACACACTTCGCCGCGCACAGATTCTGGCGATAGACTCTATCGCACCTCCACTCCGTTCCATTCAGAATGACAATCTATGCCGTGCCTGTCATTCTGAGCGGAGCGAAGAATCTCTACCTTCCAACGTTCACCCACTTCGCCGCGCAGAGATTCTGGCGATAGACTCTATCGCACCTTCACTCCGTTCCGTTCAGAATGACATCGCCTCACAAATTTATTTCCTTCTTGATCGTCCCCGCGCGTTCATGCTTCACCACAATTTTTAACGTTCCCGCGCCTTTCACCGTCCATTCCACTTTCGCGCGGTCTTGCGTCGCGTCTTCATCCCACACACTCAAGGCGGTGGGTTTGTAGGCGCGCCCTTCAAGTTGCCCAATGTCCTCGCGCACTTTGCCTGTTTCCAGCGTCGCGCCTTCGGGCAATTCCAATTCGACGATTATTCCGCGCACCACTTTTTTCTCCAACGCCTTTTTCGTTATGTACGTCGGCAGCCAGCCCGTGTTCTGCACCACCGCGCGCACACGCGAATTTCCATCGCCCAAAGTTTTCGCGGATAATTCCAAAATTTCCAAGTGCGGCGAAATCAACGCGTGCCACAGCAACCATTTCGGAAACAGCGCCAGTTCTTTTTCCAATTGTTCGGGCGGCGGATTGACCCAACAGTACGTCATGTCCCAGCCGCCGAGTTCCACCTCACCCAATTGCGGATGATTGGATCCGTACCAATTCACGTACCCTTTGCCGCCGAGCTGCTCGTCATTCCATTTCAACAATTTCAAATCGTCCTCAACAGGATGCTCGCGGTACCAATCAATGAACTTGTATTTTTCGATCCCCGCGCGCATTTGCGGACTCCAAATTTCAATCGTCCACGCAAACACGCCGCGATGCTCAAACATCCATTCGTCGAACGATCCCGTAATCACGCTCTTGGGGTGATATTTGAAATCGTGAAAAACGGAAATATTCGGATAGCCCGTGATGCTCGTTCCCTTTTCCCCAATTTTTTTGTACGTCCACAAATCTTCGGCGGGAAATTCTTCGTCGTTCTTGCCATCATACGGACGCAGCAGCACGCCGCTGAACGTGTGAAACGCGATGCCGCCCGTGATATTTGGATGCGCCGAAATAAACGCAACCAAATTTCGCACTTCGGGCTCACTCGTCGGATACGGACCCGCGCCCACTTGTTCACCCTCTAACCGCCAGCCCATCGGAAAATTGCGATTCAGATCGAGACCTTCCTTGTCGCGCGGAATGGTAATCGTCACGCCATCAAAATTTTTCAACGGACCCTCTGGCAAAATGCGATAATATGTGCCGCCTGTTTCCGTCGCGTCACGCTGCACCATCAAGCGCGGTTCATCGGGATGAATTTTCCAAACTCCATTCGGATCCACAATCCGCATCGAAAGCGCGCGCCCATCGCCGTCAATGTCTTGGTACGTCAAGCCATCAATCGGATCCTCATCATACGGATACGGACGCGTGGACGAGCGAATAATTTTTGGATTATCCGCCAGCGCGAGTTCCGCGCCATCGGGATTCACGCGCGGGCAAATATAAAACGCGCGCGTATCCAAAGCGCGCGTCACATCCGCGTCCGCGCCGTAATTCGTCAACAAAAAGTTGATGAAATAAATGCACGCCGACGCGGGCGAAACTTCCGACGCGTGAATGTTGCCGTCAATCCAAAACGCGGGCTTGTCCGTATCCGCGCCCGTCGCCGCATTGGTCAACGTCATCACCCACACATCGCGCCCCTCGTGACTCTTGCCGATGCTTGACACGCGCGCGAGGTTCGGAAACTCTTGCGCGAATTGGTTGACGATGTTCGTGAGTTCGTCGTAACGATAGTAGTGATCGAAGGTTGGCATGTGTTCTCAAGAGTAAAAAGTAAAGAGTAAAGAGTGAGATGCGACAAACTACAACAGCCCGTCTCTTACTTTTTACTTTTTACTTTTTACTTTTTACTCTTTACTCCTTTGCTACATTTTGAAAAAACCTCACATAACTCTCCACGCCGCGATAATAATTCGGCAGATAAAAATGTTCGTTCGGACCGTGCATGCCGTCGTCGGGCAATCCAAACCCCATCACGACCACATCCACGCCCAATTCATCATTGAGCATGTTTGTCACAGGCACACTCCAACCGAGCAATTGAAACACGGGCGCGACGCCAAAGGTTTCTTGCAGCGCGTCCGCTGCCGCGTTCACATAACGCGACGCGCGGTTCAACAAGACGGCTTCATTGCTTCCCCCGCGCGTCTGCAATTCCCAGCGCACTGTCGATGGCGCATGTTGTTCGAGATACGCGGACAATTGCGCGTGCACTTTTTCAGGACGCTGATATGGCACAAGGCGCGTCGAAATTTTTGCCATCGCTTTCGCGGGCAAAACTGTTTTCGCGCCTTCGCCCGTGAATCCCGCTAAAAAGCCATTTACTTCTAACGTCGGACGTGCGCCTGTGCGTTCCACCGTGCTAAATCCTTTTTCCCCGTACAATTCACGCACGCCTGTCATGTCCACCCACTGTTGCTCTGTGCGCGGATACCGCGCCAACTCCACGCGTTCCTCCGCCGTCAACACACGCACATCCTCATAAAAATTCGGCAGCGTAATGCGCCCCGCCGCGTCGTGCATCCCCGCAATCAGTTCGCACAACACCTGGACAGGATTGTGAATCGCGCCGCCGAACAATCCCGAATGTAAATCTTGCGCCGCGCCATACACCGTCAATTCAAAATACGCCAAGCCGCGCAAGCCATACACGATACTCGGCAACTCGCGCGCTACCATTTGCGAATCCGCATTGAGCGCGACATCGCATTTCAATTTTTCTTTATGCGCGCGCAAAAACGGCGCAAGATTGGGCGAACCAATTTCTTCTTCCCCTTCGGCAATTACTTTGACATTCACGCGCAGCGAATCCGTTTTCAACAACGCTTCCAACGCCTTCATAAACGCGTGCGTTTGTGATTTCATGTCTGACGCGCCGCGCGCATAAATCGTCTCGCCGATAATCGTCGGCTCAAAGGGAGGGGTGAGCCATTCGTGCAGCGGGTCAACGGGCTGTACATCAAAATGTCCGTACACGAGAACGGTCGGCGCGCCATCCGCATGTAACCAATCCGCGTACACCAACGGCTGACCCCGTCCTTCCGCTGTGGGCATGATTTCAACATGCTCCATGCCCATCGCGCGCAAATTGTCCGCCACCCATTCCGCGCCGCGTTGCACATCCGCGCGATGTTCGGAGAGGGTGGAGATAGTGGGGAGGGAGAGAAATTCTTTTAACTCGTTTAGAGATTGTTCGCGCTCTATTTTTGCATACTCCAATGCTGTCATATTCACATTCAACCTTTTCTCGTTTCTGGTTTGTCAATGCGCTCACGGCGCGCGGCGTTCATAAATTGTCCAACCTTCAATCGTCGCGCGTTCTTGATAAGCTGCGACGAGTTGCTGCTTCAAGGATTCAATTTCGGAGGTCGTTAACGGAAACGTCAAGAACGGGTGATTGGGCGCGTGAATGTCCAGCATGAAACGCGGTTTCCGCGCCAACAGATCATGCAGGAATTCTCGAGTCTTGGTCGGGGTGGCATAACCTCTTCTCGAGAAAGGCGCGCCATAGATAAAACGCGTTGCGCTGCGCCGTTTGGCTTCAAAACTCACCCGCGCTTCACTTCCCCAAATATAGATTTCGTCGCGCGGGGCTGTGTTCTGCGCGAGATAATGGATGATTGCCGTGTTCTCGCGTCGAACAAGCCGCTGCCATACGGACTGAACGTCTTCCGCCGCGAACAGTAACAGCACCGCAAGGAGCGCCAAAACAAAAACGGCAATCGCCCAACGCGCCAACGCGACGCGCTTTAACATTGCCAACACGATTCGGAAGGTGAACGCGGCAAGCACCGCAAACACGGGCAAGAGCGCAAGAAAATAATGATCGAAACCATTTCCCGAAAGCGAAACTAAAATCAATTCGATCGGCAAGCCGATCATAACGATCGCGATCAATACAAGTACTTGCCCGCGCGGCAACGCGTTTTGAATCTCGCGCGCGCGTTCCCCCCACAACGCGTCGAGTGTGTCACCCCATCGCGTCCATACGCTCTGCCGCTGCCGCGCCCCCTCTGCAAACGCGAGGGTTGCAATCAATCCCCCAACCGTCGCAAACAATGTCAACCCCAAGGCGGGTAGAAAAACAGGGATGTATCGAAGGATGAGGAACCGATCAAGCCAAGTCTCTTCAATATAAACAAAATTATAAAGGAACGCCGCATCCCAAAATTGCGCCAGCGCGCCGTGCCACGCAAACGGCAAAATTACCAGCGCCGACACCAAAAGCGCGCCAACACTCATTGCCAAAAGGACTTGGGGGATCACCCGTTTTTGCGCGCGGAAAAAGAATGAGAGCGCCAAGTACAAAACGATCGCCAACGGAATGCCAATGTCATTTTGTTTGAGCCAAAAGAGCGCCCACTCAAAATGCCGAGCGCGAGCGCGCGCCGCGCTGACCACATTCCTTCGGGCGCAGTGCCGATCAACCATAACAACGCGAATTGTAACAGCAGCGCGTATTCGGTTGTGTAGTTGCCGCCGTCCATCGCCAAAAACGCGTTGAGCAACCACGCGACGGATACGTACACGGCAGTCCATTGCCCAAACGCGCGACGGATCAAATCAAAGCCCAACAGCGCCGCAATCCACAAGGAAAGCCATTCCAATGCCCAAACACCCCAACGCGAACCACCGCTCAAAAATAAGCCCAACGCATTGACAACATAGATCAGCGGCGGTTTGTGGTCCCAAACATCGCGATAAGGCAATTCACCTTCGGTCACGCGCCAACCCGTATAAAGAAAAAGGCCCGAATCCCAGGACGGCAATTTTTGAATGAGCGGGGTTGCGGGCAGCAACACCAACAACGTCGCGACCAACAAAAAAAAACCCTCGCCACACGCGTCATGGAATACGGTGCCTCTACACGCGCGGCGCACGCGCCTGCGCCACGATTTTTTCAATCTGTTCCAAATGCGAATCATCGTGCATCAACCCCGCGACAAAACGCGAAATGCAATTGTGCGTGATGCCCTCGCGCGGCGAATAAAGATTATCACGATGCGGCACAGCGGGCCACATTTCCAACGAAGCTAAACGCATCCGCCGCGATTCCTCCAAACGTTCGCGACATTCTTGAATTTTCGTCACACTCTCCCACCGCAATTCATACCGCGCGCGCCCACCGCGCCATTGCACACCCCGCGCAATTTCCGCCGCCACGAACGCGGATTCTTCAGATGACGCCGTGGTGTGAACAATGACATGCCCCAGTGTCCACGCTAAATCTACGTCATCGGGATTGATCGCATACGTATCATTTGCATTCGGATCACTTGGCACAAAGGTCACATCCGCGTCCGCGCAATCCGCGATCAATTCCAACATGCGGTCAATCATTTCATTTGTAAGATTTCGCAAATCGTTCGGCGAAATGTTTTCGCGTTCCACCATTTCCTTGACCGACAAGTCACCCTCATACACTCGCGTAAAATTTAACATTCCTTGTTTCCTTGTTTCCTATTTCCTTATTCCCCTATTTCCTAGTTTCCTGCCGCAATCCGTTCCGCTGCCCAACGCGCATCTTCATCAGATAGCGGCGGCTGCGGTGGTTTGTCATATTGCAAAATCAAATCATAGCCCGCGCGTTCGTACACGCCTGCAAGCAGTTCATTCAAATTCACAAGCGGTTCGTGATCGTCTGGCAAAAGCGGCAGCGAAAAAATGGGAATCGCTTGCTGTACCTCAAACGGATAAATCCGCGCATAATTCAAACGCTTGCGATGCCGCGCCAAGATGCGATACGCGGAGTCAATTTCATCCGCATACGGCATGGGTGGGTGATCGCGCAACAAATCCACTTCCACTAAACTCACTTCGGTTTCCAAAAGTTCCTCGCGCTTTTGAACATAACTTTCGCGATCGCGTCCGGGCTGCTTGTTGGCATGCGACAAAATTTCAATCACCGTTACGATTTCCCCCGCAGGAACCAAACGCACAACCAAATAATTTTCCAACAGCGGATCATCACGCAGCGCAACTTCCATGAAAGGCGCGGGCGCGAGAGTGGCAACCGTTCTCACAGGCGCGCCGCCGCGATCAATAATTGTCACATCGGGATAACGCGACTTGCGTTTTTCATCGGGAATCGAAATGTACGTGTGCGTTTCGACGCCGACAAAATAACGCGGGCGCAAGCGGGGCGCCAAGTCATCACGCAGCGCAATGATCAAGCTCTGATGAACATCATGCCACAACAGTGGATTTTCCAGCCACGGATTCATCCCAGGAAATGGATATGCCATACTCACCTACTTTCTACGTTTGACGTTTGACGTTCACTTTACTTCCCCCCGCCCCGCGCGCATCGCCAGCAACAGCGCGTCTTGATCCACAGGCAACCGTTTCACACGCACGCCGCACGCATTGAAAATCGCGTTCGTAATCGCGGGCGTCGTTGGAATCGAAGAAATTTCGCCGACGCCCTTTGCGCCATACGGTCCCGATGAAATTTCATCCTCGACAAGGAACGAAATAATTTCGGGCGTGTGCTTGATGCTCGGCATCTTGTATTTCGCCAAAATGTTTGTCCATACCTTGCCCTTTTCGACAATATATTCTTCCGTCAGCGCGTTGCCGAGACACATCATAATACCGCCCTCTACCTGCCCTTGCAGCGCGAGCGGATTCAGCGCGCGCCCAATGTCCGTCGCCGTCACAATTTTCAAAACATGCACCTCGCCCGTATCCGTATCAAGTTCAATCAACGCGGCTTGTGCGGCATAACTGAATCCAAAGTGCATGTCCCCTTCCGCGCCCAGCGGTTTCGTCGCGGGCGCGAGATATTCGTGCAAATAACGCGTCGGACGATTTTCGTCGCGCGCGCGTTTCACCACTTCTTCAATCGGCAATCGGTGTCCATTTTGGCTTATGTAGCCGTCTTTGAAGATCAGTTGATCGGGCGCGGCATCCAGATGTTCGCTCGCGGTCTGCGCCAAAATTTCGCGCATCCCTTTTGCTGCATACCGCGCCGCGTTCCCTGTAACAAATGTTTGCCGCGAAGCTGTCGTCGGTCCACCGTCTGGAGTCAAATCGGTATCGCTCAACAACACGCGCACGCGTTCATACGGCAACCCCAATTCTTCTGCTGTAATCATTGCCAAAATCGTCGGAAGCCCCTGCCCAATTTCCGCTGCACTCGTTCGCACTTCTGCCGTCCCATCTTCAAACACCTCCACTTCCGCCGCGCTTTTATCAGGCGCGCCGCCGCCAAGACCCGTATTTTTGTACGCACACGCAAAACCCCACGCGCGAATGCGCGAAGGATGAGGGATGAAGGATAAAGGATGAAGCAAAGGATTGTCTTTTTCATCCTTCATCCCCCCGCCTTCATCCTTGACTGTTTGCTCCACCAGCCGAATACACTCCAACAACCCCGCGCTCTCGCGCACTACTTGTCCCGTACTCGTCGTGCTGCCAAGCGTCAATGCATTCTTGCGGCGCAGTTTAAAGGAATCCAAATTCAATTTGTGCGCGATTTCGTCCATGTTTTGTTCGACGGCGAATGCGGATTGCGTGACACCAAAGCCGCGAAACGCGCCCGCGGGCGGATTGTTGGTGTACATCGCATAACAATCAATTTTCACATTCGCGATATTGTACGGTCCCGCCGCGTGTGTCGCCGCGCGTGTCATCACTTTGTCGCCGAGCGAAGCATATGCGCCGCTGTCACCATAAATCGTCGCCTGCGAAGCAATGATCGTCCCATCTTTTTTCGCGCCCGTTTTTAATTTAATGATCGTTGCGTGCCGCTTCGGATGAAACACCAAACTCTCGTGGCGCGAGTACAACATTTTTACAGGACACTTTGTTTTTTGCGCCAGCATCGCCACATGAATCTGCGCCGCAATATCTTCTTTACCGCCAAAGCCGCCGCCGATCAACGCGCCGCGCACGCGAATTTGTGACTCGGGCAAATTCATTGCAGATGCAATCTGTCTGCGATCCTCGTACGGAATTTGCGAACCGACAAGCACTTCAATGCGACCATCCTCCAACACGCGCCCAATCGCACATTCCGGTTCGAGAAATGCCTGTTCGTAAAACGGCGAATGATATTCATTCTCGACAATCACATCCGCGTCCGCGAACCCTTTTTCCACATCCCCCTTTTCAACGTGAATGTGTTTCAATAAATTGCCGTGACCCGTGCCATCATTCACAATGATCGTATCAGGTTTCAACGCGTCAACAGGATTATCCACAATCGGCAATTCCTCGTACACCACCTCGATCAAATCCAACGCGCGCTGCGCGATTTCGCGCGTCTCTGCCGCCACAATCGCCACCGCGTCGCCTTGATAGCGCACCTTGTCGTAGCACAGCACGGGCCAATCGTTGTAAATCAAACCGTGATGTTTTGAACCCGCGACATCCTCATGCGTCAACACCGCGCGCACGCCCTCCAACGCTTTCGCTTTCGATGTATCCATTTTCAAAATGTTCGCGTGCGGAAATTTCGCGCGCAAGGTCGCGCCATGCAGCATATTCGGAAAAACATAATCATCCGTGTATTTTGCCGCGCCCGTCACTTTGTCAACACCATCAGGACGCGGAAACGGTTTGCCGATTACATTCAACGGCGTTTTCACTTGCGGCAAATTTGGAATCCTATTTCCCTCATTTCCCCCATTTCCTTTTATCTCCTCCGCCGCAAACTTTATCGCATTCATAATCGAAACATAACACCCACATCTGCAAAACGTATCTTTCAACGCAACCTTGATATCATCATCCGTTGGGTTTGGATTTTGATCGAGCAGCGCTTTCGATTGCATCAAAATTCCCGGTGTGCAAAACCCACATTGCGTCGCGCCCTGTTGAACGAATTGAGATTGTAACGGATGTAAGGGCGGGGTCATCCCGCTCCCTAAATCCTCCGCGTCATCGGGCGGGATTACCCCGCCCCTACGCGCTGTCCACGTCCCCGCCAAACCTTCAATCGTCAACACCTCCGCGCCCTGCGCCTTTAACGCGGGATAGATGCACGAATCAACGGACGTGCCATTGACCATCACCGTACACGCGCCGCATTCCGCTTCATCACAGCCGATTTTTGTCCCCGTCAAACCGAGTTTGTATCTCAAAACATACGCGAGATATTCGTGCGGTTCGATTTCGACGGTGGTGGGATTTCCGTTGACGGAAAAATGTAAGGTTGGCATATTTGTCCTCCTGTAGGGGCGGGATGACCCCGCTCCGCATTCGTATCCGCGCGCGCGGCATCGGGCGGGATGACCCCGCCCCTACCATTCCAATTCCATTCGCACAGGCAAATGATCGGATGCGCGTTTTACCGCGTCGGGTGTGGTGACAACATCACACGCGCGCACGTTATGACGCAGCGCGTCATTGACGAAAAAATAATCGAGCCGCGTGTTTGGCTGCGACGCGGGCAGCGTATAGCCATTTTCGTTCGGATGCCGCGCGCGATATATGTCGGTGAAGCCACACGCGCGCATTTTTCCAATCACCTGCCGCGCCATATACCCACCCTGCAAAAAAATCGAGAGTCGGAGCGCAAAAGGTAAATGTTTGAAATCGGGTTTGTCGCCCGGCGCAATCGAGTTGAAATCCCCTGCCACAACTATTTTTTTCGCGTTCCCTTGACGAATATGATCCAAAATCAAATTCAGTTCACGCGAACGATACAGTTCCACAGGTAACGTAAATGCAGGCGCAGCCAGATGAATCCCAAAAATGTTCAGCGTTTGATTGGGCGCGTATTCAAGCGTCGCCTGCAAACAAGTGTGACGCAACACGCGCGGGTGAAAACTTGTTGCGTTTTGAATCGGCAAGCGTGACAAGAGCGCAATTGTGCGCCAACTGTTGCTTTCCGCAATAAAATAATTTGCATTCAAACGCGCGGCGAGTTCGACCACAAAATTTTTTTCCACCACTTCTTGCAGCAAAACTACACCCGCGTTCTGCGCCGCAATAGTTTCAAACAAATCTTGTTCGCGCCCGCGTCCGCCGTCGAGAATGTTGTAAGTGAGAAAGATCACGCGCATCGCGGTAAGACCTGACAGGTTTCCAAACCGCTGCTTCACCCCGCGCGCGCGCGTCGAAACACCACAACCGCGTCACACACGCATCCGCGCAAAAACCTGTCACAGTATTAATACCTTCGCCAAATTAGACTGCGGAGGGCGAGTCAGTCGGATTATGAATGCTGCCCAGCCGTGTGATGGCGCGAAAAATCTGGGCAACTAAATTGGCATCGGGTTTTTCCTGAAGCAATTTAAT
>Ga0247727_10006130_pt1 | contig 23797 bp, 32 predicted proteins | sample WisWelCaveWW1625_FD_202498 | JGI IMG/M metagenome (GOLD analysis project Ga0247727, IMG submission 202498) | Biofilm microbial communities from Wishing Well Cave, Virginia, United States - WW16-25 | ecosystem: Environmental > Aquatic > Deep subsurface > Groundwater > Cave microbial mat | place... | reverse complement strand
TTCTATGCTTCTTGTGAGAATTTCGAAGAGAATGCCCATTCCAATTCCAAGAACTGCGACAAGGGCGTAGAGAAACCATCCTTTCAAGCCGAGCATGAGAGGAACGAGAATGATTGCAACAAGCAGGTTGCCAAGGCCCATGACGAGAAGGGAGACGATGATGGTTGCGTGATGAATGTGCTTATGCTGCTTTTGGGAAGCTTGTTTTAGGGCATCAAGGGTCTTTGCGATGTCCCCATGCTCCCACTTTTTTTGCTTTAGTTTTTTATGGAGATGTTTTGACACTAATCCCGCCCCTGCACGAGGTTGTGGATGTAATCAACGAAATCCTTTGTCTTATGATAGTATTCACCGAGATTGTCTATCTTGATTTCCACAATTTCCTTGCTGTCCAATGTTGCAATCATCGTTACATGTCTTCTGAATTCTTCCCTTGCGGCGTATTTTGCACGTCTCAGTTTAAGGAAAAGGGCGAGCATGTTCAAGGATTCCTGCGCGTACATGTCGTTCGGATATACTTTTTTCAGGAGTTCGGCGCGCAAGGCAGAGGTTGTGGGGACTTCCTCGATGAGTTTTTTTCCTTTTGCATAATGCAGCATGGTCTCGATGGCGCATTCGTTTGTTGAAATCAAACGTTCAATAACGTGCTTGATCATGTCGACGGTTCTGGTGTATTTTAATGAGACATAGAATAAATGGTCTGCACGCTTGAGCTCGTCAATGGTGTTCTCCAATGCCTCTTCCTGGGTTGTTGGGACGCTCATAAACTTAGTGGGAAAGCGAACTTGTTGATAAAGATTCCTCAATGGAGATTCTTGAAGTTGCGATGAAGTCTTTTGCTATTCTTAAAAAGTCTGAGACAGACTCGTGGGAGAGGACGGTCATCTTGTAGTCGTCGCTGCAAATCACCAGGGAATGGTTGCGCTCAAACTCCACAGGGCTTTTCTGGTGCTCAAGAAGGATATTTCTCAAGTATTGTAGCTGCTCCACACTTGTTTTGGTGAAGCCGAGCTTGTTTGCCAATTTTAAGCGGAAGGTTGCGTAGCGTGAAGGGAAAGAAGCGTTGAATTTCGGGATGTTTTTTTGGGAGAGCTGCTGGACGAGAATTGCGTTCATGGCGTAGTCCATTGCAAGGAATAAGTGCTCGGTTGCCGATAAAAGAAGGCGAGGTGATTGCACGGTGGGATAGGTGATAGTAAGAATGTGGTACGCTGTTTGAAGCCGGGCTTCTGAGCGCTCGAGATATTCCTTGGCGGTGTGCATGCTCATGTGATGATTATCCCCCTCAATAATAGCAAAACACACATTGTGTTTTGCTAGAATAGTAAATCGCTATTTTAATGCTCCGAAATTTGAGCGATTTACTATAAACACACTATGACTGCAATTTCAGGATTGCTTCTGCGATGTCCCCTGATGTGGATTCCAATGCTTGTTTTGCTTCCTGCTCGGAGCAGTTGGCTTGCGAGACAACAGCAGAGATATCATCATCGGAGATGGAAGGGGATTCGTCGATTTCCTCTATTGTTCCTGAAACTTGAAAAGTCTGCTGGCCCATCATGTTGATTTTCGCAACCTGAGGATTTGTGACACGAATGGTTTTTCCTGATGTTTTGATGAGAACTTCTGTGGCATCAATGTCCTGCTGCTGGATGCCCATGCGCTGCATGGCTTTTTTCACATCCCTTGGATTCATGCCTGGAAACATGTTCCTTAAATGCCAAGCATGGCATTGCCGTATTGGTAGAGAATGACCATGATGACCATGACAACTCCCGTCAGGATGATGATATGTCCTGGTTTAAAACGGAGTTTGCTGTGGTACTCATCAAAGTAGCGGACTAATCCGCCCATGCCCGAAGGCATGCTCATTTTTCTGTCGTCTGCCATTTTGTGAAAATAAGTGCGGGGCTGGAATAAGCCACCTTTTGTCAGCAATGCTGTGCTGGCATTCAACTAAGCGTCGTGTGACTTGCACCGCCTGGGGCTCACCGTTTAATCCGTTCCTCATGCAACTCGGCTGGTTAGCTCATTTTCGTTGCCGAAAACTTCTCAAGCCACATTGTTAACGCATGAGGGGGTCTCGTTTCTGAGTGGTTGCCTTCCCTTTCAGGAACCATTTCTGGCAAGCATAAAGCGCAGGATTTTGCTGTTTAAAGGCAAAACCCTCATCGCAATGGTGGGCGGACTTTCCTCAGCTCCCAAGGATTGCTCCTCAGGTACCGTCAGCCAGCTACCAACCCCGCAATGAAGAAGTGGGCATTTTGTGTTTATAAATGTTGGGGTTTGGACAATTAAAAAGCGAGAGGTAATAAAAGAAGAAAGCTTTAAATATCATTCTCAGTTAATGGCTTATATGGAAGAAATTGTTTCTGACTCTTGGAATATTGGTAAAATTAAAGGGGACAAAGAAAATCTAAACTTCAATGTAGACTGGATAATCAAAATGTTGGGATGGAAGGATGTTGCCACCAAAAGATAATTCAGAGCCTAAGGTAATTGGGCATTTTGTTCTGGGTGTAAGAGTTTATCAGAACCCTGATGGCACTTCTTTCTGGAAAACAGATTTTCAGCTCCAGAACATGCCTACTGAAGTAGCAATAATGCAGACAAAAGCTTTTTTACGTAGAATGGAGCAGAAATATTATGATAATTTTGATAATAGCTTAACAGAAGTACAAGGCGACCCTAGAGATCCCAAATAACATTCTTATTGATTACTTCTTCGGGATAATCACCCACGCAATCAGGTACGCCAATGCAGCAGTCCCGAATGATGCGATGAGGAGAATGACAAAGATTATTCGTACTAGCACAGGATCGGCGTTGAAGTATTCAGCGATGCCGCCGCAGATGCCTGCGAGGACTTTGTTGGTGGTAGAGCGGTAGAGGCGCTTAGGCTGCGCTGCTTGTGTCTTTGCTGGTTTTGCCTTTGCCAATTGGTTTTAGTTGGCATTGTTCATATAAAAGCGTTTCTGTGCATCGCTAAGAACTGGCAGTGGTAATCCGAAAACTATATAAATAAGTTAAGCTAAGTCCACCTTAGGTGATATGATATGGTACAGGCACTCATTGATTTGGATATGAACGCAAATAGGGTTTTGAATATTGTAAAGGCTAAACTTGGCCTAAAAGACAAGTCAGAAGCAATAAAAGCAGTTATTGACTATTATATAGAGAATGAGCAGGAGCCGGAGTTAAGGCCTGAGTTCATTGAAAGAATTAAGGCTGCTGAAAAAGGCAAGTTTGTGAAAGGCGGCAACTTTTCAAAGCGCTATGGTGCCAAGTAGATGGCTTATTCTTGTGAGATTGCAGAGAAATTGGATAAGGCGCTTCAAAAACTGTGGAAAAAAGACAAGGCATCGGCTATTGCCATAGAGAAAAAAGTCAAGGAGATATGTGAGAATCCCCACCACTATAAGCCCCTAAAGGCACCCATGCAGCACCTAAGGAGAGTGCATATCTCAAACTCGTTCGTTCTCATCTTCAAGATTGAAGAGAACAGAAAAATGGTTCAGTTGATTGAATATGAACATCATGATGATGCTTATCGATAGTTAATTTAGGTTTTAGAGAGTACTGCCATCACAAGTTTCTGCTCCCCTGTAAAGATGCTCTGCTGCTTCTCAACAGCGAATTTGAACTTCTCGAAGTGCTTTTTTAGTGCTTCCAAGTCTCTGCAGATGATGGCAACCTTGCCGTTTTTCTTCAGGATGTATTCTGCCTGGTAAAACAGCTCGTGATGCAGCTTCTCTACATCTTTTTGGATAAGTTTGCGTGAAGGCTCTGGAATTTTTGTTGCGATGATGTCTACGGTGCCTTTGTCAAACTTGATGTCGAGCCACTCTGACTCCACCCTGCTCAGGTAGATGATTTTCTCAACGCCGGCAATCTTTGCGTTCTTCTTGCCGTAATCAACATATTGAAAAGCGGCATCGAAGCCCGTAACCGCAACCTTGTCTGTCTTGGTTTTCTTGTCAATTTTCTCAAAGAATTTTGCCAAGTCCTTATCCTTGAACGGCGGCAATTTCAGCAAGGAGAATTTCTCCTTGTTGTAGAAATGCACAGGTTTTTTGGAAGCGTACATGGCTGCTTCAATAATGATTGCGCCATCGTTGATGAACGGGTCAAGCAATTTCTGTTTGCCTGTGTAGCCGGCAAATTTCAATAAGCAGAATGCAATTGTTCCCCTGATAGAGGTTGGTGTGAGGAATATCTTATAATCGCGTTTGTTGGCTTCAAAACCCATGATGTCGATGCCTAAAACAGCCTCATTGTCCGCAATAGAGAGGTAAAAGATGATATCAGGGGAGGTAAGATTGACGTTCATCTCGATATTGTATTTTTTCTTGATGAAAGGGGAGATTGCATTCCCTAAGACAATTTCCATCTCGTTGCTTGAGAAGTCATGGCTGCCTCTGCGAAGAGCGGTTGCGCGGAAGTTCATGCCGTCCTGCAGGAGAGTTTTGTCTATTGAGATTTTTTCTATGTTTTTATTGAAAACAGTCTCAATGTCTTTTTTTCCGAGCTCAAAATCGGCAAGATGAATCAATATTCTGTCTGCTGATTGGCACTTGTAGGCAAGAACAGCAAGCTCATCCAAATCTTTCACATCAAAAATGACTGCGCCTTTTTTTTGGTGAATGTGCTTTGCACCGTATTCCTCCAGCTCAAGAGATGCGCATTCTTCTGTTCCGATTGCAGTTATTGCGATTCCTTTCATGGGTTTTGTGAATAGAACGCGGTATAAAAACATTCTTAAAGAAATAGAAGTATTCCATTACCATGAAAACGATTGTTTTGGACACCAATTTCCTGCTCATCCCGTGGCAGTTCAAGGTGGACATTTTTTCAGAAATAGAAAGGGTATGCAGGTTTCCCTATGAGCTGAAAGTAGTGGAAGGCACGATGGATGAGCTGCAAAAACTAATGGAAAAAGGGGATGCGAAGGAAAAGAAAGCTGCGAAGTTTGCAATCTCATTGATTAAGCAATACAAAATAGGCACTATCGAAGCAGATGAAGGCGATGTGGATTCCACGATTGCAAGCCTTCCAAAAGGGACTATTGTGGCAACCCAAGATGGGGGACTCAAAAGAAGGCTAAAAGAGAAGGGAATTGCGCTTGTTGTCCTTAGGCAGCAGAAGTACCTGCAATATATAGAATAAATCGTTACCTTTATAAATCGCCCTCTTATCCCAAAACTCATGTTCTATAAGCTTGAAGTCAAGGATCATATCAGAGTGCCGCCAGACCATTTTGGCCTCGATTTGGACGACGCCATAGTCAAAAGAGTCAAGAAAAAGTATGACGGGTTCATCTCAAAGGATGTAGGCATTGTCATAGATGTCTCAGGCGTTAAAGAAATTGGAGAAGGGGTCATTATCCCCGGAGACGGCGCTTCCTACTATGAATCAACATTCAACCTGCTTGTCTTCAGGCCAGAGATGCAGGAAGTTGTTTTAGGGAAAGTTAGAGACATTGCTGAATTTGGAGCGTTCATGAATTTGGGGCCAATTGAGGGCATGATACACATCTCGCAAACCATGGATGACTTCGTCTCGTTTTCAAAAGATAAAAGTTTAACGGGAAAAGAATCAAAAAGAATGCTGAAAGTTGGGGATGTGTGCAGGTCAAGAATCATTGCAGTTTCATTCACCGATCCTCTCAATCCAAAGCTGGGATTGACTATGAGACAGCAAGGATTGGGCAAACTTGAATGGATTAAGGAAGATGAAAATAAGCCGGTAGTTTCTGAAGAAAAGCCTGAGAAGAAGGAGAAAAAGAAATGAGAAAGAAAATCTGCAAGAAATGCAAAGCCATTGTTGAAGGCACTAAATGTCCAGACCCTGAGTGCAATGGCGTTCAGAACGGGCAATTGGCGCAGAGCTACAAGGGCAGGATGTACATTATTGACGCTAACAAATCAGACATTGCAAAGAAAATCGGCTTGAAGTACTCGGGCGAATACGCAATCAAAGTGAGCTAACATGGAATTAAGCATTGCACAAAAGCACAAGGAACAATTACTCTCGCGGACGAGAGTTTCCGGGGATATGACATTTGAGTCAACGACTCCGACGAATGATGAAGTGAGAAAATCCATCGCGACTTCGGCCAAAGCTGATGAGAAGCTTGTTGTGGTGAAGGGCATCTATAATGCGTTTGGCGCAAAGAAAGCTTCATTCTCAGCATATGTCTATGATGATGAGGCTTCAATGACTGCGATAGAACCAAAGCCAAAGAAGAAAGCGGAGCAGGTGGCAAAGTAAATGGCAGCGCCACCACCAAAGAAGGCAGCAGCTCCTGCGAAGAAGGGAGGAAAGTATTCTATCGGCAAGCTCTATGAGAAGCAGGGCAACAAATTGGTTGCGAAGAACAAGACCTGCCCAAAATGCGGCCCTGGGATGTTCATGGCCATGCACAAGGACAGGGTGTATTGTGGTTTTTGCAAATATGTAGAATTTACTGGGAAGAAGTAATAGTATTCTTTAATTTTAAAATTTTATTAAGAAATAAGCTTAATCCTTATTTCCCATCTGCATGACTTTCAGGTCGTCGTTGGTCAATTTGCCACCTGAGCGGAGCTTTTCCATGACTGCCTTGCGCATCTCATCCAGGGACATGCGTTGTTTTTGTTTCTTGTCCCTTGAGCGCTCCTGGTCGTGCTCATCGAGTTGTTTCCTGATCGAGCCGGTCTCATCGAGCTGCCCTTTGAGCTGGTTGTTTATCTCGTTGAACTGGGTTTTCAATGTGGAGAATTTATCGAATGCTTCTTTTTCTTTTAATTTCAATTCGTCAATCTGCTTTGCAATCTCTAAAATCTCCTTGTGCATTTTCTGCGACTCTGAGGCTTTGTGCATGACAAGGTGATGATACGTTTCAGCTTCCTTGTTCAAGCCATAGACTTTGTGGGACAATTCTCTCGCTGCATTTTGTTCCTGCCTTGCTATTGTAGCCTGCTGAAGCTCTTTCTTTAGTTGCTTGATCTTTTTCATGAGCTCTTTTTCTTTTGTGAACGTAATGCCTCCAGTCTCGATGGTGGTTTCAAGTTTTTCCATCTGCTTTTTCAGATAGCCGGGAGAAGACTTGAAGTTTTGATGGGAAGAATGCGATGAATAAGAATGTGAATGCTGAGGGGTTGGACGTTGAGCGGGAGTTGGGGTTTGCGCTTTGGGGTCCTTAACGGGGGCTGTCTTTTGGATTTCCTTGTGGGTTGTGTCGCGTTTTTGCTTCAAATCCTTGACTTCAGAGGTGAAAGAGTCGCGTTTTTGCTTCAACTCTTTTATTTTCTGGATTAACGCGCGTATTTGATTAGAAAACTGCTGGCGTTGGTGGAAAGCATCTTCCTTTAATTTATGTACCTCATCGAGCTTTTGCTTGCTGGCGTTTATAGCTGCACGCTTATCATTGAGCGCTTGCGCTAGCTCTTTGGGGTTTGTTGTCATGTGTCCTCAATTCTGCACTCAGCTTCATGTTAAAGGAAAAAAGATAGGCTTACCCGAAAAGGGCGCCCAATCCTGCTGCAGCAGCTTCCTCAGACTTCTTCTCTTCCTCTTCCTTCTTCTTGTGGTCTGCCTTGCTGTCTGCTTTTCCTTCTGATGCTGCTGGTGCGGCGGCTGCAACTGCCATTGGCATTGCGGCCTTCTCGATGGCTTCGTCAATGTTGACGCCTTCAAGTGCAGCAACTAATGCTTTCACCCGTGCATCATCTTCCTTGACGCCTGCGGCGTGCAAGACTTTCTTGACGTTAGCCTCGTCTACTTTGTGTCCTGCCTTGTGCAAGATCATCGCAGCATAGATGTATTCCATGTTGGTTTCCTCCGTTAGTGTTATAGGTTTGTTGCTTGCCTGATGCCCAGCATTCCTCTGTGGGCTTTGCCGATCAAGTCAGGCATAATTTCTTTCTCAAGGATATTTTGAGATCGTCCAAGTGCTTTTGATTCGTTGAATGCCTTTCCAATCAAGTGCGGCAAGGTCATCTTTGTTGGATAGGCCATGAACATGGCCAAGTTGAATGACCATCTGGATGCGTTTGACAATCTGTCAAGGTATTCCTTGTCATCGACGCTTAAGATGTCTTTTTGGTATATAATGCCGTTTTCAAATACTGCTGTTAAATCTAAGCCAACTTCCATTGGCGTGATACCCAATCTTCCAAGAATCTCTGCAACCTTTGGCTTGATTTTTTCCCCTTCTTTGGCGACAACAGTGTCTATTTTTACTGCGACTTTTCCGTTTTCGACTCCTGCCTTGATGCCGATGGCTCCGAACTCACCAATAACCGGGCCTGGAGCAAAAGGAGTGGGGCCTGCCGGGATGATGATGTCATGGGGAGCAATTTGCCCGGCTTTAGCAGGAGCAGGGGATTTGTTTTGCCTTAGTGTCTTACTTAATGCAAAGGGATTTCCCTTGGTGAATAAGAGAGCAGGCATTCCTAAAAGGTATTTTTCCAGTTTTTCTATTCCGGGCTTCTTTGCCTTGGCTTCTGCGATGGCGATTTTCATCAGCCTGCGCTTCGTCATGAGCATGACGACGTCTTTTCGCAGCTTTGCCTGCATGGTCTGCAATTGGGCAGCAGGAAGGTTCTCCATGTTGACAGCGCCTATGATAGGGTAGTCTACCATGAGCTTGACAATCTTCTGTACCGTGTCCTTCTTGTGCTGTGCGACGTGTGCCATGTTACTTCTTTTTCTCTTCGGTTTCTTCCTTGTGAGCTTCAACCAAAATTGGCTTGCCCATGGTTAATTTCAATGAGACGTTCTTGATGCTGTTTTCAGCGTTTGGAATGACGTTGAGAACCCCTTTGTAAACGGTTTCGATGTTGTCTATCAATTGGGAATCGTCCATCTTTTCAGTTCCTACAGAGCATTTGATGCTTGGAGCGCTTTTTGTTTGGACCCGCATTAATTTTTGCAGTCTGTCATAAACGATTTTCAAGTTTGCGTTTGGCGGTACAACACAACCTGCTTTCGGGTTTGGCATCTTTCCTCTTGGACCAAAAACCCTGCCAAAAATGGTTGCGATCTGTGTCATGATGTTCGCCTGAGCGACAAAGTAATCGTATTCGTTTGAGAGTTTCTTGATAGCTTTCTTGTTGTCCTTGTATTTGTGGAAGTCCTCAACAGAAATAACGCCGTCGCAGGATTGCTTGGCCGAATCTCTTAGTTCTGGACCAACAATTGCACATACTTTGGTTTTCTTTCCCCTGTCGTAATGCAATGAGATGAACTGGTCAACATTGCTGTCCTGCTTCTTCATGTCCAGGTTCTGCAGGTTGATGACTAGGTCAACCGACTGCGTGAAATTGCGCTTCTCGGAAGAAGACTTTACAGCTTTGACTGCGCGTATAATATCTTGTTTTTCCATTATGTGCCCCTCCTACCCTTGAAGGTAGTATGTCGGGAAGTATGAAGGGATAAGGGGGTTGTTTATAAAGGTGGTGGTTTGAGGAAGGAAAGCTATTTATAAAGGAGGGCACAAATTGTGGTTGGGGGTTGTGATGAGATTGTTTTCCCAGAGACAAGGAATAGAAAAAGTAGAAGATAAAATTCAGTTAAACAGTATTAGTGCTGGTCTTCGAACGCAGCTTTGGAACGGTTTGATTATTTATTATTTAACTTACATCAAAGATAGGTATATCAATAAAGACAGTGAGACGGAGCATTTAATCGAACAACTTTGGCTGTTTTATTTTAAAAAAGACGTATTTCTCATCCCAAGTTGGGGTAATGATGCTATAGATGAGGTTAAAGCATATTTTATTTCTTGCCCTTGGAATAAGGTTTTTGATGTAATAGAGTTTATCATGGTAAAACACCCAAATGCAAATTGTACAAAAGGGTTTATCCAATATTGTAATGAAGTCCTAGAACAGGATCATTCAGGATATAGGATTATTGAAAAGGTTTTTGTTCCTATAACTTCTAGAGAAGAATTAAAAGAGATTAACGAATCATTGCAAAGTCCATTGAAATCTGTCAAGACGCATATAGAACGGGCTCTTGAGTTATTAAGTGATAAAAAAGACCCAGATTATAGAAATTCCATTAAAGAGTCAATAAGTGCTGTAGAAGCATTATGTAAAATAATTAGTAAAAAAGATAATGCTACTTTAACAGATGCACTTAAAGAAATAGAAAAAACTAAAACTATAGATTTGCATTCTGCACTAAAATCCGCTTTTGAAAAAATGTATGGCTATACAAGCGACGAAGGCGGGATAAGACATTCATTGACTGAAGAAGACTCTAACAGTTTTGAAGATGCGAAATTTATGTTGATTTCTTGTTCGGCATTCATAAATTATTTGACTATAAAGGCAAAAAAAGCTAATATTAAGTTATAAACATTAAACTTTATAAACCACTTTAAACTTTCAATCCATAGGGGGTTGTGATGCACGAACAAGCTACGATACGGAAACTTCTGGATAGTATTGAATCTCCGAAAGACCTGAAGAAACTGAAGAGGAGCGAGTTGCCCCAAGTGGCGAAGGAGATAAGAGAGCGCATCCTTGAAGTTGTTTCCAAGACAGGAGGCCATCTTGGGGGGCCGTTGGGAGCGGTTGAGCTCAGCATAGCATTGCATTATGTCTTCAACGCCCCAAGGGACAAGATTGTGCTTGATACCGGGCATCAAAGCTATCCCCATAAGCTGCTCACAGGAAGAAACAAGAATTTCGATACGCTAAGGCAATACAAAGGCGTGTGCGGGTTTTGCAATATTGAAGAGTCTGAGTATGATGTCTTTGGCGCAGGGCACGCATCCACATCGATTTCTGCAGCCTTGGGCATTGCAAAGGCCAGGGATTTCAAGAAAGAAAACTATAAAGTTATCGCGGTTATCGGCGACGGCGCATTGACTGCAGGAATAGCCTATGAAGCGCTGAACAACGCTGGCTTCCTGAAATCTGATCTGCTGGTTATTTTGAATGACAACAAGATGAGCATCTCCCCCAACGTAGGGGCTATGTCAAAATACCTCAACAAGGTTGTAGCGTTGCCGCAGTATGGCGCAGTCCGAAGAAGGGCAAGGGAGATTCTGGAGCAGATTCCCGGCGTCACCAAGAAAGACGTTGAGAAGATTGCGGAGATGGAAGGAAAAATCAGGAGCTTGGGAACCCACGCGTCATTGTTTGAGGAATTGGGATTTACTTATTTTGGCCCCATTGACGGCCACAATATTGACGAGATTATCAACTCATTGAGAAACATCAAGGACATCAAAGGCCCTGTGCTTTTGCATATCATCACCGAAAAAGGCAAAGGGTACAAGTTTGCGGATGCTGATACCGACAAACTGCACGGCATGTCCCCTTTTGACGTTGAAACCGGAAAGAAGCATCCAACTTCAGGGCCAATCAGCTACACCAATGCGTTTGCTGATGCATTAATCAAGACTGCGCAGGAAGACAAGAGGATTGTTGCGATAACCGCTGCGATGAAATCCGGTACAGGGTTGGACAAATTCGAGAAAGTGTTTCCAGAGAGGATGTTTGATGTCGGCATTGCGGAGCAGCATGCGGCCACGTTTGCAGCCGGGTTGGCAAGAGACGGTATGAAGCCGGTGTGCGCGATTTATTCCACCTTTTTGCAGCGCTCGTTTGACCAGATTATCCATGATATTGCATTGCAAAAGCTTCCTGTTATTTTTGCACTTGACCGGGCAGGGTTGGTTGGCGATGACGGTCCAACGCACAACGGGCCGTTTGACATTGCTTATCTGAGAATGGTCCCAAACATGACAGTGATGGTGCCAAAGGATGAGAATGAGCTTGGGCACATGCTCTATACTGCCTCTTTTATTGAAGGGCCTTCTTCATTGCGATATCCAAGGGGGAATGGCCTCGGGATTAAGATTGATGAGTCATTGCAGCGATTGGAAATTGGCAAAGCTGAAGTCATGCAGAAAGGAAAAGGCCTTCTTATCATTGGTGTTGGACCCATGCTCTATGATGCGATTGCTGCCGTAAAAGAACTTGGCGTTCCTGCAACGGTTGTGAACGCGCGGTTTGTCAAGCCGATGGATGAAAATCTGATTTTGGTGGAGGCGAAGCAGCACGGCCACATCCTGACGTTGGAAGAAGGCCAGATTGCAGGAGGATTTGGCTCTGCTGTCCTTGAATTGTTAAATTCGCACAACATCAAAACCCCTGTTACGATGGTTGGCATCCCCGACATGTTTGTCGAGCATGGCAAGCCCGCTATCCAGAAGAAGCTAGTGGGCATTGACAAGGAATCCATCAAGAATACCATTGCTACGATTTATCAGAATGGGCTGAGCGATGTTCGCTTGGGATCCAAGAAAAAGAGCGTGAAGAGATGAAGCTTGAACAGGTTTCAGAGCACATGGGCATTATGAAGCCGCGAAGAAAATCAAGAAAAGTGAAGATTGGCAAACTGTTCATCGGCGGAGATGCACCTATTTCTATCCAATCGATGACCACAACAGAGACAACTGATGTTGATGCCACGGTAAAGCAAATTCATGGTCTTGAGGAAGTTGGGTGCGATATTATCCGTGTGTCTGCCAATACGATGGATGCCGCCAAATCACTTAAGGATATCAAGAAAAACATTTCCATTCCATTGGTTGCGGACATTCATTTTGATTATAGGATTGCGCTTGAGGCTGCGAAGTATGTGGATAAGTTGAGGATTAATCCAGGAAATATTGGAGGACAAACTCAAGTGAAGGCTGTTGTGCAGGCAGCCAAAGACTACGATTTACCGATTCGCATTGGCGTGAATCTTGGTTCTTTGGAGCGGGATTTGTTCATGAAATATGGGTATTCTGCGCATGCCATGGTTGAATCCGCTTTTCGCCATGTGAAGATGCTCGAGGCAGAGGATTTTCACAATATCATTGTTTCTTTGAAAGCCTCTGATGTCCAAAGAATGGTTGAAGCGTACAGATTATTTGCTGCTGCTTCTGATTATCCGATTCATCTTGGCGTTACTGAAGCTGGCTCAAAATTGCCGGGAGCAATCAAATCGTCCATGGGGATGGGAATGCTGCTTTCAGAAGGTATTGGTGACACTATTCGCGTTTCCCTTTCTGAAGAGCCTAAAGAGGAGGTCAAGGTTGCAAAATATGTTCTTCGATCGCTTGGACTTCGAAAGCAGGGCGTTGAAATTACAAGCTGCCCGACATGTGCGCGCACCGAAATTGATGTCATCAAGCTTGTTGAGGAAATGGAAAACAGGACAGAAGGCGTGAAAACTCCCATCCACGTTGCCATCATGGGATGCGCGGTGAATGGTCCTGGCGAATCCGGAAAGGCGGACATCGGCATCGTTGGCGCTCCCGGAAGCCATCTATTGTACAAGCAAGGCAAGATTGTGAAGAGAATTGAAGATAATGAAATTGTTTCCACGCTCTTGAAAGAAGTTGACGAGCTTGTTGCATTACGGAAATGAAATTCGAATATGTCTCAGTAACTGCATCGGATGAAGTTCTTGTTTTTGAAGATGGAAAAGTACAACTTTCTGTTTTAGAAAAAATACTTGAAGAAGCCGCCCAAAGAAAACTTGGGGATGATGTAAAAATAAAAACAACCGTTCGGGCACCTTCCAGAAAAAAATATTGTGAAGGTGATATATTATCGTATCCTCTGTATAGGACAATTGGAAGTCTAAGAGGGCTCTATTCTTCAAACACAAAACAAAATGAAAGAATGCTTGAATTGAGACACGTTGGAGCATGAAAACACTCTCCATTCTCGGCTCCACAGGGAGCATTGGGACGCAGACCATTGATATTGTGAGGAGGCATCCTGAGGAGTTCATGGTTGTTGGCTTAACAACGAACACCAACATTGAGCTTCTGAAAAAGCAAATAGAACTTCTTAAACCGGAAGCAGTTGCAGTGATGGACAGGGAGAAAGCAGAGCTGCTGCAGGAGAAAGTGGATATCATGGTGTACCATGGCATTGACGGCGTCAATAAGATCGCGACATTGCAGCATGCCGATACTGTGGTGAACTCTTTGGTTGGTTCAATTGGAGTTGAGCCCACGTATTCCGCCATCCTTGCCGGGAAAAATATCGCGCTGGCGAACAAAGAGACCCTTGTCGCTGCCGGCGAGCCCATCATGGCTGCTGTGGAGAAATATCAAGTGAAGCTCATGCCTATTGATTCCGAGCATTCTGCAATTTTCCAATGCTTGAACGGCGAGAATCAAAAAGAAGTGAAGAAGCTTGTCATCACCTGCTCCGGGGGACCGTTCAGGAATTTCTCCAAAGAGGAGATGGAGCACATTACTATCAAAGATGCGCTCAAGCATCCCACGTGGAACATGGGCGCGAAAATCACTGTTGATTCCTCAACCTGGATGAACAAAGGATTTGAAGTTATTGAAGCGCATTGGCTGTTTGGCATGAAGTATGATGCGGTTGATGTGGTTGTGCATCCGCAGAGCATTGTCCATTCATTGGTGGAGTTTGATGACCATTCTGTTATTGCGCAATTGGGGTTGCCTGACATGACCATCCCCATCCAATATGCACTAACATTCCCAAAAAGAATGCCGAGCATGGCGAAGCAGCTTCATCTTACGGATGTTGGCAAGCTTGACTTCATCAAGCCAGATTTTGAGCGGTTTCCGTGCTTGAAGTATGCGTATGATGCTGGAATGGCCGGAGGAATCATGCCCGCTGTGCTGAATGCCGCGAATGAGGTTGCTGTTCAAGCGTTCATCAAGGAGGAGATTGGATATCTTGACATTCCTGCAATCATCAACGCCATGATGGAGAAATCAGTGCAGAAGGCGCATCCTACCTTGTCAGAAATATTGGACATTGACAGTCTCGCTAAAGAAAAAACCCAGCAATTGATTGCGAAGGAGTATGCCAAATGAATCATGCGATTATTGTAGCTGCCGGAAGTTCGAGCAGGATGAATGGCACCAATAAGATTCTTGCGGATATCGGAGGAAAACCCATTCTTGCACACACACTCGGAGCATTTGAGCAATGCAATGACGTTGACTCCATTACTGTTGTAACGCAAAAACAGTTTTTCAATGATGTCAAATTACTGCAGAAAAAATACAACGTAAAAAAAATAAAAAACCTCGTGGAAGGTGGCAAGGAGAGGCAGGATTCTGTGTTTAATGGGGTTTCTTCATTAAAAAATGTTAAAGAGAACCAGGTTGTTGTTGTACACAATGGCTCGAATCCTCTGGTGAGCGCTAAGGAAATAAGTGAATGCGTTTCTGAGGCAAAGAAGCATGGCGCTGCGGTGTGCGCGTTTCCGCTGAAGGACACTATCAAGAAAGTTTCTGGTGGCTTTGTGGAGCAGACATTATCGAGGGAGAATGTGTGGCAGATGCAGACTCCCCAATGTGTACAGTATGGCATATTCAAGAAAGCATTTGACGCAGCGAGAAAAAATAAAAAATATTACACGGATGATGTTGCGCTTGTTGAAGCCATTGGCAAAAAAGTGAAGATTGTGGAGTGCTCTTACAGGAACATCAAGATAACAACTCCAGATGATTTGGAGATTGCCCAAAAAATGCTTGGAAGCGCGGTGAAGATGGGGGTTGGGCAAGATCATCATCGTTTTGTAGGGAAAGGAAAGAAGCCGCTTGTGATTGGCGGCTATGTTATTCCGAATGAAACTGGATTGGAGGCAAACTCTGATGGGGATATCGTTTTGCACGCACTGTTTAACGCGATAAGCTCTGCGCTTGGCGGAAGGTCGCTGAGCATTACCGCTGATTCGATGTTCAAGAAAGGCATTACAGACAGCTCGAAATATCTTGAGCCATTGCTGAAAGAAATGAAAAACAAAGGTTACTCCGCTAGCAATGTTTCCGTTTCCATTGAAGCAAAAAAACCGAAACTTGAGCCGCATCATGATAAGATTAAAGCTTCTGTGTGCAGGATTCTTGATGTTTCTTCTGAGCAGGTTGGGTTGACTTTTACAACCGGAGAAGAATTGACAGGTATGGGCAGGGGGGAAGGGATGGCTTGCTCATGCGTGGTTTCCTTAGTGAAATTGTGATTATTTGATTCTTCTCCATACCATTTCAGAACCGTTTACCCTTTCTAACGGGAAGTTGGCGTACTTTGCCCTATAGCCATAAGCCGGCAGCACATAGAGTGCATCTGGGTTGCTGCGCTCTTTCAAAAAATTACTAAAAAGAAAATGCATATTTTCAGACCACAGGAAGGCATAGACTATGGTAGCCTGAGAAATAGTGATGCCTAATCTACTGTAGGGGTTGATTCTCGTGGTGGTTGGCATCTGCCTAATCCTGCTTTTTGAGGAAGATTGCTCATATTGCGTGATGAGGTCTTCTGGGTAAATGTTGCCTTCAGCAAATTCACAGGTGGTTCCTTCCAGAATGAGGTTTTTTCTTACTGCATATTTCAAATTTTTTCTCGCTTCCCGGACCAGCTCAAAGTTTAAGTCAATGCCGTATGAAGAGATGCCTGCCGCAGCAGCCATTAATGTCCAGCTTCCAACACCGCACCCTAAGTCAAGAGAAGTCTGTTTGCTGAGGTCGGTTGTTTTTGCAAGAGTAATCAATGATTCTATTAATTTGTCAGGGTTGGCTGGAACATAGCCAGTCCTCTCGTATGCGCGTGTGAAGAAAGGAACTCCCAATACAGATTTTTCTGTTGGGAGTATTTCTGCTATTTTTCTGAGCCTGCTTTCCAAATTCGATTGTGATGGTGCCGTCATTGGACGTGAGGAGTATATAAAGCTTTATTAATTTAACTACTTTTTGATAGTAATTATAGAGTGAAAATATATATAAAGAGATGCCATTTCTTTCTCTATAGCGGGGTATATAGATGATTTTGAAGTCTTACGCAAAGATTAACCTAACTTTGAAAATAGGCCGTAAAGCCAAAGGAGGGCTGCATGAAATCGAATCTGTCATGCACCCAATCGAGCTGTTTGACAGCCTTTCTTTTGAGAAAATTGAGCAGGATGAAGTCATCATCATGAGCAACAACCCCAGCATCATGAACAAGGATAATCTTGTCTACAAGGCAGCGATGATGCTGAAGAAGCGCTATGGCGTGAAGTCCGGGGTTAAGGCGACCATCGAAAAGAACATTCCCTTGGGAGCAGGATTGGGCGGCGGATCGGCAAATGCTGCTTCCGCATTAATGGCACTCAACAGCATGTGGAAATTGAAAATGGACGCGCGCAAACTGTCCCAGGCAGCGTTTGAGCTTGGTTCTGATGTGCCGTTCTTCCTTTCCGGCAAGCCTGCCTTGGTCACAGGAGCAGGGGAAAAAGTGAAGCCAGTCCCGAGTTATCCAAAAATAAACGCGGTCATTGTGAATCCAGGATTCCAAGTCTCGACAAAATGGGCTTATGACTCTTATGAGAAAAACAAGAGGAAGCTGCCGAAGCATAAATCGATTTCAGGGCAGGCGTATGTGAAGCTGATGCAGAAAAAAGATGTTGAGGGGATGGCAGAACATTTGCATAATGATTTTACCGAGGTTATCGCAAAGAAATACAAGGTCATCAAGGATATTCGTCAATTGATGAACAAGTATGGCGCACTGAATTCGTGCTTGTCCGGAAGCGGGCCAACAGTCTATGGGTTATTCTCAAGCATCTATACTGCGCGGGAAGCGTATTTCAAATTGAAAGATATCTATCCTTTTGTTTACCTTACAAAAACTGTTTAGTAGCGTTATTGGGGACCATGATAACGATTGAGGTTGCGAAGCATTCTGGATTTTGCTTTGGTGTACGGAGAGCAATTGATGTCGCCAAGGAAGTCGCGGCTAAGCATACTGGCGAGACAACCTATGTGTATGGGCAGCTTGTCCATAATGAGCGCGTCATCAATGATCTGGAGAAGCAGGGCATCGTGTTCATTGAGAATATCCAGGACATTCCTTCCGGCGCTACAACGGTGTTAAGGGCGCATGGAGAGCCTGGAACGACGTACCAAGTGCTTGGGCAGAAAGGCATCGTTACATCAACAACATTGACGGATGCGACCTGCCCTCTGGTGACGCTGGTGCATAATGTCGCGATTAAACTGAAGAATGCTGGATATGAGGTTGCCATTTTCGGAAAGCATGACCATCCTGAAAGTATCGGGACGAGCTACCATATCAAGGGAAAGGACACGCTCATAGTTGAGAAGCCAACTCTTGAATATGCGCAATCTTTCGTGGACTATTTGAAAAAAAATGGCATAAAAAAAGCAGCGTTGGTGTCTCAAACAACCATGTCGGTGTACGGCTACAAGCAGCTGATTGATAATTTGAATCAAATTACTAATGGGGCGTTCAGGAACATTCCCTTGTCATTGACAGACTTAAGCGCGAATTTTGGGTTTGTGGACACGATTTGCAACCCGACAAAGCAGAGGCAATCCGGGACTGAGGAGTTGGCTAGACGGGTTGAAGTGATGGTTGTTGTCGGCGGCGTTCACTCTTCAAATGCGAAAGAGCTTGCCGAGAAATCAAGGCAGATGGGCGTTCAGACATATTATGTGCAGAGCGCTTCCCAGGTTGAGAAAGGATGGTTTTCTGGCAAAGAAAAGATTGGCGTTTCTGCAGGAGCTTCAACTCCAGATATTCTGATTGATGAAGTGGTTGAAAGAATTAAGGAATTGACTGTGTAGTTGTTTCTAAAGATTTTGACGAAATAGAATAAAAAAGAAAATGAAAATATCTACCCAAGCAAATATCCTGCCTGAGCGATGTCGTACTTCCAGCTTTCTGGAATTCTTCCATTATGCTTGTAGTACTTGACAAGACGCTTGATCTTGGATTCTGTCAAAATCAGTCCTCTGTGGGCAGTCATGTCGTGACGGTTTGCTTCCAGATGCTTGTTGATGGCAGCTGCTCTCCTCATTAAGGAAGTGACATCTTCCGGAAGATCCGGCAATTGCTTCTTTTCCTTGAGGATTTCTGTGATGGATTTGCCGCATAATGACTGCACATCGGGAACGCCATACTTGTCCCTGAGCATGAGGCCGATATAGGATGCGCCGTTGCCTTCTTTCCCCAGCTTTGCGATGAGCATCTCTGCTTCTTTTGCCCCCAATCTTGTCCAGCTTGGAACTGTTTTCTTGAGGGGCTTTTTTGAGCCTGATTTTCCCCTACTTCCCGAATACATTTTTGCCATATGTTCACCTTTCGTGCTTGTTTAGTAGAGCGGATAACAAAGAACTTCTTTGTCTCCAGCATAGGCAAGCTTGCACCGGCCTATCTCTCGATGTATAGGGGGAGTATATGGCGCTTTTTAAAGGTTATTATTCCAATGATTAAACACATATCAGCGCCCGTGAGGCGCCGCAGAAGAAGAATGACTCCCTGACTTGGTGGGGGATGTGGTTCCTGATTTTTTCCAGCTGGCGCTTGGCCTTTGAGATGCGGTGGCTGCACTTCACCTCATAGATGTCCACTTGGCCGTCCTTGACTCCCATGAGGTCTATTTCCGCAACTAAGCGCTTTCTTTTGGAGTAGAGGGGCACATTAAGGAAGATGTAATCGTAGTTTTGCGCAACAATGCGGGAAAGAAGATCGACGTATGACTCGTGCTTGGTGAGCTTTGGCTTCGCTATCGGATTCACCTGCCTCGCTGAACCGAACTGCTATCTCACTTGGTGTTTTAGGGGGTAAACTGGTATTTATAGTTTGTTGTTTTTAGAAAAAAGAGAGCAATGCAAATACTGCATATGCTGGCTCGAGCCAAATGACCAAGGTCGAGATAATGATGCCAAAGACTGTGCCCGCCAGAATGTCTCCTACATGGTGCTTGTGCAGCCTTATCCTGCTGTACATTACCGCAATGACTAATCCTAATGCAATAACTGAAAAAACAACGCTTTTCAAAAAGAATGCTAGGATTGCTGCCAAACAAACAACACGCATGGAGTGCACGCTTGGAAAGGATGCGGCGTCAAATTTCTGAACTAAAGATTTGTAAGTTTGCTTGTTTGGGCGCTTCTGGAAAAAGAAGAGTTTGATGGGAACACCAATAACATAGCAGGAAATGAGCGCAATGACTAATTGGGTTACCAAATACGGCTGATTCAGTAGGAACGACATGACAATGACTACAAGAAAAAAGAACAAGCTGCCTACCGAAGTCACATCATTCCAAAAGTCTTTTCCGAACATCGTAGTTGTCGCGTAGCGATTCCGTTTCTTTTTACAAGGTTTTTCTTTGCGAGTCCCGCAGTTCGGGCGAGCGAAAGAAAAAACTAGCCCCGGGCAGATTCGAACTGCCGCCAATGGCTCCAAAGGCCATTATCCTTGACCGCTAGACGACGGGGCTGTGCTCTAAAGGGCAGGGAAGGTGTTTATAAAATTGTTGCCAAAATGCCAAAAAGCGAGACTATATAAATGAGTTTTCCTCGGGCAGCGCCGTTTCATTGCCAAAGAATGGATGTAATTCCTGAAGGATTGATTGGAAAACTTGGAGGAAAGAGTTGTACTCATAAACTTGGCGTACGTCTCTACCCCTATGTTATCAACGATTCTGAAACTGCCAGATTTCTTTTTTTAAGGACAGATAAAGGCCTCCGATTTCCCGAATGGGTCGTTAGAAGCGAGAGCAGCGGTCGCGAGTCTGTATATCGCATCTTGCGAAGAATCCTAGGGGTGGAAAAATCAAAGATCTTGGTGAGATACTATGCCTCTGAACCTTATCTTGATGCGGGAAAAGAGTGGTATGCTGCAGTGGCACGTGTCTCTGGAACCATCCCCGCCCCAATGTTCCCTATGACAGGGATGAAAGTGGGCGAGGCGTTGGCATATCTAAAAGATGACGAGAGGAAGCTCTTCGATGCATCTGTTTCCAAAGCATTTCCACAAAAAGGAATGTATGAATGCAGAGATATACCTTATAGGATAGTACTACAACCCTAAAGCTTCTTCTTCCATAAAATGTAGCTTTCCTGGCACTATAAAGCACTGCGGAGGGTTAGAGAAGCTAGTTTTGAGGAGCTGGGAAGCAGGACCCGCCTTGATGACTTGCTTGTCCGAGCCGAGCTGCGCGCAGCCAACGCATAAGGTTGATTCAGTGAAGGTTGTATCTCCCTTTTTCTTTGCAACGTTAAGTAGGTAATGGATGGCTTCCTGCACAGTCATGTGTTTGTTTTCCGCAGGATCAATGTCCAAAAGGAAAAGAGTGTGCAGTCCGAGTTTCTGGTTATCTTTCATAACATCGTAAGGGGTTTCGACGTTCTCATGGTGGAACGGGATGCTTGTGGTCTTGCCAAACTTGTAGACCTGCAATCCGGTCATGCCAACGGCAGATATCACAGAAGCGTTGTGGATGACTTCGCATTTAATGCCAAGCTGCTTGGCCCTCATGTAGAGGTCAAGATGAGTTGTGGCGCAGAAAGGGTCGCCAACAACCAGGAATCCAACATTATTTGATTGGGCATCCTTGAGGATGGTCTTTTCGGCTTCCTGCTCAACAGTTGAACGGGGCGCAAGGATTATTTTTTTATTGTAGAAAGCTTCCAATGCTTCCTTTTGGCAGGAAAGAATTGAAGTGTAGTGTTCAAGGTAAAGGACATCGCATTTCTTTACTGCTTCCAAGCCTTTGACAGAGATGTCTTTCTCATCATTCAAGCCCAGTCCAATGAAATAAAGCATCATGGTTGTTTGGATTTTGAAGTTGTTATAAAAGAATTGTGCCAAAAAAGAGCGGGATTACGTTGAAAAGACTGAGAATAGCAAATCTGTATACTAAAATCTATACTTTCATTTAGCGTAATATTTATAAATGAGAATAGGCAGTTAAATTTAAAAATACCAAGTTAAAAATAACCAACATTCAGTTTTTTTGGCGAAAAACTGAACACATTCAAGCGATTTTTTGCGAAATCGACTGAATAAAGCTTTGTTTTGCGTACCACAGTTTTTTGTTAATCGGAAAACTGCAAAACGGTCTTAATAGTCAGTTCTTGGCGGAACTAACTGGCGTTTTCTAGGTAGGAATGCCTATAAACTTCAATATAAACATTTCGGTACTCTAATGGATATGTTGGAGAAGGGTGTTTCAAAAAAAACCACAAAGAACCTACAGCACGAGTTCGACACAAGGGGGAGACCATGGATTTTTTGGTGAATGCAGCGTTACAGCATCAGGCTCAACAGCCACATGCTGAAGATGAATTGATAGGAAGCGCAAAAATCCGCGTCATTGGATGCGGTGGATCCGGCAACAATATGGTTGGCTGGCTCTATAAGAAAGGTGTGAAAGGAGCGGAAATTCTCGCTTGCAATACCGATAAGCAGCACCTGCAGATGATCGAAGCGGATAAGAAATTCCTTATCGGCAAAGGGGTCACTCGCGGATTAGGCTGCGGCGGTTTTCCTGAAAAGGGTGCTGAATCTGCCAAAGAAAGCATCCAGGAATTGAAAGAACATCTGAAAGGCTCTGACATGGTGTTTGTCTGCGCAGGAATGGGCGGCGGCACTGGAACAGGATCAGCTCCTATTGTTGCGCAAGTCGCAAAGGATGCAGGCGCAATTGTGATTGGCACAGTCACGATGCCGTTCAAGATTGAGCGCGCACGAATTGACAGGGCTGAATTTGGATTACAGCAGCTGCGCAAGGTCACAGATACTGTTATCGTGATTGATAACAACCGTCTTGTCCAAATCGCAGGGAACCTGCCGGTTCAGCAGGCATTTGCAGTTGCAAATGAGCTCGTGTCAACCATGATTAAAGGCATTGTGGAAACGATTAGCGTTCCAAGCCTGGTCAATTTGGACTATGCGGACGTTAAAGCCATCATGAGCAATGGCGGAGTCGCGGTCATTGGCGTTGGCTCATCTGACACGAATAACCGTGTTGAAGAGGCAGTCAAAGGAGCGCTGATGAATCCTCTGCTTGAAGTGGACTATCATGGCGCTTCCGGAGCATTGATCCACGTGATTGGCGGTCCGGATATGACGCTGGATGACATCAACCGAGTTGGAGAGCTTGTCACGGAATCCCTTGATGATGATGCAAACGTCATCTGGGGCGCAAGAGTGGATGAAAGCATGAAAGGAAAGCTGACGGTGATGACCATCATTACCGGAGTCAAGTCCCCTTGGGTTCTTGGCAAGCCGTCCTATGAGCGAAAGTCTCAACAGGCGCATGCAGTGACAGAAGAGCTGGGCATAGAACTCGTGTAATCACTCTCACTCACTACAGTCTTTGTGGTGTGAGTTGTTCTTTGCCATCATTGTATAAAACCACCCCCAACGTTTTGATGATGATGGCAAACTTCCCCCTTCGGGGGGATTTTATTTTTTTAAGGCAATAGGCAAGGCCCTGTCATAACGATAGAAAAACAATTTAAGAAAAATAACGACTATTGTTTCTTCTTCCTCTTCGCCCAGCTTTCCTTTACTTTGTTTTCTGCTTTCTTGGCCTGCTTGCCGATGGCCTTCTTTGTTTCATCTATGATGCGGTTGACGTAAGGGGTCCATTCGCCAATGCCTGTTTTTGGATATTCAATCCTTCCATGCCAGCCACCGAAGTTGCAGACATCCTCGATGCTTCTCTTTGGGGGTAAAGGAGGGTGCTCATCAGCATGCCCTAGCGTGATAATCATCTGGACGTCCACATGCCCGGGAAGGTTGCAGATGTCCTTAATCTTGTCTTCGTTGAACGCTCCAACCCAGGCGCTTCCTAGCCCCAAGGCAGTGGCTGCAAGCATGATGTTTTGCGCTGCCGCGGCTGCGTTATGGAGAGTGTAGATTCTCGCTCCCCTTTGGCCATAGTAGCGCTCCATCTTGAGGGTTTCAGAAACAACCACCAAATGAATGGGAGCGTCCTGCATCCAATACTGCTCCAT
>Ga0247727_10006129_pt1 | contig 23800 bp, 23 predicted proteins | sample WisWelCaveWW1625_FD_202498 | JGI IMG/M metagenome (GOLD analysis project Ga0247727, IMG submission 202498) | Biofilm microbial communities from Wishing Well Cave, Virginia, United States - WW16-25 | ecosystem: Environmental > Aquatic > Deep subsurface > Groundwater > Cave microbial mat | place... | reverse complement strand
TTGGCGTTGACGTCGGCGCCGCTGGCGAGCAGCAGCTTGACGACCTCGAGGTGGCCCCGCTCGGCGGCGTGCCACAAGGCGGTGGCGTTGTAGCGGAACTTGGAGTTCACGTCGACACCCTTGGCGAGCAGCGCCTTCACGGCGGCGGCGTCGCCCTGCCGGGCGGCGGTCCAGAACTGATCGGCGTCGGGGGAAACTTGCGGCGCAAGCAACGCGAACACGAGCCAGGCGCTAACCATCGAGGGGGGTTCCTACGTCATGTGATTATACCCTGGTACACTAGGAAACACCTGTCATGAGAACCTCACTGTCAAGGATGAGCATCGTCGCGGGGCTCGCATGCGTGTTGTGGGCCGGCGATTGGCCGGACTGGCGCGGTCCGGCGCGGGATGGAACGTCGTTCGAGAAAGGACTGCCGGAGCAGTGGTCGCCGGCGGGGCAGAACCTGGCGTGGAAGGCCCCCTACGGCGGGCGCTCCGGGCCGATCGTGATCCGGGACCGCGTCTACTTGCAGAACTCGGTGGGGAAGGGCGAGACGCTCCAGGAGCGCGTCATGTGCTTCCACGCCGACACCGGGAAGCTCGTGTGGGAGCACCGCTTCAATGTGTATTTAAGCGATGTACCACCGCACCGCGTGGGGTGGGCCTCGCCGGTGGGCGATCCGGCGACCGGCAACGTCTACGCCTTCGGCGTCGGCGGGCATCTGGTGGGGCTGTCGGGCGACGGCAAGCTGCTCTGGGAACGGTCGCTGACCGAGGACTTCGGGCTGGTCACCACGCACGGCGGGCGAACCGTTTCGCCGGTGATCGAGGCGGACACGGTGATCGTGAGCGGGGTCACCACCGGCTGGGGCGACCAGTCGCGCGCCGGGCATCGCTTCATGGCCTTCGACAAGAAGACCGGCGAGACCATGTGGGTAAGCTCGCCGGGTGGGCGGCCTTTCGATACGACCTACTCGCCGCCGATCGCCGCGGTCGTCAACGGCGCGCGCCTGCTGATCGCCGGGGGCAGCGACGGGACGGTCCACGCGCTGAAGGCGTACACCGGCGAGCCGGTGTGGAAATACGTCATCAGCAAGCGCGGGCTCAACACCGGCGTGGTGCTGTCGGGCACCACGGCCATCGTCTCGCACAGCGAGGAAAACCTCGACTCGAGCGAGATGGGATTGCTCGCGGCGATCGACGCCACCGCGCGCGGCGACATCGGCCCGCCGCAGATCAAGTGGAGCGTCAAGGGATTCCAGGGCGGGTTCTCGTCGCCGCTGATTCACGGGGACCGTCTGTATCAGGTCGACAATGGCGCCAACCTGTTTGCGTTCGACTTTGTGACCGGCAAGCAGCTCTGGCAGTTCAACCTGGGGACGATCCAGAAGGCCTCGCTGGTGCTGGCCGACGGCAAGCTCTACGTGGGCACGGAAAACGGGAAGTTCTTCATCCTGCGGCCGCGGCAGGACCGCTGCGAGATTCTGGACGAGGATCTGCTGGGGACCGAGGCGGCGCCGGAGGCGATCATCGGGTCGGTGGCGATCTCGCAGGGACGAATCTTTCTGGCGTCGGGCGAAGCGTTGTATTGCATCGGCAAGAGAACGAACCAGCCGCCGCCTCCGCCGGCGGTCGATGAGCCATTGGCGTCGAACGCGCCGGTGGCGCACGTGCAGGTGACGCCAACCGAGCTGGTGCTGCGGCCCGGGTGGGGCACGCGCTTCCGCGCGCGGCTGTACGACGCGCAAGGACGGTTCGTGCGCGAGGGGCAGGCGGCGTGGTCGTTGCAGCAGTTGAGCGGGAAAATCGGGCCGGACGGGGCGTTCGAGGCGTCGGTGGACCAGGTGGCGCAGGCGGGGATGGTGCGGGCGACGGTGGGAGCGGTCTCCGGCGCGGCCCGCGTGCGGGTGATCCCGATGACCCCGTGGACGGAAAACTTCGACCTGGTGCCCGGCGAGGCGCCGCCGCGGCACTGGATCAACGCCACCGGCAAGTTCGCGCTGCGCCAGGCCGAAGGCGCCAACAAGGTATTAGTAAAGCTCGCCGACAATCCGTTCACGAAGCGGGCGCGGGCCTTCATAGGCCCGTCGGACTGGACCAACTACACGGTGGAGGCGGAAGTGATGGCCACCGAGAAGCGCCGGCAGATGGGCGACGCCGGCGTGGTGGCGCAGCGGCACGCGCTGGTGTTGTTCGGCAACCACCAGCGGCTGGAGCTGCAGCCGTGGCAGCCGGAGACGGCGCGCACGGTGACGGCGCCGTTCGCGTGGAAGGCGAACGCCTGGTACCGGCTGAAGCTGCGCGTGGAGAACCTGCCCGACGGGAAAGTACGAGCACGAGGTAAGGCGTGGCCCGCGGGCGAGGCGGAGCCGGCGGCCTGGACCGTCGAGCGGGTCGATCCCATCGGAAACCGCCAGGGCAGCCCGGGGATCTACGCCGACGCGCCGTTCGAGGTTTTCTTCGACAACTTGAGGGTGTACCAGAACCAATGAGAGCAACGCGAGCCAGAAACTTTTGCCTTTTGACTTTTGCCTTTTGCCTTTTGACTTGCCTTTCCGCGTCCGACCCCGGCACCGGCGACTGGCCGATGTGGGGCGGAACGCCGGACCGCAACATGGTCTCCAGCATGAAGGGGCTGCCGATCCGGTGGGACGTCGTCAAGAAGCAGAACGTCAAGTGGGTGGCGGCGCTCGGCTCGCAGACCTACGGCAACCCAGTGGTCGCCGGCGGGATGGTATTTGTAGGAACTAACAACGAGCTGGCGCGCGACCCCAAGCAGGGCGGCGACCGCGGCGTGCTGATGGTCTTCCGGGAGTCCGACGGGGAGTTCCTCTGGCAGCACACCAGCGAGAAGCTGGCCGCCGGGCGCGTCAACGACTGGCCGTTCCAGGGGGTGGCCTCCTCGCCGCTGGTGGAGGGCGACCGGCTGTATTACGTTTCGAACCGCGCCGAGGTGATCTGCCTCGACATCCAGGGTTTTCGCGACGGCGGCGAGAACGACGGGCCGTACACGCAGGAAAAGCTCAGCGGCGAGAAGGACGCCGACATCGTCTGGAAGTTCGACATGATGGAGGAGGTCGGCGCGTTTCCGCACAACCTGGCCAACTCCTCGCCGGTCTCCTTCGGCGATCTGGTCTACGTGAGCACCTCGAACGGCCACGACGAGAGCCACGTGAACATTCCGTCGCCCAAGGCGCCGGCCATCATCGCGCTGAACAAGAAGACCGGGAAGCTGGCGTGGGAAGACAACTCGGTGGGCGAGCGGATCCTGCACGGGCAGTGGTCGACGCCGGCGGTCGGGAAGATTGGCGGGGTCGATCAGGTAGTAATGGGACAGGGCGACGGCTGGGTGCGCGGCTACGAGGCGCTCAGCGGCAAGAAGCTGTGGGAGTTCGACACCAACCCCAAGGAATCGGTGTGGCCGAAGACCCGCAACGAGGTGATCGCGACGCCGGTGATTTACGACAACAAGGTGTACATCGCCAACGGGCAGGACCCGGAGCACGGCGAAGGCGTCGGACATCTTTACGCGATCGACGCGGCCAAGCGCGGCGACATCACCAAGAGCGGGCTGCTCTGGCACTTCGAGAAGATCCGGCGGTCGATTTCGACGGCGGCGATTCATGACGGCCTGGTGTATTACCCCGACTTCAGCGGGTTTTTCTACTGCCTGGATGCGCGAACGGGCCATCAATACTGGGTGCACGACATGCTGGCGGCGGTGTGGGGGTCGGCGCTGGTGGCCGACGGCAAGGTGTACCTGGGCGACGAAGACGGCGACGTGGTGGTGATGGCGGCCGGCAAGGAAAAGAAGCTGCTGACGGAGATGAACATGGGCAGCTCGGTCTACTCCACGCCGGTGCCGGCGCACGGGGCGCTGTTCATCGCCAATAGGAATCAGTTGTGGGCGCTGGCGGAGAAGAAGTAGCATGCCTGGCGCGACGTTTGCGGCTTGCGCGGCGACGGATCTATGATCCATACTGGAAACGTGAGAGTTGTCAGCACCCGCCTGGATGCTTCCGCAGCGCGCCAATCGTTCCCTCGGATTCTTAGCCGCGCTGCCCGTTCCAAAGAGCGAATCATCGTCTCCCGGCGCGGCAAAGACCTGGCCGCCATCGTGCCGATCGAGGACCTGCGCCGCCTGGAACGCCTCGCGCGGCGAGAGACGGACAGGCAGGACACCGCTGACGCCCGCTCCGCGCTCCGGGAGGCGAGGAAGAAGGGCACGGTTTCCGTTCGAGAGTTCATGCGGGACCTCGGCGCGTAGCCTGCTCCGGCCGTGGTGTACTCTGTCGAACTGGCTCCCGCCGCACAACGCCAGCTCCGCAGGATGGATCCTCCCTCGCGCAAAGTCGTACTGCGTGACATTGTATCCCTGGAGGAGAACCCGCGCCCTCATGGCGCGGAGAAGCTCGCCTCCAGGGAGCATCTTTACCGCATCCGCGCGGGACCTGGCAAGGCCTACCGAGTGATCTACCAGATTCAAGACGCCGCTCTCGTAGTCTTGGTAGTAAAGGTGGGGCATCGAAAGGATGTTTACCGGAGCTTGAACTAGAGCGTGCGTGTCGATGGCGATCATCTCCTTTGAGTTCCAGCCCCGAACCCGCGTCGCTTTCGGCCCGGAGGCGTTCCATCAGCTAGGTTCTCTGGCCGTCGATCTCGGCTTTCGTCGGACACTTCTGGCGGCGGACCGGGGAATCGCCGCGGCGGGGTACGTCGAGCAAGCCAGCAAGCTGCTCGAACGCGCGGGGATCGCCGTCTTTTGGTTCGCGGAGTTCGGGGAGAATCCGAACACGGCCATGGTCGAGGCGGGGCGGGCGTTTGCCGCGCCGCTAGGTATCGACTCGATCATCGGGCTGGGCGGGGGCAGCTCGCTCGATTGCGCCAAGGCCATCAACTTCCTGCTGAGCAACGGCGGGGAGATGCGCGACTACCGCGGTTACGGCAGGGCCCCGCGGCCGATGCTGCCGATGATCGGGATCCCGACGACGGCGGGAACCGGAAGCGAGGCGCAGAGTTACGCGCTGATCTCCGACGCTCAGACGCGCGAGAAGCTGGCCTGCGGAGACCCGAAGGCGGCGTTCCGCGCGGCGATTCTCGACCCCTGCCTGACCGTTTCGCAGCCGGCGGCGGTCGCGGCGGCGGCCGGATACGACGCCATATCGCACGCCGTCGAGACGTTCGCTACCACCAAGCGCAACGCGCTCTCGGAGGCGTTCTCGCGGGAGGCGTGGCGGCTGCTGGCGGCGAACTTTGAGCCGGTGCTGGCGCGGCCGTCGGACCTGGAGGTACGGGCGGGCATGCAGTTGGGGGCATACTTCGCGGGCCTGGCCATCGAGAACTCCATGCTCGGCGCGACGCACGCCTGCGCCAACCCGCTGACGAAGCACTACGGCACGCCCCACGGCGTGGCCATCGCGACACTGCTTTCGCATGTCGTGCGCTGGAACGCGGCGGTGGTCGGAGACCGCTACCGGGAGTTGGCGAAGGATCTGCCGGAGCGGCTGCGCGAGATGGCGGACGCCGCCGGGCTGCCGGGGAAGCTGAGCGCCGACGGCGTTCCGGCGGCCGACCTCCCCATGCTGGCCTCCGAAGCCGCCGGCCAGTGGACCGGACAGTTCAATCCCCGGCCGTTCGACGCGGCCGGGGCCCTGGAGGTCTACCAGTGCGCCTATTAGTAGTCCTCGCCGCAACGGTGATGGCGGCGGCGCTGCAATCGCCCCCCGCCGACGAGTGGCCGCAGTTTCGCGGCAACCCGCGGCTGACCGGCGTGGCCGTTTCGGTTCCGCCCAAGACGCTGAAGGTGCTGTGGACCTGGGAGGCCGGCGAATCGATCGAGTCCTCGGCGGCCATCGCCGGCGGCGCCGTCTTCGTCGGGTCGCAGGCGGGCGAGCTCGCGGCGCTGGACCTGGCGACGGGCGCGGTGCGGTGGAAGTACAAGACCAAGGAGGGCGTCGGGGAGTCGTCGCCGGCGGTGGCCGGCGGGATCGTCTACGTGGGGGATCTCTCCGGGCTGCTGCACGCCGTCAACGCGTCGGACGGCAAGGGGATGTGGACTTTCAAGGCGGGCAGCGAGATCAAGTCGTCGCCGGTGGTCGCCGGCGACAAGGTATTAATCGGATCCTACGACGGGACTTTGTATGGGCTGGCGGCGCGCAGCGGGGCAGTGGCGTGGAAGTTCGAGACCGATGGCCCGGTGCACGCGACGCCGGGCGTGGCGGATGGCGTGGCCTACGTGGCGGGGTGCGACGAGAACTTCCGGGCCGTGCGGATCGCCGACGGTCAGGAGGTCTACCGCATTGCCTCGGGAGCATACACAGGGGCGTCGCCGGCGCTGGTCGGCTCCTGGGCCTATTACGGGACGTTCAACAACGACGTGCTGGGCCTCGATCTGGGGCAGCGGCGGATCGCGTGGCGCTACGCGCACCCCCAGCGGCAGTTCCCGTTCTACTCCTCGGCGGCAGTGGCCGGCGGCAAGGTGGTCGTCGGCGGACGCGACAAGCTGGTGCACGGCCTGGACGCCAAGACCGGCAAGAAGGTGTGGGAATTCGCGACGCGGGCGCGGGTCGAGTCGTCGCCGGCGATAGCCGGCGGGCGCGTCTACGTCGGATCGAACGACGGGCGCTTCTATGTATTGGACCTTGGGAGCGGGGCCAAGCTGTGGGAGTTCGACGCCGGCGCGCCGCTCTCGGCCTCGCCGGCCATCGCCGGCGGGCGGATCGTGATCGGCTCGCAGGACGGGCGGCTGTATTGCTTTGGGGCGGGGAGTTAACCGCCAAGATGCCAAGGCGCCAAGGTCAGCGAGGGAAGTACTTCCGGAGTGTGAGGTCGCTGGGCTTCGCTGTCAGGCGGGAGACTGCGACCATCAGCAATGCCGAGATGATAGTCATTGGTACTACTGGCATGAAGCCCAGGACAGCTGTGCCGCCGGGGGTGCGGGTGAGGACGTCGACGCCGGCGACGGAGAAGATGACGACGGGGGCGGCCGGGCCGGGGACCGCGTACTGGAAGGCCGCCACGGCGAGGACGGCGGCCGCGGTCCACACCGTCGAGGCCAGAGCGCCCCACTTGGTGCTGCCCTTCCAGAGCAGCGCCGCGGCGACCAGCGGCGAGAGCGCGGCGTAGCCCGAGAAGCCGTACTGCACGGCGAGGTCGAAGATGCTCTGCGGGGCCTGCAGCGCGACGGCGTAGGCGCCGACGGTCAGCACGATGACGAAGATTCGCCCGGTGTGGACCTGTACGGCCTCGCCGAAGCGGGCTTTGCCTCCGTAGTAGGCAAAGACGTCCTCGGTGAACATGGTGGAGAGCGCCAGAATCTGCGAGTCGCTGGCCATCACGGCGGCCATGATGCCGGCGCCGAGAATGCCGGCGAGCCAGAGCGGGGCGTAGCGGTCGAGCAGCAGGAGGATGACGTCGTCGCCGGCGGCGCGGGCGCGGAGTTGCTGCCGGTCGGCGGCGCTGAGCACCGGGCCGCCCGACGCCAGCGCCGCCCGAGCCTCCAGGCGCGCGCCAATCTCGGGAATCTCGGTGGCGCGGTTGGCGACCACCCCGAGCAGCACGCAGGGCAGCCAGATCGCCAGCAGGCACAGCGGGTAGAGGATCACCGTTTTCCGGAACTGCTGGACGCGGCGGGCGGTGAGACAAAAAATCGAGATGTGCGGGAAAGCGATCGCCGACAGGGGGATGAAGGCGTAGCTGAAGAAAAACAGCGGTGAGACGCGCTCCCGCGTCAGCAGCGGGGCGGTCGCCGGCGACTCGAGCAGCGACTCGACGAGCGGGCCGAAGCCTCCCAGGCGCGCGCCGATGACGGCCAGCGCGATGCCGCCGAAGCTGAGGAACAGCAGCGTCTGGAAGGTGTTGACCCAGGCGGTGCCCCGCATGCCTCCGAAAAAGACGTAGGTCATGACCACCAGGGCGACCACCGCCCCGCCGAGCCAGTAGGGCGCCCGGCCGCCGCTGATGGCGCGCAGCGCCGTGCCCCCGCCCATCACCCCAATGACGATGTAGGGAACCAGCAGCGCCGCCTGCACCGCGAAGATCACCGTGCCGATGTGGCCGCACTCCCAGCGGTCGCGGAACATCTGCACCGGGGTGATGAAGCCGAGCTTCTTGCCGGCCGCCCAGAGCCGCGTGCCCACTAGTAAGAGACACAGGGGCACCACCAGCGCCGAGGAGGACGCCATCAGGCCGTAGGTGACGATGCCGTTGGCGAAGGCGTGACCCGAGGACCCCAGGATCGCGAAGGCCGTCATGTGCGTACCGAACAAGGACAGCAGAAAAACGAAAGGACCGAGGGAGCGTCCGGCCAGGAAGTAGTCCTCAGCCTCGCGGCGGTGCGTCGAGCGGCGAAACGCAAACAGGCCGATGTAGAGAACGACGGCCAGGTAGAGCGAAACGAAAAGGATGGGAATCAACGCGCGCCGCTACTCGGGGAGTTTGTCCTGCTCGGGCTCCGGCAGCCAGAAGCTGGCCGCCAGTCCCAGGGCGTAGGTGAAGAACGCGACGCCGGCGGCGGCGAAGGCCAGCTGCGCCGAGGGAGTGGCCCCCGGCATGACCCTGGCCAGCCGGCTGGTGAGCAAGGCGGCGGAAGTGCCGATCATGCGGCCGCCGATGTTGGCGGCGAAGCTCTCGCCAGTGCCCCGTAGATATGTCGGATACACACGGGGCAGGTAGTTCCCCCAGAAGCTGAACTGGGCGACGGTCATCAGCCCGGTGAGGAAGATCCCGATCTGAAGCAGCTCCAGGCTCTGCCGGGCCGGGAACAGAAAGACCAGCGGGATGAGGAGCAGGCCGGGAATCTGAAAAATGCGCAGCAGCTTGCGGCGGCCGACGATGCGCACGGCGAGAAAGGCGAGCAGGAAGCGTCCGGTGAGGCCGCCGACTTCCTGGTAGGTCTGCACCACGCCGACGGTATCCTGCTGGGCCCTCCGCGGCAGGCCTCGCACCTCGGCGAGTCCCGGGACGATCTGCGGAAGCTGCTGAATGGCGCCGAAGGCTGTGCCGTAGCTGCACGCGAACATCAGCGCGGTGACCAGGGTCGTCTGACGGAACGCCGGCCGGAACAGCTCCGCGAAGCTCGGGCGCCGCAGCGTGCCGGCGGCTTTCTTTTGCGCCCAGGCCGGCGATTCGGGCAGGAACGGCCGGATCAGGATCAGCGGCAGGGCCGGGATGACGCCCGACATGAGCGTGTAGCGCCAGGCTTCGTGGCCGCCGTAGATGGCGGGAAGATCCCCGCCGTACGCGACGGCGAGGCGGTAAGCGCCGGTGACCAGCAGGCCGCCCAGCGAGGAGAAGGCCTGGGTATAACCAAGCACCGCCTCGCGCTGTTTCGGATCCGGGAACAGCTCGGCCAGCCAGGCGACGGCGGCGACGAACTCCACACAGGCGCCGATGAAGGTGGTGCAGCGCAAAAACAGCAGCTGCGGCAGGGAGGTCGAGAAGCCGGCGCCGAAGGCGGAGAAGGCGTAGAGCAAAATGCTCCAGACCAGCACGCGCCGGCGGCCGAAGCGATCCGTGAGGTAGCCGCCCAGGAGCCCGAAGACGCCTCCGGCCACCGCCGGCACGTAGAACATCATGTCGCGCCAGTAGGCGAATTGCGGCGCCCCGAGCTTCAGGCCTTTCATCTCCAGCAACGCCGGCGGCAGGATCAGCGGAAGCATCAGCAATTCATAGATGTCGAAGGCGAAGCCCAGCGAGGCGATGAAGCAGATCAGCCACTGCAGTCCGGTGAGGCGGGTTTTCACGATTCCAGGTCCGAGGGCCAGGCCCACCGCACCAGCAGCCACATCAGCAGCGAGGCGGCCAGCGTGTAACAGACGTGATAGAACAAGCCGGCCGGCAGAAAGCCGAACACCAGCGGCCGGGCCTGGCGCCACAACCAGAAATCCTGATGCAGAACGAACAGCGCCAGGACGGCGACCGCCAGCGAGGCCCGTTTCATTGGCGCCGGATGCAGTAGAGGTGCTGCTCGCCGCGGAGGAAGATTTCCCCGCCGGCGAGCGCGGCCGAGGCGTAGACGTTCTCGCCGAGCGGGTTGGTGCGGAGCACCTCGTGAACCGGGCCGGCCTTGATCACGAAGGTGTCGCCGCTTTCGCTGGTGAGGAAAATCTTGCCGTCAAAGGCGACCGGGGAGGCGAAGAACCGCGCCGGGGCCGGCACCCGGGCGCCCTCGTACTTCACCACGCCGGTCTTGGGGTCGAGGCAGGTGAGCTGGCCGTTGTCAGTCATCAGATAGAGGTAGTCGCCGTAGAGGATGGGCGAGGGGACGTAGGCGGTGCCGCGATCGTATTTCCACGCCACGCCGCTGCCCTCGCCGAGCCGGCCGGCGCCGCCGGCCTGGAGACCGTAGACGCGCTTCACCGGGTAGCCGGCCGACACGATCACCATGCCGTGGCCGGCCACCGGGCTGGGGATGGCGTTGCCTTCGACCCCGGCGGATTGCCACAGCTCCTTGCCCGTGGCGGGATCGTAGGCCATGACGTTCTTGTTGGCGCTGACGACGAACTCGGCGCGGCCGCCGGCGCGGATCAGGATCGGCGTCGCCCAGGTCACGGGGTCCCGCCGCGGGGTTCGCCAGACCTCTTTGCCGGTCTTCTTGTCGAGGGCGGCCGCGAAGGATCCCTCGCCGCTGAATTCCTGGTCGCACACCAGCAATACCAAGTCTTGATACAATACCGGCGAGGCGCCCACCCCCATGCCCATGGTGCCGAGGTTGCCGGGCGAGGCTTTCCAGGCCAGCTTGCCGTTGAAGTCGTAGGCGTAGAGTCCCTCGGAACCGAAATAGGCGTAGACATGGCGGCCGTCGGTTACCGGCGTCGGCGAGGCGTAGGTGTTCTTGCGGTGGCGGTCGTCGTAGACGCGGCCTTCATAGGCGGTCCGTTCCCACAGGATTTTGCCGCCGGCGCGGTCGAGGGCGAGGACTTTCAGCGTGTGGCTACGATCGGCGCCGACGCTGTCCGGGTGCAGGAATTCCTTGTCGCCGAGCATGTGCTTGGGGGCCTTGGCGCCTTCGGCGACGGGGCCTTCGTGCCAGGAGGTCAGAAAAACGCGGTCGTCCCAGACGATGGGCGAGGAGTGGCCGCGGCCGGGGATGGCCGTCTTCCAGCGGATGTTCTTCGTGGCGCTCCACTCCTCGGGGAGCTCCTTGGCGAGCGAGACGCCGCTAGAGTCCGGGCCGCGCCACTGGGGCCAGTTGGGCTCGGCCGAGGCGACGGCGACGAGAATCGCCAGGAGAAGCAAGACGGTGAAAAAGGGACGGAGGATCATTGGCGCCATAGTATTGTACCCCAGGGGAACCGCCGTAGGATCGCCTCCCTCCGAGTCGTGAGGACGGTTTGGTGACGGGCGCGCCGCAAGAAAGTGGCCGGCCACTACCGCCTTTGACTTCCGCCGCCGCGCCATGCTAGCTTTGAGTATTAGCGTAGTTTGCTCGCCGCTCGTCGAGCAGCCGCTTTTTCCTCATAGATCCTATGGAAAAGACGCTTGCCGCGCTAGGGGACATCCTGCTCAAGGCACTCCCCACTTTTTTCCTGGTGATTTTCCTATACGCCTATCTGCGGCGGATGTTCTTTCAGCCGATGGACAAAATGCTGGCCGCGCGCCGCGAGGCCACCGAGGGCGCCCGTCAGCGCGCCGAGGAAGCCATGCGCCTGGCCGAGCAGAAGACGGCCCAGTACGAATCCTCGCTGGAGGCCGTTCGCGTCGAGCTGCGCCGCGAGCAGCAAGCCGAGCGGCAGCGAGCCCTCCAACTGCAGGCCGCGCGGCTGCGCGAGACGCGCGCCCAGGCCGAGCAGCGCCTCGCCGCGGCCCGCCAGTCGATCGCCGCCGAGGCCGCCGCCGCCCGCGCCTCGATCGAAGCCCGGAACGCCGCGCTCGCCGAACAGGTCATCGGCGCCGTGCTCGGCAAAGGAGCGGCCGCGTGATCCGCTCCGTCCTGTTGATACTCTTGGCCGCCCCGGCCGTCCTGGCCGCCGCCGAGGGCGCCTCCCCGTACCTGATGCTGTTCCGCGTCATCAATTTTCTGCTGCTCGCCGCTGGCATCGGCTGGCTCGTCCGCAAGCATGCGCCGCCGTTCTTTCGAGCCCGCAGCGACGCCATCCAGAGCGGCCTCGCTGAAGCCCGCCAGCTGTTCGAGCAGGCCGGCGAGCGCACCCGCGCCGTCGAAGCGCGCTTCGCCCGCCTCGACCAGGAAATCGCCGGGCTACGCGCCTCCGCCGCCGCCGAGCTCGCCGCCCAGCACGCCCGCCTCGAGCGGGAGTCCGAAGAGAAGATCCGCAAGCTCCTGGGCCAGTCGGAGCGGGAGATGGCGGCCGCCGCCAGGACGGCGCGACTCGAGCTGCGCGCCTACGCCGCTTCGCTGGCCGTCGAGCTGGCCGCCGAGCGGATCCCGGTGCGCCTCACCGCCCAGGCCCACAGCGCCCTGGTCGGCGAGTTCGCCGGCCGGCTGGATCGTACTACTAACTAGAGACCATGGCCGCCGCGCTCGCCTCTCGATACGCCCGGGCCCTGGCCGACGTCGTCGCCCGTCCCGGCGCCCCTCCGGCCGAGGAGACCAGCGAGCAGTTGCGCGGCTTCCTGGCGGCGCTCGGCGTCTCGGCCGAGCTGCGCCACGCCCTGCTCTCGCCCGCGGTCGCCCCGGCCAGCAAGAAAGCGGTGATCGCCCGCATCGGCGAGCGGCTGGGCTTCTCCCGCGCCACGCGGAACTTTCTCTACGTGGTGACCGACCACCGCCGGCTCGCGCTGCTCGACCAGATGGTCGCCGCCTTCGAGGCCCTGCTCGACGAGCGCCGCGGCGTCGAGCGCGTCGAGGTTCGCTCCGCCCGCGCCATCGAGCCCCACCAGCAGCCCGCGCTCGCCGCCCGCTTGAGCCGCCTCACCGGCAAACAAGCCCGGCTCGAGTTCGCGGTCGACCCGTCGCTCCTCGGCGGCGCCGTCGCCCGCATCGGCTCGACCGTCTATGACGGCTCGGTCCGCGGCCGCCTGGCGGCCCTGCAACGGAAGCTGGCGCGAGAATGACCCCCCACGTAATCGGCGTTCATCGGCGGTTCCAAGGTTTTGCTTGAAAGTAAGGTAAAGACATGGCCCAGATCAGCGCTGACGAAATCTCCAAAATCATCCGCGAGCAGATCGAAAACTACGAGGGGACCGTCGAGGTCTCCGAGGTCGGCTCCATCATCTCCCTCGGCGACGGCATCGCCCGCCTCCACGGCCTCGAGAAAGTCATGGCCGGCGAGCTGCTCGAGTTTCCCCACGGCGTTTCCGGCATCGCCATGAACCTCGAGGAAGACCAGGTCGGCTCGGTGCTGCTCGGCGACTTCGCGGAGCTCAAAGAAGGCGACACCGTCCGCCGCACCGGCCGCATCATGTCGGTGCCGGTGGGCGAGGCGCTGGTCGGCCGCGTCGTCAACGCCCTCGGCCAGCCGGTCGACGGTAAAGGTCCCATCACTACCCAAGACTATAACCCCATCGAGCGGCTGGCCCCCGGCGTCGTCGAGCGCCGCCCGGTGAAGGAGCCCATGCAGACCGGCCTCAAGGCCATCGACGCCATGATCCCCATCGGCCGCGGCCAGCGTGAGCTGGTGATCGGCGACCGCCAGACCGGCAAGACCGCCATCGCCCTCGACGCCATCATCAATCAGAAGGGCGGCGACGTGATCTGCGTCTATGTCGCCATAGGACAGAAACGCTCCACCGTCGCCCAGGTCGTCAAGACGCTCGAGGACTTCGGCGCCATGGACTACACCATCGTGGTGATCGCTTCGGCCTCCGACCCGGCGCCCATGCAGTACATCGCCCCCTACGCCGGCTGCGCCATGGGCGAGTACTTCCGCGATCGCGGCCGCCACGCCCTGTGCATCTACGACGACCTCTCCAAGCACGCCGCCGCTTACCGCGAGATCTCGCTGCTGCTGCGCCGCCCGCCCGGCCGGGAGGCCTTTCCCGGCGACGTCTTCTACCTCCACAGCCGGCTGCTGGAGCGCGCCGCCAAGCTCAACGACGAGAAGGGCGGCGGCTCGCTCACCGCCCTGCCTTTTATTGAGACCCAGGCGGGCGACGTCTCCGCCTACATCCCCACCAACGTCATCTCCATCACCGACGGCCAGATCTACCTGGAGTCGGATCTGTTCCACGGCAACGTCCGGCCGGCCGTCAATGTCGGCATCTCCGTCAGCCGCGTCGGCGGCAACGCCCAGACCAAGGCCATGAAACAGATCGCCGGCGGCCTGCGGCTGAACCTGGCGCAGTACCGCGCGCTGGCCGCCTTCGCCCAGTTCGGCTCCGATCTCGACAAGGCCTCCCAGGACCAGCTCAACCGCGGCCGCCGCATGGTCGAAATCCTCAAGCAGAATCAGTACGAGCCCTTGCCGGTCGAGAAACAGATCGCCATCATCTACGCCGGCGCCAACGGCCTCCTCGACGACCTGGAGGTCGAGCAGTGCCGCCCCTTCGAGGCCGAACTGTACCAATATCTAGACAACGCCCGCCCCGACCTGCTCAAGAAGATCGCCGCCGAGAAGGAGTTCGACAAGGCCGGGGTGCTGGAGAAGGAGCTGAAAGCGGCGATAGCCGAGGCCAAGAGCCGCTTCAAGAAGAAATGATCACCACCAAGACACCAAGGCGCCAAGGAAACAATTCCCATGGGTGTTCTTGGTGTCTTGGTGTCTTGGTGTCTTGGTGGTGAAAAGGTCTTAGATGCCGGCCCTGATCGACATCCGCCGCCGCATCCGCTCCGTGCGCTCGACGCAGCAGATCACCCGGACCATGAAGATGGTCTCGGCGGCCAAGCTGCGCCGCGCTCAGGATCGCGTCATCGCCGCGCGCCCCTACGCCGCGCTGATCCGCGAGATGCTCGCCAGCGTCGCCTCGCGCGTCTCCTCCATCGACGGCCCGGCGCATCCTCTCCTCGAGCGCCGCCCGGAGCAGCGCATTCTTCTCCTGCTCCTCACCGGCGACCGCGGCTGGTGCGGCGCCTTCAACAGCAACCTGCTCAAGGCCTCGCAAACCTTCCTGGCCGAGCACGCCGCCGCCGGCGTCGAGCTCGAGCTGCTCGGGCGCAAGGGACGCGACTATTACCGCCGGCGGCGCGCCGCGATCTGCGGCGAGCACGTCGGCGTGCTCGAGAAGGCGGCGCTCGAAACCGCCCGCGCCGTCGCCCGCAAGGCCATCGAGCGCTTCACGGCCGGCGAGGTCGACGCTGTGTATCTGCTCTACAACGAGTTCAAGACCGTGGTCTCCCAGAAACTGGTGGTGGATCGCGTTCTGCCGCGCGCCCTTCCGGAGGCCGCTGCCGGAGGCGACTATCTCTACGAACAGCCCGCCGGCCAGATCCTGGCGTCGCTGCTGCCGCGCTACGTCGAGGTCTGCGTCCATCACGCCATGCTGGAGAGCGCCGCCGCCGAGCACGCCGCGCGCATGACCGCCATGGACGCCGCCACCACCAACGCCGGCGAGATGATCGACCGGCTCACCCTGTTCATGAACCGCGTCCGCCAGGCCAGTATTACCAGAGAGATCATCGAGGTCGTCAGCGGCGCCGCCGCCATCGCCTGAAAAACTCATGAAACCGCCGATTCACGCAGATGAACGCAGGTGGTGGAGCAAGAACCTACCGGCGCCGGCCGCCACTCGCGGTCGCCGAACGCATCTGCGGTTTCCAAAGGGTTTTTCATCGACCTGCTAGAGAGAGAATCGCCATGCCCACCGCCACCGCCCAAATCGGCCGCATCATCCAGGTCGCCGGCCCCGCCGTCGACGTGCAGTTTTCCGAGGGACACCTGCCCTTGATCTACAACGCCATCCGCGTCTCGAGCCACGGCTTCGAGGTTCCCGAGCCCATCGACATTCTGGTCGAGGTGCAGCAGCACCTGGGCGAAGGGCGCGTCCGCTGTATCGCACTGCAACCTACCGAGGGACTGGTCCGCGGCATGCAAGCCGCAGACCTCGGCGGGCCCATCACCGTGCCGGTCGGCAAGCAGACCCTGGGCCGCGTCATCAACGTCATCGGCGAGCCGGTCGACAACATGGGGCCGGTCGCCACCGAGAAGCGCTACCCCATCCACCGGCCCGCGCCGTCGTTCGAGGAACAGTCGACCGAGCTCCAGATGTTCGAGACCGGCGTCAAGGTCATCGACTTGCTCGAGCCCTACCTGCGCGGCGGCAAGATCGGGCTGTTCGGGGGCGCCGGCGTCGGCAAGACCATCATCATCATGGAGCTGATCCACAACATCGCCATGCACCACGGCGGCGTCTCGGTGTTCAGCGGCGTCGGCGAGCGCACCCGCGAGGGCAACGATTTGTGGCTCGAGATGCAGGAAGGAGGCGTGCTCGACCCGCGCGACTGGCGGAAATCGAAAGTCGCGCTGATCTACGGCCAGATGACCGAGCCGCCCGGCGCCCGCCTCCGCGTCGGACTCACCGGCGTGACCGTCGCCGAGTACTTCCGCGACGAGGAAAAACTGGACGTGCTGCTGTTCATCGACAATATCTTCCGCTTCACGCAGGCCGGCTCGGAGGTCTCGGCGCTGCTCGGCCGCATGCCTTCGGCGGTCGGCTATCAGCCGAACCTGGCCACCGAGATGGGCGAGCTCCAGGAACGTATTACCTCTACCAAGACGGGCTCCATCACCTCCGTGCAGGCCATCTTCGTTCCCGCCGACGACTACACCGACCCGGCCCCGGCCACCGCCTTCGCCCACCTCGACGCCACCACCAATCTCTCGCGCCAGATCGTGGAGCTCGGCATCTACCCGGCCGTCGACCCGCTGGCCTCCACCTCCCGCATTCTCGACCCCCGCATCATCGGCGACGCTCACTACAACTGCGCCCGCTCCGTGAAGCAGATCCTGCAGCGCTACCGGGACCTCCAGGACATCATCGCCATTCTGGGCATCGAGGAGCTCTCCGAAGACGACAAGATCGCCGTGGCTCGCGCCCGCAAGATCCAGCAGTTCCTCTCGCAGCCCTTCTTCGTCACCACCCAGTTCACCGGCCGCGACGGCCGCTACGTCAAACTCGAAGACACCATCCGCGGCTTCCAGGAGATCGTCGACGGCAAGCACGACGATCTGCCGGAGCAGGCTTTCTACATGGTCGGCGCCATCGAAGAGGCCCGCGAGCAGGCCGCCAAACTGCAGGCCGCATGAGCTTCACCCTCGAAGTCGCCACCCCGGAGCGCCTGCTGCTTCGCGAGCAGGTCGGCGAAGCGCAGATCCCGGCGCTCGGCGGCGAGATCGGCCCGCGTCCCGAACACGCCCCGCTGATCGCCGAGCTCGGCGTCGGCGTCCTCCGCTATGTAGTGGGCGGACAACAGAAGCAGCTCTCCGTGGCCGGCGGCGTGGTCGAGGTGCTGCCCGACCGCGTCCGGGTGCTGGCCGATCACGCCGAGCACGCCGACGAGATCGGCGTCCAGCGCGCCAAAGAATCCCTCCGCCGCGCCAACGAGCGCCTCGGCCGCCCCGACCTCGGCCTCGACATCGCGCGGGCCCTCAACGCCATGAAGCGCGCCCAGGCCCGGCTGAAGGCGGCGGGGCAGTAAGTCGCGGCTTTTCTGAAGCAAAGGCCAAGCCCGCACTGCGGCTGGCGTGCGGATCACGCCTTGAAAAGGGCACAATTCTCACAGAGGATTGTCCCTTAGGAATTCATGAATCACGTACCTGTAGTCAACGAACTTCAGCTTCAAGACTTCTGGCTCCCAATTTAATCTCTCACACGCCGTTGGGAGCTTCCGCAGGAAGAGGTTGAATCGCTTCCAGATCACCCGCCCGCCGGGTATGTTAACCCGGCTCGAAACCGTTCTCAGCCAGTCGCGCACGACGGATACGGCGGTTCTTGGATCATCGCGATGGGCATCGACTTTTTGACCTGCCACGTCGGATATGAATTTCTGGTATCTGTAAAGTTCCGTGTCCATAACAAGACACGACTTGACGTTATGTCGATTCCCCCCAAAAGCCTTGCAGCCCAGGAAGATTCCTAGTTCCAGCGGCATATTAAAGCGAGGCAATCTGTTCTCACGGTCGGGCTGGGTTCTGGAGATATCATGGATGGCGTACTTGCACTCGGATATGATCCGCATGATGCCCATAAGGCGGAGTTCTGTAGCGTCGCCCAGCTCGAAAGCGCATCTTGGATAAAAACCGGCGTCGTAGACCGCAAACACTACCGCGTTGAATATGCTCTTGTACTTATCATCAAACGGGCAGTTTATGAATACGTTGTCCTCGTAACCAGGCCTCGGGCTGGAGATCCGGCGTCTCGTCATTTCAGCGCATATCGGATCTGCCGCTTGCTAATGGTCCTCCGCCCGGTCGGAGCCAGGAGGATTCGTGACCCAGTATCGGGGTTGTATCCGACGCGGGACTTGCGGTTCACCAGCTTCAGCCGCCGGCCGAGGCCCGGCGGCTTGAATGCACCGGACTTCTTGGTTTCCCGGATGGCCAGGGAGGCCAGCACCGCTTTCGCGTTCCTGTTGTTCGTTCCGGTTCCCCCGGCCAGCGCGCGTACCAGTCGACTCCGTGTCATCGCGGCCATGTTGTTTCCTCGTTCCGATGCGTCCCAATCACCCGCCCGGAAGCCTGCGGGTCTTACACCCAAGGCTCCCGGACAATTGACTCATTATACGCCTGACCGGTTTTCGGTTCAACCGCGGATACATACAGTCAAAAGACGCGTAGCTGGGATCCGCTTGGTGTGGGCCTTAAGCAGGCGTAACGGCCCGGCGCGTTTCGCTCGAGGGCCATGTCGCCAAGTGTAGCGCGAGAGCCTAGCCTAGGAAACCGGTGGCCTGCGCGCGGCGATCCGAAGCGTTTCACCGGTCTCGCCTGCGAAACGCTCGCGAATCGTCTCCAGCGCTTCGGCCAGACGCTCGGGCGACGCCCACATTGCCAGCACGCCGTGTGTACTTCGTCAACCTCCGCTCCCTGCGCTATGATTACAAACTGGCGGGGCGGCGTGGTCAGCGTTCACAACGTTTCCAAAGTCTATCGCCTGTACCGGAAGCCGGCCGACCGCATCAAGGAGGCCCTCTCGTTGGGCCGCCTCGAGCGCCACCAGGATTTCTGGGCGTTGCGCGACATCAGCCTCACCGTCGCGCGCGGCGAGACGCTGGGGATCGTCGGCCCCAACGGCTGCGGCAAAAGCACCTTGCTGTCGATCATCTGCGGCGTGCTCGATCCGACGCACGGCCGCGTCGCCACGCGCGGGCGAGTGGCGGCCCTGCTCGAGCTCGGCGCCGGATTCAATCCCGAGTTCACGGGCCGCGAGAACGTCTGCCTGAACGGCGAGATCCTGGGCCTGAGCCGCGCCGAAATCGACCGCGCCTTGCCGGAGATCGAGCGCTTCGCCGGCATCGGCGAGTTCCTCGACCGTCCGGTCAAGACCTACTCGAGCGGCATGTACCTGCGGCTGGCGTTTTCGACGGCGATCAACGTGCAGCCGGACGTCCTGGTGGTCGACGAGGCGCTGGCGGTGGGCGACGCCGTCTTCGCCAACCGCTGCGTGCGCAAATTCGAGGAAATCCGCAAGCGCGGCGTCACCGTGGTCTTCGTCTCCCACGACCTGAGCCTGGTGAAGCTGATCTCCGACCGCGCCATCTTTCTGCTCAACGGGCGCCTCGAGGCCGAGGGCGAGCCGAGCGCCGTGATCAACCGCTATATAGGAGTAGTACTCGAACGCCAGCGCGCCTTCGAGGGGCCAAACGGCCGTCCGGCCGCCGCGGTCCGCTCCACCCACCGCCACGGCGACCGCCTCGCCGAGGTCGTCGCCGTCGAGCTCTACGGCCGCGACGAGCGGCCCGCTCGGGCGGTCGAAAGCGGCGAGCCGGTGGTGGTGCGCGTCACCTCGCGCTTCCACAGCGACCAGCCCGACCCCATGGTCGGCATCATGATCCGCACCCGCATCGGCATGGACGTCTTTGGGACCAACACGAAATTGGAAAAACTCTCCCTCGGACCGTGCCGCGCCGGCGAGACGATCGAGGTCGACTTTCTCTTCCAGTGCTGGCTGGCGCCCCAGGAATATACCCTCACCGTCGCCACGCAGCACCCCGACGGCTCGAGCCACGACTGGCTCGATGAAGCCTTGGCCTTCACCGTGATCGCGCCGCGATCTACCGCCGGCGTCGCCAACCTTCACGCCCGCGTGACGGCCCGCCGCACCCCGGCCACGCTCGCATGACCGCGCGAGCGGCTATCAAAGTGCAGCCGCGCGCCCCCGCCGACGGCGTCGCCGGCCGCCTCGGCCGCGAATGGAAGATCCAGCTTCGCGCGCCCGCCGTCGACGGCAAAGCCAACCATGCCTGCATCGAGTTCTTCGCCCGCGGATTGCGCCTGCCGCGGTCGGCGGTCCGCATCGTCAGCGGCGAGAAAAGCCGTCACAAGCGGATCGAGATCGATGGGGTTTCGCAGGAGGCGCTCGAGCGGCTCCTCCGCGGCGGCGAGTCCTAGCTGTCCCTCTCTACAAAACACGCTAAGCTGTAGCCTATGCCAGAGCCGTCTTTCTTCGGCCACCCACGCGGCCTCGCCACCCTCTTCCTGACCGAGATGTGGGAGCGCTTCAGCTACTACGGCATCCGCGCGCTCCTGATCCTGTTCATGACGGCCTCGGCCGCGGCCGGCGGGCTGGGTTTCGACGTGGCGCACGCCAGCGCGGTCTACGGGCTGTTTACGGCGATGGTCTGGATGCTGAGCCTGCCGGGCGGCTGGGTGGCCGACCGGATCACCGGATTGCGCCGCGCCGTGCTCTACGGCGGCCTGCTGATCGCCGCCGGCAATCTCGCGCTGATCGTCCCGCAGCTTTCGTTCTTCTATCTCGGGCTGGCGCTGATCGCGGCCGGAACCGGGTTGCTGAAGCCGAATGTCAGCGCCATCGTCGGCCAGTTGTATGCGCCGGGTGACGCGCGCCGCGACGCCGGATTCTCGATCTTCTACATGGGGATCAACCTCGGGGCCTTCCTCTCGCCGCTGGCCTGCGGATACCTGGGACAGCGCGTCAACTGGCGGCTCGGTTTTCTGCTGGCCGCCGTGGGGATGCTCCTAGGTCTTGTCCAGTATGTAGCGGGATGGAAATACCTGGGGACGGTCGGGGTGTCGCCCGCCGCCGCCGATCCCAAGGCCCGAAGCCGCCTGGCGATCGGGCTGGCCGCCGCTGCCGGAACCCTGCTCGCTGCCTGGGCGGCGGGACTCACCGTACAAGCGCTGTCGGACGGCATGGGGGCGATCCTGGTGCTGACGGCCGTGGGGTTCTTTTTCTGGTTGTTCTTCCTGGGCCAGTGGACGCCCCAGGAACGCCGCCGGCTGTTCGTGGTGGGCGCCTTGTTCCTGGCGGCGTCGTTGTTTTGGTCGCTGTACGAACAGGCCGGTTCGACGCTCAACCTGTTCGCCGAGCGGAACACGCGCAAGAGCATCCTGGGGCTGGAGTTTCCCGCCAGCTGGTTTCAATCGGTCCCCGCGCTGTTCGTCATCGCGCTGGCGCCGGTGTTCGCCTGGATCTGGGTGAAGCTCGGCCGGCGCGAGCCGTCCAGTCCGGCAAAGTTCGTGATCGGACTCGCGGGCGCCGGCGCCGGGTTTGCGTTGCTGGCGCTGCCGGCATCGAGCGGCGGCCAGGTTAGTCCGCTGTGGCTCGTCGCCGTCTACTTCGTGCACACCGTGGGCGAGCTGTGCCTCAGCCCGGTCGGCCTCAGCGCCATGACCAAGCTCGCGCCGCCGCGGATCGGCGGTCTGCTGATGGGCGTGTTTTTCCTCTCCATCTCGAACGGCAACTACCTCGGGGCGCGCGCCGCGGCGCTCTACGAGGCCCTGCCCCTGCCGACGCTGTTCGGCGCCGTCGGCGCCGTCGGGATCGCCGCCGGGCTGGTCCTGGCGCTGTTCGTCAAGCCGATCCAAAACCTGATGGGCGGCGTGAAGTAGAATAGAGGGTTGGGGCCCGTATGCGAAACTCCGGAAGGACCAGAGCTGGCAGGAATGGCCGCGGCTGGGTGTGGGTAAACCGGAAACAGGGCTTGAAGATGGTTGACAGCGCGGCGCGCTTCTACCTGAAGATGAGCGGCAAGGAGTTCATCCGCCGGTGGCAAGCGGGGGAATTTGGCAATCCGGACGATCCCTACCGGCCGGATGTAACGGCCGTCGCTACGCTACTTCCGTTTGCGGGCCTAGAGTTCAAGATCGTCAAGCGTGGCTAAACGAACCGCCCGCGAGGCCGTCGAGTGTCATCTCGCGGACTTGCGACGCGCTGTTTCTTGCGTGACCGGCGCAGTTCTACAAATCACATCTGGGGAGCAAGCCGGGGAGAAGGTGTTTCAGGCCGCCTTCCCGCACGGCTTGCCGGCGCGGCTCGGCGGCGCTGACCGGCTTGGCGTCGTCGTGCGCGAGTTTTTCCGCCTCGTCGAACAAGCGGAGACGCAGGCCCGGTTTGCCGCCTGCATCACCAGGTACTATTACACGCTGAGCGATTCTGAGAACCGCGAGATCCTAAGCTACCATTGGCATCCTGACCAACCGGGCATGGTTGCCTACCCCCACCTGCATCTCGGCCCCGGCGCGCAACTCGGCTGGCGCAAACTCGCCGGGGCGCACCTCCCGACCGGGCAAGTGCGGCTCGAGGACTTGTTACGGCTGGCGATCGGCGAGTTGGGGGTTCAACCCAGGCGGAAAGACTGGAAGGAAGTATTGAGGACTACCCAATGAATCTCACTGAGATACAAGCAGCGCTCCGCGCCGAGAAGCTGGACGGCTGGCTGTTTTACGACCATCACCAGCGCGACCCCATCGCCTACCGCGTGCTGGGGCTTAAACCCAAGCAGCACGTCACGCGCCGCTGGTATTACCTGGTGCCCGCCGCGGGCGAGCCGGTGAAGCTGGTGCACCGCATCGAGAGCGGGATGCTCGACGCGCTGCCCGGCGAGCGCCGCGTCTATTCCGGCTGGATGGAGCTCCGCGAAGCGCTCGCGCTCCTGCTGGCGGGCAGGAAGCGCCTGGCCATGCAGTACTCCCCCGACTGCATGATCCTGTACGTCTCGCTGGTAGATGGCGGCACCCTGGACCTGATCCGCGGCCTCGGCGTCGAGGTCTCGAGCTCGGCTGGGTTGGTGCAGCAGTTCGAGGCGCGGTGGAGCCCGGCGCAGCTAGAGACGCACCTCGAAGCCGGCCGCCGCGTGGACCGCGTGCGCGGCGAGGCCTTCGAGGAAATCGGCCGCCGCGTGCGAGCCGACGGCGCCGTTCAGGAGGTCGCCATCCGCGACTTCATCCGCGCGCGCTTCCGCGACCTCGGCCTCACCGCCGCCGACGGGCCCATCGTCGGCGTCAACGCCAACAGCGGCAACCCCCACTACGAGCCCAGCGCCGAGGTGACCGCGCCCATCCGCTCCGGCGATTTCGTCCTGCTCGACATGTGGGCCAAGCTCCAGGAACCCGGCGCTGTGTATTACGACATCACCTGGACCGGCAGCGTCGGCGCCGAGCCCTCCGAGAAGCTCCAAAGCGTGTTCGAGATCGTGCGCGACGCGCGAAAACGCGGCATCGAGTTCGTCCAGTCGGCGATCGCCGCGGGCCGCCCGACCTGCGGCTTCGAAGTCGACGACGCCGTCCGCGCCTACATCGCCGAGCGCGGCTACGGCCCGAGTTTCCCGCACCGCACCGGCCACTCCATCGGCGAGGAAGTCCACGGCAACGGCGCCAACATGGACAACCTCGAAACCCACGACGACCGCCCGCTGATCCCGGGAACCTGCTTTTCGGTCGAGCCCGGAATCTACCTCGCGGAGTTCGGCGTACGCTCCGAGGTCAACGTCTATGTCGGCAACCGCGAAGCGCGAGTCACCGGCGAGG
>Ga0247727_10006128_pt1 | contig 23800 bp, 20 predicted proteins | sample WisWelCaveWW1625_FD_202498 | JGI IMG/M metagenome (GOLD analysis project Ga0247727, IMG submission 202498) | Biofilm microbial communities from Wishing Well Cave, Virginia, United States - WW16-25 | ecosystem: Environmental > Aquatic > Deep subsurface > Groundwater > Cave microbial mat | place... | reverse complement strand
CAGGACTTGCAGCACGACCTGGGCTTTGAGTTGCGGTTTGAAGATTCTGTTTTTGGTCATCTTGGTCTCCTCTTTCTGAACTGTAGTTCTGTCTGAATCTACTGTCCAGTTTTTGGGGACCACTACAAAGGTGACGACATCAGTGTCGAGAATATACACGATTCACTCTTCTTCATTTAGCGCGTTCACTTCCTGGCGGTATTCGTTGATGGCTGCGAGGAACTCATCCCAAAGCGGCTCTTCATTGTACTTGCCGGACAAGTGCGCCAGCGGATGGTCGCTCCCCAATATCCCTTCGCTCACAATCACAGTGTTGGGCGTTATAGCTGTGAACTCAGCCGAACCGGATTCCTGTCCGCTGAGACCTTGAGATATATCCGGCGCCAGCGCATCGGACGATCCGTCTCCGACGAGTAGCTCAATCATGAACCCTGGCGGTTGTTCCAATATCAATTCCATTTTGTCCCTCCTGCTTGCGAAACTCGACTGTCAAAGCTGCTCCGCCGAGAGTTTGGCCGTTATGAGAAACATCAACCCAGTAAACTCCTTCAACAGGTGTGTCGAGCTGAAGCCGCGCCAGCACCTGCATATGTCCGGGCTGTCCTGGCGTGGGAGTGTGATGCGCCGCCTTGAATGTAGCCGCCGCCGCAACAGCGCCGTTCGGGTCAAAAAAAGTCACTTGCAGAGGGCCTGATCCTGTCTCTGCGGTTCTCACAAAAAGGAAGAATGGCGGGGTCCGTTTTCGCTCAGGATCAACGTAAATGATGTCGAATGCGCCGGCCAGATTGCTCTTTCCTTCCTTCGTTCGATCAAGGTAGTCACAGAACAACAACGCCACCAAACGTGGCTTCCCAAGCTCTTCAGCGATGTTGATCTGAGCTTTCTGTGCGACTGTCATCTCTATTGACCACCTTCCTGACAAATTGGCAGACCGTCCATTACCTGCTTAGGCTATCAATACGCTCACAGGCAAGGGTGATTATATCAGAACATCTCGCCCGATACCCCGCAACGCACAAAGGCGACAAGAAAAAAGCGGGCGCGAGAGACTCACCTCTCTCGCGCCCGCTTCGATTCGAATCAACAACCGATTTCAGTATGTCAGCCGCAGTCCAAAGCGGAACTGCCTTTCAGGGAAGTTCGAATTGGTGCTGGTGATCACCATGAAGTTGGAAGCGGTCACGCCGCTGACCGGGTTGTTGAAGTGCGGCGTGTTGGTGAAGTTGAATGACTCGGCGCGGAACTCGATCTTGAACCGCTCCGTGATGTGGAAGCTGCGGAACAGCGAGAGGTCGAAGTTCTCCAGGCCGGGGCCGCGCAGGATGTTGCGTCCCGTCGTGCCGAAGCGGACTTCGGTGACATTCGCGAAGGCCGTCGGGTCGTAGTAACGCTCGTTGGGAACGCCGGCGACTGCCGTGCCGATGCCGCCCAGCTTTTCGACCTTCGACTTCACCTGGTCTGCCCACTGAGCGTTGCCAGGCATATTGAGCGAAGTGCCCGAAGCGCCGATGGTGAACGGACGGCCAGAGACCAGGCTCAGGATGCCGTTGACCTGCCAGTTGCCCAGCAGCGCCCCGGCGACGCCATCCTGCGCCCACTTCTTGCCTTTGCCGAACGGCAATTCGGCGGCAAAGCCAATCTGGAAGTTGTGCGGAATGTCGTAACCGGCCAGGGCGCGGTTTCGACCGATATACGCAGGGGCATTGATCGCGATACCCGCCCAGCCGGTGTCATCCGTCATATTGATCGCCTTCGACCAGGTATAGGCGCCTTTGACAAACAACCCGCGCGTGAGGCGGCGATTGAGCGCGACCTGCAGCGCATGGTAGTTGGCGCTCAGGAAGCCGTCCCAGAGTTGGATGCTGTTGACGCGCCCATACTTGGCAAAGAAAGGTTGGCCGGGCCGGCCTTGTCCGGGCTGGGTCGCGGCATTGACATTCAGGTCAGCAAGCTGGCGGGTCGTTTGCGTGCCGACGTAGCCAACGTCAATGATGAAGTCCGAAGGTAGTTTCCGCTCGACGAAGAGATTCCACGACTGGATGTAACCGCGGTGGATCTTATCCGGGTACGGAGTTCTCATATCCACCGTTCCCGGCAGCAGCACTTTACCGGTGCTGAGGTCGGGGCCGGTGAAGGCTGGGATGCCTTTGTCGAGTGACTGGAACACAGTTCGTGCGTTGGCCAGCGCACTGGGATTGGTGAAGGTCTGTGCGATGGTCAGCGGGAAGAATCCACGCAGCGGTCTGCCGAACGGCATCGGATCGTAAGTCAGTCCGTAGCCTGCGCGGATGACAGTGTTGTCTCCGAGCCGATAAGCAAGACCGATGCGCGGGGCGAAATTCTTCTTGCTGGTCCCGATTCCCAGATCGTTGGGATTACCTCCCTTTCCGCCGAGCAACACCTCCATCGTGCCGTCAGGCGTAGTGGTTCCCGGAATGAGCCGCACAGGGCTGTTCAGGTTCAGCAACTCGACGCCACGATCAGCGCGATGCAGCAGCGGGAAGAGCTCATAGCGCAAGCCGAGAGTCGCCGTCAGGTTGCGCGTCACCTGCCACCGGTCACGGACAAAGAGTCCAATCTGCCATTCACGAGCCGTCATCAGCTCGTGCTGAAGGCTCTTCTGGGCTGAACCCATCTGACCGAGCAAAAATGCCGCATATCCATTGTATTGATTTTCGGACCCGCCCGGAGCCGAGGTAAGGGCAGCGCCGAAATTGAATTGGCCGCGCGGCCCAACGCCGATCTCCGGCTGCCAGTGATTCAGCTCGTGACGCACCACATCGAGGCCGAAACGAATCTCGTGCTTCTCCTCGATCTTGGTGGCGTTGACGTTGCCGGTGAAGCTCTGATCGTTGCGGAAGATCGGGCTCCAGTTGTTCGAGTTGCCCAACCCCGTGTAACCCGAGATGCTGAATTGCGGGAAGCCGCTCTGGCGTTTATCCGGGCCGTTCGTGCCGGGGATGCCCAACACATCCAGACCGATATTCTTGCCGAAGTCCGGCCCCAGCACCACCTGATCCATGCGTGTGAAACCGAAGTTTCCGTCAATGATGAAGTTGCTGCTGACGGTCCAGGTCTGGCCCACGGTCGTCACGTAGACCTTGGTGTCGCCGGTGCCGCTGCCGCCTTCGCACAGACAAGGCCCGCCTGCCTGGCCGAGGGCGAACGATCCGGTGACGAGCGCTTTCATGTACGAGTACTTGCCCCAGATCTGGTGCTTCGGCGTGCGGTTCCAGTTGGCCTTCACATCGTAATTGTGGCGGTCGAAGATCTGCGGCGCCGAGTTGAAGTAGTTGTTGGTGACCCCCGGCAGATTCGGGAGCGGGATGAGCGCCTGAACCTTCGCCGAGATCGGGTGAATCCGATTGGTCGGAATGATGTTGTTGGCGAATTGCGTGCGGCCTGTGCCATCTATTGCGCCGGTGAGCGGATCGTAAATCGTCGTGTTGGCGAAAGAGCTGAAGTTGCCCGCGCGCTGCTCAGCCGTCGGAACCGTGAAGGTGCCCTGACGGGTGATGCGCTCGAAGGTGCCTTCATAGCCGCCGAAGAAGAAGAGCTTGTCCTTCTTGATCGGCCCACCCAAGGTCGCCCCGGCAATGGTGTCGAGATACTTGGGAATGTTCCGGCCCAGCGAGTTGGCGTGGAAGTAATTCTTCGCCCGGAATTTGTGATTGTCGTGATAGGCGAAGCCGGAACCGTGATATTCATTGGTGCCCGACTTGGTCACCACGTTGACCGCCGCGCCGCCGGCCAATCCCTGCTCGGCGTCGAAGTTGTTGGTCGAGATGTTGACTTCCTGAATCGTCTCCGCCGGCGCGACGTAGACCGAATGGTGAGGCAGCCAGATGTAGACATTCTGCGCGCCGTCCAGCCGGGTGTTGTTGTTATTGCGCGCCGTGCCGTTGACGTTGGTGGTCAGAGCGCGCGCCGGCGTGTCGGTGTTGGCGTTCTGGAAGAGCGCCGGCGTCGTGCCGGGAACCAGGTTGAGCAGACTCTGGTAGTTGCGGAAGCGTGTGAGTGGCAGCGCGTTGATCTCTTTGCCACTCAACTCGCTTTTGACCGTGGCGGATTCGGTTTGCAGAACCGTCGCGTCCGCCGCGACCGAAACCACGTCCGACACGTTGCCGATCTTCATCTCCACGTCCGCCCGAGTGACGTTGTTGGCGGTGATGGCCAGATCGGTCTTGGAGTAAGTAGAGAATCCCTGCTTGGTCACTTTGACTTCGTAAGTGCCGGGCAGGATGTTCGTGATTGCATAGTCTCCGTCCGCTCTCGTCGCAGTTTCACGAGAGAGGCCGGTGGTTTTGTCGGTAATCGAGACGGTCGCTCCGGCGACGACCGCGCCGTTCTGATCCGTCACGTTACCAACGAGCGATCCGTAAAGGACTTGCGCATTGGCCAGGCCGGGCGCGAGACCCACTGTCAAAAGCACAGCAAGCAGCGCCCCCAAAGCCTTCGCCGACAGCGCGAGCCTGGAGTTGATTTGTCGCATGGTGATCTCCTTCAACAGGGTTTGGCTCACTGGCGTGACCGGAGTCGGTGAGGACTTCAGCAGTCATACCTTTCCTGAGCGTAGTTGATGGTTAAGTCAAGAGAGTGATCGCGATGCTTCCTGATCAGGAAGCGCCCAGTTCAACCGGCGACGAGATGTCGGAAACCGGCTTGTCAGACTCGCCCTGTCTGATCGCGGGCTTAATGGTCATTGTTGATAGTCAGTGATTGAGTCCAGCAGCTAACCTTGTGGGCGAAGTCTAAGCCGGGATAGGGAAATCGTCAATAGGCGGATGTGGATCACCATCTGACTATACGTTCAGCTTCGAGCCCTGCTCGCCAACACGTCAGCCCGCTCTGGCGAACGCGAATGACACAACCCATTCGTTGCGCTTGAGTGCGGAATACTTTGTGACGCAAAAAGCGGCGGATGAAGTCAGCCGTCTCATCCGGCGGCACGTCGAGATACACCAGGCAATATCCGGCATGTCGCCAATCAGGCCGGTAGAAGTCCTGGTCGCTGGTGAAGAGAGTTGGGCGGCGCAGAGAATGCAGGAGTGGGATGATCTCATTGCGGTCTTTCATTCCGGCGTGACCGATCTCGACACCGATCTGGCGAAAATGAACTTTCCGCAACCTGTTCAACAGCCTCGGCGATGGCTTCACGACTTACGCGGTTAAAACATTGGAGGGAGATCCAATCCCAGTCTTTGCCCTTCGCCACCAGGTAGAGCACATCTTTGACCAGGATGCGTGTCCCTTTGAAGGTCAAGGCGCCGCCGCAGATCTCCGGATCGGAAACAATATATTGACCGAGTTCTTTACGATTATTTGCCGCCATAAGCTTGCTCCCTGTTTGCCCTTGCCTGAACGATAGGAAGCTGAATTTAGCATGCGAATGTAACCTCGGCAATCTCCTGTCCTGAAAGCATCACTGCGTGGATTGATAAAGCGGCCCGACATCAGCCGATTGCCGACAACATTTCCTCATCAGTAAAGTACTTGAAAAATTCCACTCCGCGTTTCTGCGATTCTTCTCGCTCGACGTTTTCAAGTTTCTGCACGTCCGCGTAATCCACGCACTGCACGCCGCGCGATTGCAGCGTCTGACGCAACGCTGCGATCTTCTCGTCCAACCCTTCGGCGGAGCTTTCAGCAGGGGGCGCGACTCGTTCCAGGTAGCGGTTGACCACGGCCATCCCGCGTTCGCCATCCAGTTTGGCTCTGCCGACCACGCCGTCCGAGGCCTGGCGCGACCAGCCGATGAGGAACAATCCGTCAATGACTTTGCCCGTTTGCGGATCGAATGCCTGATAGAGTTCATCGCCGGGATGGTCGGGATCGGGGTTTGGGTTTTTGACGAACTCCGTTCCGGTGCAGGGCAGGCCGAATGATTCTTCGACTTTGTCGCCGATGGCGAAGACCACGGTGTCGCATTCGAGGTCGTGGAACGTGCCCGTGCCTTTGGCCGAAAGCGATTCGCTGCGTTTGACGAGCTCGGTGTTTTCGACGCGCAGCGCGTGAAGCCCTCCGCCTTCATTGACCACGACTTCGGTCGGCGCGCTCAGGAATCTGAAGAGCATCCGCGTCGGACTTTCGCCTTCTTTCGCTTTCGTGTTGACGTGTTTGGTCAGGGCTTTGTAGCTGGCTTCGAGGTCTTCGCCGACGGCTTCCAGCTTCGGTCGAACGCGCTCAAGCTCTGCTTGTAACGCGGCGGTGTCGAAGTTGGCGGCGACGGCCTGGATTTCGACATCGGTGTAAGCGCGCTGCGCGGGGCCGCGGCGAGCGACGGCGATGACCTCCTTGGTCTTCTTCTCGTGCACCAGCCAATGGGCGATGTCCACCATCACGTTGCCCACGCCGATGATCGCCACGCGGTTGCCGATGCTGAAATCGCGGCGGCTGAATTCGGGCAGGCCGTTGAAGTGATAGACCAGGTCCTTCGCGTGATAGACGCCGGTCGCAGTGTCGCCGGGAATGCCCAGGGCTTTGGTGCCTTGCGCTCCGACGGCGACGACGACTGCCGATGGTTTCAGGATGTCGCGCAGCTCGTCCAGCGCCAGGTCGGCCTCGGCGCCGATCTTGATGTGGCCGAGATAGCGCACGCGCGGGTCGGCCAGGATCGTGCGGAACTGTTTGCGCACGCCTTCTTTCAGTTTGTGCTTGTTGAAGTAGATGCCGTATTCGACCAGGCCGCCGGGCTTGATGTCGCGGTTGATGATGACGACTTCGTGGCCGGCTTCGGCCAGCTTGCGCACGCCGTAGATGCCGGCGGGGCCGGCGCCGATGGTTAGGACGAGATGTCCGCTTTGAGGTTTGGTTTCGTTCATTGCCGGATGCTCAATTGATGTTTGTTATTGTTTTTCGCGCGCAGCATTCAGGACGCGCAGCGGTTGATCAGGCTTCGTCCATCTCAGGCTTCGTCCATCTTAAGACGGCAGGCGTTCTAAGGCTCAGGGACGGCCTTCCATCCGGATCACCTTCCCGCCGACTGCCTCCCAGGCCTCTATGCCGCCCAGCAGCGCGCCCGGAGCCTCATATCCGGCCTGTGCAAATAAGAATGCCGCACGGGCACTCGAGTGTTCCGCCGGTCAGGCGCAGTAGCTGATCAATCGCTTGTCGCGCGGCAAGGTCGGATAGCGGCCAGCCTCGATCTGTGGGAGCGGCAAATTGATCGCGCCCCGGATGTGCGCCTGGGCGTACTCTTCGGCGGGGCGCACATCGACAACGACGGCCTGCCTGGCCGCCACCAGGCGCTTCAACTCCTCGGCGCTGATGCGCGGCATCTTGTTCTCGAGTTCATGAGTGGCATGGTCGTGCCCCGGCGCCGGCGGCGGATTGGGCCGCTCGGCCTGGCTCGCCGGCGCTGGCGACGTGCTGACCGGGACAGGTGGAGGAGCGCTGGCCGTGCAGGCGATACTCAGGCAGGCGCTCAGCGCCAAAAACGCCCAAAAAATGGATTGCTTCCTCGGCTTTATTTTGCTTCTCACTTGCTGTTCACTCTCCAATCATCTCTTTCGTTGTGGCTTCGTGGCCGCGCTCCAGCTCAGCGCTAATGCGCGCAACCATCTCCTGCTCTTCTTTGCTGACTTTGCTCCCGAAACCCAAAACGCCGCCCGACGCCTCGGCGATCCGGACGCAGGCTGAGATGAGATCGCGCCTTTGAGCCTCCCGCTGGTCGGGCGGCGACGCTCGCAGCATCGCTCCCACCACGCGCAGCGCCTTCTCGAAGAAGGTCTCCGCCGGGCGCGCGTCGAGCCAATCCGCCAGCAGCTTGTCGGCGGGGCCGCTCTCCGCGACGCCGCGTGAGCGTGCGGCGGCGAGAATCAACTCGCGTTCGCTCGCGCTGACTCGCCCATCGGCCCAGGCGATCTGCACGAGCGGCGCCAGGTACACGAGCGGGGCCGTCTCACGGGTGAAGCCCAATTCCTGTAACTCGCCGAGCGCCGCTTCGTCGCTCACGCCGAGGGCTTCGGCCATCTCCTGGCGCTCGGCTTCCATCGCCGCGCGGCGGCGCAGCTTCTCGATCTGTTGCTGCTCCTGCTTGCGGAAATACTCTTCTTCCTGCGCGCGTTTCCGATCTGCAAAGGGGTCATTGTTTGACATCGTTTCTCCTCCGGGTATCTCAAATTCGGTTGAACACTTCGATCGCCTTCTGTAGCGATTTGTGCTGTCTGATGAACGGATACATTTTTTTCTCGCGCTCGTCAATCTCCTGCGCTTTCTTGAGCACCTCGTCGGCGCGCTCCTGCGGCACGACGACCACGCCGTCTTCGTCGGCCACGATAATGTCGCCGGGACGCACCGTCACGCCGGCGCATTGGACGGGGACATTCCTGGCAACCGTCGCGTAATGGCCGACGGCGGTTGCAGGAGACTTCGAGCGCGCGTAGACCGTCAGCCCCATGCGGCGGATGTCCCACACGTCGCGGATTGCGCCGTCGAGCACCATCCCGGCCATCCCGCGCACTTTGGCCGCCGTGGCCATCAGGTTGCCCATCGCCGCGATGTCCAGCGTGCCCTCCATCACGATGACGCCGACTTCGCCCGGTTTGGCGTTGTCAATCATCTCGACCGAGTGTTTGGTCGAGAGCGCAGGCGTGGCTTGATCGGGCGGCGCGGGTTTGACCAGCGAGGTGACGGCGCGCCCGACAATCGGAGTGCCGTTGACCAACTTCATGTCGTGCCACATCGCGCCGCTCTTGCCAGTCACCAACTCGACCGCGTCGGAGACCGAGGCCGGATAGGTTTTTTTGAAGCCGGCGATGAGCGGGTCTTCGGGAGTCGCGGGAGCGGATTTCTTCTGCGCCGCGGCGAAGCCCAATGCGCCGCACAGCAGGACGACGCAGGTGATGATCAACAGAAGTTTGCGGTTATCGAAACGATTCTTCATTCGCTTGTCCTTTCAGAGTTGTTTCGGTACCGCGAGCGGTAGCGAGCGTGGCTGCCGGAATCAGCGGATTGTGTGAGCCACGCTCGCTACCGCTCGCGGTACTGTTTTGAGAATGAACTGCGCGATTTCGTCAAGCGCTTGGCGCGCTTCAGGCAGACCGAAGGCTGCGCCAAGGGGCCAGGCGTGCGGCAGGCCGCTCCACACGCGCAGATCAACGCTCACGCCGCATTGCTTCGCGCGATCGGCCAGTCGCACCGAATCGTCCAGCAACACCTCGGTGTCGCTGACGTAGATGAGCAACGGCGGCAGCTTTGAAAGATCGGCGTAGATCGGCGAGACGAGCGGATCGCGCGGCGAAGCGTCGCCCACGTAAACCGGCGCCATCCGGCGAATAGCGTCGCCGTAAAACATCGGATCGCTCTGGTCATTGGTATTGAGCGAGCGTCCGGTCACGGCCAGATCGGTCCAGGGCGATAAGACAAAAGCTGCGCGTGGCAATCGCTCGCCCGCGTCGCGCAACGCGACCAGCGTCGCCATCGCCAATCCGCCGCCCGCTGAATCGCCGCCGATCACGATTTCCTGCGGAGCAACGCCCTGGTCGAGCAGCCAGCGGTAACCCGCGACGGCGTCTTCGACCGCCGCGGGGAAACGATGTTCGGGCGCGAGGCGGTAATCGAGCGCGAAGACTCTGGCGTTCGCCGCGCGAGACAACGCTGCCGTGAACGGGCGGTGAGTTTTCGGCGAACAGGCGACGTAACCGCCGCCGTGCAGGTAATAGACCGTCTCTCGTGGATCGTCAGGAACTTGCAGCCATTCGCCTTTCACCAGCCCTTCGCTCACAGGCTGCGCATCCACAGGCTGCGTGATCAGCGAGCGGACGAATTGTGACAGCTCCAGTTTCGAGCGCAGGTATTCCACCACCTCCGCCTCGCCGCCTTCGGGATGGCGTTTCATCATCAGACGAATGAAGGTCGAAACTGCGCGGGCTTGCCAGCTTGGCATTGTTTACCTCTTTGACGGTGTCCGACAAACTTCAGTTTGTCGCGGGCTTCGGCAGTCGGTCCTTTCCGCAAGGTGAGCGACAAACTGAAGTTTGTCGGACATCTTTACTTCGCCATCATTTCCATCATCTTGCCTAGCACACGCCAGTATTTCACCGGCATCCAACGTTGAATGCGGTCCATGGCCCAGGCGTCCGGCCCGACCAGGATGCGCTCTTCATCGCGCAAGATGCCGCGCACGATCCGCTCGGCTGCCGCCTCAGGCGTAGTCTGCGACGCCTTCTCGAAGAACACCTGCTCTCTTTCGAGCACTGCCGGGTCGGCGCCCGCGCCGAGTTTGGCGTTGCGCGCAATGTTGGTTTTGATTCCGCCCGGATGGACGGTCGAAACGCGGATGTGGCTGCCGGCCAATTCGTGGCGCAGCGTCTCGGTAAATCCGCGCACGGCGAATTTGCTCGCCACGTAAGCTGAATGGCCCGGCGCTCCGATGATACCGAAGACCGATGACAGATTGACTATGTGCGCCTGCGATTGTTGGCGGAGCACCGGCAAAAAGTGTTTGACGCCGTAAACCACGCCCCAGAAATTGACGCCCATCAGCCACTCGATGTCGGCGATGGAAAGCTCTTCGGCGGTTCCGGCCAACGCTACGCCAGCGTTGTTGACGAGCAGATGAGCGCGTCCGTGAGCGGCGACGACTTCACGGACGAAAGCCTCGACTCGCTCTTTGTCCGAAACGTCAACGATGTGCGTGGTGACTTTGCCGGACGCGCCGTTCAGCATCCGGGCGGTTTCGTCGAGCGCCTCGGCTTTCACATCGGCGATGGCGAGCGAAGCGCCTGCTTGGGCCAAACGAACGGCCAGAGCGCGTCCGATGCCCGAGGCCGCGCCCGTCACGACGGCGACTGTGGTTCGATCAATTTTCATCGGTAAACCTGTGGATTGGGATCAGATTGCATTGACCAATTGCAGCGCGAATTTATACACTCGGCCAGACCAATTGCAAACCCAACTGTGAGGCTGAAGATGAAAAGCAGAAGACTCCCTCTGGCAATCGTCATCGTGTTTGTCTCGTTCGCCATCGGCTCCCAGAATTGGGAGCGGTTTGCGAACGCCTCAACGCGGCAGGCCAGAGTTGATTTCGTCAGAGACGTGCAGCCGATTTTTCAGGCGGCCTGTTACGGCTGCCACGGCGCGGACAAACAGATGGCCGGATTGCGGCTCGATTCGAAGAAGATCGCCGTTCGCAAGGTGATCGTTCCGGGCAAGTCGAACCAGAGCGCGCTCTATCAGCGCATCGCCGGAATCGGCGACCAGGCGCGGATGCCGATGAACGGCCAGCCGCTGAAGCCGGAACAGATCGCAACGATCAAAGCCTGGATTGATCAGGGCGCCGAATGGCCTGACGGCGCCGGTTCGGATTCAGCCGAAGTCAAAAAGCATTGGGCGTTCGTCGCGCCCGTGCGCCCCGCGTTGCCGCAAGTCAAAAACAACGCCTGGATCAAAACTCCGATTGATCAATTCGTCCTCGCCCGCTTGGAAAAAGAGGGGCTGCGGCCTTCGCCGGAAGCTGACCGCTTTACGCTGCTGCGCCGACTGAGCCTCGATCTGATCGGCCTTCCACCAACAGTCGAGGAGGTTGACGCTTTTCTGAATGACAAAAGTCCGAAGGCTTATGAAAAGCAGGTAGAGAGGCTGCTGGCCTCGCCGCATTACGGCGAGCGCTGGGGCCGACACTGGCTGGACGCGGCGCGCTACGCCGATTCCGACGGCTTCGAGAAGGACAAGCAGCGCTGGGTCTGGTTCTACCGCGACTGGGTGATCAATTCGCTCAACGCGGACAAGCCTTACGATCAGTTCATCATCGAGCAGATTGCCGGCGACCTGCTTCCCAACGCGAAGCAGGATCAAATCGTGGCGACAGGATTCCTGCGCAACTCGATGATCAACGAAGAAGGCGGCGTTGATCCCGAACAGTTCCGAATGGAAGCGATGTTCGACCGAATGGAAGCGATAGGGAAGAGCGTTCTCGGACTGACCATTCAATGCGCGCAATGCCACAACCACAAGTTCGATCCGCTCAAGCAAGAAGAGTATTACCGGCTGTTCGCCTTCCTGAACAACTCATCCGAAGGCAGCGTCGCCGTCTACACGCCCGAAGAGCAGATGAAGCGGGCGAACATCTTCAGTCAGATTCGTGAGATCGAGGCGAAGCTGCAAGAGATGAAGCCTGACTGGCAGGAACGGATGGTGGAGTGGGAGGCGAAGGTCACGAAAGACCAGCCAGAGTGGGTCGTGGTGAAACCGGAAGTTGACGACATCTCGACTGGCGGGCAGAAGTATCTGCCGATGAGGGACAGTTCGTTCCTCGCGCAGAGCTACGCGCCGACGAAGCATCGGGTGAAGATGTCGGTCAAAGTTGACCAGCAGAACATCACGGCCTTCAGACTGGAACTGCTGACCGATCCGAACCTGCCGATGGGCGGCCCCGGTCGTTCGACCAAAGGCACTGGCGCGTTGACCGAGTTCGAGGTCGAAGCCGCGCCAGGGAGCGATCCGAAGAAGACGACGAAGATCAAGATCGTCAAGGCTACGGCCGATTACAACCAGCCCGAACGCGAGCTTGAGCCGATCTTCAGCGACAAGAGCAACCGCCGCCGCGTGACCGGCCCCGTCGAATTGGCGATTGACGGCAAGGACGAAACTGCATGGGGGATTGACGCAGGACCAGGTCTGCGCAACCAGTCGCGCAAGGCCGTGTTTGTCGCAGAGAAGCCGATCAACAATGAAGGCGGAACGATCCTGACGTTCTACCTCAAACAGAATCACGGTGGATGGAACAGCGACGACAACCAAAACAACAATCTGGGAAGAGTTCGTCTTTCCATCACCACTGCGCCAGAACCAGTCGCCGATCCGTTGCCAGCCGGCGTGCGCGAGATTCTCTCGATCCCGCGCGACAAACGAACGCCCGCGCAGACGCAGACCGTGCTCAGTTACTGGCGCACGACGGTGGCTGAATGGAGCGAGGCGAACAAACAGATCGAAGAGTTGTGGCGACAGCATCCCGAAGGCTCTTCGCAATTGGTGTTGAATGAACGCGATGATGCGCGCGAGACGCATCTGCTCAAGCGCGGCGATTTCCTCAAGCCGGACAGAACGGTCGCGCCGGGCGTGCCGGCGTTTTTGCCTCCGCTGCCGGCGAATGCGCGGCCCGATCGTTTGACGTTTGCGAAATGGCTGGTTGACCGCGATTCGCCCACGACGGCGCGAGCGATCGTCAACCGCGTCTGGCAATCCTACTTCGGCGTGGGATTGGTCGCGACGCCGGAAGATTTCGGTAAACAGAGTGAAGCGCCCTCGCATCCCGAACTGCTCGATTGGCTGGCGGTGGAATTTATGGAAGGCGGGAACCTGATTGGCTCTGCGAAGCGCAATTTACAGGACAACCCGCTCGCTACCGCTCGCGGTACTGAACCTTGGAGCCAGAAACATCTCCACCGTTTGATCGTCAATTCGGCTGCGTATCGCCAATCGTCGAAGGTCACGCCGCAACTGCTGGAGCGTGATCCTTTCAACCGGTTGATCGCGCGCGGCCCGCGCCTGCGCGTCGAAGCAGAAGTCGTACGCGACGTGGCGCTCGCCGCCAGCGGTTTGCTCAACCAAAGGGTCGGCGGGCCGAGCGTCTTTCCGCCCGCGCCCGATTTCCTGTTCCTTCCTCCGGCGAGTTACGGCCCGAAGCCGTGGGATGAAAGCAAGAATGAAGACCGCTATCGCCGCGCGCTCTACACGTTCCGCTATCGCTCGGTTCCGTACCCGATGCTGCAAACGTTCGACGCGCCGAACGGCGACATCGCCTGCGTCCGCCGCGCGAGGTCGAACACGCCGTTGCAGGCTCTGACGACGCTCAACGAAACGCTCTTCCTGGAAGCCGCGCGAGCGTTGGCGTTGAAGACGTTGAAAGAAGGCGGAGCGACCGATGCGTCGCGGCTGGAATTCGCCTTCCGTAGAGTGTTGACGAGAAGACCGAGCCAGCAGGAGTCAGCCGAACTGATTGGGTTGCTCGGCAGGCAGCGGGAGCGGTTCGTCGCCGGAGAGCTGAACCCGTGGAATTTGGCGACGAGCGATCCCGACAAACCGTTCGTTTTGCCGAAAGGTGTGAGGATGGACGATTTGGCGGCGTGGACGGCGGTGGCGCGGGTGTTACTGAATCTGGATGAGACGATCACGAAGGAATGATGCGATGATTGCAGTGGTTTACGAAAGGCAACATAATGGCCAGAAGAGGTACGAGCTATGAGTGTTCACAAACAAGCTTTTCCGGCAGAGATCGAGTATCCCGAATCGGACGGCGAACCAATGGCTGAGACAGACATACATCGCGATCTGATGATTGACCTGATCGAAGGTCTGAAACACCACTTTCAAGCCGACCCGATGGTGTATGTCTCCGGCAACATGCTGCTTTATTACGAAGAGGGCAATCCACGCAAGAGCGTCGCGCCGGATGTCTTCGTGGCGCATGGCATTCCCAACCACAAGCGCCGGATTTACCAGTTGTGGGTCGAGGGACGGCCACCTGACGTCGTCTTCGAGATTTCGTCGCGCGGGACTTGGGGGAAAGACCTGCAGAAGAACTGGAGGCTCTACGCCCGGCTGGGTGTCCGCGAGTATTTCATCTTCGATCCGGAGTATGACTACCTCGAGCCGCCCTTGAATGCCTACCGGCTCAATGATGGTGAGTACGAAGAGGTAGAAGTCCTGGATGGGCGAGTGATGAGCGAGACGTTAAGGCTTGAACTGGTTGATACGGGTGAGACTTTGCGCCTGCTCGATCCCCAAACCGGCAAGTTCCTGCCGACCTACGGTGAAATTCTGGCCGAGCGGCGGCAGGCAGAAGCTCGGGCTGAAGTTGAAGCCGAAGCGCGGCGGCAGGCAGAAGCTCGGGCTGAAGTTGAAGCCGAAGCGCGGCGGCTAGCGGAATCGGAACTGGCGCGCTTGCGTGAAGAGTTGGCGCGTCTCAAACAGCAAGGCTGAAATTTTCAGCGACAATGGGAGGGCTGACCCATGAAAAGTCGCAATGACTCTGTTCCTCGCCGCAAATTTTTGAAAGACACGGCTGCTGCTGCCGTATTTGGCGGGCTTGCGCCTGCCAGAGTTCTCGGCGCGAATGATCGCATTCGCCTCGGCGCAATTGGTGTTGGCGGACGTTCGCGCAAATCGCTGATCCCGATTCACCAAAAACAGCCTGACACAGAGTTTGTCGCCATTTGCGATGTTTACGAGCCGAACTTGCTGCGCACGGTAACTGAGGATGCCTTGCAAAATGCGAAGCAGGTCCGCGATTACCGGACGATACTCGACGACAAGAGCATTGACGCCGTCGTCATCGGCGCTCCCGACCATTGGCACGCGAAGATGGTGATGGACGCCGTCGCGGCTGGCAAAGACGTATACGTCGAAAAACCCGTCACGCATTCGCTCGAGGAAGGCGCTGAACTGATCCGCGCCGTCGAATCGAGCAAGCGCATAGTTCAAACCGGCACGCAGCAGCGGAGCTGGGAACATTTCATCGAAGGCAAACGGATCATTGATTCCGGCAAGCTGGGCCAGATCACCTTCGCGCGGATGTGGTGGTTTCAGAACTACGCGGCCAACGCCGCGCCGAGCAAACTCGCGCTCGACAGACTCGACCAGAAGATGTGGCTCGGAAAGGCTCCGGCGCAGACCATCACGCCGATGAAGTTCTTCTGGTGGCGCTGGTTTTGGGATTTCGGCGGCGGCGCGCTGACCGATCTGATGTCGCATTGGATTGACGTCGCGCACTGGTATCTGGACGTGAACACGCCCGCAAGCGTCGTGACCAGCGGCAATCGCTACGTTCTCGATTGGGAATGCCCCGACACGATTACCTGCGCGCTCGATTACCCGAAGAACTTCAGCGTCACCTATTACGGCGCGATGACCAGCAGCATTTTGGACGGCGGAATGGAGATTCGCGGGACGAAGGGGACGATGATGCTCGATCGCGCCCGTCTGGCCATCCACCAGGAAGGCGGAGAATTGATCGGCAAATTGGGACCGAAGCCCGAAATATGGATCGAATCGAGCGGAGACGGCACGGTCGCGCACATCCGTAACTTCCTCGATTGCGTCAAGAGCCGCAAGACGCCGACGGCGAATATCCGCGTTGCGGTCGAAGCCGCGCGCGCCGCGCATTTGGGCAATCTGGCGTTGAAGCGGGAGCGGCGGGTCAGGTGGAATGCGCAGCAGGAGAGGGTCGAGGGTTAATCGCGGTAAACAAGGGAGGGATTTTATGTCTCAGTCTGGCGACTTTTACGAGACGGTAAGGCAGGCGCTCGACAAAGACGGGTGGACGATCACTGCTGCTCCGTTCGTGGTTGAGTACGAAGACTTGCGGCTGTTCGCCGATTTCGGCGCCGCAAAAGGCGCGCGCAGCATTGTAGTTGAAGTAGGAAGGTTCAACGGACCATCCTTTATCGGCGATTTTCACAAGATCACGGGATGGTATTACAATTGTCGCTCACTAATGTTTGAGGCTGCTCCTGAGAGTAGAATTTACCTCGCCGTATCGCGGCAACAGTGGGAAGGTAAATTTCAACGTCCTGCAATTCAGGTCATCATCGCCAATCAAAAAATTTGCTTCCTGATCTTCGATCCGCTAACGCAAATGATCGTGAAGTGGGTGGAATAAACGATTACAAGCTTTGTTGTCGAGAACTCTGTCAAACGAATTCGCTTCTGTAACAGAAAGAGAGTGAGTATGAAGCATCTCGAAATTAAGTCCGATTCTCAGCATGTCACCCGCCGCTGGTTCATCGAACAATGCGGCGTCGGAATGGGCGCGCTCGCGCTCAATCACCTGCTGACAACCGCTGGCTTCGCTCAACAAGCCAGCAATCCGCTCGCGCCCCAAAAGCCGCATTTCGCGCCGAAAGCCAAGAACGTCATCTTCCTCTTCATGGCTGGCGCGCCGAGCCATCTGGAGATGTTCGACAACAAGCCGCAACTGGCGAAATTCGACGGCACGCTGCCGCCGCCCGATCTGATCAAAGGCTATCGCGCGGCGTTTATCAATCCGAACTCCGTGCTGCTCGGGCCGAAATTCAAATTCGCCAGGCACGGCCAGTGCGGCGCTGAGCTTTCCGAACTCATTCCGCGCACCGCTGAGATCGCTGACGACATTGCGATCGTCAGGTCAATGGTGACTGACGCATTCAATCACGCGCCGGGCCAGTTGATGATGAACACCGGCTCGCAAATCTTCGGTCGTCCGAGCATGGGCGCGTGGACAATTTACGGACTTGGCAGCGAGGCGCAGGATTTGCCAGCCTTCGTCGTCTTCAGCACGGGCAGCAAAGGGCCGAGCGGAGGGAACAGTTGCTGGGGCAGCGGCTTTTTGCCGACGGTTTATCAGGGCGTGCAGTTCCGCAATGTCGGCGACCCGGTGCTCTACCTTTCAAACCCGCGCGGCGTTGACGAGAAGCTGCAACGCGATTCGCTCGACACGATCAACAAGCTCAATCGAATGCGGCTGGACGTGGTGGGCGACCCGGAAATCGCCACGCGCATCAACTCATTCGAGATGGCGTTCAAGATGCAATCTTCGGCGCCAGAGTTGATGGACATCTCGAAAGAGCCGAAACACGTTTTGGAAATGTACGGCGCTGAGCCGGGCAAATCGTCTTTCGCCAACAGCGTATTGATGGCGCGACGATTGGTGGAACGCGGCGTGCGCTTCATCCAGATTTATCACGAAGCCTGGGATCAGCACGGCAATCTGGTCAAAGACATCACGAAGAATTGCAAAGATACAGACCAAGCCAGCGCCGCGCTCGTCAAGGATTTGAAACAACGCGGAATGTTGAAAGACACGCTGGTGATATGGGGCGGAGAGTTCGGTCGCACGCCGATGGTGCAGGGCGGCGGCAACGACGGGCGCGATCATCACCCGAACGCGTTCACGATGTGGCTGGCCGGCGGCGGCGTTAAGCCGGGCATCACGATTGGCCAGACCGATGAGCTGGGTTTCAACGTGGTCGAGGACAGAGTTCACATTCACGACCTGCACGCGACGATCCTGCACCTGCTCGGCTTCGATCACGAGAAATTGACCTATCGCTTCCAAGGGCGTGATTTCCGCTTGACCGACGTTCTCGGCCGGGTGGTTGACAAATTGCTGGCCTGAGGCGGCCCCGAAACAGAAAGGAATCAAAAATTACAATGGCTCTCGATCCGAGAAAAAGGCAGAAGCAATTGGCGAAGCAGCGCGCCAGACGCAAAGCAAAGGCGGCGGTGCAGAGGCGATTACAGCAAGGCAGATCGTCCGGGATCAGCGCGTTCGCGTCGCTGGAATTTGAATTGGCGGCGCGCGCGCCAGTCTACGGGTGTTACGTCGCAGAAGAGATATTCGATCAGGGGATTGGGCAGGTTGTTGTCAGCCATCTTGCCGGCGGCGGGCAGGTGGCGGCGGGAATCTTCCTGGTTGACGCTTACTGTCTTGGAGTGAAAGACGCTTTCGCATTTTTTAGACCGCGAGGAGATTTCGAAGACCTCCTCCTTCGACACATCGAGCAGGCTATGACTCTGAGAGAGGTCGAGCCGGCCTACGCCAAAAAGCTGATCGTGGATGCAATCGCTTATGCCCGTGATCTGGGCTTCGGGCCACACCCGGATTACAAATTGGCGAGCAAGGTTCTGCAAGATATTGATGAAACGGCCTGCACGACCGAGTTCACTTTCGGCAAGGACGGCAAACCGTTTTTCGTCTCCGGCCCGAACGATACGGAAGCGCGCAGCAAACAGATCATTGATACGCTTCGTCGTCGTTGTGGGCCTGATGGATACCATTTCATGATGGCGCTGGATCCCTCCGGGGGATTGAGTCTTGTTAGCGGTGGATTGGATGATGACGAGGATGAATGGGAAGACGACGATGATTTGGAAGATGACGAAGAAGATGAAACACGGCGGTAATCTGCATTCGTCATAACAATCATTGCGGTTGCATCGTCTCGTTTGTAAATCCTGAGACCCTCTGCGACAATGCGCTCGCTTTCGCTTTACCTTCCTTCATCAATTTGTGAACAAACAGGAGATCGAGCAGTGTCCGGCAAACTTCTTGTCAGTTTGGAAAACGGCGTCAAGCGCATCACGTTCAACCATCCCGCGCGCCGCAATTCGATTGATTTCGACACGATCCGGCTCTTCGCCGACGCGATCAAACAGTCGGCGGAAGACCAGACGCGGGTCGTGATCATCACCGGCAGTGGCGACTCGTTCTGCGCCGGCGCCGATCTGCAATCGCTCCGTTCAGACGCCGCCGATCACGACGTAACGACCGACCTGCGCGAAGGCGTCAACCCCGGTGTTCTGGCGATGCGCGGGTTGCCCAAACCGATCATCGCGCGCGTTCACGGCCACGCCGCTGGCGTTGGCTGCAACTACGCGCTCGCCGCCGACATCATCATCGCCTCAGACCAAGCCTTCTTCGGCCAGGTCTTCGTCAAGATCGGGCTGATGCCGGACGGCGGCGGGACTTACTTCCTGCCGCGATCGGTCGGTTACAACCAGGCATTTGAATTGATGGCGACGGGCGATCCCATCACGTCGCAGCAGGCTTTCGAGATGGGGATGATCAATCGCGTCGTGCCGTTCGATCAGCTCGACACGACGGTCAACTCGCTGGCCGGGCGCCTGGCAAACGCTCCCGCAATTGCGCTCGCAAAGATCAAAGCCGGACTGATTCACGGGATGCAATCCGACTTGGCCGCCGCGCTCGAATTCGAGGCCGTCAACCAGGGCGATTGCTTCCGCTCGCGCGATTTCAAAGAGGGCGTCGCAGCCTTCCTCGAAAAACGCAAAGCCGTTTTCACCGGAAAGTAGAGCTGAGACGCTGATGAGACTGATGCGGCGGATCAACCCCACTCATCGTGAGGATCATCGGGTGGCGAAGCTCGTTGTCCTCTTCTTGTTTTGCGCTCTCTTCATCGGAGCTTCGTCTCTTTCGACCAACCACTCACAAACCGGTCAGAGCAACTGCGTCAAATGCCACGCGCAATTAACCGGGCGCGCAGCGGAAGTCGTCAAAATTCATCAATCAAGCACGCACGGCAAGGCAGGCGTTGGTTGCAGCGATTGCCACGGCGGCGATCCCGAGCAGACAGACAAGCTGAAAGCCCACGCGGCGAGTTTCGTCGGGAAGCCTGATCGAAACACGACGCTGACCGTTTGCGGCGATTGCCACGAGCCGCAACTGGCGCAGTTCAAAACCGGCAAACACTTTCCCGAAAAACAAGGCATACCGCGACTCGATTGCGCCGAATGTCACGGCGCGCACAGCATCGGCAACCAGGCGGATGGTTTCAGCTTCGGGCAATTCTGCGTGAGCTGTCACGGGTTGGAGTATCTGCCCGCGCTGCCGCAACAGTTCCAGGACTTGCTCAATCTTTCAGACGATCTGCGCGACGCGTTCGCCCAACTTGCAGCAAAAGGCCGCAAGCCCTCCGATGAAGCTATCAAACGACGCAAAGAGATTCGCCGGCTGACGGCGGAGATCATTCATCCGACCGATTTCAAAGGCGGCCTGACGCAAATTCCGCAAATCCTTTCGCAAGGCGAAAAACTAAAAGAACAGATCAAGACCGCTGGCAGCAGGTGACCGGTGGCTGGCGACGCGCCGTCGCAGATGATCAATCAAAATCCATCAATCACTGGCAATCACTGGCAATCACTGGCAATCACTGGCAATCACTGGCAATCACTGGCAATCACTGGCAACCACCGGCTACAAAGGGAGATCAATGAACGAAGATCAAAACAGACAGGCCTGGTTTGCGTTGTTCGTGCTGTTCGCGATCAACACCATGAACTTCTTCGACCGCCAGATCGCGGCTTCGGTCGCTCCGAAGATCATCGGCGAATTCAACCTGAGCGATTCCGATTACGGCGACATCACGACGGCGTTCATTTTGATCTACGCCGCCGTCGGCGTCCCGCTCGGGCGCTGGGCCGACCGGGGAAGCCGCCCGCTCATTCTCAGCCTGGGCGCAGCCTTCTGGAGCCTGTTCACCGCCGCGAGCGGGATGGCGCGGGGTTACTGGTCGCTGTTCGCCATGCGAATGGGAGTCGGCGTCGGCGAAGCGAGCTGCGCGCCGGCGGGTAATTCGCTGATCGGCGATATGTTCCCGGCCAATCGCCGCGCGCGCGCGATGGCTATCTTCATGCTCGGACTGCCGATAGGAATCTTCCTGAGCAATATGTTCGGCGGAGTGATAGCGCAGGCTTACGGATGGCGGAGGGCTTTCTTCCTGGCCGCGATTCCCGGATTCATCTTCGCGCTGCTCGCGCTCAAGATCAAAGAGCGTCCGCGCGGCGCGGCGGAAAGTATTCAAGTCTCCGGCGAAATAGCCGAAGGCTCGCCTTACCGCCGCGTGCTGAGCATTCCGACGATGTGGTGGATCATCCTGGCCGGCGCGCTGCACAACTTCAACGCCTATGCGGTCAACGCCTACATGCCGCTCTACCTGTTTCGCTATTACGGGTTAAGTTTGGAGCGGGCCGGCTACATCGCGGCGGTCGTGCTCGGCGCGGTCGGTGTGCTCGGCTTGCTCATCGGCGGAGCGTTGGCTGATTGGGTTCGCAAGCATCGAGCCAACGGGCGGATGCTGCTGGCGGCGTTATCGCTGCTGGTTTCAACACCGCTGGTCTTTCTGGCGCTGAGCTTGCCGAAAGAGCAGATGGCCTTCTTCACGATTCTGATGGGAATGGGCTGGCTGCTGTTTTACATCTACTACGTGACGGTCTATCCGGCGATTCAGGATGTGATCGAACCCAAATTGCGCGGGACGGCGATGGCGTTGTACTTTTTCGCGATGTATGTGCTCGGCGGGGCTTTCGGATCGAAGATCGTGGGAATGCTGAGCGACAGCTTCGCGCTGCGCGCGGCGGCCAACGCTGGAATGATCTTCACTGACGTGAAGCTTGTGCCGACTGAGTTCCGCGCGATAGGATTGCATCAGGCGTTTTACTCGGCGCCGGTGATTTCGCTGATGCTCGCCGCCGTGTTGTTCGCGGGCGCGCGAACCGTTGCAGGCGACATGGAGAAGCTGCGGAAGCGTATGCTCGAAGCGGTTGGCAAGTGAGTGGTTGGTAGCGATGATGGAGTTGAAGGGAGTGTTATCGAGGTCTTCCTGGAGCGCATATGCCAGATGATGATCCCAAATTGGCGCCGAAGCCTGAAGTGACGATTACTAAGAAAGATGTCGAGGAAGCAAGGCGCAAAGCAGAAATCGCGGCCATTGAGCGGCGGGCGAAGATAGATGCCTGGAACGAATACATCGAGTTCGCTACTGCGAAGTTGTTGGGGGTGGCGGCGCTGATTGTTGGAGGTCTGGAGTACATGGATCCGAGTATTCTGCCAATTGCTCTCAAAAGGCCAGATATCGTTGCAGGTGTTGGCGCCGGTTTGCTGTTGGGTAGGAAGGGGATTCTTTCATTGCTTGCGAAGATTTACAGAATGTTAGGAAGAATATTGGAGGAAAAATGAGACGAAGAGCTTTGCTAATTTTTAGGATCGCTACTGCGGTTTTCGGCATCCTGCTGGTCGTAATCGGAGTGGAATTGATATCTGCATCCTGGAGCGGCTCCGGCTTTTTAGCAGGGTTTCTCCTGATGACAGGCATTCAAGTGTTTTTCTGGGTGATTGGCATCAGGCTCCATATCCTGGGAAATGTGACGGACGAGGTTTACGACAGTCAGTGGGAAGCGGAAGCCTCCCGCCACACGCCTTCGGCGATCCAGTAGTGAAGGCCAGGATCGTCTTTCAAATTCAAACTGATGCAGTAGCTATGAGCAACAAACGCAGAGATTTTTTGAAAGGCGGATTGGCGTTGGCGGCGGCGAGCTTGCCGGTCTTCGTTTTCGCGCAAGACCCGGCGCAGCCAGAGCCGGTGGTCTACGTCTGCCCGATGCATCCCGACGTGAATTCCAAGCTGCCGGGCAAATGTCCGAAGTGCAATATGAAGCTGGTGGCGTCGAAGGCGGCGACGGGCGTCGGAGATTTTTACATCTGCCCGATGCACCCCGATGTGGTGAAGAACGAACCCGGCGTCTGCCCGAAATGCAACATGAAGCTGGTCAAGTCTGCGCCGCCTGAATCAAGCGAATTCATTGTCAGAATCAAGACGACGCCTTCTCCACCAAAGCCCGGTCAGAAGACGAAGTTCCACTTCACGGTCTTCCATCCGGCGACCGAGAAACAGATCAAAGAGTTCAACATCCTGCACGACATGCCGTTCCACCTGTTCATCGTGAGCCAGGATTTTGAGAGCTTCGAACACATTCACCCCGACAAACAGCCCGACGGCAGCTTCACGATTGAGACCGTTCTGCCTCGCGCGGGCTATTACAAACTCTTCTGCGATTTCTTCCCCGCAGGCGGCACGCCGCAGGTGACTCACCACAACCTGGTCACCGCCGGCTTCAACGGAGATCTGATCTCGTCGCAGGCCAGGCTCGTTCCCGACAAAATCCTGGTCAAAACCGTCGAAGGCACTCGGTTCGAGCTGAAGTTCAATCCCGCCGAGCCATTCGCCGGTAAATCGGCTGAGTTGCATTACCACCTGGTTGACGACAAGACGGGCGAGCCGGTGAAGGATTTGCGACCGTATCTGGGCGCGTGGGGGCACACGCTGATCTTGAGCGAAGACGCGACCGATTATCTGCATTCGCATCCGACCGAGATGATCCCCGACGACGCGGAGCGCAGCAAGCTCGAAGGCAAACCCGACGTGGTCTTCGACACGTTCTTCCCGCGGCCGGGCAATTACCGCATCTGGTCGCAGTTTCAGCGAGGAGATAAAATCATTACTGTCCCGTTTACGGTTTACGTTCC
>Ga0247727_10006127_pt1 | contig 23800 bp, 20 predicted proteins | sample WisWelCaveWW1625_FD_202498 | JGI IMG/M metagenome (GOLD analysis project Ga0247727, IMG submission 202498) | Biofilm microbial communities from Wishing Well Cave, Virginia, United States - WW16-25 | ecosystem: Environmental > Aquatic > Deep subsurface > Groundwater > Cave microbial mat | place... | reverse complement strand
CGTGAACCACACCTTCCGTGACCATAATGCACCCCCCTTCCTTGGAGTGCCGGAAGATTACCAGAGTAGACCCAAATCACGGAACAGTTCTTGGACAGGTGCTAAGGGCATTCACTTGGCCGAAGGCAAGGTGGCGGTCGATCGTGTGCGGCCGATGAAATCGCGGGGTCGCAGCACGCTTCTGGAAATCGTGCTTTCTGAGGGCCGGAACCGAGAGATTCGTCGCATGCTCGCGCGACTGGGCCACAAGGTGATGCGGCTAACGCGGACCGCCATCGGGCCGATTACCGATCGTGGACTGAGACCGAGCGAGTATAGGAAACTCCGGCCGGACGAATTGAATTCGTTGCGGCGACTGGTGACAGGAACATAGACGCCTTGCTCACATGCTGTGAATAATCTCATGAACCAAATCGACAGGCGGGCCGCTTGCCGCTACACAAAATGATTCAGCACATCGTTCCGGTGGTTGAAAATGTGCTCATGGCCGAGCGTACTTACCGGTTGCGGGTGTCGGACCCGGAGATCGGCCGGCTCGTACGGCCGGGCCAATTTGTGATGCTGCGGATTCCTGCCTGCTCCGACCCACTGCTCGGTCGGCCGTTCGCCTTGTACGACACCTATCTCAACGGTTGCGGTGACGTGGCGGGTTACGATCTCGTTTATCTGGTCATCGGAAAGATGACGACGCAAATGAGTCGTCTGAGGCCGGGCGACACGGTCGAAGTTTGGGGGCCGCTAGGCAATGGCTTTTCGCTCACGCCGACCCGGCATCTAGTCATAGTCGCCGGTGGAATTGGCCAGACGCCATTTCCCGCCGTAGCACGTGCATATTTGGGGCTTCGTCAGTACGGGGCGGGGGAAAGCGAGACGGGGCCAGTGGTCGGTGGTCAGTGGTCAGTGGTCAGTGGTCAGCGGTTTTCTTCCACCAGTCACCACGCACCTCTCACCGCTCAACTCTCATTGTGTTACGGCGTCCGCAGCGCAGGTTTCTTGGCGGGGTTGGACGATTTCCGATCGCTCGGCGTGGATGTATCAACCTCCACCGATGATGGTTCGGTCGGCCACCGTGGGTTTGTGACGGACCTGGTGAAACGGATGCTGGAGAGCGACAATCCGCCGACGCGATTACTGGGTTGCGGTCCCGAACCGATGATGCGCGCGCTGGCGAAGATTGCCGAGTCAGCAAAGGTCTCGTGCGAATTATCGCTCGAGACGCCGATGGCCTGCGGCATTGGCGCCTGTTTTAGCTGCGTCGCCAAGATTCGACAGAACAATACCGGCTGGGATTATCGTCGTGTCTGCGTCGAGGGGCCGGTGTTCGACTCATCGCTGGTGATTTTTTAGCTCTTCGCCGAAGTTGACAGACTCGCGACGCGAGTTGCCAGCCGCGACTTGGTGCGTGCCGCCGCGTTGGGGTGCAAGATGCGGCGGGCGGACGCCTTGTCCAGCTTCTTCGTTGCCAACTGAAATTCGCGAGTGGCGGCCGATACATCTTTCGCCGTGACAGCGACCATCACTTTTCGAATCTGGGTCTTGATCGCGTGCTTGGCCGATCGATTTTTCAAGTTACGTTTCTCACTCTGGCGCTTTCGTTTCCTGGCTGAAGCAGTGTGTGGCATTGTCTCTCCAAAAGGTAATCCAATCACGGTGGGATCCACCCACCGAAACAACTTTTTGTGCAAGCGCCTGGCCGGATTGCGTTCTTAAGGATCACTCAGTCTGGCGGCGGTACGGCTGTCGGCGGTACGGTGCCTCCGGAATTCAGCGTGTCGAGCCGACTGGCGACGTCGCGATAGGCGTAGTCGATGCCTGCAATTTCCATGTAGTTCTGGATTGCGGTCGGTTTGTCATTCATGTCTTCGCAAACGCGGCCTAGCAGGTAACGCAGCTCGAGAATCGCCTTCTGATCGGTCGCGGTAAGTCCGGGAAGCGATTCTTCGTAGTTCTTCTTGGCCAGTGCAAAGATCTTTTTGGTGTGAAAGCACCAGCCCAACCATTTCGCAGCCTCGGGTTTGCGTGCCGGTGAATTTCGCCCCTTTTGCAACTCTGCGATGGCCTGTTCCAAGAGGTTGGCCTTGGCCAGACGAATCCCGAGGTCCACGCGGATCCCCGCGTCGGTCGGGTTTCGTTCGGCGCGGCGCTGAAACTCACGTAGCTCGTAATCGTTCAGCGTGCGATCCAATTCTTTCAGCCGCGTCTGAGCCTCGGCGTTGGCCGGGTTCTCTGTGCATTGCTTCTGTGCCACGGACAGGTCGAATCGCAATCGGTCGATCTCGATCTCGTTCGATTCCATGATGGCATCGGGATGTCCGCCCGACACACTTTTGGCCTGCTCCATGATCGCGCTGGCCTGATCGAGCTTGCCGATGCGGCGAAAAACTTGCGAGAGCTGCAAGTAGGGGCCAAGTTCAGTCGGCTTGTTCTTGATCTTTTGTTCCAGGTCGGCGATCTGAGCGGCAAACCGACTCTCGCCGGTGCCGCCTTTGGATTCGTCCAGCATCTCCTGCGTTTTGGTCTTGTCGGCAACCGCTCGCGTGAACGATTGGGCACCCTCGTAGCCCCCCTTGTCGATGGTCGCGCTGGCGGCGAGGTCCTTCATCTTTCGGTCCGCCTCTTCGTCGGCGGGGCATGCCTTTTTCACTCGTTCATAGCAGTCCATGGCTTTGGTGAATGCACCGTGCCGTTCGTAGAGCTTTGCCAATGCCCGGTTCACCGTGGCGTCCATGACATCGCGTTCGAGAGCACTCTCGGCACTCCAGATACCCATTTCGAGCCAACCCAGCTCCTCGCAAATCATGGCTACTTCCAGCAGAATTCCCGAATCCCACGGGTTTTCCGAGAGGCAGTCTTCGCAGCATTCCAGAGCCCGTGGGTATTCCTTCTTGGCCTTTGCCGCCTTCACCCCGGCGCGGGAGGTCACGGTCGTGACTGCGGCGAAGCGGCTGCCGTGTTTGTTATTGTCAAATTTCTTTTTGGCAGCCATGCGCAGCATTTGGCGGTAGACCAGTTGCTCAGGGGCAAGTTTGCAGGCATCCTTCAGCAGTGTGATGGCGTACTTATAGTCCCCCTTCTTGATCACTTCCTGGGCACGGATGAAGCACTGCTGGGCCGCCTGGCGACGGCCTGGATCACTCGGCGTTGGTGCTGACTTTGCCATAATAAACCCCTCAGGGTCGAGGAGCTTCTTCACTCACATGCTCAAAACACGTCATCCGAAAACATAGAATACACGCTAATCGCTGCAACACGCAACGGGAGGCAACTCGGGCAATTGACTCCTGGAGCTTCGGCGTGACCGAGTTCGTACGCTTGCGTGACGCCAAGGGCTCGAGGACACGTGCAGCTTGGCAGGTTGTGTCGCCTCCTTTGCCCTTGAAGGGCTACCAAGTCGGTTCTAGACTTCCGAGTTACTTGGGGTTCGACAATCCGTTCCGGGTTCATCGAGGCTCGTAATCCAGGAGGCATCGGCCATCTCGCCCATCGATTCCCCCGGCGACTTCGTGTTTCAACGATGCTTGAACGGCGATTGCGGCGCCGAATATGGCGTGGAAGAAACGCACTTCGAGTGTCCCGGCTGCGGCGACCTGCTGGACGTGCGTTACGATTGGAACCGTCTTGCGCCGCCGCGATCACTCAGTGATTTTGAACGCCGATGGTCCGAACGCAACGACCCTTTGGCATTCAGCGGCGTTTGGCGATTTCGCGAACTGCTCCCTTTCGGTCCGACAAAACACGTCGTGACCATCGGTGAGGGACAAACGATTTTGCAACAGGCCGACGCCGTCGGGCGATTCGTCGGACTCAATCCGGGTCGGCTGTTGCTGCAATACGAAGGGTTGAATCCGTCGGGCAGCTTCAAAGATAACGGAATGACAGCGGCGTTCACACATGCCCGCATGGTCGGTGCCCGCCGGGCCGCATGTGCCTCGACCGGCAACACGTCCGCGTCGCTGGCGATCTTCTGCTCGGCAGCCGGGTTGACCAAACCGATTGTGTTCATCGGGTCGGGCAAAATCGCCTACGGCAAGCTCGCTCAGGCGCTGGACTACGGTGCGCTGACGATTCAGATCGTCGGCGACTTCGACGACGCCATGATGCGCGTGCAACAGGTCGCCAAGCAGATCGGTCTGTACCTGGCGAACAGCGTGAATCCATTTCGGCTCGAAGGTCAAAAGACGATCATGTATCGCGTGCTGGAGTCGCTTGGGTGGGATGTGCCGGATTGGATCGTCGTGCCGGGCGGCAACCTCGGAAACTCCAGCGCGTTCGGCAAGGCGTTCGCCGAACTCCTTGAGTTGGGTCTGATCAAACGCGTGCCCCGGCTGGCGATCATCAACGCGGAGGGGGCGAACACGCTGTTCGAACTCGTCGAGAAACGCGGACTGGCCTGGAACGACGGCCGACCGAAATCGGCGATTACTCAGAGTTACTACCGCGAGCTGGACGAGGCTGGCAAGAAGGCCAGCACGATCGCCAGTGCCATTGAGATCAACCGGCCCGTGAATCTGAAGAAAGCACTGCGAGCGTTGGCCGTCTGCGACGGCGTGGTTCGCGACGTGACCGACCAGGAGATCCTGGACGCCAAGGCGAAGGTGGGTGCCGGCGGGCTGGGCTGCGAGCCGGCCAGTGCGGCCAGTGTGGCCGGGGCCAAGCTGCTGCGGGCCCAGGGCGTCATTCGGCGCGACGATCGAGTCGTCTGCATTCTCACCGGCCACCTGCTCAAGGATCCCACGGCCACGGTCGCCTATCACGGCACCGACCAGAAACAGTTCGACGAAGTCTTGGGAAAACGCGGCGTCCGCCGTGCGTCGTTCGCGAACCGACCGGTAGTGGTGCCGAACAGTCTGGATGAGATCATTCGTGCGATTGAGTTGTATTCATGATACTTTACTAAATTCGGATGGTGCCCTCGGCTGAGGCGGACTTTGATTTCCTGCGCGGCTACGATCGGTCTCGGCTTCGTGATGCAATCGCAGCACAACTAGTACACGAACCAACTAAGCTGACACGACATCGTAAACTGTTAGCTATCAATCCGGTTGCCACGTGGGAACTTCGTGTGGGAGACTTGCGGATTTTGTATGATGTCGATGACGCGGCGCGAGTTGTGTTGATCACGGCGATTGGCCGAAAAGTTCATGACAAACTCGTGATTCGCGGTGAGGTGTTGGACCTATGACAATCACGGCCGTTGAAGATGTTGACTTGACCCTGGACCAAGTAAAACGTCGCGTGAAGCGCGCCGGTGGCTCGTTACTCCTCACCCGCAAGGGGAGGCCGGTGTTATTGGTTCACGACCTCTCCGGCCATGACGCTGAATCGCTTGCGCTCAGCACGAGCCTGTCGTTTGCTCGCTTCATAAACAAGCGGCGTGCCGAGGCACGCAAACGCGGTACTATCAACTTCGAGGGGGTGTGCAAGAAGCACGGACTAAAGCCGGTTACCCGCCGCTGATTAACTGAGGCCAACACCATTCCGCTTCGAGAGACAACAGTGAAAATCAAAGTCGGTGTCAACGGCGCGTGTGGGCGCATGGGCAATCGCATCGTTCAGCTCGTGCACGAAGATGCGGAGTTGGCTGTGGCGGCCGCCCTGGAATTCCCGAAACATCCGAAACTGGGTGTGGATGTGGGTGAGATTTGTGGCTTCGGAAAACTGGGCGTTGTCCTCGCATCGGAACTGGTCAGCCCAGTCGACGTGATGATCGATTTTTCCACACCGGCCGGCGCACTGAACGTCGCTCAGGCGTGTTTGCGCCACCAGATTCCGCTCGTGGTGGCCACAACGGGATTCTCGAAATCCGAACGGGCCGATATCGAGGAGGTGGGGCAAGAAATCCCGGTGCTGCTCGCCGCGAACATGAGCCTCGCGGTGAATCTGCTCATGAAACTGGTGGGTGAGACTGCCGCTCGGTTGAAGGACGCGGACGCAGACATTGAGATTCTGGAACGGCATCACCGGTTCAAAAAGGACGCACCCAGCGGCACGGCTTTGGAGTTTGCCCGCGCCATCACACGCGGGGCGGGCGAGAAACGATTCGTGCACGGCCGCGAAGGCCTCGTGGGCGAACGGCCACGCGACGAAATCGGAATCCATGCGATCCGCGTCAGCGACAACGTCGGCGAACACACGATCGTCTTCAGCCTCATGGGCGAGACCATCGAATTTACGCACCGCGCCCACAGCCGCGACTGTTACGCCCGCGGCGCCGTCCGAGCCGCCAAGTTCATGGTCGCCCAAAAACCCGGACTCTACAGCATGGCCGATGTGCTGGGACTTTAGGGTTCAGGGTTCAGGAATCAGGAATCAGGAATCAGGATTAGGGGATTAGGAGTTAGTGGTCATTAGGCAGAAGTTATGGATGAGGCGCAATGCCCCGAACCCCGAACCCTCTACCATGGCCAAGTGCGAACAAGGCTATCTCTGTGATGTCTGTGGAAAAGACGTTGACAGCGTCACGGAATCGGATCTGTACCTGCGCTACGTGATGGGGCAAGTGCCGCCGGACGAATTACACCGGTCGCGCGAGCGACACATTCGGTGCAATCCCAGCGTTGCCCAGTTCATCGTGGATCCAAATTTCGAGCCGGTGCAATTGGATGGACCATTTGCCAAGGCGAGTCTTGATCCCGCCTATGTGGCTGAGCAGGAGGCATTGGTCACTCGAGCCTGGCGTCGATTGCAGGAAATCCCAAATCTCGCGGTACACATCATCGAGTATCCACTGCCGGAAGTCCGCGATCGCTGGCAGCGCGAGGCGGACCAAATCCGCTCAAGCCAAACTGCTAATAACCCTGATGGATAATTTCACAGAGTCGTCCCAGAGTTCGTCCTTCGCGCGTGGTATCGCGAGCTTTTTCTATGTGGGTGTTGTTCACAAACATGGCGAAGGCGAGTTGTTGGCCGCACGAGGTCGTCATGAAACCGGCGAGTGCTTTGCTCGTAAGCAGGAAGCGGCCGTTCATGGAGTTTTCCCAGAACAAGGTGCCGGTCTTGGCTCGGATATGGCCGCGCGCCGGGCTATCCGCGTTGACGGAGCTGGCCAGCGTGCCGTCGACGCCGAGCACAGGCAGGGCGGATTCATAGGCTGCGAAGTCCGGCCGCGTGGCCATGTGACGCAGGAGTTTAACCGTAGCTCGCGGCGTCGCATAGTCGGCCCGCGAACCCCCAGCGCCGCCTCCAAACGAAATCGTGTCTGCTTCAACCCCGGTTCGCGCCAGAAAATCGTGCTGCAGCCGCAGTCCCTCCGCCAGCGTACTTTTGTTGTGCTTGGCGGCCACCAAGAGCGGCAGCGTGCTGGCGTGCAGATTATGGCTCACCTTCAGAATCAGCCGGGCATTCTCGGCAAAGGGCGGTGAAGTCAGCACGGCGACTCGCGTCAAACTGTCTTGTGCCTCGCGTGCCGGCAGCCGGTCGCCGCGATAGGCAGCGAGCGGCGAAGCATCCACAATCACGCCGGCTCTCTGCAAGGCCTCGATCAAGAGACACCGAGCGAACCACGCCGCATCCTCCACCTCAAAAACACGAACCAGCGGTTTGTGGTCCGCGCCGATTTGACCGCGCACGATGATCCGCCCCGCTCCGGCCGAAATCACCTGAATTCGAGGCTCTTCACCCTTGGCTCCAGTCTCAACCTGTGCATCGATCCGATAACCGATCGTTTCGGGACGTGATTTCACGGATGCGGGCATGCCCGGCGATGTCGGAGTAATCACAAAATCGATCAGGTTGTCGTTGACCAGGATCGGCGTCAACCGCGATGGCCCGCTGCCCGTGCCTTCCGACTTCTCAAACAGCCGGTCGTCAATTAGCACATCGCCGCGAACTCGCTTAATCCCAGCCGCCGCAACCTGTCGGGCCAATTCGTTTATTCCCGCGAGCGGATCGGGCTCGGTCAGTTCCGCCGTCTGATTGCCGTTGGCGTAGGTGTGGTCCGAGTCTTTGAACGCGATATGTCCGGCCGCGTCGGTCCGGCCCCCCATCGTCAAATCGCCGCTGGCAACGAGAATCAGGTCGCCCGTCAATTGCCCGGCATCGTCCACGGCCCCACGGCGGTAGATCGGCGTTTGAAATCGAAAGTCAGCTTCGAAAGCGTCCAAGGCGGCCGCAACCGAGTACAGCTTCGTCGTCGAGGCAGGCGCGAAGAGCTTGTCAGCGTTCAGATCGTACACCGTTTCGCCGGACTTCATGTCCACAACGAGGATACCCCAATGCGCGTGCTTGTAATCCGGCCCTTGAATTACCGTGTCGATCCCAGCCGCCAGCCCGTCCTCGGCCGCAAGCTTCGTCGACGCGAGAAATACAAAAAACGCGACAGCCGGCACAACAAGCCTCGAACAAGTTCTTTTCATGCTGCATCCACTCCGATGTTTGATTTTAGGTACGTCCCAAGCCTGCGACACATTCTTGGTTGAACGCGCGGCGAATTGCAAATGGGAAATTCCAAACCATTTTTTTTGAGTACCCCTTTCGCGAGACAATTTTATGGTGGACAATAGTCACTCCAACCGAGAGGTGGCGAGCTTGTCGGGTATTTCCTCGTACGAAGTTCCTGCCCGAGGAGGTCGCTCATGGCCGTTCGATTCCGCTGTCCGTGCGGGGCCGTTTTGCACGTGCATGAAAAGCACGTGGATTCAGTCATGCCGTGTCCACATTGTCGCGTGAACTTGCGGATCCCTCACGCGCCTTCCGAAAAACGCGATTGCGTGATGTGCAAGCAGCCGATCCCGTCTTCGCATACGATCTGGGTGCGTGGTCGCCGTGTCTGTTGGAAGTGTATGCCGCCGGGCACCGTTCGCATCGAAGTGAAGGCGTACGAATCGCATCGCAAGCTGCAGCTCGATACCATCCGCAAGGCGCGGTCGCAGGGCTTGAACCACTTTCAGTATCATTCCCCCTACGAAGCCGCACACAACGAAGTGCAAGTGGCGGCCGATGAAGTGATCTTCTCTGAAAAGGAATGGGACAAGATTACGCCGGCTTGGAAGGAACTGGGGCTGATCCCATTCGATATGGGCAGCTTCATGGGCGTAAGCTTGAACGTCGAGCGGTTCAACCAGCAGTCGGAAGAATCCAAAAAGTACCTGGAGCCGCTGATCGCCTTCGTCAAATTGTCCGACGAGTTGCCAATGGCCTCGATACCGAAAGACACTGGGCTGTCGGGAATTATCACAAGTCCGTCGGTCCATGTGGGCAAGTCATGAGTCAGACCAGTCCGGCCAGCGGCGAAGCATTGCCAGCGGGGAGCGGCGATACGATTCAATTCGATCTAACGGTGCCGTGGCTATCGGCACATTTGCCGGGCATAGGCGGCACGATCAAGGCGATCCCTGAAGATTTCGAAGTCGAAGAAATACCGGCCTATGAACCGGCCGGCGACGGCGAGCACATTTTCCTGTGGGTCGAGAAACGCGGCTTGGGCGCGGAGGAACTTGTCAGGCACATCGCGCGGGAATTGGAAATTAGCTCGGGTGAGATTGGCGTAGCCGGCATGAAGGACCGTCACGCCGTGACTCGGCAATTCGTTTCCGTGCCCCGTTCGGCGGCCGGCCGACTGGACAAGCTCAATACAGCTCAGATTCACTTGCTGTCATCCTGCGCGCACACGCAGCGTCTGCGTACGGGGCACTTGCGTGGCAATCGCTTTCGCATTTTGGTGCGCGACGTGCCGGGGAACGCCGCGGAGCTTGCCGCACCGATCTTGGATCTGTTGAAGCAGCGAGGCCTGCAGAATTTTTTCGGAGCCCAGCGGTTCGGTCGTGACCAGGAAACAGTCCGCATCGGGATGCAAATGCTGCACGGCGAACTTCGGTCACCGCCCGGCCACTGGTCGCGCAAACGATTTCTGCGCAAGCTCGCCCTTTCTGCCGCCCAAGCGCTGCTCTTCAATCGATACCTGGCGCGACGAATGCAGGATGGGTTGCAAGGCACGGTGCTTGATGGCGACGTGATGTTCAAGCAAACCGGCGGCATTTTCTATGTGACGGATCAAGCGACGGAGCAGGCCCGGTTCGATCGGCGCGAGACGGTACACGCCGGACCGATCTTCGGCAAGCGCATGTTTGCTTCCCGCGGCGAATCGCTCGCACGCGAACGTGCGATCCTCGCGGAAGCCGGCATCGCTGACTCGCAGTTCCGGGCGTTTGGACAGCTTCTGGCCGGCACGCGCCGGCGAAACCTCGTTTACCTCGACGACCTCACGATCACGCCGCTGCCACACGGGCTTGAATTCCAGTTCACCCTGCCGGCGGGAAGTTATGCCACGATCCTGTTGGCCGAATTCATGAAGAATGCGAACGGTATTTCTGGTTAGATTGGTTGTCATGTCGATCCTTCAGAATCTAACAACCGAAGCCCGCAATCCCGCGTCGATGAACATCGATTCGCTCACGGCTCGCGAAATTGTACAATTGATGAACGAGCAGGATTCCGCCGTGGCCGCAGCGGTGGCGACACAGGCCGAGGCGATCGCACAGGCGATCGACGTCATTGCCGATCGGCTGCGCGGGGCTGGACGATTGATCTACATGGGGGCCGGCACGTCGGGACGGCTCGGAGTGCTTGACGCCACCGAATGCCCACCGACGTTCAATTCGCCGCCCGGCCAGGTCGTTGGGCTGATCGCCGGCGGTTACGAAGCGCTAACTCGCGCAGTCGAAGGTGCCGAGGACCGGCCGGAGTTAGCCGAGCATGACTTGAACGCGGTTCAAGCTGGCCCGCGCGACGTGGTGGTGGGTATCGCAACCAGTGGCCGCACACCGTACGTCGTTGCCGGTTTGGCACTCGCCCGAAAGCTGGGCTGCTACACGATCGCGCTCGCATGCAACGAAGACTCATCAGTGAGTCGCGAGGCGGATCTGGCAATAACACCGGTCGTCGGCCCCGAAGTGATTAGTGGCTCCACTCGGCTCAAGGCCGGCACGGCCACCAAAATGGTGCTCAACATGCTGACGACCGGTGCCATGGTTCGGACCGGAAAGACGTTCGGCAATTTGATGGTGGATCTGCGGGCCACCAACAGCAAGCTGCGCGACCGCACGCGACGCATCGTCGAAACTTTAGTCCAAACCGATGCGGACGCAGCATCGAGTTTGTTGACTCAATGTGACGGCGAACTGAAGACAGCCATCATCGTCGGTCGAACCGGCTGTTTGCCCGAGCAGGCTCGCGAACGTTTGCAGCGGGCAGGCGGTCATGTTGGCAGCGTGCTTGCCGACGCGCAATTTCCAGACTCCGGCTTGCACTCTCGTTCTGGTGCTGAGTCCTCAAGCCTTGACGCTCAGTCGCCAGGACTGAGCACCCACAGAGTCGAAGTTGTTCATTCCAAGTTGGTGCTCGGTATCGATGGCGGCGGCACTCGGACAACGGCTCTGCTTGCGTCCAGCTCCGCTTCTCGGTCGGACGGCTCGCTCGAGATTCTCGGTCGGGGAGTCAGTGGGCCATCGAACCATCAAGCAGTTGGTCAATCGCGAGCGTTGCAGTCACTTCGCGAGGCCATCGATCAGGCGTTCTCTGCGGCGGGTATTTCGCGCGGGGAAGTGGCCGCGGTGTGTCTGGGGCTTGCAGGCGCGGATCGGCCTGCAGACCGTGCGATGCTCTCGGCTTGGGCCGCCGATTGTCAAATTGCGCGAAAAGTTCGCATCGAAAACGACGCATCGCTCGTGCTGGCGGCAGGCACTCCGCTTGGGTGGGGCGTCGCCGTCATTGCCGGCACGGGTTCCATCGCGCTGGCACGAAATGCGGCCGGACAAGTCGCTCGGGCCGGCGGTTGGGGCTACCTGTTCGGCGACGAGGGTAGCGGTTACGCGATCGCTCTGGCCGGTTTGCGTGCCGTCGTTCGCGCGGCGGATCGACGGGGACCGCCGACCGCCATGACGCCGCAGTTTCTCGCTCGCCTGAATGTGGAGAATGAAAACTCGCTCGTTCACGCCGTCTATGGAGCGGGACTGGATCGACCTGCCATCGCCGCCTTGGCCGATATTGTCACGGAAGCGGCTGTTTGTGACGACCGCGTGGCCAAATCAATTCTGGACCAAGCCGCCCGTGAATTGGCCGACGCGGCAATAGCCGCCGTACGAGCGATTGAGTTCCCATCCACAAGGATCCCGCTCGCTACTGCGGGCAGTCTCTTGCTGGCCAGCCAACCGTTGCGGGTCAAATTGACGAACAGGTTGCAGGAGCAAGGTATTCACCCGGAACCAATTGGCCTCGTGAATGAGCCCGCCATCGGTGCGATACGCATGGCGCGCGAGTCGCTCAGCGTGGTGTGAGCTGACTCCAGGCCTTAACCAAGCGACAATTTGCTCCCTCTCCCCTGTATTCAGGGGAGAGGGCCGGGGTGAGGGGTTGAATTCTAGTGCTCTCAGCGGACCCCTCACCCTAACCCTCTCCCCTGAGTACAGGGGAGAGGGAACAGGAGCGCGCGCACGGGCCGCTAGTTTGAGGTCTTGGTATTGGGCGTCAAGTCTCATCGAATTTGCATTGCGATTGTGAGATTGGTTTGCATCAAGCGGCTGGATTCTGGCGTTCAGCCAGTAGCTGCTGCGTCTTCGATCGGATGGCGAGCCAAACGCGATCGGGAGTCAGTTCGGTCATGCAGTCCATGCGCGAGCATTTTTTCAAGTAACTGGCCGCGCACCAGATGTTGGTGGCGAGAATGACATGACCGCTTCCATACGGCCTGGCTCGCACTGGCGAGGTGCAGGTGAACAAAGCCGCGACGCTTGTGCCGACCGCGGCGGCCAGGTGCATCGGCCCGGAATCATTCGTGATCAGCAAGTTCACGCGCGCTAGAATCGCGGCAAGCTGTTTCAGCGAAGTCTGGCCGACCAGATTGAAGCATCGGCCTGGCAAGGCGGATTCAAGTTTGTGGGCCCCGGCCATCTCATCGCCGCCGCCGATCAATACAAAACGGACGTCAAATTCGCGCTGCAACCGCTGGGCGATCTCGACGAAGTTCTCGATCGGCCACCGTTTCGTCATCCAGCGTGCCCCGGCGTGAATGGCGATCCTGAGTCCGCTCCAACCGGCAGTCAACCCTTCTGCCCACGCTTGAATCGCCGGTTCCACGGAAATCACAAACTGCTTCGCCGCCGAACCGATTCCCAAGGCCTCGACGAGCAGCCAGTATCGATCGACGGCCGACATGTTATCCTCGGGAACATCGACGACATCCGTGAAGAAGAACCGGGCCGCCTCACGGGCATCGCCGAGTCCGATTCGCCGCGGCGCCATTGTGGCGCGGGCCAACAGGCCGCTCCGCAGCAGTCCCTGCAAATCACACACGAGGTCAAACTGGCGTTGCCGAAGCGATTCGCACAACTCGGCAAACGACCGACAGACGGCGCGACTCCAGGGCTTGCCTCGACCACGTTCGAAGGGAATTACTTCATTCAGGTGAGGATGACTCGCAAGCAGATCGGCATACGACCGATTGATTACCCACGCGATGTGTGCGTTCGGAAATCGCGTGCGCAGCGCGGTGAGTACCGGCAACGTCTGGATGACGTCTCCCAACGCACTGGGTTTGATCAGGCAGATCCGCTCGGCCTCGATTTCGGCGAGCGGCGTGCGGCGGCGGCGGTTTCTAAAAAAGTGAAACATGAAAATCTCGATCTATGCCGCCGCTCGTGTCAGCATTTGCTCGACGGCTTGCAGGTCATCCTCGGTGTCCACGCCGACTGTGGCGATCGTCGTCTGAAGCACGCGGATGCGAATGCCGTTATCCAAGAATCGAAGCTGTTCCAACCGCTCCGCCATTTCCAGCTTCGACGGCGGCAAGCTGTGGAACATTTTGAGAACGCTGCGGCGGTAGGCGTAGAGACCCATGTGCTTGAAATATTGAACTGGCTCCTTGCCGTCGCGATCGAACGGGATCGGGGCGCGTGAAAAATAAAGCGCGTTGCCGCGCGCGTCGCACACGACTTTGACCACATTCGGGTTTCGTGCTTCTTGGGCGGTGATCGCGATTCGCAGCGTGGACACCTGCGTTTGCTGCTCGGCCTCAAACGGCTCGAGCAGTGCGTCGAGCTGGCTGGGGTCAACGAGCGGTTCATCGCCCTGGATGTTCACGTAGATGTCTCCGTCGCGCCGGCCCATGACCTCGAAGAGCCGGTCGGTGCCCGACGGATGTGCCGGCGAGGTCATTTCGACGGGAATTCGCAACTGGCGACAGACCGCGGCGACCTCATCGGAATCGGTCGCCACGAGCACTTCATCCAGTTTGGCGCATCGTCGACAGCGTTCGTAAACGTGTTGAACCATCGGCCGCCCGCAGATCGTGCGCAGCACTTTGCGTGGTAGCCGCGTGGAATTGAGACGTGCGGGGATGACACCGAGCACGCGAAGACGATTGGTCATGGGAATCCTTTCCGAGTGACACTCGACGGCCGTAGCTCAAAAAGCCGCGGAACAATAGCTAACCTGCCGGTGATTGGCAAGGCGAGGTGACGCTGGACGAAACGAGGTCGGATTTGCGGCTATGCGGCCGGCTTGGGAGACATGTCGTAGATGCGCACCGCGCCGTCGAAATGGGCAACGGCGAGTCGCAGGCCGTCGGGGTGCAGGTCGAGATCGCGGGCTTGGTTGGGCAACTTCAACATGAAAAACGGTAGAGCTTGTTCCGGGCGCCAGAACCAGAGTGCCCCGCCGCTGCCGCCGCCACCGACTCCCATGATGAATCCGTTCGGATGGAACGCAACGCCCCACATTACCCCGTTGAAATCCTCTTTCGGGCGGAGCAATTGCCGGCGAGCACCTGTCAGCCAATCGAACAGCACGATCACCGGCCTGCCGATCCCGGCAAAGGCATTGGTCACATCGGTAATGCCGGCGCAGGCGAGGAATCGGCCATCCTGACTGAACGTCATGCTCCGCACTCCGCCGCAATCGGCCTTGAACGTCTCGTCATATTTGCACAGCACTCGCGCGTCGAGTTCGCGGATGAGCGAGCCGGTCGCGGGATCCCAGTGTTTGACGATACCTTTGTGATCGCCCGAAACGAGGTGCTGGCCGGAAGGGTGGAATGTCGCGTTGTACACGTGGCACGTGTGGCCGCTGATTTCGCGACACAGCTTGCCATCGACGGCGGTGGATAGACACACGCGAGTGTCATTGCCCGTGGTGGCCAGCCATTTGCCATCGGGGCTGACCGCGACGGACCGCACCCATCCGTTGTGGGCGTCTTGCGACCAGATTGCCGCGGGGCTGGCGGATACTGATTGCCAGCCTTTCACCTGTCCATCGTAACCGCCCGTGAACATGAACTCGCCGCCAGGCGCGGCAGCGATGCCACGTACCCAACTGCCGTGACCAGTGAGCCCAACCTTCTGGTCGCCGACCAATTCCCAGCGTTGGATCGTGTTGTCCTGCGAGCCGGCGAAGACAAATCGACCTGTTGCATCGAAGCGGCATCCGATCAGCGGGCTGCCGTGCTTCAACTCCTTGACCTGTCGAGTTTGAGCCGGATCGGGCGCGATGCCCGCGTTTGAAGCGGGCGTCGCCGCCGAGGCATCGTCTGATTGTGCGGTGAACATGCTCACGCCAGAAGCTCCTGAATGGCCGCGGCGGTCGGGTCGGCCATCGGAATTGGCCGGTCATTGATGCGGTAATTTTTCTTGGGGTCAAGCCCCAGTGCTCGCAGGTACGTGTGGAACAAGTGACCGCCGTGAATTTCGCGATCGGTGACCGCGGTGCCGTTGTTGTTCGTCTTGCCCACGACCGCGCCATGCTGGATGCCGCAGCCGGCCAGCGCAACCGACCATGCCTTTGACCAGTGATCGCGGCCGTAGCCGGCATTGATCTTGGGCGTGCGACCAAACTCCGACATCACGACCACAAGCGTCGAATCGAGCAGCCCGCGCTGATCCAGGTCTTCGAGCAACGTCGCGAAGGTGCGGTCGAACTCGCCCAACTGCTCGATGTGGTAGTCGAAGTTCTCGAAATGCGTGTCGTAATTCGTGTGCGTCACTTTGACGAAGGTGATGCCGTTTTCCAGCAGCCGCCTCGCGAGCAGGCAATGTCGTCCGAAATCGTGCGTGCCGTAGCGCTCGAGATTCCGCGGGTCCTCCTTGCTCAGGTCGAACACTTCGCGGCGTTCCATGAGTTGGGCCGCTTGCTCATACGAGTGGTTGTAGGCGTCGGTCTCGGCCGTGCGGCGAGCTGCGGTGAACCGGCTGTTCATGCGGGCGCGGAGCAGATTGCGTTGCCGGTCGGCCTCTTCGGTCAGCCCTTCGGCTCGAACGCTGTCGGCCGGCGGCTTGCCGTCGCCGAGCGTGACCGAGGCGAATTTGGGTCCGAGAAACGCGGCGTCCTGCTTACCGAAGCCGCCGCCGCCGGGCGATATGTGAATGTGGCCGGGCAGTGGAGATTCGCTCGGGCCGAGCACTTTTGCCGCCACTGCGCCGATCGACGGGTAATCCGTGGTCGGCTCCTGCCGGCGGCCCGTGTGCATGATGTAGTAGCCCTTGCCGTGATCGTCTTCCGCCGTATTGACGCCGCGAATAATGGCCATGCGGTGCATTTGCTTGGCCGTATGCGGTAACAACTCGCAGATATGGGTTCCCGGCACAGAAGTCGGAATTGCCCGAAACGGTCCGCCGGTGTCGGTGGCAGGCTTCGGGTCCCACGTCTCAAGCTGACTGGCGCCGCCGGCAAGCCAAACAACCATCACTCGCTTCTGCGACTTTAGAAGTTCCTGGGCGACGGCCGGCTGTATCAGGCCGCTGAGCCCGCCGAATCCGCCAAAAACAGTTCCGGCGGCCAGCCCACCCAAAAAACGTCGCCGCGAAACTTGATGCTCCGATGAGTTGCACGCGTACAAGCAATCCATGTTCAGCCTTTCGTTACTGGTGAAGAATCGTCGAACCCTCAATGGTTGAATCGAACCTCGGCAGACGCGATCAGTGCCCAGGCAAGTTGCTGAAGTGCGGCGGTCCGGCCCGCGCCGCAATCCTTCAGGAAACCAATCACCTCGCTGCGCTCCTCGACGGTCGGCCGCCGGGTCAGAACGCTGAGATAAAGTTCATCGGCCAATGCGTCAAGTTCCTTTGTCTGAACTAACCGATCCATCAGGTTCCCGGTACGCGGGTCGAGCCAACTGCGAACCAGATTGCCGTTCGTCAAAAAGAGTGCCTGGTCCATTGTGGCCTGGAAGCCCTGTTCGGGTTGGCCCGCCACGCCGGCAAATCGAGTAACAATGGTTCCAACATTTCCTACTAGTCGGTCGTGCAGCGACTGCTCATTCAGCTTATCGCCGAGCGCCTTGCGTTCCGCATCTGCCAATCCCGTGGCCTGCATAAGGCTCCACGCCAGTTGTTCCGGCGACAAAGGCTTCAGCCGGAAGGCGGCGAAAAACTCCGACGGTGGGGGTCCGTCGCCGCTCGACGGCAGTTCACTGGCTCGTTGGTAAGTCTCGGAATTCGCCAGTTCGGCCAGCAAGAATTTCAGGTCGAATTGGCGGGCTGCAAGATCAGCACCCAGCGTGGCCAGCAGTTCGGGATGCGATGGAGGATTGTCTGAGTGATTGAAGTCTACAGGATCGACCAGGCCGCGGCCCATCATCATCGCCCAGAGCCGATTCGCAATATTCTGCTTGAACTCGACCCTCTCGGCATTGGCGATTCGCGGGGCAAGCTGCGAACGGCGGCTGAATTTGGGCACGGGCCGCACACCGTCCGCCGGAGCCACCTCGTACTCTTTCCCCTTTTCAAACAGCGGTTCTTCTACGGGCGGGCCGTCCAGTAGTTTCGGGCCCGTGTTCTTCTGAGTTCCCTGGCGATCGAAGACGGATTTGTATGTCACGTCGCCGTCCGCCTTTTCGGCCAGCGAAACTTGCTTTTTCTTGTCTGTGAACACGTAGCTTCGATTCAAGAATGCGAACAGGCCGTAGTAGTAATCCTGCTCGTAGTCGCCGATCAGCGGATGGTCGTGACATTGCGCACACTGCAGGTTCATTCCCAAAAACATGCGGCTGATGTCGCGGGTCAGGATGTGCGGTTCGCCGTCGCGATCGAGCAGAAACTTTGCCGCCGGCCGGAGCTTTTCGTCCACGCCATCGGCCGCCAGGATCTCGCGAGCGAGTTGGTCCCACGGCTTGTTGCTCGCGAACGAAACCCTTAAAAAATCCCGCCAATTCGCTGCCTGCACGTGCTTGTCCGGCCGACGCTCCATCAAGACCACATCGAAGACGCGAGCCATGTGGCGTGCGTGTTCGGGACTCGCGAGCAGGCGATCAATCAGTTTTTCTCGCTTGGTCGGATCAGGGTCATCGATGAACCGCACGGCCTCGACGGCGGTGGGAATCGTCCCCACCAGGTCAAGATACACACGCCTCACGAATTCGCCGTCCGAACAGCGTGCCGCGGGAGTAAGCCCCTTTGCATGGATGGCGTTCGTGATTTGCTCGTCAATTTTATGCCGGAGCGGTCGCGAGTCATTCTCGCCGGCCAAAATCTGGATCGCCTGGGTCGGGACGATGGAAAGTACCAGGATCGCCCATAAGCGGAATGAACTCCGCCTTACAAACCTTGCTCGGTCCTGTAGTTCGTCCGTTCGTTGCATTTGAAACTGTCTTGTGGCAGGCGGCTTCATGGAGGGATCCGATCAAAGCCACACGGGTTGAAAATTCTGCCAGGCAGGCATGCATAGATCAGCCGAGATTGTCTAGCTTTCGATCGGCCGGGTCAAGCCAAATGTAAGCGCTTGTTGATTTGTTGTGGCAAACGGGGCCGAGAAACTCAGCAAACTCGCCGTAAATAACCAACCCCTCATCCGCTGTTCGCGGACGAGGGGCTAATGGATCTTCAAACCTCAATTGTCTGGTAGTTCCGCCCCTTGTGGGCCGAATCGTGGGTTCGGATTCTGCCACAAGGTAGGTCCCTACCCGTCACTTCAGGATTGACGGACCACTAATGTGGTATCTCGCTGGAGAATCAGCCAACGCCCGTCTGGCTACGCAACATAGAGCCAATTCGTGTAGGTGACCCCCTGGGCGTTGAATGCACCAACGCGAATGTAGTAGCCGAACACATTGGTCACTCTCAAGCTCGTCGCATTCGCCCCCGCTTGGGCAAAGCGTATCGCACTGCTGCCGTTCCAGTACTCAACGATGTAACCGCTTTCGCCAGCCGAATCGGACCAGAACAAGTTCGCCTCGGTGCTTGACACGATCTCCGAGCCTAAGGTGCCCGGGCTGGTGGGCGGCGTATTGGCGGCGGTCCGTGCATTCACGTAGGCATAAGTTGTTCCCGCAGAATTGAACGCCACCACGGCGAAGGTGTACGCGGTCCCAGCGATCAAGTTTGTAATCGACACGCCAGTCGCGTTCGCTGCCAGGTCGACCACTTTTTGCCAGCCATTCCCGCTGTTCAACCACACCGCATACCCGGTCTCATTCGACACATCGTTCCATGTCAAATCGATGCGGCTTGCGGAGACGATGTTGAAAGTTAGCGACGTCGGGGCAACCGGGGCGGTAACCAGTGCAATGGTGAAGTCCTGAGGATTGCTCCACGGTCCGGCCTTGCCGTCGCTTCCCACCGCTCGCACCCACCAACGATAGGTACGACCGCGAATCAGCGACATGGGCGCGGTCCACGAGCTGCCCGTGACCGCGGGCGCGTACAGCACTCGCCGATTACCATCGTTCAAGTCCTCCACCCAGATTTCGTACCGCGCCGCACCAGTGACTGGGCTAAAAGTGAAAGTCGGGTTTGTGGACGCTGTTGTGCCGATCGGTGCGGTGGGTACCGGAGCCGTCAGACCCGGATTTGTCACCACGAGATCCACGGCGAATCGCCGTTCATCGGCACCTTGCCGCAAGATGATCGTTATCGGCACCACTCCGGCTGGCTGATTCGGCAGGACGCGGTACCCCAGCGGGAAATTGTATGCACAACGGTCGTTTACGCCCGCATTGTCCATGTTTGTCGGGACTCCCGGGTTGCTCGTCACGATGAAGTAGTAGCCCTCGAAGTCAATCCCACCGTCGCCCAGCGTTGTCGTCTGTCCCGCAACAATTTGGAAAACTTCCTGAGGCGCCTGGACCTCCCCAACGCCATTGATGCTGTCACTGCCTGCACCGCCGTCGAGATACTCGTCAGCGACCAACCCAGTGAGCATGTCGTCCCCCGCCTCGCCAAAGAGCTGGTCGACCCCAGCGCCCCCGTCGAGCGAATCATTGCCCGGCCCGCCGTACAACTTGTCCGCGGCCCTGCCTCCCGTAATGAAATCGTCGCCGTCTCCCCCCTTCAATTCTGCCGGAATCTGAACCGAGCTGCCGAGCCGAATCTGATCGTTCCCCGGCCCACCATCGATGACAAGCTTATTGATCCTGTCCGCCCGAAACCCCTGGGTCAGCCCATCCACCGAAAGCCGAGTGCCTGCCTGTTGCATGACAATCACGTCAGCAGCATCACTCCCGGTGATCGTTAGCGCACCGCCGGCCAGACTCGCCGTCAATCGTGCGGCCATGAGGTACCGCTCTTCGAGATGTTCGAACGACACACGCATCGGTTCAGTTTTGTTCCGGCTCATGACAGTTCTCCCTTGACGCTTCGATTCCCATTCTTGCAAGCCCATTTCCCACGCCGCGTTGGAAAACGGACAGGGCCCAAGAATCTTCTGAAGAATGAGACACCCGAAAATTCGCCAGGGGATCGACCTCTCCCAAATGATGCGACCCGCAGCCCCAAAGCCGTACTCAAATACACGTGCGCGTGACAAAAGCCTGGAAGAAATCGGAGCCGAATTGGGCTATCAGCGAATCGGGAGGCACCCTATGGATTGAAAGCCCATAAGTGTCAACTGAATTCCGTTACATAGCTTCCAAGGCACAAGCATTCACGAAAGATGTGAAGTTCAAGTCGCGTCAACAAACGCAGCAAGGCAGCGCAGAATTGACCCATCTTTCAGTGCCGGTAGGTATTTTTCGCGAGAGTCGCGGTATTCTCAGAATTGGTCCAACCCACAAAAATACCCCCGCCAGGATTCGAACCTGGGACCTGCGGTTTAGGAAACCGCCGCTCTATCCACCTGAGCTACGAGGGCAAATGCCGTATTTTTTGGCACTTCTTGAATTCGCCGCGTAAGGCAATACGATGCGTGTGACACCTGATTTGACACCTGGCAACCCAGATTCACACAAGCATCGGAGGGCACAAGCAATGACAATGGTCATGGAAAAAAGCTCGGTTAGCAAGCCTGAAAAGCCGTACCCGGATTCTCCGCTGTTTCCCCACGCGACCAAGAGGTGGGCGAAGAAGATCCGGGGCAAGTTGCACTACTTTGGGCCATGGGCCGATCCGGACGCGGCCCTGGACCGATTCCTCAACGAGCGGGATGATTTATACGCAGGACGCAGGCCCCGAACAAGCCCCAAGGGGCTCACCCTTCGCGACTCGGTGAACCGGTTCCTCACAGCCAAGACGCATCTGCTCGAAACGGGCGAGATCGTCGAGCGAACCTTCCGAGACTATGAGCAGACGTGTAAGCGGCTGGCTGATGTCTTCGGGAAGACTCGCGTCGTTGAAGACTTGGCGAGCGACGACTTTGAGAAGCTGCGGGAGAAGCTTGCGAAGACGCTTGGGCCGGTAGCGCTGGGAAACGAAATCCAGCGTATCCGGACAGTCTTCAAGTACGCATACGATGCCGGTTTGATCGAAAAGCCGGTCCGGTTTGGCCCAGCGTTCAAGCGTCCAAGCAAAAGAACCATCCGGAAGGCCCGACAGGCGAACGGTCCCCGCATGTTCGAGGCGGCCGAGCTGCGTGCGATGCTCAGTGCGAGTGCCGGTCAGCTCCGGGCGATGATCTTCCTCGGGATAAACTGCGGTTTCGGAAACCATGACTGCGGCAGTCTGCCAATCGAAGCCGTCAATTTGGAAACGGGTTGGGTGGCGTTCCCGCGACCGAAGACAGGGACTGAACGAAGGTGTCCGCTGTGGCCGGAGACGATTGAGGCAGTTCGACAAGTACTCGACAGTCGGAAAGAACCAAAGGATGCTCAGCATGCCGGGCTTCTCTTCATCACGAAGTATGGATCGCCCTGGGCAAAAGACACCCCTGACAATCCTGTGATGCAAGAGACGACAAAGCTCCTCAAGAGTCTCAAGATTCATCGTCCGGGGCTTAGCTTCTATGCCCTCCGTCACACGCTCGAAACAATTGCCGGCGAATCACGCGATCAGGTGGCCGTCGACTACATCATGGGCCACGCGCGGGATGACATGGCAAGTGTCTACCGTGAACGCATCAGCGACGATCGCCTCATCGCTGTGACGAACTACGTCCGCAAATGGCTCTTTGCTTCGACCGTCGCGGCCAAGTCTAGCCATACGGCGACTGCAAGGAAGCGACCAAGGAATAGTGCTACCGAACCGCGACAGTCGGCCTGAGTCTGAAGGCGCAAGGAACACTGCCGGCGTCTAGAGCGTTCCGTAAGCCGGAGAGACTCGGAGCCGCGTCGCGGTACAGAATCAACGAACGCCCACCGTGGTGAATCTGAGAGCAACAAAAAAAAGCCCACCGCGGTCGGGATCACGGTGGGCCTGCGAGTCCTCAGATGAACTCGCTCACGTCATTTGATCTTGGTTTGCTCCGGCGAGGTAACGGGGTCACGGCAATAACCGCGCGCCTCGTCTCAAACGCATGCACATCTGCACGGTCGATGAGATTGCGGGGTCGTCCACCGCGTGTCGTCGCCACGTTGATCGCTCGAAGTTCGCCCGATCGAATCCAGGTCAGAACTTTGTCTGGACCGATGCCCCACAGTCGGGCAAGCTGTGGCGGGGTCAGCTTTGTTCGTGATGCGGAGATGGCATCACGGACTTCCGGCGCCCCTGCGGCATCTTCACGTGACTCTCGTTCCATACTCATGTGAGTGGGAAGGAACTAAAAACACTCATGACCGACCTGACGGCCGGCCGTGGGCTCGGGGCACGGATCACTGGGGGTCGTCATCGCTGACGGCCCCGGCGTCGTTGATGAACTCGTAGCACTTTTGCAGTGCCAACGCTGCAGGCAGGAGGTCCGCTCGTCGAAAGCTCTGCATGCTTTCCCATCCGCCTTGGGCGTTGCGGAACGATCGTCGCACACTCACGACATGTACGTCAAACGTCTTGCCGCCTTTGCTCACCGGGTTGGTGAAAACAGCGGCACTGACTCTGCCGTAGCGGAACGTAGCTACGGGCTTGGCCGATGATGTTGCGTCTCCGTTGGAGGCCGGACGCTCGGCCTTGGGCGATGTGTTCGCCATTTGGAAAGGGGGGAAAGTAAGTAATTGCCGCTTCCACTCCCGACTGCGGAAGAAGCAGTCGCTCTTCACAGCCCGCATGCGTAGCCCGTCAAGGCTGAGCGATCGGTCTATCGGCGTGCAGGTTTCCGAGCGGCCCTCCCTTCTGTTCTCAAAGCGTGCCGCGAAGGAAACCTCTTGCCGCCGATCCGAGAGCGACCTTGACGGGCGAGAACGGGCTGTACACTGAGATGACTGCGAGCAGTCCTTGTCTCAACGCCTCATCGGCTCCCGTCAGCAGCAGCGCAGCGGCGGGCTCGCCGCTGGACCGACTGGCTGAAGCGTTGCAGCGCACACAGCAATGCCAGCGTCTTGCGGGACGCTGGCCTGCAGGTCACTTTCCGGTGATCAGGCGCCATAGAATCCCGCGATTGCTCTTTCGGACCGTGTCAGCGGGCACTCAAAACCAGCCAGGGGGCGAAAATGAAAAGCAGCCATTTTGAGTGGAGAGGAATTCGCCGTGGAGTTTCGTCAACAAGTTCCTTGTTGACGGAGGCTTCGTATGGCGAATCG
>Ga0247727_10006126_pt1 | contig 23802 bp, 12 predicted proteins | sample WisWelCaveWW1625_FD_202498 | JGI IMG/M metagenome (GOLD analysis project Ga0247727, IMG submission 202498) | Biofilm microbial communities from Wishing Well Cave, Virginia, United States - WW16-25 | ecosystem: Environmental > Aquatic > Deep subsurface > Groundwater > Cave microbial mat | place... | reverse complement strand
GCGAGGTTGTTGCTCGAGTCGACGGCGGTGACGTCGATGGTGTAGGCGCGGCCGTCCTCGGATCCCGCACGCTCGGCGCGCAGCTCGATGGTCGCGATCCAGGCTCCCGCTTCCGCGAGGTCGGGATCGAACACGAACCGATCGCTCACGTCCACGTAGCCGGTGTAACCATCCGAGCCGTCGACGTCGCCGATGGTGCTGCCGTCTCCGTTTCCCGTCGCGTCGTCGGGCTCGTCGCTGCGGATGGTCACCGTCAGAGGGAAGATGTAATCGGGCTCCGCGCAGGCGTCCGTCGCCACGACCACGAGCGTGACCGGCACCATGCGGTGGCTCGGCGGCCACAGGCTCGCGATGTCGGTGGTGCACCTCACCTCCGGAGGAGTCGTGTCCTGCACCGTGACCGAGACGTCGCAGGTGGAGACCCCGCCCTTGCCGTCCGCCACCGTCAGGGTCGCCATCGTCACTCCGATCGGGAAGATGCCGCTTGGATCGGCGCGCGTCGGAAGATCGAGAGCCACCGCCTGGTCGGACACGTCCCATTTGAACGTGATCTCGTCGTCATCGGGGTCGAACGAGGCACTGCCGTCGAGCATCACCAGCGCCCCTTCATGGTCGGCGCATTCCACCGTGATGCTCGTTTGGGCACACAGCGCGATGGGAGGACGATTCACCTCGATCGAGATCGGGCAGGTTTCCGCAGCGCCGTGGGAATCAGTGAAGGTCACATGGACGGGGAACGGGTTGCCCACCACGTCGTCCGCGGTCGGCGCCCATTGGAACACGACCGGAAAAGGCGAGCTTCCCGTCGAGCCGTCTCCCGGTGCCAGCGTCGCAACGTGCGGCACGCCTGCCGAGCTCACCGCAAGCACGTCTCCGGGATCGAGATCCTCGCCCGTGATCGCCGCAGTAAAAGTCTCGCCCACGGTCACGATGTAGTGATTGCCGAACGGATCCTCCGGCTCATGGCTCGCCACGAGGCTGCAGGAGGGCGGCAGGTTCACGACTTCGAGAATGAAGGTGCAGACCGCCAATCCGCCTCCGTAGACATCCACGAAAATCACTTGCAGCAGATACGGACCAAGCTCGAAGTGAGTCGGCGTCCAATGGAGAGTTGTCACGAGCGGGGAGGGGCCGGTCGTGCCTTCTCCCGGCGTGAGCGTGATGCTAGGGATATGGTTGAAGCCGAAGGCATCGAGAAGGAGCACGGTTCCGGGATCGGGGTCCTCCCCCGTGAAGCTGGTCGAGAACGGCTGACCGATGTTCAGAATGAACCGGTCGGCGGCAGAGGTGCACGTGGGCTCGGCGTTCTCCACGAAGATCGTGAATCCGCACGCGTCGACCTCGCCGTGCTGGTCGGTGAAAGTCACGGATACGTCGTGCTGGCCGATGTCGCCGAGCACCGGAGTCCATGCAAACGTGACCTCGAAGGGAGATGCTCCACTCGATCCGCTCGCAGGAGTAAGGCTTGCTCCGGCAGGCAGGCCTCCCACGCTCAATGTGAGCACGTCCCCTGGATCGTCGTCCATGCCGGTCAGGACGTGGTTTACAGCTTCGCCCACTCCGACGATGAACACCTCCGTCTCTGGATTGCAGTCCGGAGGAAGGTCGACCACCACGACCTGGATGATGCAGACGACCTCTGCGCCGTAGGGATCCGTGAAGGTGACGGTGATCGTGTGGGATCCGACATCGTCGATGGTCGGCATCCAGTCGATCGTCACGTTCAAAGGTGAGAGGCCGCTGGTGGGTGCAAGCGTCGCTCCCGCGGGCAGCCCGCTCGCAGAGACCGTGAAATCTCCCCCTTCGGGATCCGTGCCCGTCAGGGTCGTCGCGAATCCGGCTCCGATGTTGACGATGAAAGGCCCTGCATTCCAAACCGCAGTCGGGGTCTCATTGTGAATCGCCGGTTGCCAGCGGGCGATGCCGTGAGACACGGATCCGCCGGCAGTCGTGAACAACCCTCCGGCGAACAGAGACGGACCCGATCCATCGTCAAACGGCAAGAGCGCGTTCACCACGGTACCCACGAATGGAGAAATGCCGCTGCCGAGTGCCGTCCATGTGACGCCATCCCACCGCGCGACCCTGTTGGCCGGCATTCCTCCGGCCTGATTGAGTCTTCCTCCCACGTAGAGTGCCTCTCCTGCTCCTTCGTCGAATACGGCGAACGAGTTCACGTCGCCCAGGACTCCGGCGCCGAGTGGTCCCCACTGGGATCCGTCCCACTTGGCAATGCTCTGGACCGATACCCGACCCGCCTCCGCGAAGCTGCCGCCGGCACACAACCTCGGCCCCAGGCCGTCGTCGTAGATTGCGAGAGCTCTGACCTGTCCCCAGCTTGAAAAGCCCGTCCCGACCGTCGACCAGGAATTGCCGTTCCATCGAGCAATGGCGCCCCTGTTCTCGAGGAAACCACCCGCATAGAGCTTGGGCCCGCTGCCATCGTTGAACGAGATCAGAGCCCGGACAAAGCCATCGAGCCCTGCACCGAGGGGAGACCACGAGGTTCCATTCCACTTTGCGACGTTGTTGGCAGGTGCACCCCCTGCGCTGGAGAACTGGCCGCCAGCGAAGAGAGCCGGACCCGTCCCGTCGTCGTGGACCGCGAGAGCGAAGACGTCGCCACTGACTCCCGCTCCGAGCGCTGACCACGAGCTCCCGTTCCACCTCGCCACACGGCTGGCGGGCGATCCGCCCGCAACCGAGAAATTTCCCCCCACGTAAAGAGCTGGACCCGTGCCGTTGTCGAACACCTTCAGTGCAAACACGTGTTGGCTGACACCGGTTCCGAGTGCGGACCAGAAGTTTCCATTCCACTTGGCGATTCCCGGCGTAATGACGTTTCCCGCGATCGCGAGGTTGCCGGCGACATGCAGGGCCGGACCGGTGCCGTCATCGAAAACCGCAAGGGCGTTGAGCGAGGGCCAGACACCATTCCCCTGGCCCAGGGCAGACCACGAGCTTCCATCCCACCGCGAGAGACAGAGGCTCGGCATTTCGTCGGCGAGAACGAACCCTCCGCCCGCGAAGAGCTTGCGGCCAGTGCCGTCGTCGAACACGGAGAAGGTGTTGACCGTTCCGCTGGGTCCAAGCCCCAACGGCAACCACCGGATCCCATCCCACTTCGCCGCTCGCGAGACGGGTACGGTACCACCGACGAACTCGAAGAAGCCGGCCGCATGGAGCTTGAGGCTGGTGCCGTCGTCGAATACCTCGAGGGCATCCACGGCTGAGTTGCTTGCGCTTGCGACCGATGACCACGCCGTTCCATTCCATTTGACGACGGAGCTCCCGCTGATGAGAGCTCCTCTTCCGCCCACGTACAATGCCTCTCCCGTTCCGTCGTCGAAGACCTTGAACGCAGAGGCACCGAAGCGCAATCCACTACCCACCGGCAGCCACGTCGTGCCCTTCCACTTCGCAATAAAACGGGAGTCGGAGACCGTGAAGTTGCCGCCTGCGTATAGAGCCGGACCGGTGCCGTCATCGAAGACCACGAGGGCGTTGACAGTGTTCAAGCCGGTCCCGACCGCGGACCAGGTGATTCCATTCCACTTCGCGATGCTGTTCGCCGGAACTCCGCCGGCGGTCGCGAAGAATCCTCCGGCGTAGAGCGCAGGTCCGGTGCCGTCGTCGAACACCGCGAGCGCGTCGATGCGATCGTTCGTCCCGCTCCCGAGCGCGGACCACGTCGTGCCATTCCACTTGGCGATCCGGTTGGCAGAGATTCCACCGGCCATGGTGAAGATCCCGGCCGCGTAGAGAGCCGGTCCGGTGCCGTCGTCGAACACCTCGAGAGCACGGACGTGGCTGTTCATGCCGATCCCGAGAGGTGACCACGAGGAACCATCGAAGCGGGCGACATGGTTCGCCACCTGGTCACCCGCCACGTTGAAGACTCCGCCGACGTAGAGCGCTTCGCCGGAGCCGTCATTGAAAGTCTTGGAAGCGACAACCTGCCCGTTGGGCCCCGACAGCACGAAGGTGTCCGCGGCCCACTCGTACTGGGCGACGGCCAGCGGGCAGAAGAGCATGCTGACAAGGACAACGAGACTCCACGCAGCTCCGTGGTGCCGCAAGATGAATCGGGTCAACGGCATGGAATGCCTCCATCACGCTCGGATCACGATCTTTTCTGACTGACTGAAGCGTCCCGCACCCTCGAGGGCCGGAGACTCCCCCCGTTCTCAGGGTCACTGACAACGCGGAATTCGCGGTCCGAGGCTCCAAAAAAACTTCCGAAGTTCGTAGGGGCGGCGCTCCGAGAACGACCCGGCGAGGCCGCACGTGAGGGAGGAACCGTCGGCAATTCGTCCTCCCGTCCGGAAGCGCGTGATTCACCCCGGCGTGCGATCGCGAGCAGTGTCCTCCCCGACGGATTCGGCGGGGGACTAAGCCGGGAGAAGCGCTCCCCCTGGGACATGGAAGCCGCTGAACCATTGCAGGGGACAATCGCCGGGATAATGTCCCGAACTACGGGACACCCCCCAATGGCTGCCAACCCATGTACTTACCGACAGAGAGCACGACCGAGATCCTGCTTCGGCTGGGGGCGGGTGATCGCGACGCCGCGGACGATCTGACCCAGAGGGTGTACCAAGAGCTGCATGAGCTGGCCGAACGGCTGATGGCGGCCGAGCGGCCGGACCACACGCTCCAGCCGACGGCGCTGGTGCACGAGGCCTATCTCAAGCTCGTGGACCAGACGCGGGTGGACTGGAAGAGCCGCGCGCAGTTCTGCGGCGTTGCCGCGCAGATCATGCGTCGTCTGCTCGTGGATCACGCTCGCGCGCACAAGGCTCTGCGCCGAGGTGGCGGAGATCGTTCCTCGATGGTGACCGACAGTATCGCCGGGTCGGACGACACCCCGCCGATCGATCTCCTCGCGCTCGACGAGGCGCTCGACGAGCTCGACCGTCTGAACCGCCGCCACCGCCAGGTCGTCGAGACGCGGTTCTTCGGCGGCCTCACGGTCGAGGAGTCCGCCTGGGTCCTCGGCGTATCACCCCAGACCGTGCTGCTCGACTGGAAGATGGCGAAGGCCTGGCTGCGCCAGAGGCTCGTGGTCTGAGGGCGAAACCGGCCAATGACCCCGGAACGATACACCCAGGTGTTCGAGGTCTTCGCCGCGGCTTGCGACGAGAAAGACGAGGCTCGCCGTGCGGCCATCGTGGACGAAGCCTGTGCCGGCGATGCCGAGCTCCGCTCCCAGGTTGAATCGCTGTTCAAGTGCCACGCACAGGACGATTCGTTCCTGAGCTCCGACCAGTCAATCCGATCCCGCGTCCTTCTCCCCGGCTCGCCTGTCGAGATGCTTCCAGCCGACCGCCGCCTCGGGCGGTACCTGCTCACCCGAGTCATCGCCGCCGGAGGAATGAGCGTTGTCTACGAGGCGGAGCAGGAGAGTCCGCGGCGCCGGGTTGCGATCAAGGTCCTGAAAGCGGGCTGGCTCCTGCCGGTGTCGAAACGACGCTTCCAGAACGAGTCCGAGATCCTGGCAAGGTTGCAGCATTCCTGCATCGCCCAGATCTTCGAGGCCGGAACCGGCGACGAACCGGACGATCGACCCTACTTCGTGATGGAGCTGGTGGAAGGGGCGCTCCCGATCACGCGATTCGCACAGGACAGATCCCTCGCTCTTGGAGAGCGACTCTTGTTGTTCTCGAAGGTGTGCGACGCGGTTCAGTACGGCCACCAGAATGGCGTCATTCACCGCGACTTGAAGCCGGCGAATCTCCTCGTCGACGGCGAAGGGCGCCTGAAGGTCATCGACTTCGGAATCGCGCGCTGCACCGACGCAGACGTCGCGGCCACGATGGACGCCGGGATCCCGCACCTGGTCGGGACGCTCCAGTACATGAGCCCGGAGCAGACCCTCGGGGATTCCAAGGAAGTGGACACGCGCTCCGACGTGTACTCGCTTGGCGTCGTCCTGCATGAGCTCCTGACCGGCCGCCTGCCTTACGACTTGACCGGAAAAGGGGTCCCCGAGTCCATTGCCGTCATTCGCGAACACGCGGTCAAGCGACTGGGTGAGATCGATCCGCGGCTTCGCGGCGACCTCGAGATCATCGCCGCCAAGGCCATGGCGAAGGATCGCGAGCGTCGTTACCAGTCGGTGGCCGAGCTCGCAGGCGACATCCGCCGCCATCTCAACCACGAGCCGATCGCGGCCCGCCCGGCGAGTCTCTGGTATTCATTGCGAAGGTTCGTGCGACGGAACCGGCTTGCGGCAGCGGGCTTTCTTGGGTTCATCGTCGTCTTGATCGGTGCGACGGTACTCAGCACGATGCTCGCGTTGAGTCAGAATCGCCATCGCAAGGAGGCGCAGGCCGCGGAACAGCAGACGCAGCGCCTGCTCACCGACTCCCTGGCCCTCTCCAGTCTCTTGAAGCCCATGCTCGGCGAGCAAGGCACCGACGTGAGATCGGTCGAGATCCGGGAGCTGCTGCTGCAGACCGAGCGGGAGCTCCGACTGCACAGGTTTTCCGACTCTGCCCTCGAGGCAACGCTGCACGAAACACTGGGCGCCGGATTCCTGCACTGCAGAGAGCTTGAGCGGGCCGCCGCTCACCTGGAAGAGGCCCTTGAATTGCGAAGGACAGCCTCGAGCAGCGGTGATCTCCCTTTGGCAGAGTGTCTGTATCAGATCGCCTGTTTGAGGCTGACCAAAGGACGTCCGGACCAGGCACGAAAACCTCTACTGGAGGCACTCGAGATCCGCCGTGCTCTGCTCGGCCGGGACCACTTCGGGGTAAAGCCCCATGACGGGCTGGAAAAGCTCATCAGCTTCCATTTGCCCGACGAGCCAGAGGCGCTCAAGTATCACGGCCGTCGCGCTCTGCTTCATCAGTGGTCGAAAGCTCCCAAGAAGGCGCTCGAACGGAGCGACGATCCCCGGGAGATCGTCGTGGTCGACGACTCGTTCGACACTGCCGAGCTCGACCCGAAATGGAATGTTTCTTTCGATCACGTCGAACATTGCGATCTGAGGGTCGCTGACTCGCGCGCCGTCGTTTCCTCCATGCATCCGCCGGAGTCATTCAAGCCCGAGGATGGCTCCATGCGGATCAACCTGCGCCGCGACCTCCCGGCCATCGAGGACTTTCACCTGCGGATCGAGCTGGGATGGGACTCGGACGGACGCGTGGAAGCAATGCAGGCAGCAGGTCTCCAGGGGTTTGACGCTTCCGGTCGCAAGTTGATGACCGCCTGGTACGCCGACCATTGGATCGACTGGGGTGGTGCCCGGCGCGCGAACATCGGAGAGCAGAATGCGGATCGGGTCGAGGCCACCTCCGGTACTGACTCTCTTCCGCTCGCCGGAGAGGCGATGATCGAGATCGAGCGAAAGAGCGGCTTGATCACGATCTGGTGGGACGGTCGCCCGTTTCTCAAGGCTCGTCGCCAGGAGCCCCTCCAATCGGTGGTCCTGTTCTTCGATGCTCCGGCACTCATGGATGATCGGGGCCGCAGATCGCTGGTCGGCTCGATGTTCATCGACCATGTACGCATCGCGGGGATTCCGTCGGCCGTTGAGCAGTCGCCGCCCGAGACGTCGTACCCGGCCGAATCTCGGTGAGCTCGGCAGCATGCCTCGCGACCGCAGCGGGTCAGCGCAGGATCCAGCGGCGGGGGAGTCGTGGGAGGTGGTGGCGTTCGCGGGGCGGGCGGCCGGATCGTTTGTTGTGCACCGACTCGTCGCCGCGGCCCAGGAGCTGGAGCAGGTCGGAGGTGGTCACGATTCCGATCAGCTTCCCCTCCTTCATCACGGGCAGGCAGCCGATGCCGCGCCCGCGCATCAGGTTCGCCGCCTGGCGCACGGTCGTCCTTGGCTCCGCAGTCGTCACCGAGCGCACCATCAGGTCCTGGACGGTCTGATCCGCGCAGAAGCGCGAGGCGTTGCGTCCGCCGAGGTCGCGCTGGGAGACGATGCCGATCATCTCGCCATCCCGGATCACGACGAGGTGCCTGACTCCGCGCCGTTTCATCTTCTCGATCGCCGCCGCCGCATCCTCCTCGGCCGCGATCGTCTCCACCTCCGTCGACATGAATTGAATCAGTCTCATCGCGTCACCCCAAGTCTGGTTCGTTCATACTCTGCAAGGCAGCCGCAGAGTCCGTGCCGCAGGATGCCGGCCCCGTCCCTGAGAACGGCGGATCCGGGCTCGCAGAATCCAATCCTTTCCCGAGCTCAGCGCCGGTTTTCACGGCGCCACCGCCAGGAACCTCTCCGGTTCGAAGGGGGCGAGCGAGCGCGCTCCGAAGTTGATGGCGCGCAGCGCCTGTGCCACGTCCTCGAGGGTGAGGTCGACACTGCGCGCCTTGCGGACAGGCTGTGCGCAGCGCAAGAGATCGCTGAGCGACAGTACTCCTACGAGCTGTCCTTGCGAGTCGAGGACCGGCAACCGGCGGATCCGCTCGCTCTTCATTCGTTCGAGACCCACCGACAGCGGTGCGTCCGCGGGGCAGCAGGAAGCGTTCCAGCGGCACACCTCGCTCACCAGCAGCTGGGAGGCGGGCACGTTCCGGGTGGCGAGGGCGATCGCGACGTCGCGGTCGGTGAGGATGCCGACGACGCGTTGCTCGAAGTCGACGACGGGCAGTGCGCCACAGTCGTGCTCCCACATCCAGCCTCCGACCTCCGCCAGATTGGACCAGGGCCGACAGAAAAAGGCGTTGCGAGTGCAGACTTCTGACACCTTCATCATGTTGGCTCCTCCAGCGGTTTCCAGGATGGATTCGAAGCGATCGATCCGGATGGCAAGCATGGTGCCAAACACCGGAAGGCCAACGCGCGATGCCCGCAGGCCGCAGCGGATGACGGATCACACTCGCGACCCGGCGGATCGTTGACCCGGCCTGCGCCTGCGGCTTGGAATGCGGCTTGCAACCATTCCTGCGGGTCATCGAGCTGAAAGGAGCCTCAAGATGAAGCCCACGATGGCGCGGATGCTGATCGGTGTCGCACTGGCGAACAAGGACGCCGTCCTGCTGCGGCGCGCGGCGGAGCTCGCCAGAGTGGCGGACACCCGGCTGGTGACTCTTCTGCACGTGTTGCCGAGTTTTTACCAGATGATGACGGAGAGCTTCCGCCGGGAGCTGGCGGATTCGACCCGTGAACGACTGAACGACCTTGCCGCGCAGTGGCGCTCGAAGTTTCCTTCGAACGTCGAGCTGAGGCCCGTCGTGCACTTCGGCAATCCGGGGCTTGTCATCCTGCAGACGGCGCTGTCCGAGATTCCCGACCTGATCTGCCTGGGAAGGGCCTCCAAGGACAAGAGCCATCTGGGCGAAGAGGCGCGTACGGTGGCGCGCCAGGCACCGTGCTCGGTGCTGCTTGTCGCCGGCGATGATTCCGGGAAGTGGGGTCGGATCTGGGTTCCCCTGGATTTCTCCGATCGATCCTTCGATGCCCTCGAGGTCTCAGCGATGTTCGCGGCCGCGCACCAAAATGCCAGGGTCACGGTGCAGCATGTCTACGGCGTGCCCGTCGGCTATCACCAGCTCGGCCGCACTTTCGACGAATTCGCCAATGAGCAGAAGCTCATCGCGCTCGCCGAGTGGCAGAAGCTTGAGAAGGAACACTCGATCGACGCCGCGCAATTTCAACTCCGGCTGGATCTCGACCCGACACCGATGGTGTTCGACAGCCACCATTACCCGATCGTCGAGGCCGGGATCCAGGAAGGCAAGCCTGACCTGGTCGTCCTTAGCTCTCGCGGGCGCGGAGCGGTGACCGCCTTTCTCCTGGGAAGCATGGCCGCGCGCCTGGTGGAGAAGACCGACCGGACGATCCTCGTCCTGCGACGACCCGGAGACAACCTCGGCCTGCTCGAAGCCCTGTTCCTTCCTTAAACCCGTGCCTGGAGCCTACGCGCAACACGGCATCGCGGTCGGCGACTGGAACGGCGACGGCACCGGCGACCTCGGGATCGGCGCGACTCGCGACAACACGGTCGCGAACCTCGCGGCGTTTTTGGAGTGCGGCGCGACAGCGCCGCTTTGGTTCGCGACTGAAGCAGCGGGCGGGATGCAAAAGAGGCAGGCGTTCGTGCCTTGGTTCGCACACGAACTGGCGGGCGGGATGCTCGAAGGGGCAGGCGTTGCGGTGGTCCGTCCGCGAACCAAAGCGGTGCTTCGCACCGCACTCCAAAAACTGCGCGGCGAGCGCAATGGATCGGTGCGCGACTCGCAGCTTTGGAGTGCGGCGCGACAGCGCCGCTTTGGTTCGCGAATGAAGCAGCGGGCGGGATGCAAAAGAGGCGGGCGTTCGTGCCTTGGTTCGCACACGAACTGGCGGGCGGGATGCTCGAAGGGGCAGGCGTTGCCGTGGTCGGTGCACGAACCAAAGCGGTGCTTCGCACCGCACTCCAAAACTGCGAGCTACGCACGGTTCCATCGTTCTCGGAGTTTTTGGAGTGCGGCGCGACAGCGCCGCTTTGGTTCGCGACTGAAGCAGCGGGCGGGATGCTCGAAGGGGCAGGCGTTGCGGTGGTCCTTGGGCGAACCAAAGCGGTGCTTCGCACCGCACTCCAAGGCTGCGAGCTATGCACGGTTCCATCGTTCTCGGAGTTTTTGGAGTGCGGCGCGACAGCGCCGCTTTGGTTCGCGAACGAAGCAGCGGGCGGGATGCAAAAGACGCAGACGTTCGTGCCTTGGTTCGCACACGAACTGGCGGAGCGATCAACGGCCTCTTCGACCGCGGATCGCGGACCCTGAGATTGCCAGGATCACCACGGTCAGCGTGAACAGGACGTCGGCACCGTGGTCGAGAATCCTGCCCAGGCTCGAGGTCAGCCCGTGCACCCTGGCGTACCTGCCGTCGTGAAAGTCCGTTCCGAGGAACCAGGCGACGACGGACAGGCGCATCGATTGAGTCGCGAACGAGCTCTTCCGGAACCACAGCCAGGTCCACAGCGGCACGCACAGCCAGCGCGACGCCGTCACGATCGTGAGCAGGACGTATCGAAAGTCCACGGCGGAATCGTATCGAAGGCACCCTCAGGACCGGGTTAAAGTCTCGCGCCTTCGAGCCCCCGGGAAGTCATCCCACGAGGGGCTGGGATTTCATCCTTCGAGGAGAAAAACATGTTCCGAGACTGCGCGACCCTGTTGCTTTTCGCCGGCCTCGCATCGTGGCCGGCATGCACCAGCAAAGCCTACGAATCACAGGGGGATGCATCGGCGGAGGCCTCGTCCTCGGCGCCGGCGGCAGAGCCCGACGCAATCAAGGTTCAGCACGTGCTGATTGGATTCACAGATGCCGTCGGTTTCAAGGGCGCCGCGCCGCCGAAAGCCTCCGGGCGATCGCGCATGGAGGCGGAGAGACTCGCGGGCGACATTCTCAAGCGGGCGAAGGCCGGCGAGGACTTCGACGGCCTGGTTCGTCAGTACACCGACGATTCTCCTCCGGGCATCTACGGAATGACCAATCGAGGCAAGAAACCGATCAAGGGCTTCTACGAGCGCGACGGCATGGCGCCCGCCTTCGGCGACGTCGGCTTTCCCCTCAAGGTCGGCGAGATCGGCATGGCCGGCTATGACGAAATGAGCAGCCCGTACGGCTGGCACATCATCAAGAGAATCGAATAGGGTGGTGATGCGAGCGCTGCAATGCAGCCGACGGATCGCCGCTTGGCGGCGATCCGCGGCTGATTGCAGGGCTGATCGAGTGCAGCCGTGGTTCACTTCTTGTGATGCGGGCGCTGCGATGCAGCCGACGGATCACCGTCTTGCGTCGGTCCACGGCTGATTGCAGGGGCTGATTGTGTGCAGCGGTGGATCAACTCATGTGATGCGGGCGCTTGCAGCCGGAGTGCAACCCTGCGAAAGTTCCGATACAGGTGTGGTTTGCTTGCGGTCATTCCCGCGAAGGCGGGAATGCACGTTTGCTGCCGGCGGGCGCGAAACACTGGATTCCCGCTTTCGCGGGAATGACGGGTCTACTGCTGGATGGTGAGCTGGAGTCCCGCGGTGTGGCGATAGCCGTAAAGGTACGCGGGGTCCTCCAGAAACACCTGCAGGAAGAACGGCACGCACACAGGGAAGGTCGGGACCATGTACTGCAGACTGAAATTGCCCGCGCCGTCGGCGGAGAACGGGAACACGGACTGATAGTAGGTGAGAAGGATGCCGTCTCCCGGCAGGTCGAGGAACACTCGATCGACCCCGACAAGGAGGAGCCCCAGGGTTCCCGGCAAGGCGCCGGCCACGGACAGCGCGTCGATGGCCCCTCCGATCCCGGAGCCGGACCCGGAGAGCGTCGGCGGGCTCACCCCGCTGCCCGACATCCCGTTCGAGTATTCGACAAACGGAAGGTCCACCGACAGATCGACGACGATTGCCTTGCCGACTTTGTCCAGGCCGCTGATGTCGCGACCGGGCATCCCGACGGCGAACTCGGCGATGCCGTCGTCGTTGGAATCGATCGCCGCCAGTGCGGCGCCGAAATTCCCGATGTCTTCCGCCTCCCCTTCGGGCAGGACGGCGAGACTCGTCATGAAGCTGGGACCGAGCCAGGCAGTGATCGACCCGGTGCGGTTCTTGCCGTTTTCGGCGGCCTCGGGCTCGCTGGCCGCGACGTCCCACACGCCGTCTCCATCGATGTCTCCGGCGAGGACCCCAGTTCCGTAGAAACCACCGCCTTCCGGCGAATACGACGCCTTGCGGATCGCCACGCTCACGTCGGCGCCGTCACAGATGTAGATCACGCCGGAGTTCTTGAGCCCTGAGTCGGTGATCCCGGGGGCGCCGATGACGAGGTCCTGCTTCGAATCGTTGTTGACCAGGTTGCCGTATGCGAAGGAGTAGCCGAACCGCCCCTTCGCTTCCGCGGTCGGCGGGTCGATGCGCTGGCCTGCCTGCAGGTCGGTGACGTGACCCTTGAACCACCAGACGAAGCCCGCATTGGTGATCGCGTTGACCGTGCTGAACGGAGCCCCGACCGCGAGATCGTTCTTGCCGTCGCCGTCGTTGTCCGAGATTGCAAGTGCGGTGCCGAACTGCTCGTTTCCCGCGGGAGCGGTGACCCCCAGAGCCGCGACCATGCTCCAAGTCCGGCTGGCGTCGACGAACACGTAAGTCTCGCCGACGCTGGCGAGGGCCGACACCGTCACCTTGGGTGCACCGATGACCAGCGCGGCTCCGGGCACCTTGTCGCTGATCACGCCGGCCGCGAGCGCCGACCCGAACCGGCCGCCGTTCGAGAGCCCGTCGATCTGGATCCAGGTGCCGAAGTCCGGGCCGTAGTAGACGAACACGGCGCCGCTGTCCGTGTAGCTCATCGCGGCGTTGTCCCTGCCCGGCGCTCCGACCGCGAAGTCCAGGTACGTGTCGCGATCAAAGTCACCCGTCGCGACTGCAAAGCCGAATTCGTCGTCCAGCACCGGAATCGGGTTGGCGTATTCGCCGTGCAGCGCGAACGCGGGCGCGTCGAACAGATAGATGCATCCCACCTTGTCGGTGCCCGATCCCTTGTATCCGGGCATTCCGACCAGCAGTTCCTGCATTCCATTCTGATCGAAGTCGCCGTACGCCACCGCCGAGCCGAACTTGCCTTTGTCGACGACATTCGTGGGCGAGAGGATCGTTCGCACCTCACAATCCTGTGCCGGCGCGTTGAAGGCGAGCGCGGCTGACAGAGAGAGCAAAGAAACTCCGAGACGGACCGAAGGCGCTGGGCTCATTTGTGTCTCCTTCCGACCGAGGCGACTGTTCGAAGGTTTTCCGGATCCCGACCGAGGGCATTGTAGCCAGCCCCAAGACCGTTGCCGAGACGTCGGGAAAGGGGGTGGTTCAGCGCAAGGACTGGTCGAGGCGGGCGAGGAACGCCGAGACGTCGGTGACGATCCCCAGGGTCTGCGCCGAGCCTCGGTCGGCGAGCTTGGTGACCACGCTCGGGTGGATGTCCACGCACACGATCGGCACGTCGGAGGGGATCATGTTGCCGACGCCGATACCGTGCAGCATCGAGGCGAGGATGACCACCAGCCCCGCTCCCCGGAGGAGCCTTGCATAGTCGCGCTGGGCCTCGAGGAGGTCCATGCGGGTATCGGGAAGAGGGCCGTCGTCACGGATCGAGCCGGCCAGGGCGAAGGGCACCCCGCGGCGCACGCACTCGCGGAAGATCCCGGATTTCAGGATTCCGCGCTTCACCGCAGCCGCGATCGACCCGGCGTCGCGGATCAGGTTGATCGCCTTGAGGTGGTTCATGTGACCCTCGCGGGCCGCGACTCCGGTGCGAAGGTCGATGCCGAGCGAGGTTCCGAACATCGAGAGCTCCGCGTCGTGCACCGCCAGGGCGTTTCCCGAGAGCAGCGCGTCGATCCATCCGCGGCGGATCAGGCTCGCGAGGCTGCGCGCGCCTCCGGTGTGGATGACGACGGGTCCGGGCACCACCACGATCCGTCGCCGCGCGCGGCGCACCTTGCGCATCAGCGCCGCGACCTCGCGCGCCTTGACCTCGACCGCCCGTTCCGAGGAGTTTTCCGAGCGCATGAACGAGAACGCCTCGGACTTGCGCTCCTCGAACGGAGGAAGGGTCTCCACGCCCTCGACGCCGCACACGACCCGGTCGCCGCGGCGCAGGCTCCGCATCAGCACGCACTCCGCCCGTGCGCGCTTCACGACGACCATCGCATCCATCCTCTGGTTCGATACGTCGAGCCAGCGACCCTGGTGGCGCACGCGCGTGCGGTGGTGCGTCGTCGAGTAGAAACCTTCGGGCGCCACGCCGTTCTTGGGCGCCTTGCTGAGCGTCACCTCCTCCTCGTCCTTCAGCCGGCAGCCGAGGGCCGCGAGATTGTCGAGGATCGTCGCCAGCGTTCTTGGATTCGGGGCCGACACCTCGAGGTCAAGCCTGGAGAATTCCGTCGGAGTGCGGCCGACCTCAAACTCCTTGATCTCGTAGCGCCCGCCGCCGTCGAGGATGATCCCGAGGTAACGGGACATCAGACCCGTGTCGATCAGATGCCCGACGGCCCGAACCCTGCGTCTGTTCACCATCGTGCGGTCTCTTCGTCCCGTGCGTCGCGGAGGTCGCATTCGCTCAGCATCATCGCGCCACTCGGACGTTCCGTCCGGCCCGAAAAACGTGAAATTCTTGGCCGGCACGCTGCTCTCGTTCCATGCCAGGGGGTCTCGCTCATGAGACCGCCGCGCCTCGATTCCCTCGCTGGCCTCTGCCGGAACGGAGACGCTCATGAACCGTCCGTGTTTCCTGCCGTCGTGCACCTCGTTGCTGCTCACCTTCGGGCTTGCCGCGCCGGCTTCCGCGCAGATCCCGATCGCCACCGACAACCGCGACGGCGTCCAGGCCGACTTCGAGGTGGGGCCGGTCAACCCCCTCGAGAAGAGCGGAGACGGCCGGCTGTGGTGCGTCAACATCCACGATGCCAGCGTATCTGTGTTCGACACCAGTCCGTCGCTCACGCTGATCGACCGGGTGTACGTCGGCATGGGGCCGGTCACGATCGTGCGGCGTCCGAGCAGCAACGAGCTGTGGGTCGTGTGCACGGTGTCGAACCAGGTGCTGGTGATCGACTCGGTCAGCCGCCGCGTCATGGACGGCGTGCGCGTCGAGTTCGAGCCGCGCGACTGCGTGTTCGACACGTCCGGCGCCTTCGCCTACGTCTCCCTGGGTGCGACCAATCAGATCAAGAAGGTGAACGCCTCCACGCGCGGGGTCGTCGCCACCTTCGAATTCGGCGACGATCCGGATGGCCCGGGTTCGCAGGCGTTCCTGCACTGCGAGGAGCCGCGCTCGCTGCTGATCGACGGCAGCACGCTGTACGGGCTGTCGTTCGAAGGCGGCAACGGCTCGATTCCCATCCCGTTCGCAGTCGGAATACTGCCGATCGTCAACCTTTGGGAGAACACCTGGATCATGCCGCCGCGCGACCTCGACGTGGTGCAGTTCGACCTGTCGAACGCGAGCCCGACGGGGGTCGGTGCGCTGCAAAGAGTCGGCGCCATCAACCTCGATCTTCTCAAGATCCCCGCCTCCGGCAACCTCATCGTCTCCAACATGCAGCTCAAGAACTTCTTCCCGAGCGTCGGCGAGTTCACCTTCAAGAAGGGAGGCATCGCGGAGCACCGCCTGACGATCGCCGCCCCGGGGGCCGACCCGCTCGATCCTCTGTCGATGCAGCACATCGATCTGAACCTGAGCGCCGCATTCATGGGCCTGCCCGCGACGTTCTCGATGCCGACGGAGATGGCGATCGACGCAGCAGGTCGGTTCGTGTACGTCGCGTGCTTCGAGTCGCGCAACACCGCGGTCGTCGACCTCGCCACGAAGCAGGTGCACGCGGTGCTGAACGCAGGCGGTCCCTCCGGGGCGGGGTTCGGTCCGCGAGGTCTCCTGCTGGACGAGTTGAACGGGCGTCTGTACGTGTACAACCGCGCCGATTCGACGCTCGACGAGTTCTCGGTCCCGGTGACCCTGGGAAGCGTCAACAACCCGGTCCGCACGATCTCCCTGGGCCTCGACGTCACGGCCCCGGAGGTCATGGAAGGCCGGATCGCGTTCATCGATGCCCAGAACTCCAGCAATGGCGCACAGAGCTGCAACACCTGTCACATCGACGGCCACCTGGACCGCGTCGCCTGGGATCTCTCCGCCTTCACCGGCAACACGCTGAACCAAAGCGAGGGCCTGGTGGGCAAGGACGTCAAGGGAATTCGCGTGACGCAGTCCCTGTACGGCATCGAGGAAACCGAACCGCTGCACTGGCGCGGCGACCGCAGGAATCTGCATGAATTCGCGGGCGCCATCGGCGGTCTTCTGGGCGGCACGCCCGACCCGGTGGTGTTCGACAAGATCGTCCGTTACGTGCACACGCTGACCTACCGGCCCAATCACCTTCAGAACGCCGATCGCACGCTGACGTCGACGGGCAGCCACGGCCTCCTGTTGTTCGAGACCACCGAGATCACTCCGATGGCCGACAGCCAGGGCAACACCCGGCCCACGACCTGCATTGAATGCCATTCCTTGAACGGCTTCTCGGGAACCAACAACCAGGTCAACAGCGACGCCGAGATCTTCGTGCTCGCCGAGGACGCGACTCAGCTCCGCGGCCTCCAGGCCAAGGCGAGCGACCTTTGGACCAACACGGCGGACTGGTCGTTCACCGGCTTCACCGACCCGGTGCTCCTCGGGTTCTTCACGGACCAGCCGGTCACCGGCTTCGGCTTCGCCAGCATCGGCACCGTCGACACCGTGTTCGAATTCGTCGACATCTTCTTCCCGCTCAACGGCCAGGATGCGCTCGACACCGCGGAGTTCTGCAACAAGCTCGACCCGGGCTCGGCGCCCGCCATCGGCTTCGCCTGCACCATCAAGCCGAGCAACGCCGGCAATGCCCTGACCTCGATGGTCAACACCTACCTCATTCCGCAGGCGAACGCCTTCCACATCGACCTCGTCGCCCGCGGCTGGCTGAAGCCCTTGAGCTCGAGCACGACCTGGACCAACTTAAAGCTCCTGTTCAACACCGCGACCCAGAAGTTCGAGGCCGACACGCCGGGATTCGGGCCGTTCACCTTGATCCAGATCTTCAGGGAGATCGTCAAGGGCAAGGGCACGTTCACATTCTTCGGGGCGCCGCGCGGTGCCGGCATTCGTCTGGGGAAGGACGGCGACCTCGACGGCGAGATCGACGGCGCCGAGGCGGCCAAGGGGGCCTCCAATCTCAAGACCGACACCGACGGCGACGGCTATCCGGACGGCCACGAGATCATCAACGGGTCCAATCCCAACAACCAGAACAGCACTCCGGTCGACACCACACCGCCAGTCCTGAGCGAGGTCGTGGTCGCCTGGACCAACTCCAACACAGTCAAGATCCGCTGGCGCAGCAACGAGATCGCGACCAGCCGGGTGCGCGTCACCAACGCCGGCGGCGACCCGTTCGATGCGATGTTCGAGGAAAACACGTTCAAGACATACCACGTCCTGGTCGCGCGCGGGATGCAGCCAAAGATCCCCTACCAGATCAGCGTCGAGGGCGACGACCCCTCGTCGAACTCCGCGGTCCCGGTCATCAAGACCGAGACGATGGAGGACATCCTGTTCCCCGATTCGATGTACACCAACAAGGTCGAGATCTTCCAGGGCAACGTCAACCCGGACGGCACCTATCCCTTGAGGATCACCGTCGAGGTGCGCCGCCACGACGGATCGCCGGTGCCGAACGCGACCGTGAACCTGCGCGTCGTCGAATGGATCGATTCGACGACCCAGCTCACCAACAAGATCGCCGACCTCCCGGGCACGACGGGCGCGAACGGCACGGTGCAGCTCGGTTACACCACGTTCTACACCCAGGGCTCCGGAGCGAACCTCGACGCCTTCGTCACGAGTCTTTCCCATTCCACCTACATGCACTTCTTTCCGCTGTCGGGAGCCAGTGGATTCCACGCGCAGCTGACCATCCAGTAGCCCCGCCCCCCGTCATTCCCGCGAACCCCCCCCGTCATTCCCGCGAAAGCGGGAATCCAGGCCGATGACGCACCCAGCCCCTGCCCGCCGCCCTTTCCCCTGAATCTCAGTTCTGGATTCCCGGAGGCTGGCGGCCTGGAAGCGGTGAAATCTTCGCCCCCGAGGGCCCGGCGGACGGGGGGAAGCTATCTTTCTGCGCCTCGACCTCCTCGCCACCACTGCCGGACCCCTCCTCCGATGAACCGTCTTGACCTACCTCCCGCGTGGCCGCTCCTTGTCGTTTCTTTTCTCGTTCCGTTGGTGCTGCTCGGCGCCTCCGCAGAGGCGCAGATCCCGGTCGCGACCGACAACCGCGACGGAGTGCAGGCCGATTTCGAGGTCGGACCGGTCAACCCGATCGAGAGGAGCGACGACGGAAAGCTCTGGTGCGTCAATCTTCACGACGCCAGCGTTTCCGTGTTCAAGACCAGTCCGTCGTTGCGCTGGATCGACCGCGTGTACGTCGGCCTGGGGCCGGTCACGATCCGGCGCCGACCCAACACCAGCGAGCTGTGGGTGGTGTGCTGCGTCTCCAATCAGGTGCTGGTCATCGATTCGCTGACGCGGCGAGTGATCGACGGAGTGCGCGTGGAATTCGAGCCGCGCGACTGCGTGTTCGACGCCTCCGGAGACTTCGCCTACGTTTCCGTCGGTGCGACCAATCAGATCAAGAAACTGCGCTGCTCCGCCCGGAGGGTGGTTGCCACTTTTGAATTCGGCGATGACCCGGACGGCGCGGGACCGCAGGCTTTCCTGAACTGCGAAGAGCCGCGCTCCCTGCTGATCGACGGCAGCACGCTGTACGGCCTTTCGTTCGAAGGCGGCAACGGAACCATCCCGATCCCGATGGCGGCGGGCTCCGTGCCAATCGCCGATCTGTGGGAAAACTCCTTCATCACGCTGCCACGGGATCTGGACGTGGTTGAGTTCGACCTCTCGAGCTCCACTGTGACCGGCATGGGCGCGCTGCACCGCGTCGGGGCGATCAACTCCGACGTTCTCAAGATTCCCGGCTCGGGAGACCTGATCGTCTCGAACATCCAGCTCAAGAACTCCTTCCCGAACGTCGGCGAGTTCGTCTTCAGGAAGCACGGGATCGCCGAGCATCGATTGACGATCGCGGCTCCGGGCGCCGACCCGCTCGACCCTGCCGCGATGACCCACATCGACTTGAACCTGAGCGCCGCGTTCATGGGCCTGCCCGCGACCTTCTCGTTCCCGTCCCAGATGGCGGTGGACGCGGCCGGCCGGTTCGTGTACGTCGCCTGCTACGAGACTCGCAACACCGCGGTTGTCGACCTCGTCACCCTTCAGGTGCACGCGGTCCTCAACGCCGGGGGGCTCTCGCCGGACAAGGGCTTCGGACCGCGCGGAGTCCTTCTCGACGAATCCAGGGGTCGCCTGTACGTGTTCAACCGCGCCGACTCGACGCTCGACGAGTTCGCGGTGCCGGTCGCGCTCGGCAGCGTCAACAATCCGATCCGCACGGTCTCGATCGGTCTCGACGTCACCGACCCGGACGTCCGCGAGGGCCGCATCGCTTTCATCGACGCTCTCAACTCCGTCAACGGGGCGCAGAGCTGCAACACCTGCCACGTCGACGGCCACACGGATCGCCTCGCGTGGGATCTGTCGGAGTTCACCGGCAACACCGACAACCCGAGCGAGCCTCTGGTCCGCAAGGACGTCAAGGGCGTGAAGGTCACCCAGTCGTTGTTCGGAATCGAGGAGACCGAGCCGCTCCACTGGCGCGGCGACCGCAAGGATCTGCACGAGTTCGCGGGCGCGGTCGGTGACCTCCTTGGCGGCACGCCGGACGCGGCCGCGTTCGACAAGCTGGTCCGCTACGTGCACACGCTGAGCTACCGGCCCAATCACATGCAGAACAAGGATCGCAGCCTGACGAGCACCGCGAGCCGGGGCCTCGAGCTGTTCAACACTTTCGGGATCTTCCAGTTGTCCGACCGTCAGGGGAACAAGCGATTCACGACGTGCAATGAATGCCACTCGCTGAACGGCTTCTCCGGGACCAACAACCAGATCGGCAACGAGGACAACAATTCAGTCGTGGCCGAGACCGCCGCCCAGCTCCGCGGCCTGCAGACCAAGGCGAGCGATCTGTGGACCAACAGCGCGGACTGGTCGTTCACCGGCTTCACCGACCCGGAGGTCATTTCGAGGTTCTCCGTTCAGCCGGTGACGGGGTTCGGCTATGGGAGCCTGGGCAACCTCGACACCGTGTTCGAGTTCCTCGACGTGATCTTTCCGATTGACCCGGCGGACGCCGTCGACCTCGCCGAGTTCGTGAGCCAGCTCGACCCGGGGACCGCCCCCGCGATCGGTTTCGCGACCACGGTCAAGGCGGGCACGGCTCAGAACGCCCTGAGATCGCCGGTCAACACCTACCTGATTCCGGAGGCACTCGCCTTTCACATCGACCTGGTCGCCCGCGGCTGGATGAGGAATCCGGCCGCCGCCACTGCGAAGTCAACCCGCCTGAAGCTCTTGTTCAACACGCAGACGGGGAAGTTCGACTCGGACACGCCCGGGTTCGGGCCGTACTCGCTGATCCAGCTTTTCGGCCAGATTGCGAGGGGAGCGGGCACGCTGACTTTCCTTGGCGTTCCACCTGGCGCCGGCATCCGCCTGGGCCTCGACGGCGACCTGGACGGTGAGATCGACGGGGCCGAAGCGAAGAACGGCGCCTCCAACCTCAAGACGGACACGGACGGAGACAGCTATCCCGACGGTCACGAGATCAAGAACGGCTCCAACCCCAATGACCCGAGCAGCATCCCCGGCGATTTGACCCCGCCGGTCCTGAGCGACGTCGTCGTCGCATGGACCAATTCCAACACCGCCAAGATCCGCTGGCAGTCGAGCGAGATCGCCACAAGCCGCGTGCACGTGACCAACGTCGGCGGCGAGGCGTTCGACGCGGTCTTCGAAGAGAAGACGTTCAAGACCTGGCACGTGATGGTCGTCCGCGGCATGCAGCCGGCGCGTACCTATCAGTTCAGCATCGAAGGCGACGACCCCTCCATGAACTCCGCGGTGCCGGTGACCCACACGGTCACGATGCAGCCGATCCTGTTCCCGAGCGCGATGTATGCGAGCTCGGTCGGGCTCACCATGGGCCAGGTGAATCCCGACGGTACCTATCCGGTGCTGATCACGGTCCTGGTGCTGCGACATGACGGAACCAAGGTCCAGGATGCGACCGTGAACCTGCGCGCGGTGGAGTGGCTGGATTCCACGACCCAGCTCACCAATCAGATCGCGGACTACTCCGGAACGACGGACAGCAACGGCCTCGTGCAGTTCAATCACGTGACCCACTACCTGCAGGGATCGGGCGCGACCCTCGATGCATTCATCACCAAGATCGCCCACTCGGTCTACATGCACTTCTTCCCTCTGTCCGGTGCCGACGGCTTCGACGCGCAAGTCACGATTCAGTAGATCGCGAACGGGCCGGGCAGCTCTGCGCACTTCGCACCACTGGTAATCGTTGCCTCCTACGTCGTCGATGCCGAAGCCGCTTCTCGAAATCTCGGAGCTTCGTACCAATCTTCCGATCGAGCTTCACTCCTCCAATAGGCTTTGCTCCAACGATCAACGACTTATGAAAGAACGAAAAAAGTTGTGAAGCAGTGAAAGTCATTCAGTCGTAATACCCCTGGCGGGGCGCAGGCCGAGGTTGCGGCCGCGGGCGCCCGGCGCGTACCAGTTGCGATACGCCGAACGCGCGCCCCCCGCGGTGAGGTTGTAGCCGCCGCCGCGAACCACACGCAGCTCGGCATTGGGATTCGCTTGCGGTGATGCTGCCTGGTTCTCGATTCCTTGCTTCTCGTCTTCCCCGACGGTGTTTGCTTCCACGTTCGAGGTCTCGTACAAGTCCTGGCACCACTCGTAGACGTTCCCTCCGACGTCGTGGAGGCCGAAGCCGTTAGCGCGATACGTACCGATGGGGGCGGTGCAGAAGAATCCATCGTCCAGCCAGTCTTCGAAGAACCTCACCTCCTCGTAGGCCTTGTTGAAGGCAATGTCCGCCAGATTCTCGGCGCCGTCGAGCGAGTTGCGGTCATTTCCCGTCCACCACGCGCTCGTCGTTCCACCGCGCGCCGCGTATTCCCACTCTGCTTCCTTGGGAAGCACCAACCCCATTCGCCGGCAAAGCTCCACGCCGTCCTCGAAGCTCACCATTTCGACCGGGGCGATCGGCGGAGTCCCACAGCTACAACCACCCGGCCGATGCCAGCTCGGATTCAGTCCCATCACCCGTGCCCACTGCGCCTGAGTCATTTCGAACTTCGAGAGAAAGAAAGGCTCCACTGTCACCGATCGCAGAGGACTCTCGTCGGAATCCGCCAGCGGGTCGACGTTGGGCGATCCAAGCGGGTGACTCTCCGAGGGCCGGATCGCGCCCATCGTGAACGTGCCGCCGGGAATCAGCACGAGAACGAGCCCCGTCTCCTCGCGGATCTTGAGCTTCTGAGTTTCCAGGTCGCGCTCCGGCCGCTCACCCGTCTCCACGTGCCAGAATTCCCAGAGCCCCGATTCGGGATCCGGCCCGATCGGAACCAGGCCGATCTGCGGCGTGGTCTCGAGCCCGCCGTACTTGTCGGAGAGCGCCACTTCGTTGATCGCCTCGTCCCAGTCCTTCCCGAAATCGTCGATGCTCCGCTTCTTGATCGTGGAAGCAAACTCGATTCGCGACTCCACGTCCGCGATGAGCTTGTCGAGCCCCCGGATCCGGCTCACCAGCTCCGTGCTCGTCTCGAACCGGAACCGAAGGTCCGGGTCCACCTCCTCCCAGTCGGGTTCCCTGGTCACGCCTTCCGGGATCAACCCCGCCACCACTTGTGAGAGATAGGCCTCCTGCCGCACGCGCAGCAGGATCTCCTCGTACATCGGAAGCCTGGAATCGAGCTCACGCGCCAGGCCCAGCCATCTGCGCATCTCAGGAATCCGATGAGCGTGCCGCGGCCAGAGGTTCCCCGCTGCTTTCTCGTGGTCGCGGATCACCACGACGTCCGAGAGCCGCTTGTTTTCGCGCAGCAACTGGTCCCTGTCCCGCGTCAGGTTGGCGAGCTGCTCCGCCGCCGTCATTCCCGTTGGCTTCACGTCCGGAGGGAACAGCGCCACGCTGCCGCCGTCGTGGTCGGGGAACTGCGAGTTGAGCGGCGTCTGGCGCCTTGAGGTCTGTCCTTCCACGCGCAGGCCCACGAAGTTGAAGAGCTCCCCGAACGTGATCACCCGGTCGCCGTCCTCGTCGGCCTCGCCTTGCAACGCCTCGAGCAGTGCGCCGGTGAACA
>Ga0247727_10006125_pt1 | contig 23809 bp, 18 predicted proteins | sample WisWelCaveWW1625_FD_202498 | JGI IMG/M metagenome (GOLD analysis project Ga0247727, IMG submission 202498) | Biofilm microbial communities from Wishing Well Cave, Virginia, United States - WW16-25 | ecosystem: Environmental > Aquatic > Deep subsurface > Groundwater > Cave microbial mat | place... | reverse complement strand
AAAATATTCGCCCCATCCGGTGACAATATTCATCCGCGGCTGGACAAAACCGTTGGCGGGATCGGCAGCGCGTAGATAACGGATCATCGCCCGCGAAACATTGGTGGGATTATTCGGATTGGCAAAACCATGGATATCCCCTGGAAATTCCTCAAACAATTCGCCATTGGCCCAGGGATGGACGTCATAACCGGGATAACTGTTACCGTTATATTCCTCGGCCATGCCATTAAACGTGACAATCTGATTCTTCCCTTCGGCCAGTAAACGCTGTCTCACCATGCGAGCGAGCTCTTCCTGACCCTCAAGGAATTTTTCCCAGGGATGAGCCTGGCTATAGGGTGTATTGGTTGGCCAGGGCGTTTCCCAAAAAACATCGTAAAAAACACCGTCGTAAACACCAACATTGATAACATTATCAAACGTCCAGTCCACCAAATAATCGATGTACCGTTTTCCATTGATTTTAGGACAATCAATACTCCAGTCCCATAATTTCCGGCCGGCATAGGGATCACCCGGGGGGACCTCAATGTAATTTCCGCTGCCGTCCTTTAAACGCCAGGCATCGTTAACCGGATCGGCCCCAATGAACATGACTTCCCGGGTGTAACCCAACACGAGGGCATTCGGATTCTTTGATTTGACATAACCGATCATCTTATGATTTCCTGCATCACCGACTTGCGTTACAATCACATCATATTTATACAAATTTGAATCGCTCGGTAAGGGTCCGAGATAATAGGTCGCCAATCGCGGATAAGACGGAACTATATAACTATTGATGGATTTTAGCGGAGTATAAATCTTGATGACGTCTGCAGCCTGGATATGATGTATGTTTTCCGCCTTGACTTCGATGGTATTCACCCCATGGGCCAGCGGAATATTAATCGAATAGACACCATTGTCCCCCAAAGTCAAAGGATAGATAATGCCATTGAGATCCAGTTGTGCCCAAGTCACCCCGTCGGCATCAGTGACTGTTCCCGAAATTATATACTGTCCGGTATAATTTAACGTGTCATCCGTTTGATTCACCGTCACAGTCGGCGGAGTGTTCAAGGTGATCGTATTTTGCTCTACTACAAAATTGTCCACCGCACCGATACAATGCTGGGCTTCGCCGAAAAATTGAACTGTTACAGCAACATTTAATTTCATGGGATCAACACTGCCAAAAATTACCGTGCCAAACGCCGAATAAATCGTATCCGTGATATTATTGGCCCGCATCCAATTAAACAGTAAGATATACACTTTAGGATCTGAGGTGGCTCTGAAAACCAGTTCGTAAGTGCTTAAGCTGTCTGCAATGGCAGGCAGGTTGGAAGGTGGGGAAGGGAGCGTAATTTCAAATAAGGAATCATTCGCTGCATTCGCGGCCCCTAATCTGATTTTTTCATTTTTGTTAACAATGAACTGTACAAAAGGATTTGTCCCATTATGAGGTTTATTGGTAAAATTACCGCAATCGAGTTCAACAAAAATGCTGGCCGGAGAAGATGTCGCGGAAAAAATTTTTAAGTCTAGTCGGATTTTAGTCTCCTTCTTGTCCAAATTTACGACCTGGTTCAAAACAATTCCCTCATCCATATAAATCCCGCCCGATATTTCCATTTCTAATGAACCATTCACAATCTTGAAGGTGTGGACACTTCCCGCATCATTGATATCATACCACGTGTACCATAAATTACTCAAACTGGGGCCCGGGAAGTTGTCCGATATTGTAATTGCAGCGCTTAACCCACCCATTTCCAATATCATAATGGATAAGTATAAAATTAATTTTCTAATCATTTTTTTCCTCCACCTTCTGAGTGTTTTGTTTTATAAAAAATTCATTTTTTTCAGTTAATGAATCTTCAGCCAACTTGTTTAAATAACGTAATTTAGTTAAAATTGGATTCGTCTTAAACTTATGGTCTGGAAAATTCTTTAAATATTCAAAAAACTTTTTTAGATTTAGCATAGCTTGTGCATAATTATTGCAAGAGTTATGCCATAAATTTAAAACTTCCAAAAAACAACACATCTCTTTTTAAATCATGAAATTGTATTGTTTTCAAATGATTCTATAATGGTTACCTAAACTATGATAAAATGTATTTCCGATATATTCTGGTAAATTAATAATAATGGGCAGGTGTTCGACTGAAAATAGAATTCTTTGGATCGGCTAGATCTCTTCTTTTATGCTATAATAAGTATTTTTAAAACCAGTTCCTTTTTTAAGAATTCTATTTTTTAAAACTAAAACATTGAGATCGAGTTGAGCGGTTCTTGTGGTAACATTGAAAATTTGGCTGTATTGACGGCTGTTAATACTCTTATGTTCTCTCAGATATCGAAGGATCTCTTCTAATCTCTCCTCCTGAGATTTCTTCCGCGGGGTCAGTTGAGTCTGGCCAAATTGAATCGCTGGAAACGCTAACATTTTGTTTGAAAATTCAGGGATGTCATCAATCGCTGTTTTATCGGGCGGTAGCATAACCACCGCTCGTTCTATCAAATTCTCCAGTTCCCTTACATTACCAGGCCAGTCATATTGAATAAATTTATCCATCAGGCTTCCGGAAATTTCATAAATCACCCGTCCCTCTCGCTCGCCATATTTTTTCATAAAAATCCTGGCCAATTCAGGGATGTCCTCCCTACGTTCCCTTAAAGGAAAAATCTTAAATTGCAAAACATTCAGCCGGTAATAGAGATCCTGGCGAAAACGATTTTCCCGGATCGCCTCTTCCAGGTTCTTGGCGGTGGAAAAAATCAGACGTACATCAAGCGGAATGGTGTGGGAATCCCCTAACCTCGAAAAACGTCTTTCCTGGATGACGGATAAGAATTTAGCCTGGTTTTCCAGTGATAAATCACCGATCTCATTCAGATAAATTGTCCCGCCCTGTGCATGTTCAAATTTTCCGATTTTTCTTTCCTTGGCTCCTGTAAAGGCCCCCTTTTCATGTCCGAATAGTTCACTGTAGAACAACTCGTGTGGAATCGCCGGACAGTGGATCTTCACAAACGGATTATCTTTTCGATCACTCGCGTGATGGATATACGAAGCCCAAAAATCTTTACCGCTTCCGCTTTCGCCTTCCAACAAAACAGTACTTTCCGATTTGGCAATTGAAAAAATACGGCTGGCCATTTCTCTCATTTTTTCATTGACGATCACAACATCCGGCACAACCCCGTGATAGTCTTCCACGGACGCGACCCCTCTTTCGCCGTAAACGATGAAAGAGTTCCGGGGATGTTGCCGGGCCTCTGCCAGGGCCTGTCCCGCATCAATTAAAAGGATCTGCTGGCTATTGGTATCATCGGGGATCGAGGCAATCCCCCCGATCAGCGAGGAACCGCTCTCTTCTTTAAATTGAGCCAGAATCTGCTCACAGAAATTTCTCGATTCATTTTTATTCTTTCCAGAAAAAAGGACAGCTAATTCGCTCTCTTGGAAACGGGCACAGATTCCGGCCGACCCGATGATACGTAACAGGCTTTGTACAATATTTTTAAAATTTTCGCTTTCCGAATCCATCGCAATCCAGTGACTATTCTCCCATTGGCCGATTTGAACCAGCAGTAGGCTGATCGCTTTTTGCTGGTACCGGCTGTCTTGAATCTCTCTCTCTAATAACTGTAAAAAATAATGCCGCGAGTAAAGTCCGGGCAAGATATCCTCCACCGCCAGATGGTACAGTCGCGCATTTTCCAGTGCAACCGAGAGATGATTAATCAGTGTAGAACAGAACTTGACATCTCTCTCTGTAAAGGGTTCCCCGTCGCGGGAAAGAGAAATTTCTCCGCTGACAAAATTCTTAAATTTGATACTGGAAACGTAGACCATGTTGTTATGAACCGGATCATCGGATTTTTTAAATACGGATAAATCTTTAAGATTAATCTCGATCCCGCTGGATCGGGAAATACCCGCCTCCCCCATGCGCAAAAGAAAGTGGGGAGATCCATTTTTGAAATCATTGAGCAAGATACTTCCTTCCTTTGCTTTCACCGCCCGCAAAATTGTTGCCAGACCGAACTCTGCTAAACGATGCGGTTTATGCAGGATACTGAGTTGTGTACTAAACTCATTCATAAGGGATAATTCAAGAATCCGTTCTTCCAAATTCTTAACAAGCGCATTAAAGGCTGTACCAAACTCTCCCAGTTCATCTTCTCCTTCCTCAGTGCGGTAACCCAATTTTTCAGCCTGAACAGCGGTTTGACCGGCTCTTAATTTTTGGACCGAGGCATCCAGCTTGGCACTGAATGTCAGATAATTCGCGAAACTAAATCCAATTAAAGCAATCCCTAAAAAAAGCAACTTAAACCAAACCGGCCGTTGCGGTAATTTCGAATCCGGATCGGTCAGTGCCAAAATTCCCACCGGCTGGCCGGGATCGTTCAAAAGGAGCTGGAATCCAAATGTTTTTTTTTGCTCTTTGACTCGGATCCCTTTTATAGCAAACCTTCCACTGGCTAAGAGTTCTTCCTTCTTCTGCAAGAGTGCTGGGTACCGCAAAGAACGCTCTGAAAAAACCGGGCTTGTTCCATAGCTAAGCGCCCCGTTCGGATAATACAAGGCGACCTCACACTGGACAAATTCCGAGAGTCCCTTAATAAAGATACGATCCAAGAGAGCGGTCTGATACACTGTCTCCGTTCCGTGAGGAGATACCTTCCTTGTCAAAAATGATTGATAAATACCCCACCAGCCATTCACCCCCAATCCGCTGGAGTTCAGCGTGGACAATGAAAAAGGGTTAAAAAACAAAGCCGCCTTGGAATCCGTTGCTGAATACTCTTTTTTCCATTCGCCGGTGACAGAATGATAGCCCACCCGCTCCGCGAGTGTAAAGGAACGAATCTCCTGGGAGGATAAAATGGTGGAATCTTTTCTTTGTGAAGTAACCGCTTCTTTTAACAGGATCTTTTGTTTGGCTAAAATTTTTTCTATTAGTTTGAAATTAAAATCAAGCTGTTTAACGACTTGATCCCGTTCCAGATCGATCAAGATGCGGCTCAGAAAGAAATAAAGAATTAAGATAGGCAGAATGAAAACGGAGAGATAAAAAAATAACAGTTTAAAGCGAAAGCGGGCCATTTGTTGAGCCCTGTCCGCTATAATTTTTAGACCTGCAAAAAATAGAAGGACGAACCAGACCAGCGGCATCCCCTTGATCATTTTTTCAAACCAATTCAGTGACTGGACAGGCAAGAAAAGTCCCAAGCAACCGAACCCAGCTTCCTCGAGACGGGCTAGATCAAAATAGTTGAGCGGCAAAAAACTGGTCGCATAAAAAACATCCTCGGATTTGATCCACTCCTGTTTCTCTTTCAGTTGCTCCAATACACCCCTCTGTAAATGCGCCGGAAGTCGCGAATAAAAAACATGCGAAAAAAACGGCGTAAGGATTTGCTGAGTTTTTTGATAGAAAATAATTTCACTCCCCTTCAATTCCTTCAGCCATTCCTCTTTCAGTGAAAGTTGCTCATCCTGCAAATTAAAATAAACCAGAAAATCGGGTCGCGCGGAACCCGCTGCCTGAGCAATCTTCTTTCCTAGACTAATTCCGCGTACCACAATTTGATCCCAGGTTTTCTGATCTTCTATTTCAAGCCATTCAATCGGAACTGCTTTGAGGTCAATAATGAATTCATCCAGATGGTATTCGGCCGCACCCTCCTGAATGTAAAAGCCCATCAGTGAGGTCATTTCCGGAGGATGCTTGTCGGGGGTGCCGAGCCAGTAGCTGTCAATATTAATACCATTTCTTAATTCAATCAGTTGTTCAGTCTGATCCTGATAATGGATCCGAAGACTCCCGATCCGGCTGCCGTACGGAGACCCCCGTTCCAGTTGATAACCGGAACTAGTATAAAGGAAGCAAAGCCTGTCCGCTTCATTTTGAATTGGTATCCGGCAACTCCGCATCCCTTTGCCAGCCGAGCCGCCATAGCCTATAATCTGACGGTTTAGCAGATAAGGGATTCCATTCAGAGAATGGAAGGTTCTGGAACTGTCTTCAAGAACAGCAACCGGTTGGCTTTCTGGGACAGTCAGTGGCCAGGCTTGATACTGATAACCGCTAGAGGATTTGTGTCTTTCACCATGGAGCAGACCCGACAAAACTTTTGCATATTCCGCCGGTCTTCCGTTCGCCAGTCCCAGAGATTTCGCTTCAGCTTGAATTGCTTGAACCGTATTAGCCAAATGCAAAGATTTTTTGGAATACTGTCTTTTCACAAAAAATTGAGTACCGACCAGCATCAATTCCAGAATCATAAAAACAACTGTGCCACCGATCAGTCCTCTGACCCAGGAGCTCCGGCTAATAAAATCCTTTACCCTGAAAAAGAAGAAAAAACAAATTAAACTGAATAGGATCAGGATCGGAATGAACCATCGGTAAGCCATAAAACCGGTATCGTTTTCCTGAAGCGTTTCGGCCTCTTCCAGAAAACAGGACAGATAATATAAAATACCATTTTGGGACACAGAGCGCAGAATCGTTTCGCGCTGGCGTGAAGAGTCGGCATCGTTGACCTGAAAACCGATTTTGAAGAATGGCCGGTGGGATAAATCCAAAGAATCCAAGACGGCCCAGGGAAGGGAGAGTTCAATCTGATATCCACCCTGGGTGATCACCGTTCCCGTTCGAATCCCGTAGGCATTCCCATCACCGTAAAGCCGTTCATTGTTCTTAGTCAAGACGACCCAGGCTAATCCTTCCTCCTTTTCCAAACGCGGGACAAGCAGGAGATGTAAGTCCAGTCGTCCCTGCTCAACATGTTGGCTCGAGTCAGTGCTCGAAATAACAAGTTCAATACCATCCCCAACATACAGATCTTCATACCTTAATTCATTAAAAACAAAATCATCCGCAACTTTAAAGCCTAGATAGAGATGATGCATATCCCACTGCGAAAATATTTGACATTGGGCATCCGCTTCCCCATGATAATAAAAATTCAGGGAATCCACATTTGCAGGACCCATATTAAAGAGGGGTTTAACGCCCTGCCACTCGTCCAATACGCCATCGGTCACAACCGTAGCATGATGCAGGCGGGGAATTCGTAAAGTTTGAGATCCCGGCGGCGAACCAAAAAGACTTGAAATCAAGACACCGATCAGAATGAACTGATAAAAGGAAAAAAATCTCAACGCACAAGATCTGATTTGAAAGTGGGTTTGATTCTTAAACAACATGCGGTCGGAAACAATAAATTATTAGCGGAAACTTCGTGAATAATAAAAAATGGAGGACTGATTTTTGAGGGGATCTTTCTGAAAACCCTGCGGTGGATTAAAATTACTTGCCATACCTTCGTTGTCTTTCATCATAGGATCTTAATGCTCTTAAAAAATCAATTTTCCGAAAAGCAGGCCAAACACTATCGCAGAAATAATATTCGGAATAGAGGCTCTGCCACATCAGAAAACCGCTCATCCGCACCTCACCGCTGGTACGGATAATAAGGTCGGGCTCCGGCAGACCGGAGGTATACAAATAGCCATCGATCTGATTTGCGTCAAGTCCCTCAACAATGGATTGAGGAGAAATTCCTTTATTGATTTGATCTTTAAAATACGCTTTAAAGGCCCCTGTAATCTCCTCGCGTCCGCCATAAGCCACCGCGATATTCAACACATACTGGTTATATTTCGCGGTCACCTCTTCTGTATGACGGATCGCCTTTTGTAAACTGGCTGGTAACATTTCAATGAGTCCAATGTAGCGGACTCTGATCTTATGTTTGTGGACATCGGGATCTTCTCGGACTTCATTGGTCTTGCGTTCAATCAACTCTAAAATTTCCTCAACCTCGTCATAGCTGCGTTCAAAATTATCCATTGAAAAACTCCAAACCGTCATCACTGGGATCTTTAGATCCAGACACCAGTTCAAAACCTCCCTTAATTTATTAGCCCCCCGTTCGTGCCCGTCAATAATTTTGGATAAACCGCTGGAACGCGCAAAACGTCGGTTCCCATCCATAATAATTCCGATATGCTGAGGCAGTTTCCAGAGTTTGGCTTTTCGATTCAGGCGGCTCTGATAAAAAAGGTAGAAAGGCTCCTTGATATAATTTTTAAGTTTCTGCCAAATTAATTTTTTGAACATAAAAATTTATATTTTTTGAAAAAATATGTATCTTCCTTGAAACTGTCAATTAATCCTTGTGACGATACAAGGCAAGCTCACTCTGGTTGAGAATCGTTTCATTTTTTCTAACCCGATCCGGAGTCCCGAATGCACATGACCGATGCCCTGCTTTCTGTAAATACGGGGCTGGCCTTTTGGTCTGTTTCCGCAGGTTCGCTGGCTTACGCGGCCAGAAAGGTGCGTCAGGATTCTGATGAAAAAAAAATTCCGATGATGGGGGTCCTCGGTGCCTTCGTCTTTGCTACCCAGATGATCAACTTTACCATTCCTGGAACCGGCTCCAGCGGCCATCTGGCGGGCGGATTTCTGCTCACGATTATGTTGGATCCTTCTCGGGCCTTTATTACGATGGCCTCCATCCTCTTTATCCAAAGCCTTTTTTTTGCAGATGGAGGGTTGCTCGCTCTCGGTTGTAATATTTTCAACATTGCACTGATCCCCTGTTTTGTTGTTTATCCGCTCTTATTTCGCCCTTGGGTCAAGGATAAATATCACGGGATTCGCACCGGCCTCGTTGTTGTCTTAAGTACGGTTTTTTCTTTTTTAATCGGTGCCGCTGCCATTGTCTTTCAGACCTCTCTTTCAGGAATGAGTGAACTACCCTGGAAAGAATTTCTTTGGCTGATGTTAAGCATTCATCTCGTAATAGGGCTTGTAGAAGGGATCGTCACTCTTGCAATTTTAAGTTATCTGAAAAATATCCGGCCCGATCTGATCGGTCCTAGCAGCCCCTCTCCACTCATTTCAAAAAGAGGGATAGTGGCTTCATTGATAGCTGCTCTGGTCGTCGCCGGACTCCTATCCCACTTTGCCTCATCCTTGCCGGATGGATTAGAATGGTCTATTCAAAAATTAGTCCCGCTTAGATTAAAGGAGAACTCCGGAAAAATTCGAGAATGGTTGGGACAGTTCCAGTCATTTTCTGCTGTCTTTCCCGATTATCAGGTTAAAAACCAATCTTCCCCATCTGATCCAGTGAAAGGTCTGGGAACATCGCCGGGTGGGATCATCGGAGTCTTGGTTATTTTAGCATTCGCCTTTTTTCTTGGATTTATTTTAAAAAAACAGCGGGGACGGGCCCCGCTCACGCCCTCGGAAACAAACCCCAACTTATGAATTCGTTAGCCTCCAGTCTTTTTGACGTTTCGGCTTTTGACCATCTCTCCAGAAAGGATACCTGGATTCACCAGCGCGACCCACGTGCCAAATTACTCGTGACCTTTGTCTATATCCTCAACATTGTTTCGATGACAAAATATAATTGGTTCGGACTCATCGGGTTTACCTTTTATCCTATTTTAGTGATCACGGCTGCTCAATTACCTTGGAAGATATTATTTCAAAAACTGATTTTAGTTTCTCCCTTTGCCTTGTTCATCGGTATTTTGAACCCCTGGCTGGAAAGATCCGTCTATGCAACACCCGGCGGGATCCCCATTTCGTTTGGATTCGTTTCCTTCGTTGTCATCATGCTTAAGTTTATTCTAACAACACTCAGTGCCCTGATTCTTATCTCAACCACCCCCTTTTACAAAGTCTGTATTGCCATGAACCGTTTAAAATGTCCTTGGATCATTGTAAACCAGATCCAACTATTATTCCGTTATCTTCAAATTTTGTTAAATGAAGCTTTAACAATGTCGCAGGCCCGGGACATGCGAAGTTTTCAGGGTCGTGGAAAAGACTGGCGCACCACAAGTAAACTTCTGGGAGCTCTATTTCTACGGACCATCAAACGTAGCGAACGAATTTTTTCAGCCATGGTTTCCAGAGGCTTTACGGGACACCTCCCCTCATTATCGTATCTACGATATAATCTGGCGGACGGGGTCTATATTTTTTCCCTATGTTTCGCTTTTCTGGGATTACGGTTAATCTATAGGTAATTCGATGTTTGTGGAGACTCATGGTTGTGGCCATAGCGCCTGAAAGAAAGAACGGAGCGGCATCTCGCCTGACTTTGTCGAGACCTGTCACAAGACGGTCCGCCCGATGGTTGTAACAAAAAGCATGCCGGCCCATAGCTCTGCCCCGAAGCGGGTGAGGATAAATTCCAAGCTGCTTATTTCGAATCCCGATATTTTAACTTTTCGTGCTGTTTTAATACCATGAGCCACCATTTACTCATCGCTCAGGACCTTTCTTACGATTATCCGGATGGAACCTCTGCCCTGCAGAAAATTAACTTTACAATTACCCATGGACAATCCGTGGGGATCATTGGACCCAACGGTGCCGGAAAATCGACTCTTATTTTCTGTTTGAACGGATATGTCCTCCCAACCTCGGGGAAGGTCATCGTGGGCGAAACAGAATTGACTAAATCGACTCGCGAAGAAATTCGTAAAAGAGTGGGAGTCGTCTTTCCCAATCCTGATGACCAGCTCTTTATGCCAACAGTCCGTGAAGATGTGGCCTTCGGCCCAGCAAATCTTAGCCTTTCCCTTGAAATGGTAGAGAAGAGAGTCACGGAGGCACTCACCACGATGGATAGCTTGGTTTTGGCCGGAAAATCTCCCTATCATCTTTCGGATGGTCAAAAACGTTCAATTGCCATTGCAACCGTACTGGCCATGCAACCCGATATTCTGGTCATGGATGAACCGACCTCTAATCTCGATCCCTTTACCCGCCGTAAATTAATCCACTTCCTTAAGGGTTTCCTGCATACTAAGATCATTGCCTCCCATGATCTCGACCTCGTCTGGGAAGTTTGTGACCGGGTCATTCTTCTGTATCAAAGCAAAGTTATCGCAGATGGCCCAACGCAGGAAATTCTAAAAAACGAAGAGCTCTTAAAAAAACATCGCTTGGAACTCCCCTTGCGGTTACAGAAATAACCTTTCCCGGTTAATTCTTTAAGGTAGACTTGACAAATTTTGACTGACAGGTTATATTTTTTAACATGCTGACTCGCTTAACATTACTCCTTTCGCTTGTCTTATTTTCTGCAGAATTCTCTTTTGACCAGCCTGCCGGAAAAAAATCCAAATCGGGAACCCCTGGAAAAACTGAAAAACTCGCTTCCGCAGATATTTCTTCTCGCCCGATCTCCGTTGGCGTCACCAACCTGGGTGGAAAGGGGATCTCTGAAGATGTGGCGAGTACCCTCACCGATGCCCTGCGGGCGGAATTACTGGAAACCGGTCGTTTTGCCATTATGGAACGGGAACAAATGAATGAAATTCTAAAAGAACAGGGCTTTCAGCAGAGTGGGGCCTGTTCAGAGGAAGGCTGTCTGGTCGAAATGGGACAAATCCTTGGCGTAGATCATCTTGTCACCGGCAGCGTAGGACTCGTCGGTCAGACATTCTCGATCAATGTCCGGTTAGTGGACATGGCCACCGGAAAAATTTTAAAAAATATCAAAGAATATTTTAAAGGAAAAATTGATCACGTATTAACAACCGTCATCAAGAGTGTGGCCTTACAATTGGCAGGTCAAGAAGTACCGATCGAATTGAAAAATAAAATTACCAAACTTGAAGAATCAAACCGTCCGCGTAGCCGCTCTACAAAATATTTATGGACCGGACTGGCCGGTATCACGGTCGGAACCGCAGCCGGCCTAGTCTATTTAAATATCCAAAATTCAGAATCCCCCGCCATCAACTCTCCTACCGGAGGCGTTCTCATCGAATGGGCCATCGAGTGATTTTTGCTCTCTTTCTTCTCTCTCTTTCATTCTTATCCTGCGTGAAGGAAACCCCGATGCAAGTTAAAGGAACCTTCCTTGAACACGAAGCAGGGGCTTTTGCTCCTAAACTGCACTGGATCGACAGCCGGGGAAAGACAACGCTGACAATTCCTGCAATTGTCGAAACCGTCCAAATTACAATCCAGCATCAATCCCTTAATTTTGATACCATGGTCTCCTTCCCTGCCAGCGCTAAAAAAGGCCAGATCTTGAACCTGCCGGTTGGTAAAATTGATCTTACGTTGGAAGGTCTGGACACCTTGGGCTATGCGGTCTATAGAGCAGACACAGTTCTTGACATTAAAAAAAACATCATCGATACACCGCTGGTTAAAATATATGAAAAAGTCCCCCTCGCTCCGCTTAATTTGAATGCGACTGCTCTGTCCCGTAACTCGATTCGTCTCTCTTGGAGTGACCGTTCCACCAATGAAGATCACTTTTTATTATTTCGCTTAAGAGAAACCGATTCGTCTTTTATCCTGCGGGATTCGATACTGGCCAATGTAATGACATTTATGGATACGGGGCTATCACAGGGTACCATTTATAAATATAAAATTCAAGCCAAGAACTCCGCCGGAGTTACAGTTTTTTCAAATACAGCCGAAGAAACAACGCTCGCTAATACACCCCCGCAAATTCTCTCAAAAATTTCAAACTTTAAAGATTCGTTAGTCGTAAACCGGCTTTACCGTGATACGGTTTCATTTATGGATGCCGACAACGACCCCCTCCGTCTCTCCGTCCTAAGGGAAGGGAATGAGTCCTTATCAGTGATCAATGATAGTATCTTTAATATTCAGCCGGATATTTCTGATACAGGCCAATCCTCTCTCTTTATCAGTATCAAGGATTCCTACGGCGCATTGGATACCCTCCGCCTGAATATGACTGTCTATGAATCGATCCCGCAACCCCCGCTCAATCTCTCCCTTGTTTCAATCGATTCCTCAACGGCTGAATCAGCCCGCATTTCCTGGACCGATAAATCCGATATTGAATTGGGTTATCAAATTCGTTGGACCCGTTTGACAGACACGACAGATACACAGATCGATAGTGTTAATCAAAACACGACTAGCTTTAATCTGGAACGCTTAATTCCAAACCGCCCCTACCGGGTCATTCTCCGCGCGTTCAATTATACCCGTCAAAGCGATACCGACACATTGGATTTTTGGACACCTGCGGCCAAGGGGCTCCAGCAATTATTGGCTGGAACGAGTCCGGCAGTAGTCCGCTTTGGTATAACCGCTCTTGAGTCCATCTATACTTCAGTAGCCATCCAGAGTAATCTCCCCGCTTCCCATACTCTTTATAACTGGGCACTCTTAATGGACCCTGCGGATCCTCAGATTCAAAAATATCATTTGTTATCATCTTTGAAGGAATCTCCTCCCGCTTCTAACCAATACAGTTCTGCCATACAAACAACATTGAATTATCTGGCCAGCTTTCAAGGTCTCTCTGTACAGGAACTTATGGTTTCAGTTGAAAAAAAGATAGAAAGTGATTCGCTGCCAACCACACTGCTCTATCTGGCCCGCCCGGGCGGCCATCTGAAAACATTGCGTTGGATTTTACAGGAGGCCCCCGATACCCTAACCAAGAAGGGGCAATCCATCGTCGTCCGCTGCTCTACCGATTTTGTCATTGCGATCGATCATTGTAATTTAGCCAAAACCGGTGGGTTCTCCACTCATGGAAAGCATGTTTCGAATGCCTTATACGGAAATCGTAATGCGATTGGGGCATACCTCCCGGCAGGGGATATGACGGGAGATCCGAATGGGCCGATCCGTTATTTTCAGATGATCGATCAATTCTTAAGCGACAGCATCGGTCCTCATTTTCTTACAGGAGATTCCCTGCGCCCTCACCTCGATAGCCTGCTGACTTTACTGGATACACTGAATTCACGTTTATTTCTCGTACATGAAAAAGTTGAAAACGTTATTGCCGCCTTGAGTCAGTCTGCCGCCGATATTATTATCGACAATGACGTCTTGCCACGATTGACTGCGATGTTAACGAATACTCATGATTCCTCCCAACGCCCCTTTTATGAAACAGGCATCGCCGGGTTCCCTGCTGTCTTCCGCCCACTGCTACGTTTTTATATGTCTTCCCAAAAATAAAATATTTCCTCTTTTTTCTTGACTTCTTTACTGTTTTTTTATTTATTAGGATTAAAAGGTCTATTTATCATTTATTAACATCCTTTCCAAAAGTTGCACTTATGCTTTGCAAGCCTTGTTGTTTTTAGCGCATCAGCACCCGGATAATCCGGTACTCCAACGTAACATTGCATCACAAATTGGAACGCCCCCTTTTTCTTGAGCAAAACACTCCTTACCTGACGCCGCTCCGGCTTGCTCACTTCAATCAAAGGAAAAAATGGGGGGTTCAAGCTCGGTAAACCAGCGCAGCAAATTTTAGTCATCGATGTGATCCAAGCCCTGGAAGGCAAAAAAGCCTTCACAGAGTGTCTCTTAGGATTACCTGTTTGCGACAGAAAAGTCCCTTGTCCGCTGCATAGATTTTGGGACCCCATTCGAAATAATCTGTGGAATATTTTAAACAAAAACCTGCAACAACTAAGCCATCCATTTTTTAAAACGGATTGTGTGAAGGAGAATCGATATGAATAATAATGAAAAAAAACATAACCCAAATAATATCTCCCGCCGGAAATTTCTTTATCAACTCGCTGGAACCGGTGCAGGAACTTTGGTGCTGTCTCAGGAACTTGCTGCGGCACTGAATTTTCTGCAACCGGTCAATATCCAGAATCCTCTCAATAACTATCCCAATCGCGATTGGGAAAAGGTCTATCGGAACCTTTATCAATCGGACGACTCCTTTACTCTGCTCTGTGCCCCGAACGATACACACAATTGTTTGCTCAGAGCCTATGTTAAAAATGGAGTCGTTACACGACTGTCTCCGACTTATGGTTACAATAAAGCCACTGATCTAGAGGGGAATCAAGCCAGTCAACGCTGGGATCCGCGCTGCTGCCAAAAGGGGCTCGCCCTCGTACGGCGATTTTATGGAGACCGACGCTGCAAGCAGCCCATGATCCGCCAGGGTTATTTGAAATGGATCAAAGACGGATTCCCGCGTCAGAGTAATAATGGGGCAATCGCTGAAAAATACCTCAACCGGGGTAAGGATGCATGGATCACCATTTCATGGGATGAAGCCTTCGCATATTCGGCGCGGGTTCTTATCAATATTGCCCAGACGTACACCGGGACCGAAGGCAAAAACAAGTTGCTCTCCCAGGGTTATCACCCGGCAATGGTGGATGCAACGGGAGAGGCAGGCACCCAAGTGCTCAAATTCCGCGGCGGGATGCCCGCACTCGGAATGACCCGTATCTTTGCCCAATATCGGCTGGCCAATACCATGGCCCTGTTGGACCATCACCTGCGTAAAATTGAACCTAAAGACGCCAAGGGTGGACGCGGATGGGATAATTACAGTTGGCACACGGATCTCTTCCCCCGGGCCATCCCATGGTCACCGGTCAGCAAACCGTAGACTTTGATCTCTGCAATGTGGAACATGCTAACCTATCCATCGTCTGGGGTATGAACTGGATTGCCACCAAGATGCCGGATGGCCACTGGCTCAGTGAGGCCCCGCATGAAAGGAACGAAAATCGTGGTGATTGCCTGTGAGTACAGTGCCACTGCCAATAAAGCCGATGAAGTCTTGATCATTCGGCCCGGAACGACTCCGGCCCTGGCCCTTGGATTGGCTCAGGTCTTAATAAAAGAACGTTTATATGATGAATCTTATATTACAGCTCACACCGACCTCCCCCTGCTCGTCCGCATGGACACCGGAAACTTGCTGCGGGCAGAGGAAGTTTTTCCCAATTACACCTTGGCTTCCCTAAAAAACAATATTGTGATAGTCAAAGCCGGTGACCCAAGAAATGTTAGACGGAAGTTATTCACCCGAACAGGTTGAAAAATTGACCTGGGCTCCGGCCAGCGCCATCCGCAGTCTGGCCCGCCAAATTGCCCAGAATAAAGATAAAACCTTGTTTACCTGCGGGATGGGCCCCAACCAGTATTTTAATAACGATTTGAAAGACCGTTCAATTTTCCTAGTCGCCGCCCTCACCCGCAATGTCGGAAAAATTGGTGGTAATGTGGGTAGCTACGCCGGAAACTACCGAGCCAGTTTCTTTAATGGTTTGGGACAATACATAGCGGAAAATCCCTTTGAGATGGAGTTGGATCCGCAAAAACCTGCCAAGATCAAGCGTTACTGGCAGCCGGAAAGTGTTCATTATTTTAATCATGGTGATACCGTGCTGGAAATGGGCAAGACCCTCCTGACCGGTAAATCACACATCCCCACTCCGACCAAGTCCATTCTTGTTAGCAACTCCAATTCCCTGATTGGCAATGCTAAGGGACACTATGAAAACGTGATCAATGTATTCCCCCGAGTAGAGTTCATTGGTGTCAGTGAATGGTGGTGGACGGCTAGTTGTGAATATGCAGATATTGTCTTTCCGGTAGACTCCTGGGCTGAATTCAAGTATCCGGATTTAACCATCAGTGTTACCAATCCATTCTTGTATGTCTTTCCCGTCACGCCGTTACCCCGTATCCACAATACACGCTCCGATATCGAAGTGGCCGCTGGCATCAGCGAAAAGATGGGTGAAATCTTGAAAGATACACGTTTTACAGATTACTGGAAATTTGTAAAAGAGGGTCAGGCGCGCCCCTACATCCAGCGGGTACTGGATCATTCCAACGCAACACGGGGGTTCAAGATCGAATCTTTGGAAGAAAAAGCCCGGCAGGGTATTCCGGCCATTTTGGAAACTCGCACCTATCCCAAGGTGGGTGGTTGGGAGCAGGGAAATGAAAGTAAACCCTGGTACACCAAGACCGGACGCCTCGAATTTTACCGTGAAGAAACAGAATTCAAGGATAGCGGTGAGAACCTGATTGTCCATCGCGAACCCATTGATTCCACTTTTTATGAACCGAATGTCATCGTTGCCAAACCTCACCCTTTATTAAAACCAAAATCCCCGCAAGACTACGGGGTTGCTGCCGAAAATCTTTCCGGCGACGCTCGCCAAGCGCGGCATATCATTAAAACGGTTGATGAATTGCTGAAGACCAGACATCCACTATATCATGAAGGGTATCATTATGTCTTTCATACCCCCAAGTACCGGCACGGCGCCCACACCACGCCGGTGGATCTTGATATTGTAGCAATCTGGTTTGGTCCTTTCGGCGACATGCGACGGCACGATCCGCGCACCCCTTTTGTTTCCGAGTCCTATCTCGACATTAACCCCAAGGATGCCAAAGAACTCGGTATTGAAGATGGGGATTATGTGTACATTGACAGCGACCCCGAAGATCGTCCCTTTAAAGGTTGGAAAAACCGCCCTGAAGATTATGAACTGGCGCGGCTCTTGACGCGAGCCCGTTATTACCCGGGTACTCCGCGGGGGATCACCCGAATGTGGCACAACATGTACGGTTCCACCTATGGATCTGTTCTGGGAACCAAGGTAAATCAAAACAAAATGGCCAAGTCTCCGAGTACCAACTACCAGTCACTTTTCCGCCGGGGAAGTCACCAAAGCTGTACTCGAGGCTGGCTCAAACCAACGTGGATGACGGATTCTCTGCAAGTCAAGGAAATGTTAGGACAAAAGATTACCCAAGGGTTTGTCCCAGATGTACATTGTCCGACCGGTGCTCCGCGGGAGTCTATTGTCAAGATTACCAAGGCCGAAGACGGCGGGATCAACGGAGAACGTTTGTGGCGTGTGGCAAAACTGGGGATGCGTCCTACTTATGAAAGTGACATCCTCAAAAAATTTATGGCCGGAGGGTTTGTCAAAATCAGTTAAAAAAAATCCTGATTAAAATTCATTAAATTCCGAATGAATTATACTTGGAATTTTGGATTTATAAATCCGGTTACAATAACAATAAAAATCTTTTTCATTACAATGCTTGAACAAGGAAGGTCCCCATGCCTCAACGCCTGAACTGGCAGATCAACCGTAAGATGGAATATCCTTACGCTGCCCCACCGCCCAAGAAACAGGTCGCATATATCTTTGATACCAACAAGTGTATCGAATGCCAAACCTGTACCCTTGCTTGCAAAACATGCTGGACGAGTGGCAAGGGTCAGGAACATATTTTCTGGAATAACGTAGAGACGAGGCCCTATGGTGGTTACCCCACAGGTTGGGATCTGAAATTACTGGAAAAAAAAGGTCCCGCCTTCTGGGAAAATGGCCTTCTGAAAAGTCAAACCATCTTTGAGGATCATGGCCCGTTGGATCCGCCGACAGGTCATTTACCGGATGAATGCGACTATGCTTTCCCCAATTTGGCACCGGACCGAATGTGTACTATATTCCACCCGTGCATGTTCCGAATATGTTTCTCGATCAAATCTTCGGCCCCGGAGTTGAAGCATCCAAAACCCTCTATCGGAATCTTAAAAAAGACCCCCATCTTCTGGGTGCATTACTCTTATCCGGATCCACCAATCAAATCATTGACCGGTTTGAAATCAGGGGGAGATAAAGTTCTGGCATGGAACGGCAAAGGAGAAAAAATTTTCGATGTGCCTTTCACTGAACCGGTCTATATCCGCAAGCATTTTGATGAGCATAATCAGGTCTATCGCCACAATACTACTTGAAAGCGAGGATACTATGTTGAAAAAAATTTATTGCCTGATCCCCTTCTATCTGTTGCTAGGCCTGGGGGGATGCGCAAAAAAGAAGGAACAGCCCGGCCTTTCCTGGTCTAAAAAAAAGAACTGGCCGCCAGCTGCTGAAAAATTAGCGGATGTGGCAACAACGAAGCTCAACCGCTTAATGGTTACAAAATTATCCTCCGCACTGGAATCAGATAATCCTTATTCCACCCAGTGGAAACTCGCTCCTTATTTCGAAGTCCCTTTGCAGGCACAACAAGTCACGATGCCTCAACTCACCCAACTATCCATTCCGCTGATCAAAGTACAGGCTCTGACAGATGGCCGACAGATTGCCTGGCGCTTGTCGTGGACCGACCCGACCCCGGATGGGAATGTGGATGTAGGTCGCTTTTGCGATGCCGCCGCAATCCAGTTTCCTCTCACAGTCGGTGCAACCCCCATGATGGGACTGGGAGGAAAGGTGCAGATCCTGCAATGGAAAGCCATCTGGCAAAAGGATCTCGATGTCGGATTTCAGGATGTACAGGATGTACAGGATGTCCATCCCAACTTCTGGTCTGATCTCTACTGGTTTGCTGAAGGAAAGTTTCCCTATCCAATTCCAGAGTCCTTTCAAAATCCAAAGGCACTGACCTGGTTTGTGGCCTTGCAGGCCGGCAATCCTCTGGCTGCTTTTTCTCGCACCCAGCCGATCCAAGAACTGGTGGCTGAAGGTTATGGCACCCTTACGAATCAGCCGGTGTCCCATTCTTCTGGCAAAGGGGTATGGATGGATAACCGCTGGGCGGTGGTATTTGTTCGGCCACTCTTGACGGAAGACCCATCCGATTTTCAATTCAAATCCAATCAGGACGCGATGGTCGCCTTTGCCGTGTGGCAGGGAAGTGATGGAAATGTAGGAGGAAGAAAACAATGGTCCAACTGGATCACCTACAAACTCTAAACGGTCCGACATCACTGGACCGCAATGACATGAGTCTTCTGGCTCAAAGTGATCTTCTCTTGTCAATGGCGCATCTCTATCTGCCTCCTGACAAAGATCTGAGGCAGAAAACAACAACCTTTCAGGAGGAGGTTGAAAGATTACTATCCTGGGCAGATTTTTCTAATTCAGAACCTCTCAAAGAGACATTCCGAATTTTTTTTAAATGCGCGCTGGAAAGCAATCGATCGGATTTACAGGATGAATATTCTCGCCTTTTTCTTGGCTCAACGATCTGTCCCATCAATGAGACCGCCTATCTGCCCCGCGACAAAGGATCCGTCCTTGCAGATATTGCTGGTTTTTACAAAGCCTTTGGTGTTAATCGGTCTGCAAAAATTTATGAAAAAGATGATCATCTGGTTTGTGAATTAGAGTTTATTGCCATTTTATTCTATCTTTTAGCACAAGCCCGGATCGGACAACATCGCGAACAGGAAGAAATTACTCGCCGCGCTCTGATTTCTTTTTCCTCTCAGCACTTTGACGATTGGTTTCCCAGTTTTTGTCATTTGCTTCTTGAAAAGACAGCACTTGATTTTTATCGTCTACTGACAGAGATAATGGTGATGGTATGGGAAAATTTAAAAAAGAAAAATGAACTTCCATCAGTCTCTCAAATCTCTGTTATGGCCCCTTCCACAGAAAAAGAAGACGTGGGGGATTGTGGTGTAACGTTCAAACCAAACCATCCTCGCGATGATCTTTCTTCTCTCCTTCGGGGATTATGATCCCTGCTTTATTACTAAACAATCCATGATCCAGGAATACACCGCCACCGTTGCGGGGAATCCCAAGGTCCCTGCCGCCAGCGCAACAATCTGCCAAAGTTCTTTTTCTGAAATTCCCAAAGCCAGTGCCTTGCGTACACCGGAGTGGACTGCTCCCTGTCGCATCGCTCCGATTGCAATGGCCAATTTGATAAGACGCACCGTCTTTTGATCCAAGGGTCCTTCCTGTCCCGCTTCTGAAACAATTTCCCAGGCTTTCCCCAGTTTAGGAAATTTTTTAATAAATTCATTATAAGTCTTAGGCGCTTGGGGCAATTTTTTCATAAAATCCATCCTTCTTTATTTTTAATGACATTATTTCATTAAGATCCTTCAGCCGGTTTACACTTCTTAAAGCCTCTGGATTGGAGCATGCAACCCGCTTAATTACAACCTCTTCTAAAATCTTCAATAATGAGCGTTGACCTTGATCAAACTGCTTTTGTAAAATTGGAAAAATTCTTGGTTCATAAATAGTACAGAGCGGTTCGATCATGCCCCCGCCCACCTTCACAAATGCAGTCGAAAATTTCCGCGGATTTCTCCGCCGGACTAAGGCTTCAATTAATCTCCGCCCTAATAAAGGCATATCACAGGCAACGAGTAACCAGGCTGCATGAGGTTGATCGATAAAAGCCGATAAAAGCCCAACGAAAGGACCGCCGTCCGTAATGACATCATGGATTTGTCTGAATTTTTTTAACGGCATTCGGTTCCTTTGTTCTTTCTGGCATGAAACAAAAACCTTCTTACAGTACATCGAAATTAAATTATAAATATATTCGGTTTGGGTAATACCATGGATTCGTATCCTGTATTTATCTCTTCCCAAACGCCGGCTCTTCCCCCCGGCTAAAATTAGCCCATAGAGCGGAGCGGCTTTAACCGGAAAATCCATACGCGATTCTATTATTCATAAAAAAAGCAGAGGAACCCTCCCCTGCCGACTCAACAAACCCGGACGCTGGTTATTTTATTTGATTCCCAGGACCTCTTGCATTGTAAAAAAACCCTTGTCTTTTTTCTGTAAAAATTTAGCGGCCAGCAGCGCCCCATTTGCAAACACGGAACGGCTGCTGACAGAATGTCGGATTTCAATTTTTTCTCCGGGCCCTGCAAAAATGACGCCATGTTCTCCGACCACATCCCCCCCGCGCAGAGAATGGATGCCAATTTCATTTTGTTTTCTAGCCCCGGTAATACCTTGCCGTCCATGAACAGCAACACCTTTTAATGAGGTCCCGCGTCCCTGAGCAGCCGCCTCGGCCAAAGCCAAAGCGGTACCCGATGGCGCATCCTTCTTTTGATTATGGTGCATTTCCCAGACTTCTATATTATACTCTTCCTTAAGTAAGGTACTCATCCTTTCAACCACATCCAGTAAAAGATTCACGCCGATCCCCATATTGGGAGCCTGAACAAGGGCCGTCCGTTGCGCAATCCGCTTAAGTTCCTGCATTTCGCTCTCTTGCAAACCGGTGGTTCCGATCACCATTTTACAGCGGGCCTGTTCTGCAATCCGCAGTGTGTTCAGTGTGGATTCGCGCTCAGTAAAATCGATGATCACATCCCCGGCCGCAGCCACTCGCGCAACATCTTTTTCAATAAACAGGGGCAGATCTTGACCAAATACTTCTTTAAAAGATCGGCCCAGATTTGAATTTCGCGGATGTTCAAAGACCCCCTTAATTAAAACCTCCGCATCTTGTAATAAGACCTCGATAATCTGTCGGCCCATCTTGCCACAGCAACCCGCCACGATCACATTCACTTTAGACATCATTTACTTTGATTTTTTTTTCAAACCAAACGTCACTAATTCTTTTTTGACCGCTTCCAGAGCTGACGGATTTAAAGAAGTCAGCGGAAGCCGGCATGCCCCGACTTCCATTCCCAATAAGTTCATCGCCGCTTTCACCGGGATCGGATTGGTTTCTAAAAATAAACTTTGGCAAAGCGGGAGCAACCGATAATGAATTTCCCGTGCTTTTGCAGAGTTACCTTTTAAATAATTCCTCACTAAATCGGCTGTCTCTTGCGGACAGATATTGGCAATCACCGAAACAACCCCCTTGCCACCGATCGAAAGAAGCGGCAGAGTCAAATTATCATCCCCTGAAAGGAAATCCAGTTTATCCCCGCAGAGATAAATCATTTCGGCCATCTGGCCTAAATTTCCCGAAGATTCTTTTACCCCGCTGATATTTCTAACCTTTGTGAGCCGTTCTAAAGTCTGCGGGGTTACATTCACCCCCGTACGGCCCGGAATATTATAAACGATGATTGGCAACCCGCCTTCCTCAGCCACTGCTTTAAAATGCTGAAACAATCCTTCTTGAGGGGGTTTATTGTAATAAGGATTCACCACCAGGGCAGCATCCGCGCCGACCTGCTTAGCATGCTGAGTTGCCTCAATCGCTTCCTTGGTGTTATTCGATCCGGTCCCTGCAATCACCTGTACACGTTTACGTACAACTTTAACCGTAATATCAATCACCCGGTTATGTTCTTCCCAGGAAAGCGTCGGCGATTCCCCCGTTGTCCCGCAGGGGACAATGCCAGCCGTTCCATTCTTAATCTGAAATTCGATCAGCTCTTCTAATTTAAGCTCATCGAGACTGCCGTTTTTTTTAAAGGGGGTAACCAATGCTACATAAGAACCTTCAAACATCGTTATCCTTTCCGTAAAAAGGGACTCACTCCTTCACGACCCACAATTTAACTTTTTCTTCCACATCCAGACCCAATTTAATGGGGATCATATAAACACCCAGGGCTTTAATCGGTTCATCCAGCACAACTATGTTTTTATCAATCTGAAATCCCTCTTTAGCAAGAAGATCTGCAATCTGTTGTGCCGTGACTGAACCATAGAGTTTATCGTCCTCGACAACCTTCATCGGAATTGTAATAGAAATTTTTCTTAAATCACCGGCCAATTTTTCCAGTCGTTTTTTCTCTTTCACTTGTCCCAATTCCTCTGCTTTTTTCTGGTCTTGGACTAGTTTTAAAGTTCCTGCTGTTGCTGGAACTGCCAATTTTTGGGGAAATAAAAAATTACGGGCATACCCATTTTTGACTCTGATCTGTTTACCGGCCGTCCCCAGATGGTCTACATCCTTGACTAAAACCACTTCCATAATTAACTCCTTTCTTTTTCCTCAAAGGGTTCATCGGTTGAATCCACAGAATTTATTTTTTTTCGAAAATTAAACCAGGTATCAAACAGTCCGATGCTGGCAAAGAGCGGGATGGTGATCTGGCTGGTTAAAAAAAAGCAGCCGTAGATTAGAGCCGCCGTCATTTTTTTCAGTTGCATCCGGATAAAAATTGTTTTTAAAACAGCCAGGCCCTGAAGTAAATAGAGTAACCCCAGAACGAGAAGCAAATTCCATCCTGCAATCTGGATCTCTTGAACAGCCCATAAACTGCAGAGGATTCC
>Ga0247727_10006124_pt1 | contig 23811 bp, 19 predicted proteins | sample WisWelCaveWW1625_FD_202498 | JGI IMG/M metagenome (GOLD analysis project Ga0247727, IMG submission 202498) | Biofilm microbial communities from Wishing Well Cave, Virginia, United States - WW16-25 | ecosystem: Environmental > Aquatic > Deep subsurface > Groundwater > Cave microbial mat | place... | reverse complement strand
GAGACCGCTCGATGCTCTGGACCGGAAAAGCGCGGTCGGCGCCCACAACCGCCGGGCGGGCGAGGTGCGGTCATGAAGTACATCGACCACCACGCCCACATGGTCTCCCGCACCACCGACGACTACCAGCGGATGGCGCTGACCGGATGCGTCGCGATCACTGAGCCCGCCTTCTGGGCCGGCTGGGACCGCGCTTCGGCCGACAGCTTCGAAGACTACTTCCGCCAGCTCACCGAGTTCGAGCCCCGGCGCGCCGCCCAATACGGGATCCAGCATTACACTTGGCTCGCCATGAACCCGAAAGAGGCTGACGACCGCGACCTCTCCCGCGAAGTGCTGAAGCGGATCCCGAAGTTCCTGGACCGTCCGACCGTCCTCGGCATCGGCGAAATCGGGCTGAATCGCGTGACCCGCAACGAGATCGACACCTACCGCGAGCAGGTGGAGCTGGCTCTCCTCCACCGGCAGCTCATCCTCATTCACACGCCGCACCTCGAGGACAAGTACAAGGGAACCGCCATCTCGATCGATGTGCTCGGCCGCTATCCGCAGATCGAGCCGGAGCGCGTTCTCATCGACCATGCCGAGGAGCACACTCTCGAGATGATCCTGGCCCACGGCTATTGGGCCGGGCTGACGCTCTATCCCCAGACGAAGCTCTCTCCCCAGCGCGCCGTCGACATTATCGAGATGTACGGTCCGGAGCGCATCTGCGTCGCCGGCGCCTGCGATTGGGGAGCGAGCGACCCGATCGCCGTGCCGCGGTTCGCCGCCGAAATGCGCCGCCGCCGGCATCCGGAAGAACTGATCCATCGGGTTATTTTCGAGAATCCTGTACTATTCCTCAGTCAATCCACCAAATTCCGGATCGCCCCGGGCGTTCGGGAGGCCGCGGTCCCGGCGGCCGTGGCGTAATGGCGGCACTTTGCGGATAGACAACGAAGGCTTCCTTCACCTTACCTATTGCACCAACATCCACCCGGGCGACGGCTGGGAGGCGGTCCATGCCAACCTCCGGAGATTCGCGCCGGCGCTGAAACGCCGCCTTGCTCCCGCCGACAGCTTCGGCCTCGGCCTGCGCCTCTCGGCGCGGGAGACGGGCGAGCTGCTCAAAGACGGCCGGCTGGAGGAGTTCCGGTCTTTTCTCGACGCCGAGGGGCTGTACGTGGCCCTCCTCAACGGTTTTCCGTACGGCTCCTTCCACGCCACCGTGGTGAAGGCGAACGTGTTTGCGCCCGACTGGCGCGACGACGCCCGCGTCCGCTACACGCTCGATCTGGTCGAAGTCCTGAGAAAGCTCCTGCCGGTAGGCCTCGACGGCGGCATCTCCACCTCGCCGCTCTCCTACAAGCCCTGGGTAAACGCCGGCAACGCTCGGGATTGGGAGACGATCATCTTCAACCTGGCGCGTATCGCCGAGGCGCTGGTCCGCATCCGGCGCGACGAAGGACGATTTATTCACCTCGATATCGAGCCGGAGCCCGACGGCTTGATTGAGAACACCGATGAGGTCGTCGAGTTCTTCGAGCGCCGGCTGCTTCCGGCCGGCGGGCCGCTCCTCGCCAACGCGCTCGGGATCGGCGTCGACCAGGCGCGCCGGAGCCTGCTCGATCACATCCAGATCTGCTTCGATTGCTGCCACTTCGCCGTCGAATACGAAGATCCGGCCGCCGCCCTCCGGCGGCTGGCGGGCACCGGCATTCGCGTCGGCCGGATCCAGCTCAGTTCCGCATTGCGGGTCGCTCTTCCGGAAGATCCGGCGCGGCGCGCGGAAATCGCCGGACGCCTGCGTCGGTTCGCCGAGTCGACTTACCTGCACCAGGTCATCGAAAGACGGGGCGACGGTCTTCATCGCTTCCCGGATCTCGGGAACGCATTATCGGAACCGCCCGCCCCCGCCGCCACCGAATGGCGGATTCACTTTCACGTTCCGCTCTTCACCGGCGAATACGAGGAATTCGGCTCGACGCAGGACTACGTTCGAACCGTGTTGGCGGCCGCCCTCGGAACTCGTTCGACGCGGCATCTGGAGATCGAGACCTACACCTGGGACGTTCTGCCAGCGGAATTGAAAGTGGAGTTAGCGGAGTCCATCGGACGGGAGTACCAATGGGTGCTGGCGGAGATTGACGCGGCCGCCGCCGGAAGCTGATTCGCGCGATGCACAAAACGGTCGTGCTGAATGTCGTCGGTTTGACGCCGAAACTGGTCGGGCCGTCTACTCCCCAGCTTGCGGCGTGGGCCGAGCGCGCCGGTGTGGCGCGAATCAGGCCCGCCTTTCCCGCCGTCACCTCGACGGCGCAGGCCGACTACCTGACCGGGCAGTATCCGGAGCGGCATGGCATTGTGGGAAATGGCTGGTATTGCCGGGATGAGTGTGACGTCCGGTTCTGGAGGCAGTCCAACAAGCTGGTCGAGGCGCCCAAGATCTGGGAAGCGGCTCGGGCGGCGGATCCTTCGTTTACCTGCGCGAACCTCTTCTGGTGGTTCAACATGTATTCCACCGCCGATTACGCCGTCACCCCGCGGCCCATGTATCCGGCCGACGGCAGAAAAATCCCCGACATTTACACCAAGCCGGCCGAGCTTCGAGCGGATCTCCAGCGCCGGCTGGGACCATTCCCGCTGTTTGATTTCTGGGGTCCGAAGGCGTCGCTAAGGTCGAGCCAATGGATCGCCGAGGCCGCCAAATGCGTCGAGCGGAAATGCAATCCCACACTGACGCTCATTTATCTGCCGCACCTCGATTACAACCTCCAGCGCCTGGGGCCGGCCCACTCCGCCGTCGAAGGCGACCTGCGCGGGATCGACCAGGTGGCCGGCGACCTGATCCGCCACTACGAATCGCGCGGCGCGCGGGTGATCGTACTCTCCGAGTACGGCATCCGTGACGTCCAATCGCCGGTCCACCTCAATCGCGTCCTGCGGGAACACGGCTTGATCGCCGTCCGGGAGGAATTAGGACGGGAACTGCTCGACCCCGGCGCGAGCGCCGCGTTTGCCGTTGCCGATCACCAGGTCGCCCACGTGTACGTGAACGATCCGGGAAGACTGCATCAGGTGCGGGGAATCCTCGAGAACACCCCGGGCGTGGACATGGTTCTTGACCGGGAGCAAAAGATCGCTCACCGGCTGGCGCACCCGCGCTCCGGAGACCTGGTGGCGGTCGCGCGCCCGGATGCCTGGTTTACCTATTACTACTGGCTGGATGACCGCCGGGCTCCGGATTTTGCCCGCACCGTCGACATTCACCGCAAGCCGGGCTACGACCCGGTCGAATTGTTCCTGGACCCGGTGATGACCCTGCCCGCCTTGCGGATTGGCTGGAAGCTTCTGAAGAAGCAGTGCGGCTTCCGAACTCTCCTGGACGTGATCCCGCTCAATGCCTCGCTGGTCAGAGGGTCGCATGGGCGCGCCTTGGAACAGGACGGTCCGGTTTTCATGACGGGCGAGAAGCGCCTGCTCGAGGCCGACTGCATCGCATCCATCGATGTATTCGCGTTGATCCTCGGCCACCTCGAAGTGAATCTTGAAAAGACCGGCGGGTAGGGCGTATGATTGACGATCGTGCAGAATTATGCTGGATATTTCCTCTCATGATGTTCTTCTGATTGGCGGGGGAGGCGCCGGCTTGCGCGCGGCCATTGCCGTTGCCGAAACCGATCCCAGCCTCAGCGTGGCCGTGGTTTCCAAGGTGTACCCGATGCGCAGCCACACCGTCTCGGCCGAAGGCGGCGCCGCCGCGGTTATTCGTCCCGACGACAGCCTGGACGAACACGCCTACGATACGATTTCGGGCGGCGATTGGCTCTGCGACCAGGATGCCGTCGAAGCCTTCGTGAAGGAGGCGCCCGAGGAGATGCTGCGCCTCGAGCACTGGGGCTGTCCCTGGAGCCGGGAGCCGGACGGACACGTTGCCGTTCGCCCGTTCGGCGGGATGACGAAAATGCGAACCTGGTTTGCCGCCGACAAGACCGGGTTCCATATGCTCCATACCCTGTTTCAGACCTCCCTCAAGTACCCGGCCATCACCCGCTATGACGAGTTCTTCGCGACCACGCTGCTGGTGGACGACGGCCAGGTGCAGGGTGCCGTTGCCATCGAACTGATGTCCGGCCGGATCCAGGCGATCACCGCTCGCGCCGTGATTCTGTGCACGGGAGGCTGCGGCCGCGTTTTTCGATTCACAACCAATGCCAGCATCAAGAACGGCGATGGCATGACTTTGGCGTACCGCGCCGGCGCTCCTTTGAAGGACATGGAGTTCATACAGTACCATCCGACCGGCCTCCCGTTTACCGGGATCCTGATTACCGAGGCCGCCCGCGCCGAAGGCGGATATCTGGTCAACAAGGATGGATTCCGCTACCTTCAGGACTACAACCTCGGGACGCCGCGTCCCAAGCCCGTTCTGCGCAGCATGGAGCTGGGGCCGCGCGACCGTTTGTCGCAAGCCTTCGTGGCCGAGCACGAAAAAGGCCGAACCACGGAAGGACCCTATGGCCCGGTGGTGCACCTGGACCTTCGGCACTTGGGAGAGAAGGTCATCAATACGAAACTCCCCTTTGTCCGGGAGCTGTGCCTCAAGTACGAGAATATCGATCCGGTCAAAGAGCTGATCCCGGTCCGGCCGGTGGTCCATTACATGATGGGCGGAGTCGATACCGATATCAACGGGGCGACGCCGCTCCCGGGTTTGTACGCCGCCGGGGAGGTGGCCTGTGTCAGCATCAACGGCGCCAACCGGCTCGGCTCGAATTCTCTGCCGGAGCTGCTGGTGTTCGGCGCCCGGGCCGGCCGGAGCGCGGCCGCGTTTGCGGCCGAACGGAAACCGCCGGGTCGCCATCTCCTGGCGCAGGCGGTCGACGAGCAGACTCGATTGGAGGAGCAGTTTCTTCACAAGACCGGAGGCCGCGAGCGCGTCTCGACCCTCCGCGAGGAGATGCAAGAGACGATGGAGGAAAGCGTCGGAATCTACCGCTCCGGCGATTCGCTGAGCCGGGCGGCCGGCACGCTGCGGGAGCTGAAGGAGCGGTTCGGAAACATCGCTCTCGACGATCGCACCCGGACGTTCAACACCGAGTTGACTTCCGCGCTCGAGCTCTCCTTCATGCTCGACGTGGCCGAATCGATGGTGCACTGCGCCTGGCGGCGGACCGAGTCGCGCGGGGCCCACCAGCGGACCGACTTCCCCGCCAGGGACGATGAAAAGTTCCTGGCGCATTCGCTGGTATATCATGACGGGACTGGACCGCCGCGAGTGGAATACCGGCCCGTCACCATCACCCGCTGGCCGCCCGCCGAGCGGGTCTACGGAAGGTGATCATGGCGGATCAAATCGCACTGGAAGTCACTCGGTATCATCCGGAGCGGGATCGGGAGCCCGGACTCCAGACCTACGAGGTTCCGCTGCGGCCGGAGTGGGTGGTTCTCGACGCGCTCAACTACGTCAAGGACAAAGTGGACGGTTCCCTGTCGTTCCGGTGGTCGTGCCGGATGGGGATCTGCGGCAGTTGCGGAATGATGGTGAACGGAGAGCCCAAGCTGACCTGCGCCGCGTTCCTGTCCGACTACGCTCCCGGCCCGATCCGCGTCGAGCCGCTCAAACACTTCGCGGTGATTCGCGACCTGATCGTCGATATCACCGATTTCCTGCATAAGCTGTCGAAGGCGAAGCCGTGGCTCATTCGGAAGGAAGAAAAGCCATTGGCCGAGGGCGAGTATCTCCAGACGCCCGAGCAGTTGGATACCTTCAAACAATTCAGCATGTGCATCAACTGCCTGCTGTGCTACGCCGCCTGTCCCGTGTATGGAATGGATCCGCTTTTCAGCGGACCGGCGGCCATTGCGCTGGCGCAGCGGTATAACATGGATTCGCGCGACCAGGGGAGCGGAGAGCGCCTCGACATCCTCTCGCATAGCGACGGCATCTGGGGCTGCACCTTCGTCGGGGAATGCACCAAGGTCTGTCCCAAGAATGTGGACCCCGCCGGAGCCATTCAGCAATACAAGCTGACCGCCGCGAAGGAGTGGGTCAAGTCGCTTCTGCTGCCGTGGGGAGCCAAGTGAAACCGGTGGCTGGTTATGTGCCCTATCCGCCGCGGGCGTTCCGGACGCGCGTTTCCACCTACTGGTGGCTCACCAGCTGGCCCTATCTGCGATTTATCCTTCGGGAGTTCAGCAGCGTTTTCGTCGCGTGGTTCGTCGTCTTGACTCTGTGGCAGATCGCGTCCCTGATCCGCGGCCCCGCCGCCTACGCCGGTTTCCTGGAATGGCTGCGCAGTCCGTTTCTGGTCGCGCTCAACGCGGTCAGTTTCCTGTTCGTGGTGTTCCACGCGGTCACATGGTTCAACCTGGCGCCGAAGGCGATGGCCATCCGCATGGGCGGCAAGCGGGCGCCCGCCCTGCTCATCACGGCGCCCAACTATGTGGCCTGGCTGGCCGTATCGGCCGCGCTGGCCTGGATCGTTCTCGGAGAGTAAGTGAGCAAGAGATCGAACGAACCGCTGCTGTGGCTGCTTTTCAGCGCCGGTGGCGTGGTGGCCGCGCTGGCGATTCCTGTCCATTTATTCCTGTTTGGGCTGGCATTTCCCCTGGGATGGATCAAGAGTCCCAGCTATGAGAGCCTGATGGCGCTGATCCGGCATCCGCTGGCGGCGCCGTATCTGCTCGTCGTGTGCAGCCTTCCGCTGTTCCATTGGGCGCACCGGTTTCGCTACACGCTGTTCGATGGCTTGCAGATCAAGCATCTCAACGAGCTCATCAACACGTTCTGCTACGGCGGAGCGATTCTGGGAACGATGCTGGCGGCGTACCTGGTGTGGACGATCCCGTAACCGCTACGCCGGCTTCCTCGGCCGCCCCATCGCGCGAAGCGCCAGCGCCATCCCACCCGCCGCCAGCGCCAGCGCGGCGCTGCCGTAGATCGGCGCCGACCAGCTTCCGAAGCGCTCGAACAGCAGCGCCGAGACGCCGCCGCCAATGATGGAAGCCACGCCCTTGGCGCTGTAGAGGAAGCTGTAATTCGAAGCGGCATGACGGGCTCCAAAATAGTCGCCGGTGAGCGAGGGGAACAGCGCGAAAATCTCTCCCCAGGTGAAGTAGGTCAACACCAGCGAGACCGTGAACCAGACGCCGGAGAGAGGACCCAGCCAGAGCAGGGACAGGAGGCAGCCGGACTGGAGCGAGAAGGCGATGAACATGGTGATCTCGCGGCCGATGCGGTCCGAGACCCACCCCCAGAAGATGCGCCCGGCTCCATTCGAAATTCGGTCGAGCGCGAGCGCGGCGGTGAGCGCCGTCAGACTGATGCCCCACTGGCGGGCGACGGGGGCCGCCTGCGCGGTGACCATCAGGCCGCCGGTCGCCATCATCACGAACATCGCGTACATCCAGTAGAAGTGCCGGGTACGCAGCATCTCGAGGGTACTGAACTGTTGATGGTCGGCGGCGGCGACCGGGCGCGCCGTCGACGCGCCCTCCGGGTGCCTCAAAAATTGCGCGGCCACGATAATGATCGCACCCTGGAGCACGCCGGTGTATTGGAAAGCGGTCCGGTAGCCGTCATGCCGGATCAGGTAGGTGATCAGCGGGATGAACAGCGCCGAGCCGGAGCCGAAGCCGGCGGCGATCAGACCGGAAGCCAGTCCGCGGCGGTCGGGGAACCACTTCAGCGCGGTGGCGATCGCGCCGCTGTAGACGAACGCCGCGCCGACGCCGGCGATCGAGTAGAAGACGTACAAGGCGCCCAGCGAATCGACGCTGCCGAGCGCGGTCCAGCCCACCCCGCAAAGCACTCCGGCGATCGAGAGGAAGACGCGCGGCCCCATGCGGTCGATCAGCCATCCCTCCAGCGGCATGATCCAGGTTTCGAAAAGGATGAACAGCGTGAAGCCCCACTGAATGTCGGAGAGCTTCCAGCCGGTGGCGTCCTGGATCGGATGGACGAACAGCGTCCAGGCGTATTGCAGGTTGGCGATCATGATCATCGCCACCACCGAGGCGCCCAGTTGCGTCCATCGACTCGTCATCGCGCGCCTCGCGCGGCCGCCCGCAGTTTCGCGCATCCATACACGGCGCGGGTGTGCGGCATCGGGACGCCGAGACGGTCGGCGATCTCCAGCACCGAGCCGGCGACCGCCTCCAGCTCCAGCGGCCGGCCGGCCTCCAGGTCCTGGAGCATCGACGTCTTGTGCTCGCCGACCTTTTCCGCTCCGGCGATCCGCTGGTCAATCGAGACCGGCAGCTCGAATCCGAGACGGCGCGCGACTTCCTCGACCTCTTCCATGACGCGGCGCACCAGCGCCGACACGTCCGGATCGCGCGCCATCGCCGCCAGCGTCGCGCCGGTCAGCGCGCTGATCGGATTGAAGGCGACGTTGCCGAGCAGCTTCACCCAGATCTCGTGGCGGAGGCGGGCGGTGACAGGGGCGCGCAGGCCCGAGGCGATCAGCGTTTCGGCGACGCGGCGGCAGCGGTCCGAACGCGAGCCGTCCGGTTCGCCCAGCGAAACCCGGTTCCCTTCGATGTGGCGAACGACGCCCGGGGCGACGATCTCCGTCGAGAAGTAAACGATTGCGCCCACGATTCGACGCGTCTCGATCGCCTCCGAGACGGCGCCGCCCGGGTCGACGCTCTCCAGCCGCAGTCCTTCCCACTCGCCGCCGAAGCTCCGGAAGAACCACCACGGGATGCCGTTCTGCGTGCTGATGACGACGGTCTCGGGTCCCAGCAGCGGCGCCAGCCGCGGCGCCAGCTCCGCCAGGCTGTGCGCCTTGACGCCGAGGATCACCGCATCGGCGGCGCCGATTTCCTCCAGCCGCGCCGCCACCGCCGGCCGGGCCGTGAAGTCTCCCTCGGGACTCCGCACCCGGACTCCTTCGACTTCGATCGCCGCCCGGTGCGGGCCGCGGCCGAACAGCACGACGTCGATTCCGGCGCGCGCCATGCGGGCGCCGAGATAAGCGCCGACCGCGCCGGCGCCCACGATCGCGAACTTCATGACCGCGCGTCCGCCCCGCCGGCGTACACCCGCGCGACGTTCAGCCGCTGGATCTTGCCGGTGGCGGTGCGCGGAATCTCCGCCGCAATGTGGATCTTCTTCGGACACTTGAAATCGGCGAGCGCGCGGCGGCAGTGCGCCAGAATGTCGGCGGCTTCCGCCGGCTCGCGCAGCACGACGACCGCCTCGACTTCCTCGCCCCACCCCGCGTGCGGGGCGCCGAAGGCGACCGCCTCGGCCACCGCCGGGTGCGCGCGCAGCACGTCGTCGATCTCCACCGGAGAGATCTTCTCGCCGCCCCGATTGATCATCTCCTTCAGCCGGCCGGTCAGCCGAAGGTAGCCGTCAGCGTCGAGCACGCCCTGGTCGCCCGTGCGGAACCATCCGGCGACGAACGAGCCGGCGTTCGCCTCCGGATTGTTCTCGTAGCCGCGAATCACGTTCGGGCCGCGAATGACCACCTCGCCGGCGGCGCCCGCCGGCATCCATCCGCCCTGTTCGCCGAGGATCGCGATCTCGACGCCGGTGCCCGGACCCACCGTTCCCAGCCTGCGCGCGCCCGGCGGCAACGGGTTCGACGCCATCTGATGCGCCGCTTCCGTCATCCCGTAGGCTTCCAGCACCGGCACGCCGAGCGTCTCCTCGATCCGGCGGCCCAGATCGACCGGCAGCGCGGCGCTGCACGATCGCACGAACCGCAACGTTTTCGCTCCCTCGGGCCGGCCCGCCGCCGCCCGCGCGATGGCGAGCTGATGGATCGTGGGCACCGCCGAATACCAGCTCACCCGCCAGTCGCGCAACGTGCGCCAGAACGACAGGGGATTGAACCGCGCCGGGACCACCAGGGCGCCGCCGGTGAGCAGCGTCGCTAGCGTCGAGGCGACCAGCCCATGCACGTGAAACAGCGGCATGACGCAAAGCGAGACGTCGCCGGCGTCCAGCCGGTAGGTCTGGGCGACGTTGCGCGCCGATACGCACAGGTTGACGTGCGCGAGCGGCACCCGCTTCGGTCGCCCCGTGCTCCCGGAGGTGTGCAGCACCAGCGCGACGTCTTCCGGCGCGGGAGCCGGCGCGGTGCGGCCGCCGCGCGCTTCCCTGATCACCGACCGGCCTCCGGAATCCATTTCCGCGATCGCCACCGGGCAGCGGCCGGTGGCCGCGCGGCGCGCTTCCTCGGCGCCTTCCGCCGGGACGACCAGCAGCTTCGCCGCCGTGTCCTCGAGGTAGAAAGAGAACTCCTCGAAGCGGTACGCCGGATTGAGCGGAGCGGCAGTGCCCGCAGCCGCCGCGGCCAGAAACGACACGATCGCCGGCAGGCCATTGGGAAGCGCGATCGCCACCCGGTCGCCGCGGCCGATCCCGGCGGCGGCAAACGCGCCGGCCATGCCGAGAACCTCCTCGCGCAGCGCCGCGTAGGTGACCTGGGCGTTGGACTCGGGCAGGATGACGGCGGTCGCGCCACCGGGCGCGGTGTGCAACAACTCGATCAGCGTGGCCGGCGTGGGTGGCTCGGTCATTCGGCGCCCGACGACGGTGGCCGCCCTACTTCTTCATCCCGCCGCGGCCCTCGCTGGAAGGTGGCACCACACCCTTCAAGCGGAGGTGGACGGCGATCTGGGCATACTCGTGCTCCATGTGGACCGTGTTCCCGTAGAGGGTTCCGAGCCGCGAGCGGCTGCCGCGCCCGCCGGTGATCATCTCGGTCGCTTTGGCGTCGGTCAGCGAAGTGTAAGCCTTGTCGCACTCCGCCATCGCCGTCTTCAGCGCGGCCACCAGATCGGCCTTGGCGTTCAAGGAGGCGGCGCCGCCCGGCTTCCGCTCGCCATTGAAGTTGGAGCAGACCCCCATCGCCGAATCGGTGGTGTGCGCCACCAGGTCGCGAAAGCTCTGGCTCTCCGGAGCCGGCTTGAAGGTGTAGTTTTCCTCGGCCATCTTTTCCGCCCCGGCGATGAGGTTAGTCCTGGTGCGATTCCAGGCCTGTTGGGCCTCGGTGCTCAGCGGATTGTCCTGCGCCGGCAAAGCGAAGGTGGCGGCCAAAGCCGCAATCAGAATCATCATGGGATAGCGCTTCACTTGGTTTCTCCTTATACGGAGCCTGGTTCGCCCCGCCCACCAAGTCTACCCGAAAACCGGTAGCGCCGGCTTCAGCCGGCGATGGACCAAGTCACGCCTCGATAAAGGTGACCTTGTTGATCTCCTTCAACGTGGTGACCCCCAGCGGAACTTTCGCCAGTGCCGATTCGCGCAGGAACGTCATCCCCTCCTCGCGCGCCGCCCGCTTGATCTCCGAGCTCGGCCGTTTGTCGAGGATCATTTCGCGGATGCGCTCGCTCAAGTCCAGCAGTTCGTGAATCGCGGTGCGGCCGCGGAAGCCGGTGCCGCCGCACTCGAAGCACCCGGCGCCTTCCCAAAACCGCGCCTCGCGCCACTGCTCCGGCGGCAGGCCGCTCTCGGTCAGGTAGGAATCCGGGTAGTGAACCTCCGTCTTGCAATGCTCGCAAATGATCCGCACCAGCCGCTGCGCCAGAATGCAGTTGAGAGCCGAAACGAAGTTGTACGGCTCGACGCCCATGTTCAGGAAGCGGCCGAGCACGTCGAAGACGTTGTTGGCGTGCACGGTGGTGAACACCAGGTGCCCGGTCAACGCAGCGTTGATGGCGATCTGCGCCGTCTCCTGGTCGCGGATCTCCCCAACCATGATTTTGTCGGGGTCGTGCCGCAGGATCGAGCGCAGGCCGCGGGCGAACGTGAGTCCCTTCTTCTCGTTGACCGGAATCTGCGTGATCCCCTTGATCTGATACTCGACCGGGTCCTCGATGGTGATGATCTTGTCCTCGTCGTTCTTGATCTCGCTGACGGCGGCGTAGAGCGTCGTCGTCTTGCCCGAGCCCGTCGGCCCGGTGACCAGCACCATGCCGTAGGGCTCCTTGATGTAGCGGCGGAACTTGGTCAGGTCGTTGTCGGAGAAGCCCACCACCTCCAGCGACAGCTTGGCGAACTTCTCGCTCATCGACTCCTTGTCCAGCACCCGCAGCACCGCGTCCTCGCCGTAGATATTGGGCATGATCGAGACGCGGAAATCGATCAGCCGGTTCTTGTAGCGGACGCGGAAGCGGCCGTCCTGGGGCACCCGGCGCTCGGCGATGTCCAGCTCGCTCATGACCTTGATGCGGGAGATGATCGTCGAGTGCCACTCCTTGGCGATCGGCGGCATGGCGTAGTGCAGCACGCCGTCGATGCGGTACTTGATGACCACCTCGGTATCCCGCGTCTCGATGTGGATGTCGCTGGCGCGGCGCTCGAGCGCGTTGAAGATCGTCGTATCCACCAGCTTGATCACCGGCGCGATGTCGCTGTCGGCCGCCGTCAGCTTGTCGATCGACAGCGTCTCGTCCTGGTTTTCCTCCTCGGCCACCACGTCCAGGGCGAAGCCTTCGGTCACCTCATCGAGGACCCGCTGGGATTGCTCGGTCTTCTTGAGCAGGTCGGCGATCTGGCTCAACGTGGCCACGCGCACGCGCAGTTTCCGGCTGAGCAGGATCGACAGATCGTCGAGCAGGCTCAGATTGCTCGGGTCGGCCAGCGCGATCTCGAGCGTTCCGTCGTGAGCCGCCAGCGGCACGAAGTTGTAGCGGAACATCAGGTCGACCGGGATCGAGGTGAACAGCTCATGGTCGATGTGGGCCGTCCGAAGATCGACGAACGGCCAGCGGTACCGCGCCGCCAGCGTCCGCGCCTGCTCGGTCTCCTGGCCGGGGTCTTTCGGAATGATGCGTCCGGTCGCCATGAATCACCTCAACGTATCGGTCAGAGAGAAAATCGGCAGATAGAGCGCCAGCAGAACGAAGGCGACAAAGCCGCCCATGAAGATCATGATCGCCGGCTCGATCAGCGCGAGCGCCGCCGTCGTCGTCGTGTTCACGTCATCCTCATAGAACTCGGCGACGCTGGCCAGCATCGCCGGCAGCGCCCCGGTGGACTCGCCGACCTCGATCATGTCGATCGACAGCCCCGGGAAGAGGCCGGTCGCCTTCAGCGCTGCCGAAAGCGATTGCCCCTCGCGCACCAACTTGCGCGCTTTCTCGAGGGCTTGCCGCAGCAGGCGGGAGCCGAGCGAGCTGGAGGCGGTCTCGAGCGCCTGCATCAGCGGAATCCCGCCCATCAGCAGCGTGCTCAGCACCCGCGACAGTTGCGCGACCTGGTACTTCACCCAGACCGCGCCCAGCACCGGCAGGCGCATCTGAATCCGCTCCAGCCGCTGCCCGCCCGACTCGGTCTGCGACCACAGACGCAGCGCCACCAGCGCCAGCGCCAGGCCCGCCGCCCCGGCGATCACGTACTGGCGCGCGGTCGTCCCGACAGCGATCAGAACCTGCGTGATCGTCGGCAGCTCGGCCGACAGGCTGCCGTAGAGCTGCGCGAAGCTCGGGACCACGCTGGTGACCAGAAACACAATCAGCGCGATCACCAGCAGAACCAGAACCGATGGATACAACAGCGACAGCAGAATCTTCTTGCGCACCGACAGCGCCAGCTTCTGGTAGCTGATGAACCGCTCGAGGACTTCCGCCAGCGCCCCGCTTTTCTCCCCCGCCAGCACCGAGGTGACGTAGATCGGCGGGAACACCCTCTGCCGCGCGAACGCTTCCGACAGCAGCGCGCCGGTACGAACCTCCCCCCGGACGGCCTGAATGTACTGGCCGAGCTTGGGATCCGTGAGCCGGTCGGCCAGCAGGTCGAGCGCCTTCAGGATGGGCAGGCCGGAGCGCACCAGGGTCAGGAACTGCTGGTTGAAAATCAGGAAGCGTTCCATGTTGATCTTCTTGCGGCGCGTGCCGAGCCGGCTGGTGATCGACCCCAGCTCCCGCGGCCGCACCGAATAAATCAGGTATCCCTGCTGGCTGAACCGCTCGCGGAGCTCCGATTCGGAGGCCGCCTCGGCCACCTGCTGGCGAATCTCCCCGCGGGCGTCGGCGTACTTCAGTACGAACTCGGCCATGGTCGGCGATCGCGCCGGCGAAGCCCGGCGCCACCTATAACAACATAGACGATGGGAAAACCGCCGGCGTGCAGGGAGAAACCGGCGCTGGCCGGCATTCGCCGGAATCCAGCCCGCCCATGTTAGCGTAGAGTTTAGGAGGAGCCGCCGGGTGCCCGCCATCGGGGAAGTCCACATCCGCACCGAACGTCTAACCAAGAGTTACCGTTCCGGCGATATAGATCTTGTGGTGCTGCGGGAGCTGAATCTCGAAGTGCGCGCCGGCGAGCGGGTCGCCGTGGTTGGCGAGTCCGGCTCCGGCAAGTCCACGCTGCTCCATTTGCTCGGCGGTCTGGACAGGCCTTCCAGCGGTACGATATACTTCGGGGAGAGGGACATTTTCTCGCTGACCGATTCGGAGCGGGCGGATTTTCGCAACCGCGAAATCGGCTTCGTCTGGCAGATCCAGTCGTTGCTGCCGGAGTTCACCGCGCTGGAAAATGTCGGGATGCCGTTGTGGATCCGGGGTCTGGATCGATCGGAGGCCAGTCGGCGTGCACGAGCGAGTCTGGATGAAGTCGGTCTGGGGAGTCGAGCGTCGCATCGGGCCGGCGAGCTCTCCGGCGGCGAGCAGCAGCGGGTGGCGCTGGCGCGCGCCCTGGCGGTTCGCCCGCGGGTGCTGCTGGCCGATGAGCCGACCGGAAACCTCGATCACAAAACGGGTGAGATGATCATCGGCATGCTCGAGGAATTGCACCGCACTCACCGGCTCACCTCCGTCATCGTGACCCACAATGTTCCCTTTGCCCGGCGCTCGGACCGGCTATGGGAGCTGTCCGCTGGCGCGGCGCGGCCGCTGGCGCCGGATGCCGAGCTGTCGATCGCCAATACAGGCAGCACGAAATATGTTTGAACGCTACACGGAAAAAGCCCGCCGGGTCATCTTTTTCGCCCGCTACGAGGCGAGCCAGTTCGGCAGCCCGTACATCGAGACCGAGCACCTGCTGCTCGGTCTGGTCCGCGAAGACAAAGCGCTGGCAAACCGGTTTCTGCGCTCGAGCGTGGCGCTGGAGTCGATCCGCAAACAGATCGAGTCGCACACCACGATGCGCGAAAAGGTGTCCACCTCGGTCGACCTGCCGCTGAGTCACGAATGCAAGCGCGTGCTCGCCTACGCCGCCGAGGAAGCCGAGCGGTTGAACCACAAGCACATCGGAACCGAGCACCTGCTGCTCGGGCTGCTGCGCGAGGAGAAGTGTTTTGCCGCCGAAATCCTCCACGAACGCGCGCTCCGGCTGGCGCAGGTCCGCGAGGAGATCGCCCGCTCTTCCTCCGAGAAGATGTCCTCCAGCCGGCCCAAGGAGAGCTCGCTGCTCGCCGAGTTCAGCCGGGACCTGACGCAGGCAGCCATCGACGGCGTCCTCGATCCGCTGATCGGGCGCGATCACGAGCTCGAGCGCGTGACGCAGATCCTGTGCCGGCGCACCAAGAACAACCCGGTGCTGATCGGCGAACCGGGCGTCGGCAAGACGGCGATCGTGGAAGGCCTGGCGCAACGCATCGCCGAGGGGGACGTGCCTTCATTCCTCGCCGACAAGCGCATCCTGGCGCTCGATCTGTCGCTGATCGTCGCCGGCACCAAGTATCGCGGCCAGTTCGAGGAGCGGCTCAAGACCATCATGAAGGAGCTGATGGAAAACCAGAACGCCATCATCTTCATCGACGAGCTGCATACGCTGGTCGGCGCCGGCTCCGCCGAGGGCTCCCTCGACGCCGCCAACATCCTGAAGCCGGCGCTTTCGCGCGGCGAGATTCAGTGCATCGGCGCCACCACTCCGGCCGAATACCGGAAGTCGATTGAAAAGGACCGTTCGCTCGAGCGCCGCTTCCAGGCGGTCAAGGTGCCGCCGCCGGCCGAGAAGGAGGCCTGCAAAATCCTGTTCGGCATCAAGGAGCGCTACGAGAAGTTCCACGCGGTCGCTTACACCGACGAGGCGGTCGAGACCGCCGTGTACACCTCCAGCCGCTTCATTCCCGACCGCTTCCTGCCCGACAAGGCCATCGACCTGATCGACGAAGCCGGCGCCCGCGTCAAACTGCGGCAGACCACGCTGCCGCCCGAGGTGGCCGACATCCAGAAGCGCATCAAGTTCGTCGTACACCGGATGGAGAACGCCATCGCCAACCACGAGTTCGAGAAGGCGCGCTTCTATTCCGACGAGGAGCGCAAGGAGCGCGAAAACCTCCGCCTGTTGCGCGACAAGTACAACCTGGACGACACCTCCACCGGCGTGGTCACCAAGGACGATATCGAAGACGTGGTCGCCCGCTGGACCGGCGTGCCGATGACTTCGATCAAGGAAGAGGAAATCACCAAGCTGCTGCGGATCGAGGAAGAGATGCACAAGCGCATCATCAGCCAGGAGAAGGCCATCGGCGCCGTGGCGCGCTCGATCCGCCGCTCGCGCGCCGGCCTGAAGTCCCCCAAGCGCCCGGCCGGCTCGTTCCTGTTTCTCGGCCCGACCGGGGTGGGCAAGACCGAAGTCGCCCGCGCCCTCGCCGAGTTCCTGTTCGGCAGCGAGAAGTCGCTGGTCCGCTTCGACATGAGCGAGTTCATGGAGAAACACTCGGTGTCGAAGCTGATCGGATCCCCCCCCGGATACGTCGGCTATGAAGAGGGCGGGCAGCTGACCGAGCGGGTCAAGCGGGCGCCGTACTCGGTCATCCTGCTCGACGAGATCGAGAAAGCCCACCCGGACGTCTACAACATCCTGTTGCAGGTCTTCGAAGACGGCCAGTTGACCGACGGACTCGGCAACACCGTCGACTTCAAGAACACCATCGTCATCATGACCTCCAACCTCGGCGCGCGTCATCTCGAGAAACGCTCGCAAATCGGCTTTGCCACTCATTCCTCCGGAATCCCGTCCAAGGTCGAGGACATGGTCATGAGTGAGGTGAAGAAAGCCTTCAATCCGGAATTCCTCAACCGGCTCGACGAAGTAATCCTGTTTACCTCGCTCAACGACGAGGATCTGCTGAAGATCATGACTCTGCTCGCCGAGCAGATCAACCAGAACCTGGTCAACAAGCAGATCCGCATCCGCCTCGCCGCCGAGGCCAGCCGGTACATCCTCGAGAAAACTTGCTCGGACCGCAGCTACGGCGCGCGGCCGCTGCGCCGCGCCCTCCAGAAGTACGTCGAGGACCCGCTGGCGGAGCTCGTCATTCAGGGCACGCTCCCACGGCCCTCCGATCTGGAAATCTACCTCGGCGACACCGGCATCTTCTGCCGTCCGGTGGGGCCGGAAATCGAGGCCCAACTGGTCGGCGCCGGCGCGCCGGCGGAACCGGCGGCCGAGCCGCCGGCCGGCGTCCCACTCTACATGTTCTGACCGCGCTCAGCCTCGCGCGTATGATTTAGGAATGCCCCTCGCGGCCGGTTCTGCTCTCGGTCCCTACCTGATCCTGGCGCCGATCGGCGCCGGTGGCATGGGCGAAGTGTACCGCGCGCGTGACACCCGCCTGGGCCGCGACGTCGCCATCAAGGTTCTTCCCGAGCGCCTGGCGCGCCAGCCCGCCTACGTCCAGCGTTTCGAACGCGAGGCGCGCGCGGTGGCGGCGCTGTCGCATCCCGCCATTCTGGCGATTTTCGATTTCGGCCGCGCCGGTGATCATGTGTATGCCGTCACCGAGCTGCTGGAAGGGGAAACATTGCGCCAGCGCCTCAACCGCGGCGCGCTCGAATGGCGCGAAGCGGTCGAGTTGGCGGCCGAACTCGCCGGCGGTGTGGGGGCGGCCCATCTCAAAGGGATCACCCACCGGGACTTGAAGCCGGAAAACGTGTTCCTGACCACCGCCGGCGCGGTAAAGGTTCTCGACTTCGGGCTGGCGCGAGTCGAGCCGGCATTCGCCCCCGACGCGCAGACCGACGCGAATCTGCACACGGAGGCCGGTACTGTGCTGGGGACGATCGGCTACATGTCACCGGAACAGGTGCGTGGCGAGCCGGTCACGCCGGCGAGCGACGTGTTTGCGCTGGGCTGCGTCCTCTACGAGATGCTGACCGGCAGGAAGGCCTTTGTGCGGGCGACTCCGGCCGAGTCGCTGGCGGCGATCCTGACGGCCGAGCCCGAGCCGCCGGGAACGGCGCATCCGGCGCCGGGGCCGCTGGCCGGAGTGATCCGGCGTTGCCTGGACAAAAAAGCGCAGCATCGCTATCCGACCGCGCGGGAGCTCGAGCAGGCGCTGCTCGATCTGTTGCAACACGCGAAGTCGACCCCATCGGCGATCGACTCGCTGGCCGTGATCCCGTTCACCAGCCTCGGCGGTTCCGATGCCGAGTACCTGGGCGACGGCATCGCCGAGAACCTGATCAACAGATTCTCGCGAATCCCGACGTTACGCGTGATTCCCCGCGGCACGGTGTTCCGCTACAAAGGCAGGGAATCCGAGCCGCGCCAGATCGCACGGGAGCTGGAAGTGCGCCTGCTGCTGACAGGCCGGGTGGTCGAACGCGGGGGCCGGCTGAGCGTTCAGGTCGAGCTGGTGGACGCCGTCGAGGACAAGCAGGTTTGGGGCGAACGCTTCCACCGGCCGATCACCGATATCTTCGCCGTCGAGGAGGAGATCGCCGGCCGGATCGCCGGACAATTGCGGACCCAACTGGGCCAGGAGGAATGCAAGGGTCTGGCCCAGCCGTGCACTTGTGACGGTGAAGCATACAGGCTTTATCTTCAGGGGCGCCACCACCTGTCGAAGCGGGCGCCCGACAACTTGTGGAAAGGCATTGAATACTTCGAACAAGCCGTCGCCCGGGATCCGGCCTTCGCCCTGGCCCACGCCGGAATCGCCGAGTCCTATTGCGTTCTCGCTTTCCTGTCGGTGATGCCCGGCAAGGAGGCCGGACGGCGCGCCGTGGTGGCGGCGCGGAAGGCCACCGAGATGGCGCCGCGGTTGCCACAGGTCCGGGCTGTAATGGCCTCCGCGGCCGCGCTTTCGGGGGGAAACTGGAATGCCGCGAATGCCGAGATCCGGGCGGCCGTCGAGCTGCTTCCCGGCTCAGCGGAGACTCATGACTGGTTCAGCATGATCTGTTGCGCGCAAGGGCGGTTTGACGAGGCCATTCGCGAGGTCCGGCGGGCGCTCGAGCTGGATCCGTTGTCGCTGGTCATTCATCATCACGCCGTATGGATCTACTTGCATGCGCGCCGCCTGGAAGAGGCGTTGGATATGGGCCTCCGGGCCCTGGAACTGGAACCCGCCTATGTCCCCACCGTCCTGTGGACCTCGCTCGTGTACAGTCTCCTCGGACGGCATGGTGAGGCGCTGGCTTTGGTCGAGCGACAAGACAGCCTCCTCCGGCGCCCCTTTCAACCTTTCTCCGCGCACGTCTACGCCGCCGCCGGACGAACTGCCGACGTTCGCCGGATCCTGGCGGAGGCGATCGAGCTGAGTCGCGGCGAGTATGTCGAGCCGTACTTTATCGCACTCGCTCACGCCGCCCTGGGTGATGCCGAGGCCGCCTTCGAGTGGCTCGAGAAGAGTTACGACGACGGGTCGGTCTACCTGCTGTACTGGTTCCGAAACGATCCGCGGCTGGATTCGCTGAGGCCGGATCCGCGGTACGACCGCCTGCTGGCGCGGGTAGGTCTCGGCGACCGCGCCTGACTCGCGGCGGCGCCCGGCTACCAGCTCACAGTGAGGAGCGATACGCCCTGCCGGGGCAACTGGAAGCGCAGCGGGAGCCTGCCGCCGGTCGTGCCGCGCCACCCCGGCGACTCGAGGAGCTGCAAATGGCCCGCCTGCTCGAGCCGGCGGTATTGCTCGACGCTCGGTTGCTGCGGCGAACCCATCTGCCTCCAGACCTCGTAGGAATTGCTGTGTTCGGCGTCGACGCGGTAGTGCGCCGCCAGCACGCGCGCGGCCGGCAGACCGGCGACCGAGAGGTCGATGTCGGCGGCGGGTCCGGGGGCATCGTCGTCGTGGTAATGCCACACCATGACAGCGAGCGAGCGTGGCTGGCGGCTGGCCAGGGCGCCGACATCGGCCTGGCCGCCGACCCCGGATCGTAGGATGTTTTCCAGCTCGACCGCGCCGGAGCTCCGCGCCTCGACGCGCTCGCCGCCCATCATGCCGAACATGCGGAAGATGTTGAGCACCGGCTTGTCAATACCATTCGTCGCCAGGTCGCGGAAGCCGTCAAAGTACGGCTGGTTCTCGAACTCGAACGCCCAGGTGACGGCTCCCTCGAAGTTCACCTGGTGGCGCGCCGCCAGGTCGTGCTTTCGCGCGAAGGTCGCCGCCGTGTAGCTCGAATACATCGTGCCGTTGCGGTACCCGTTCTGCGGGTGGAAACGCACTGAACAGGCGGCGCAGCCCTCGGGGTCGGATTCGCCGATGATGACCGGCAGCTTTCGGATCTCCGGGAATGACGCCACGATCTCGAATCCGCGGTTGATGTCGCGCAACTGGAACTGGCTTCCCATCCGGACCTGACCGCCGACCACGCGCGGGCGGCCCTTGGCGTGGAACCCGATGTAGTCGATGGGAGAGCCGGTCTTCCCGGTGGCATGGTTCTTTCCCCGGATGACGTGCTCGAGAAAGCCGAGCAGGAACTTCGCCGCCGCCTCGCTCGCCGGCCCGGTGGAATGCGGTCCGCCGACGCGCGCTTCGGGCAAGGCGCGCTTCACGGCATCGGCGGCGTAGTCGTAGAGCTTGTGGTACTCCTCGGGCGTGCCTTTCCAGTAGCCGATATTCGGCTCGTTCCACACTTCCCAATACCAGGACCCGGCTTCCGCACGGCCGTAACGCTCGACCGAGTGGCTCACCCACCGGTAGACCAGCTCGGCCCACCGGGCGTAGTCGCGCGGTGGATACGCCCAGCCGGTGTAAATGTCGGCGTACGCTTTGTCCGGTCCCCACTGGTGGCGGTACGGTTGCGGTTTCACCGAGAGCGCTTCCGGCATGAAGCCGATTTCGACCAGCGGCTTCATTTTTCGCTCGACGTAGGTGTCGAAGATGCGATCGAGGATCGTCCAGTCGTAACGCGGGTTGCCGTTGGCGTCCTCGGTATAGGCGTTGGTCGAGCCCCATTTCAATGCGGCCGATCCGTCGCCGGTCGTCAGCAGGTTGTGCGCGCGGACGTGGACGGTCACCGGGCTGAGCGCTGCCAGCTCGGAGAGCAGCTTCCGGCCATCCTTCATATAGGTGTAGTTCGGCTCGTCGTAGCCGAAGAAGCTCCACACCGGCTTGAGCGGACCGAGCGGCCTGGCCGCGTCGACCTCGACGGTGATGGGCTGGGCCCCGGCGATCGCCGCCGCCGCGAGCAGCGCCCTAGGGAGAAAGGTGTTCATCGCCATCATCAGAAATAATACTTGAGTGGGCAAAGGCCCGCCTCGACGGGTTGAGCCTCCGGTACAATGAGATTCGTCTCCCGATGGAAAATGGCCAGATCGCCAGGCTGCTCTCGGAGACCGCCGACCTGATGGAGATCGGCGCCGAGGATTCGTTCCGCATCCGCAGCTACCGCAACGCGGCCGCCGCCATCGAGGGCTGGCCGGAGCGGATCGCGGACCTGCTCGCCGACGCCTCCCGCAAAGTCACCGATATTCCCGGCGTCGGCAAGGGAATCGCGGCGATTCTGGCGGAGATCCTCGAGCGCGGCTCGTTCGAGCGCCGCGACAGCCTGCTCGAGAAATACCCGCCGACCGCGCTCGAGATGCTCAAGATCCAGGGGCTCGGGCCGAAGAGCATTGCGCTGATCATCGAGCACTACCGCGTCACGACGATCGACGATCTCGAGCGCCTCTGCCGCGAGCAGAAGCTGCGCCTGCTGCCGCGCATGGGCGCCCGGCTCGAGGAGAAAGTGCTGCGGTCCATCGCCGCCTATCGCCAGCGCGCCGGCCGTTTCCTGCTCAGCCACGGGACCATGATTGCCGCCGAGTTCGAGGCCTACCTCGGGGAAGGCGGCGGGCTGGAGAAGTTCACCCCCGCCGGCAGTCTCCGCCGCGGCCGGGAGACGATCGGCGACCTCGACCTGCTGGTCACCGGGCCGCGAGCCCTTGACGCCCTGGACCGGTTTGTTCAACATCCACGCGTCACCGAAGTGCTGGCGCGGGGAGAGAACAAAGCGAGCGTCAAGGTCGGGATGGAAGGGTTGCAGATCGACATGCGCGCGCTGCCGGCCTCGAGCTATGGCGCCGCGCTCCAGTATTTCACCGGCAGCAAGGAGCACAACATCGCGCTGCGCTCGCGCGCCCTGAAGCTGGGACTCTCGCTCAGCGAATACGGCCTCTCGCGGCTCGATGACCAGACCCGGGTCGCCGGCGCCTCCGAGGAGGAGGTGTACGAGCGGCTGGGCCTGGCCTGGATTCCGCCGGAATTGCGCGAGAGCCAGGGCGAAATCGAGGCGGCCGAGCAGGGGCGTCTGCCGAAACTCGTCGAGCCGGGCGACATCCGCGGCGACCTGCACATGCACACCACCGAAACCGACGGTCGCGCGACGCTCGAGGAAATGGCCGAAGCGGCCCGCCTGCGCGGCTACCAGTACCTGGCGATCACCGATCATTCCAAGGCGCTGGCGATGGCCAACGGCCTGGACGAGCGGCGCGTCGTCGCGTTCGCCAAACACGTGCGCGAGATCAACGGCCGGGACCTGGGGATCCGCGTCCTGTCGGGCATTGAATGCGATATCCGCCGCGACGGCTCGATGGACCTGGCCGAGGACGCGCTGGCGGAGCTCGACCTGGTGATCGCCAGCGTCCACAGCTACCTCAACCTCGAGGCCGCCGAGATGACCGGCCGGCTGCTGAAGGCGCTCGAGTGCCCCCACACCCGCGTTCTCGGTCACCCGACCGGGCGCATCCTGCTGCATCGCGATCCCTTCCCGTTCGATTTCGAGCGCGTGACCGCGCAGGCGGCGCGGCGCAACGTATGGCTCGAGATCAACGCCAGTCCCGAACGCCTCGACCTCGGACCGGCGCTGCTCCGAGCCGCCAAAGCGCGCGGCGCCCGCTTCACGATCTCGACCGACGCGCATCACCCGAGCCATCTCGCCAACATGCGGTACGGCTTGCTGGTCGCCCGGCGCGCGTGGCTCGGCCCGGAGGATGTCATGAATACGCTGCCGCTGGAGAGATTCCTGGCGGCGCTGGCCAGGAGTTAGCCCGTGCGATTGATTTCCTCCAAGGAGTGTTATCGCAGCGAGATCTTTCGCGTCACCGAAGATCGCGCCGTCGACCCAACCGGCTTCGAGATCCGCCGCGGGATTGTCCTGCACGGCGGATCGGCGGTGATGCTGGCGGCCGACCGCCGCGGTCGCGTGCTGCTGGTGCGCCAATACCGCCTGCCCGCCCGCCGCTATCTGTGGGAGCTCCCGGCCGGCCTCGTCGATCGCGGCGAGACCCCCTTACAGGCGGCGCGGCGCGAGCTGCGTGAAGAGACCGGATTCCGGGCGCGCCGCTGGAAAAAGCTGGTGTCTTTTTTCCCCAGTCCCGGATTCTTATCCGAAAAAATGACCGTTTACCTCGCCACCGACCTCACCGCCGGCGCCGCCGCGCCGATGGAAGATGAACGGATCGAGTGCCGCTGGTTCCCTCCACGCCAGGTCCGGCAGTGGATCGCCTCCGGGCGCATCCAGGACGGCAAGACGATTATCGGCTTGCTGGCGTGGAAGACGGCGTGGCGTCGTTGAGAAATCGGAATAGCGCCGCCAGCGCCAGCCCGCGATGGCTGACTTCGAGCTTGCGCGAAGCGTCGACCTCGGCCAGCGTGCGGCGCAACGACGGAACGAAAAAAAGCGGATCGTAGCCGAATCCCGCCGTTCCGCGCG
>Ga0247727_10006123_pt1 | contig 23813 bp, 18 predicted proteins | sample WisWelCaveWW1625_FD_202498 | JGI IMG/M metagenome (GOLD analysis project Ga0247727, IMG submission 202498) | Biofilm microbial communities from Wishing Well Cave, Virginia, United States - WW16-25 | ecosystem: Environmental > Aquatic > Deep subsurface > Groundwater > Cave microbial mat | place... | reverse complement strand
GCCGGAGAGCGCCAACGCGCGTTTGTGAAGATTGCTCATCGTAAGCCTCATAAAGAAATTTGGCACACGGATTAAAACGGATGAGCACGGATAACACAAAAATCCGTGTTTACCCGCCGTGATGCGTGTACAAAACCGTCGGGCTGGTTTAGCCCGAACTCAGATTAAATAGATTTTAGCAGAGATAATGGCGCAACAAAACAGCGGCGCAACAAAAAAGCCCCGGCACAAAGCCGGGGCCAGAGGGGAAGTGGGTTTGATTATGCGCCGCTGGGCACCGGCATGGGCCAGCCCGCCGGTGTCTCAGGACTCTCGGGGGTGGGGCGCGGGGCGCGCGGTTGGTTGGGGGTCGGGCCGCTTGTGGCGGGTGGCTCTTCGCCTTTGAACACCGCTTCAAAGTCAACTTGATCCAGCGTTTCGACTTCCATGAGTTTCTTGGCGATTGCCTCCAATTGGGCGCGATACTCTCGCAACACCCTGAGGGCGGTCTCGTGCGCCTCTTGCACCAGCAAGCGCACTTCGGCGTCAATCTCCTGCGCCACCGAGTCCGAGTAGTCGCGTTGCTCGCCCAACTCTTTGCCGAGGAAGACCAGTTCTTCCTTCTTGCCAAACGTCATCGGGCCAAGTTTTTCGCTCATGCCCCAGCGGGTGACCATGGTGCGGGCAATGTCGGTGATTTGCGCGATGTCACCGCTGGCCCCATTGGTGATTTCGCCAAACACCAGTTCTTCGGCCGAGCGGCCGCCCATGGCCGAGGCCAACATGCTCTTGAGCTTGCTGCGCGTCATCAGATTGTTGTCTTCATTGGGCAGATACCAGGTCACCCCGCCGGCCACCCCGCGCGGGATGATGGTGACTTTTCGCACCGGGTCGTGGCCGGGGATGGCGCGTGCGACGATGGCATGACCGGCCTCGTGATAGGCCACCACTTCTTTTTCTTTGGGCGTCATCAGGCGGCTCTTGCGTTCCGGGCCGAGGATGACCCGCTCGATGGAATTTTCCAGTTCCAACATGCCGACCGCTTTTTTGTTGCGGCGGGCGGCCAGGATGGCGGCCTCGTTGACGAGGTTCTCAATGTCCGCGCCCACAAAGCCGGGCGTGCTCTTGGCCAGCGCGGACACTTCCACATCCGCGGCCATGGGTTTGCCGCGCAGATGCACTTTGAGGATGGCCTCGCGGCCCCGCACATCCGGGCGGTCCAAAATCACGCGACGGTCAAAGCGGCCGGGGCGCATCAGGGCCGGGTCGAGGATGTCGGGGCGGTTGGTGGCGGCGACGACGATGACGTTGGTGTCGGTGTCAAAGCCATCCATCTCCACCAGAATCTGGTTGAGGGTTTGTTCGCGCTCATCGTGCGAGCCGCCCAGGCCCGCGCCGCGGTGGCGGCCGACCGCATCAATTTCATCCACAAACACAATGCAGGGCGAATGACGCTTGGCCTGGTCAAACAAATCGCGCACGCGGCTCGCGCCCACGCCCACAAACATCTCCACAAATTCGGAGCCGGAGATGGAGAAGAACGGCACGCCCGCCTCGCCGGAGACGGCCTTGGCCAGCAGAGTCTTGCCGGTGCCGGGCGAACCCACCAGCAGAACGCCTTTGGGGATGCGGGCCCCGAGCGAGATAAATTTCTCCGGTTCTTTGAGAAACTCGACGATTTCCTTTAAATCTTCTTTGGCTTCGTCGGCTCCGGCCACATCGTCAAACGTTACCGTCGGTTGATCGCCGGTGAACATCCGGGCGCGACTCTTGCCAAACGATAGCGCTTGATTGTTGGTGCCTTGCGCCTGCCGGAGCATAAAATAGATCACGCCCATCACCAAAATAATGGGGAGCAGGTAACTGGCAAAGGTGAGGATGTTGCTGAGGTCGGAGGGTTTCTTGACGTTCCAATTCACCGCCTGCATTTGCTCGGGGGTGACGCCCAGTTGTTGCAGTTGCTCGGTGGCGCTGGGGAAGGTTTCTTTGCGCGTTTCGGCCAGGGGCTGATTGTTGTTAAACGTCACCCGCAGCACATTCTCGTCAATTTCAATTTTGGTGACATGACCGGCCCGGATGTCACTCGCCAGCTTGCTCAGCGTAATCTGCTCGGCGGGCGGCACGCGATTGGTGAACTGAATGACCAGAAACACCAGCGCCACCAACACCAAGGCATAGATAATAAAGTTTCGCGTTCGAGGGGAATTCACGGCAACCTCCAGATAGATCACACCAACATTGGGTATGAACGGATTATACCATCCAGTACGCAAAACCTGGTCGGAGTTGTACACCCAAAAGGTCTAGTTTCAGTTAAGAAGTGAATGAGAGGGGGAAGGGGCGGCAGGGCTTTTCCAAAGTCGTAGGAGGCGCGAAGCGTGCAACCCCGACCCTTCTGGCAGATTGAGCGCCCAATCGCGGTTACAAACCGCTCCCACGCCATAAAAGTCATTTGGAGTCAATGGAAAATGGAAAAGCCCTTACGGTGTGGTCAACGCCAAATACACCGCAACCCACAACGGCCCCAGGCCCACCACCGACACCACCGCCAGAAAACCCAATCCAATCGCCACCCAATCCATCCCTTCTCCTTCAGCGTAAGGGTCGGCGCGCAGGGTGGGGGCGGTGGGGGATGGAAGGGCGGCGGCGGCGGGCGGCATGGGCCGCGAAACCGGGGCGGGGCGTGCGCTGGGATATTGCGCCAGCGCCTCTTCCGGGGCGGCGGGCGCGGAGGCGGCCGGTTGCGCGGTGGTCAACTCTTCGCCGCGCTCACGATAGGAAATCAAAATGCGGCCGAGTTGGTCGGCGGTGCGATAGCGGGCCGAGGGTTCTTTGGCCAGCACTTTGTGAACGATGCGTTCCAGCGTTTCGGGCAGGGCGGGGTTGAAGAGGGTCAGCAGGGGCGGCTCTTCGCGCAGGTGCATCATGGCCAACGCCTGTTGGGTCGAGGCCACAAACGGCAAACGCCCGGCCAGCATCTCATACATCACAATGCCGATGGAATATACATCCGAGGCCGGGGTGGGCGATTCACCGGCGGCCTGCTCCGGCGAATAATACTGTGGACTGCCCCACACTACATCGGTCGTTTCGCCGGGGTGCAGGGAGGCCAGCGCGCGGGCAATGCCAAAGTCCGTAATTTTTACCCGGCCATCGGGGGTGACGAGGATGTTTTGGGGTTTCACATCGCAATGCACCAGCCCGGCCCGGTGGGCATAGCCCACGCCCGCGCACGCCTGAATCGCCAAATCCAGCGCGCGCTCCACTTTGAAGGGGGCGCTGTCTTTGATGAGGATCTTCAGGTCTTTGCCCTCGATGTATTCCATGACGATGTAGTAGCGCCCGCCATCGCGTCCAAAGTCGTGCACGGTGACGATGTTGGGATGGGCCAGGTTGGCGGCGGCGCGCGCTTCCTGTTGAAAGCGGGTGAGAAATTCCGGGTCGCCGGTGAGGTTCTCGCGCAACACTTTCACGGCCACGAGACGGCCCAACGACAGGTCCTGGGCTTTGTGGACGACGGCCATGCCGCCCGCGCCCAGCGGGGTGAGGAGTTTATAACGTTTGTTGAGCAACGGGTCAGAAGCCATGAGCGCGGATTGTACACCGGGCCGCCGTTAAATTCCAAACAGCGCCAGCTCCGTGTGCACGCAAAACATGTCAGCGGAGGCGGCTCCCATGCCGCCAGGCCGAGTGCTTCGCGAGGAGCCCGGCTTGCTGACAACCTTTGCGTGCACACCCAGCCCCAGTGGGCCAGACCCGAAGGATTTTCGCGGAGCGTACCCTCCGGGTCTGGCGCGTTCCCGGCCTGTTGTTTGACCCACGCCTTTATCCCGCCTACAATCCGGCCTATGATCAATCCTGTGCCCGAGGCCTTCCGTGACCGCGTTCAGGAATTGGTGGACAAATTCCACGCGCACCGCGAAACGTACCTCGCGCCCACCTATAATGAATCACAGGTGCGGTTGGATTTTATTGATCCGCTCTTTGAAGCGCTGGGCTGGGACGTTCGCAATGTGGCGGGCCTCAACGCCTTTGACCGGGAGGTGTTGGTCGAGAGCGGTATCGTCATCGGGCCGGGCCGCCCGGATTATGGCTTTCGCATTGAGCGACAGATTCGTTTTTTTGTGGAGGCCAAGGCCCCGCACGTCGCCCTGCAACGCACCGAGGTTATCCTGCAAGCCAAACGCTATGCCTGGAACACACGCACGGTGGCCTTTGCCGTCGTCACCGATTTTGAAGAGTTCCGGCTGTACGAAGCCACCACCCGGCCCGACCCCAAACACCCCGAGGTGGGCCTCATCTTCGCGCATCGCTATACGGATTACATGACGCCCGCCGCGCTGGCCGACTTGTGGACGTTGGCGCGCGACTCGGTGCGCGCCGGTTCGCTGGACGAACTGCTCAAACGCGCGGCCCGCGACAAGCGCCGCCGGGTGCCGGTGGACGAAGCCTTTTTGGCCGACCTGACCGGGTGGCGCGCGGAGATGGCGAAGGCGCTCTTCAAAGCGCAGGCCGATTTGCAAGCCGCCGACCTGAACGGCGCGGTGCAGGCGTGGCTCGACCGCCTGGTGTTTGTGCGGGTGGCCGAAGACCGGGGCGTTCTGCCCGACCGCCAATTGGAGGCGCACGTCGCCGCGTGGCACGACTCGGGCGGGGCGCGCTCACTGGCCGCCTCATTGCTCACGCTATTCCGTGACATCCATGACCGGCTCAATGGCGAACTCTTCCGTCCGCATCCTTCGGATACATTTAATTGGGACGACGCCTTGTTGGCCCGCGTCATCAACCTTTTGTATCCGCCGCTCTCGCCCTATCTCTTCAACGTTATCGGCGTAGAACTACTCGGCTCAATTTACGAGCGTTATCTCGGCAAGACCATCCGCCTGACGGCCAAGCGCGCGGTGGTGGAGGAGAAGCCCGAAGTCCGCAAGGCGGGCGGCGTGTATTACACGCCCGTCTACATCGTGGATTACATCGTGGCCCAAACCCTCGGCCCGCTGGTGGAAGGCCAGACTCCGGCGCAGATTGCCCAACTCAAAATTTTGGATCCGGCCTGCGGCTCCGGTTCTTTCCTCTTGGGGGCGTATCAATATCTGCTTGACTATCACACGCGCTATTACGCGGAGCAGGCCGAGAACAAACGCGCGCTACGCGAATCACAACAGGCCTATCTGGTCGTGGCCGACCACGACCAGCCACGCCTCGCGCTGGCGCAGAAGCGCGCCATCCTGCTTAACAACCTGCATGGGGTAGACCTTGACCCGCAGGCGGTTGAGATCACGATGTTAAGCCTGTACCTGAAATTACTGGAAGGCGAGCGCGGCCTGATTACCGGCGATAGCGTAATGCCGCTGTTGAGCGGGAATATTAAGTGCGGGAACTCGCTTATCAGCCCGGACTTTGCCGAGCAATTGCCATTGGGAAGTGATGGCAATGGTCTGCGTGTCCGCGTATTTGATTGGGAAAATGTGCGTGAAGGATTTGGGCGTGTCCTTAAGGAGGGCGGGTTTGATATCGTCATTGGCAATCCGCCTTATCTGAAAATTGAACACATCCCCGAAGTTGACCGGGCCTACTTTGCCCGGACGTATCGCTCGTTTATGAAGCGCTACGATGCCTATGGCTTGTTTATTGAACGGGCGCTGGCCTTGCTCAAACCCGACGGGCACTTGGGAATGATCGTGCCTTCAACTTTTCTGAATAACCTGAGTTTTCGGGCGCTCCGGAAAATTTTACTGGATACAACTCGGATAAAGCAACTGGTCAACTTAGGCGGGCGGGTCTTTGAGGGCGTCACCAACGACACATTGATTTTGCTCACCACCAAAGACCAGGCCGCGCCTGCCCACACGACGCTGATTGATGTGCCGTACTATGGCGCTGGCTTGGAAGCCGCGCAATCACTCGGCGTTAAGGACTTTACTCAGGCGGCCAAACCGCCCGACTACGTTTTGGAAATCCGCGTCTCGCTGGCCGTGGATGACATTCTTGCCAAAATGAATCGCTCCGGTTTGACGCTAGGCGACTTGTGTGAAGGCTTTCAGGGATTTGTCACTGGCGGTAACGAAGCCTACATTGTCGCCGAGTCCGTCGTTCGCAAAGAACGGCTGGAAAGAAAACTCTGTAAGCCGGCTGTGTTTGGCGATAACATCTCACGTTATGGGCCGCCGGTCAGTGAGTCATCCGTGATTTACCTGACAAAAAACTCTGACCTGAAAAAGTATCCGCATGTCAAAACCCGACTGGAGCCGTTCCGTTCTCAACTGCAAAAGAAACGCGAAGTGCGATTGAAACGCCAGCCGTGGTATGCCTTGCAGTGGCCGCGCGTTCAGGCCAATTTTGAGCGTTCGCCCAAAATTTTGGTGCAAGCCATCCGCAACCTTTCGCTTAAGCGGCGGGTGGTGGCAACGCTGGATCGAGAAGGACTCTACGCCGACCACACCCTCAACGTGCTGTATACCGAACAGACCGAGTATGACCTGCGTTACATGCTCGGCCTCCTGAACTCCCGGCTAGTCAACTTTATCTTTTCTAAAAAGTATGTTGATATCAACATCAAGGGCATTTATCTGGCCGCTGTTCCTGTCCCGCGGATTGACTTTACTGACACGGCCGATAAGGCCCAGCATGACCAATTGGTGGTGTTGGTGGAGCGGATAATGACCCTCTACCAACGCCGCGCCATCACGACGAGCGCGATGGGGCTGGAGCAGCTAGAGCGCGAAATAAAATTCGCGGACGATAAGATTGACGCGCTGGTCTACGACCTTTACGGCCTGACCGAAGCCGAAATCAAAATCGTGGAGGGCGGCTAACGCATGGCGGCGCGTGGTTTACGCCCAGGCCAGTGGGCCATCTTGTTCGCGTTGGGCGCGGCCAATGTGATGGTGTTCGCGGCGCTGTCCCGCCTCGCGGGGTCCGAATCCGTTGAAGCCGAGGAATTGGCGCTGGTTCCAATCACCGCGCCCATAATCCAGCCCATGCTTATCCCGGCGTTTCCCACGCTCACGCCCGCCCCAAGTCTTACGCCTGCTCGCGCCATCGTCGAAGCCACACCTACGCCTATCCGCGAGGCCACGCTTATTATCGAAGAGCCACGGGTGCTGGTCGCCACCTGGCCCCCGGCCATCGCCTCGCCCAGCCACTTGCCCGCCGAAGCGTTAATTGAAAATATCAAGGGCCGCGCGCAGAGGCTCTCGCTTAGTTGCGAAGCGCGCTCGGCGGCGGATTGGGCCGGTTACTTTGGTGTGCCGATTGATGAGTTGACGTTTCTGAATCAACTGCCGCCCGCCGATGACCCGGAGGTGGGCTTTGTGGGCGATGTGCGCGGGGCCTGGGGCCAGACCCCGCCCAACGATTATGGGGTTCATGCCGGGCCGGTGGCGCGTTTGCTGGAGCGCTATGGCCTGCCCGCGCGCTCACGCCGCTATATGAGCCTCGACGATTTGCGCGCCGAGATTGCGGCCGGGCGGCCCGTTATCGCCTGGGTGGTGGGCCATGTGGAAGCGGGTGGGACGCCGATCCGTTACACAGCGGGCAGTGGCCGCGAAACTATCGTCGCCGCCTACGAGCATACCGTCCTCGTCATTGGCTACACCGCCGACACGTTCACGCTCTTGGATGGCGCGCGCCGCTATGTGCGCCCGCTCGAGGTGTTTGCGGATTCGTGGGGTGTGTTGGGGAGTATGGGGATTGTTTATGCCGGGCCGTAATCCCATGATAAGAGTATAATGACTGGCTGAGTGAAAGGAGCCGGTGATGACGGAAGCAGTCCTGCCAACCCTCACAGGGGAAACGCCCGAATTAATGGAGCCGCTCGACCTTGGCCAAATGCTGACGGAGGATGATACGCCTGTGGATAATCTCTTCTCCGAAAAACAACAACGCCTGCTGGTCGAGTCGCTCTATGGTTCATGGGTCGGCATGGGCGCGTCAGTGGAGTCGCCCGCCGGTAAATTTTTAGCGGCGGCAAACGTCGCCGTTTATTACGGCTTGCATCAACCGCCGATTGTCCCCGATGTCTTTCTCAGTTTGGATGTAGAGGTGCCGGAAGACTGGTATGCCAAAAACAAACGCTCATATTTTGTCTGGGAGTTTGGGAAAGTGCCCGAGGTGGCCGTGGAAATTGTGTCCAACGCGCACGGGCAGGAAGATAGTCGTAAATTGCAACTCTATGCCCGCATCGGCGTGGATTACTATGTGATTGTTGACCCGACCCGGCAATTGAGCACCACGCTGCTCCGCGTTTACGAGCGGCGGCAACGCGCCTACGTCCGGCTGACCGAGGGCTGGCTGGAAGGTGTGCAATTGGGTGTGCGTTTGTGGGAAGGCGTGTATGAAGGGAAGCACTCGACTTGGATACGCTGGCATGACCGTTCGGGCGCACTGCTCCTCACTGGTGCCGAACGCGCCGAACAGGAACGTCTGCGGGCCGAACAAGAATATCAGCGCGCGGAACGTCTGGCCGCGCAATTGCGAACCCTGGGTGTGGAGCCAGACTCGCTCTAATTTTAGGCTAAGGGCTTGTAAAAATATAACTTCCCGATTTGCTCCGGCGGGAGCGGAAGTTATTCTTTTACGGACCCTAACACCCTATCTGTCGGCTTGTGCACTTGCTACCCTCGCAACTCGCGCACGTTCTCCCACATGATGTAAGTCCCGGCCACCAGCACGGCCACGATGACGGCCTCCCAGAAAAACTCAAACAGCAAAATCAGCGCCGCCACCAGCGCCAGCGCATTGGTGACGCTGGAAATCAACTGCGGCAGTTGCCGTCGAAAACCGGCCTCCACAAAAATTAATAGCGCGGTGAGGGCCGTGAGGCCATAGACCAAATAGTGTCGCGCAAACACCACCAGCCCCACAAAACCCAACATCATCAGCCCGATGCTGACCGCCGCCCACCACTCGGCAAAGCGGCTCAAGCGTAATCCGGCGTCGCTATCGGGGTGATGCGCGCGATGGATGTGGGCGCGCAAGGGGCCTGTGTGTCCGGCCTGCACATGAGCGGCATGGGCATCGAGCGCCTCCATCAGGGCTTCGTCGGCGGCCAGTTCGGCGCGCTGGTCGGCCAGTTCTTTGGAGAGACTCTCCATGCGTTGCAGATGCGCCTCATGCAGTTTTTTGAGATGGGGGCGGCCCAGCATGGCGGCGGCTTCCACGCCCAATCCGGTGAGGGTCTGGCCGTTGGCGGCGATGGCGTCGTCGAGTTCGGCGCGGCGCGTCTTGAGTTCTTTGTAACGCGCTTCGATGCGATGCAGGACCTCATCGGGCGGCGGCTCTTTGTCGAGGCCGGCCCAGCCCAGCGGGTCATACCACGAGCGACGCACCGTGCCATCCCGGTTATACATTGGCCCGGCGGGGGCGTTTTCTCCGGCAATCGGGTCACGGGCATACAGGCCCCACAGACCGCGATAGTGTGTGACCCAGGCGGGCGCGGGGTCCAGCAGGCGTGGCTCGGCCCAGGCGCGGTCACCACCCGGCCCCACCCCCAACCCATCGCCTCGGGCGTAATCTACAAAGGGCACCCGAAAGACGTTGAAGGAGGAACGACTCGCCAGAGCCTCGCCGCGCACCCCGCCCAGCCATTTGCGCCAGGTGGTTTGCAGGCGGTCCACCAATTGCACCAGCGGTGAGAGAAACGGTAATTCGAGTTCGGCCAGATATTCGCCGCGTGAAAAATAGCTGGCATGTGAACCGGCGCCGGTGTAAATCACCGGATGCTCGCCCACTTTTTCTACTTCGGGGTCGTCCCAGCGGCGGCGCAAATCATCGCCCGCGAAATCGTGGGAGGCATAGGCCACCCACTCGGGGGTCAGGTCGCCATTATCCGATTCTGAAAGATAGATGTAAATCATCTCCCAATCGGCTTCATGATCGTTGACGCCCGAGAAGCCGGAGCGCCAATTGTTGAATGGGTAGAAGAACCAGTATTGCAAGGCCACCCAACCCGAGCGCCGCACCACCCGGCCGTGATAAACATAGTGTTCGTTCCCGGCCCGCATCCGGCGCACGAGGCGGGTGGCGGCCAGGGCGGTGTCGCCCGGCACACGACCACGCGCCAGCAACGTCAGTGAAAAGAGCGCGTCCACAAAGCGCGAGCCATAGCCCACCCGCGCCAACCGGCCCGGCCCGGCGCGAAAAGTGTCTTTGGAGCCGCGGCGCGCCAACGTCTCCTGCAAGGCGATGGTCGCCAGGTCGGCGATGTTGATGGGTTCGATAAAACGCAGAAAGTACACGGCCCCAAAGCCATGCGCGCGTGGCTCGGCCAATTTCTCCAGCGTCAGTTGTCCTTCGGGCACGAGGCGAATCGGATCGGCGTTAGGTTTCTGCATCCACAAACTGGAGGCTTGCACATACGGCTTCACGTCCACCGGAAAAAATTGTTCCCCAGCCGTGAAGCGAATAACCGGCTCAAAGCGGCGCAGGAGGGCGCGGTCGGCTGCTTGTTTTTCGGGGAGGGAGGAATAGATCAGGCTCATGGGTCGTCCCGCCCTTCGGCGCGACGCTGAAAAGCGGATTGCACGTCCGAGTAATTGAGATAGAGCGTCAGGCCAATGCTGTAAAACATGAGGAGATAGGCCAGCGGGGCTTTCTCGCGGGCATAGAGACTCAACGCCAGGAGCAGGCATAACCCTTGCGAGAGCATGGCGCACAGCCAACCCAGCCGGTGCAGGCGCAAAAAACCAAACGAGGCGATGAGGGCCAATAACGCCAGGAGGTTGAACGCGCTACTGTTGAGCAAGCCGGGGAGGTTGGCGGCGGTGTCGCCGGGCGTGAGGCTGAATATATAGAAGGAGCCAAGCCCGAATAGCCCAGCGGCCTGAAACAATAGAAGCAGACCTAATACCAGGATAGGCCAGCGGCGTTCAATAGGGAGGGAGGAGGTGGACATGGGAGATATAGCTGCCTTTCCAGAGACCTTTAGGGTCTTCGAGACCCTAAAGGTCTGGTGTGTGTCCGAAAAGTCTGCTCCGAAACCCGTTTTCTCGCCTTCGACGGAAAACGGGTTTCTTGTTAATGCTCTAATCCGCGACCTGGCATTCATGTGGAAAATGGGCCAAGGCCCATTTTCCACGACCCGGCCCAATTGTAGATTAGGATGTGAATCTGAAAGGCCTTCGCAGACTCACCGCGCCCCAAGCGCGCGAACAGCGCCGGGGTAGGATCGCACACATCGCCAATGCCATCGCTATCCGAGTCTTGTTGGTCCGAATTGAAATCGCTGGGGCAATTGTCGAAGGGGTCGGGGAAACCGTCGCCATCGCTATCCGGCGGCGGGTCGCAGGCATCGCCTTGCCCGTTGGCATCATAATCCTGCTGGCCGGGGTTGAAGTCGTTGGGGCAATTGTCGAAGGGGTCGGGGAAACCGTCACCATCCCCATCGGGCGGTGGGTCGCAGGCATCGCCTTGCCCGTTGGCATCATAATCCTGCTGGCCGGGGTTGAAGTCGTTGGGGCAATTGTCCTGAGCGTCCAACACACCATCGGCATCAGCGTCCCCGCCGCCACTTTCACACGCATCGCCTTCACCATCGGCGTCGGTGTCCGCCTGGTCGGGGTTGTAGACAAATGGGCAGTTGTCCTGCGTGTTCACAATGCCATCGGCATCCGCATCGTCACCGCCGCTCTCGCACGCATCGCCTTCGCCATCAAAGTCGGAGTCAGCCTGGTCGGGGTTGAAGACAAGCGGGCAGTTGTCCTGCACATTTACGATACCATCGGCATCCGTATCCTCAACACCGCCGCCCCCTCCATCGTCGTCGCAGGCATCGCCCCGGCCATCACCATCTACGTCGCTTTGGTCAGGGTTGTATTTGAAGGGGCAATTGTCAGCGGTGTCGCTCCAGCCGTCCAAATCAAAGTCATCGCCCCCGTCCCCGCCGCCGTTGTCGTCGCAGGCATCGCCTTGCCCATCGCTATCGGTGTCCAACTGGTCAGAGTTAAAGACGAAGGGGCAGTTGTCGAAGGCATCGTCCGCGCCGTCGCCGTCGGCGTCTGCGCCATCGCAAGCATCGCCCACGCCGTTGCCGTCCGTATCGGTCTGCTCGGGATTGTATTGGAAAGGGCAGTTATCTTCGAGGTTGAGAACCCCGTCCTGATCAAAGTCACGCTGGTCATCGCCGCCCTCGTCATCTATCAGACCATTGCAATCGTTGTCTTGGCCATCTGCTAATTCAGGCGCAAAGGGATAAACGTCGGCGTCAAAATCATCGCAGTCACCGGCCAGGAACGAAAAGCCATCGCCATCATTGTCGCCCAGTGGGTCATCCGCGCCGTCGCAATCGCTGTCCACACCGTCGCCGGGCGTGTCGGGCGCGAAGGGGTAAATGGCGGGATCGGCGTCATCGCAATCTCCGTCCACAATGCGGAATTGGTCGCCATCGTTATCGGGCAGAGTCCCGTCTTCGCCATCGCAGTCGGCGTCGAGACCATCGCCGGGTTCATCGAGCGCGCCCGGGTTAATGGTGGGGTCAAAATCGTTGCAGTCGTCTTCCAAAAACGTGTAGCCATCGCCATCAAAATCGCCCGTGGGCGCTTGCTCATCCTGCCCATCGCAATCCGAGTCCACGCCATCGTCAGGGAAGTCGAGGGCCAATGGATTGATGAGGGCCTCGTCGTCATCACAATCGCCCTCGAAACGGGTGAAGCCATCACCATCGGCATCCGGCACGACACCATCTTCACCGTCGCAATCTTGATCGAAACCATCGCCGGGCAGGTCGGCCGCGGCCGGATTCACATTGGCGTCATCATCAGCGCAATCGCCATCCACAATGCGAAACAGGTCGCCATCGGCGTCGTCGAAGGCCACCTCTTTTGATTCGGGATTGTTTTCAAACCAATCGTTGAGTTCGGCATCGTTAATTTTAGTGGGCGGGGTGGGGGGCGCATTGGCTTCGACGATTTCGGTTTGCTGGCCGGAGACCAGCGTGACCGTGCCGCGCGCGTTTTCAATTTCACAGGCCAGCGCCGTTTCCAGGCACGTCACGGTTATGCGCCCATCTTGGCCCACTTCCACACTTAAGTAGGAGCCGCGCACCGAGGCCACGCCGGAGGGCGTCTCCACCTCCACCGTGCCGCCGTTAAACAGCATGACAAAAATTTTGCCAATCTGCACTTGCAATTGGGCAAAAAATCCTTCGGGTTGTTGCTCAAGCGTGGTGAGGGTGAATTGTGAATTGGGGGCGAGGCGGGTGAGGGCCCCCTCGGTCAGGCGCAAGGCCGCGGTGGCTTCAGCACCCGTGCGAACCTGCCCGCCTTCCATGACCGAGTCGCCGACGGCCGCCGCGCTCCAACTCGTTTGGTCGGCTTCGCGTTTTTCGGTTTGGCCCTGTAGCTCTTCAACGGTGACCGAGCGTGGGGTCGGGGATGAATCTGGAACGGCGGTGTTGACGATGAGGGGCGTCGAACCGGGCGCGGTGGTGGCGGCTAGGGTGACGGGTGGCAAAGGGGTGACGGCCCGGCATGCGGTGAGGAGTAAAGCAAGGAGGGTGAGGCAGGTCAACACTTTACGCATAGCGACTCCAAATCCTGGAGCACAACCATTATAGGACGGAGGCCCAAAAAACGCTTCTCGCCTGGGCCCGGCTAACGGCTTCTAAACAGCGTCAATGCCCGCGTCGCCCATGCTACAATGCGTTGGATGGATCAGTGGATATTATTCGGCGTGCGAGTCCTGGTGGGGGTCGGCGCGTTGGCGCTCATTGGCCGTTTGATTTTCACCTCATCGGCTTATCTGACCTGGCGCGCCTATGCCTTTTACGGGGTGGCCGGGCTGGCGGGCCTGGGCCTGTTCATCTATCGGCTGGCGATTGGCCTGAATCGCGCCCCCACCGCCATCGAGTTTACGATCTTAGCCATCTTTGAACCCCTCTTTACCCTGAGCCTCCTGGCCAGCCTGTGGGAACATGTGATGGCCGACCGGCACCGCCACGCCGACTCACAAAAACTACTGGAGCAGAGACGCCAGGCCTCCACCCTGGCGCAGAAACGCGCGCAAGAATTGGAGGTGCTGTTTCACATCACCCGCGATTTAACGGCCAGCCTCGACCTGCAAAAAGTTTTGCGGACGGTGGTGGATCGCGCGCTGGCGATTACGGGGGCCGATGGCGTGACCGTGTTTGAGCGCAATGACGAAACGGGCGAACTGTCCAACTACCGCGTGACGGCGGCGGTGAGTGAGCGCCTCGGCAACATGCCGCCGCCCCGGCCCGAGGGTTTGACGGTGGCGGTGGCGCAGGGCGGGGAAGCGGCCTTCATCAACGATATTCTCAAGAACACCTTGTATAGCAAGAATGCGTATGCGGATTTGCGGGCCATCGCCAGTGTGCCGCTGATTTTTGAAGAACGGGTGGTGGGGGTGATGAATGTGTTGTACGCCCGGCCCCACGACTTTGACGACGAGGAGATGCGATTGCTTAAGGCGCTGGCCGACACCGCCGCCTTAGCCGTGCACAACGCCGCCATGCACGAGCGCATCACCCGCCTGGCCGTAACCGATGAGTTGACGGGGTTAGCCAACCGTCGTCGCTTTATGGAGCTAATGCGCGGCGAAGTGCAACGCGCGCGACGATTTGGCCGCCCATTGACGTTGTTGATGATTGACCTGGATCGGCTCAAGCAAATTAACGACGGCTTGGGCCATGCGGCCGGTGATGCCATGTTGCGCGGCGTCGCGGACGGGATCCGCGCCAGCCTGCGCGCCACCGATTGGGCGGCGCGGTTGGGCGGCGACGAGTTTGCGGCGCTCCTGCCCGAAACCTCGCGCGAGGATGCGCTTATGGTGGCCGAGCGCATTCGGGCCAATGTGGAAAAGTTCAGCGCCACGCTCAACGGCGCCATCGTCCATAGCACGGTGAGCATTGGCCTGGTGAGCCGGGCGGCAGGCGAAGTGACCGATCTGCCCAGTTTTATTCATCTGGCGGATGAGGCGCTCTATCAGGCCAAAGCCAGCGGGCGCAATGCCGTGACCGCGATTGAGGCACCCGCGAAAGCTGACGACGAAACAAAACCTTGACGCTCATTGCCGCACCTGTTATACTCTCGCGCGCGCCAAAAAAGATGGCGCATTATTTTCGATAGGGCCAACCTATTGAAAGCGATGCGGGGTAGAGCAGTGGCAGCTCGTCGGGCTCATAACCCGGAGGTCCTAGGTTCGAATCCTAGCCCCGCTACTCTAAAAGTAGATTGGAATTGATGACCTATGGTCGTTGATTTCAATCTATTTTTTTGTCCAGGGTCAACCAATTTGACCCGCTGGTGCTCCAAACACGGACAGTCTAAACCTACTCAGCCCGTTCGTGTTCCTCGTGGCCTCCTCGTGTTTTTGCCTGTAAGTCGGCAATTTTGACCAATTGTTACAGAGGCCGAGGGTAGGCGAAGCTCTGCTTCACTCGAAAGGGTCGGGGTTGCACGATTCGCGCCTCCCACGACTTTGGAAAAGCCCTGCCAGGGCAACACCCCGGGCTTGCGGTAATGTGCTAGGTGAGCGGGCGGGGGAGCCGCAGGGCGACACACCCAACAGTAATCAGGCGTATGCGGGTGGAGGACCCGAGCGCGTTTGGGTGCTCGGAGCGCCGGTAGCGTGGGCGGTGTTGGCGTTTCGCCCCACGCGGGCCTACAATAGCCGACATGCCCGACGATAATGCCAATCTATTGCTGCGCGTGGCGGCCTTTGATTCGACCCTCCAGGCGTATCCCATCGAAGCGACTTTGAACGATGGCCGCCGTTTTCATGGTGGCTAACTACGGATTGATCGAGACCGCCTGCGGACACAGGAACTTCAGCCGGACGCCTACGGCCTGACTCTTTTCAATGCTCTGTTCGCTGGACCCATCCACGAAGCCTACGACAAAGCCCTCCGCTTGGCCGAGACCAACGGCGAAGGTCGCTTGCGCGTGCGGTTGTGGATTGAAGACGGCGCGGCCGAACTGCACGCCTTGCCCTGGGAGCGGTTGTATCATCGCTATAAAGGCCACGCTGTCCCGCTCGCGGCCACCGCCGATACGCCGTTCTCCCGCCACACCAGCCTCACAACACCCGAACCAGAGCTAATGGCCGAAACGCCTCTGCAGTTGCTCGTCGTTGTGTCTAATCCGTTTAACCTGCCCAGCACCCTGACACCCGCCGATGTGGAGGCCGAGGTCGAAAACCTGCGGCAGGCACTCGCCCCGCTGCTCAGAGAAAATCTCGTGCGCGTCTCAGTTTTGCCCGGGCGCACCGGACTCTCGGCAGACGTGCAGAAGCAATTGAAGAAAGCCGGGTGGCAAATCCTCAGCGGCCCAGCCAGTCTGGATAACTTGATGCGGCCCCTGCCGAAGTGCCACATCTTCCATTTTATAGGACATGGGAGCTTCCAACGCAAAGACGAGCATGGCCCGGGCCGCGCCGCCCTGCATATCGAACAGGAGGATGGGGCCTGGGTGGCTTTGCGTGACGATGAGTTTGTCAGTCGGCTGGTGGCGCTGGAGGCCCGCCCACACGTGATGTTTTTTGTAGCGTGTGAGAGCGCGACGCGAGACGCGGAACATCCTTTTGTGGGCTTAGGACCGAAACTGGTACAAGCGGATGTGCCAGCCGTGGTGGCCATGCAGGGCAAAGCGCCAATGGCCATGGCCCAAGATTTGGCGGCAGAATTTTACCGGCAATTGACAGCGCATGGAGAAGTTGACACGGCTCTCAACCAAGCCCGCCTGCGAGTGTTCCGGAGCGATGGCACAGACTGGGCTATCCCCGTGCTATTCACTCGCCTGCGGAATGGGCGATTATTTGCCTTGACGGGGGACGAGATTGCTGCACCCGGCGAGTGCCCTATAAAGGCTTACGTTATTTTGATGAGCAGGACGCCGATAATTTCTTTGGGCGCGAGGCGCTGACGGCCGAACTGACCGAGCGGATACGCACCGAACGCTTCATGGCCGTGATCGGGGCCTCGGGCAGCGGCAAATCGTCCCTGGTGCGCGCGGGTGTTATCCCGGCCTTACGGCGCGATGAGCGGACGCGCTGGCGCATTGACATCATCACGCCCACCTCCCAGCCGCTGGAGTCGCTGGCCGCCCGCCTGACGCGCGACTCCGAATCCGTCACCGCGACGGTCACGCTGATAGATGATTTGCGCCGCGATGGGCGCGCGCTCCACCTGTACGCGCGCCGGTTAGTGAGTGGTGACAACACGCGCTTGCTCTTAGTTGTTGACCAATTTGAAGAACTCTTCACGGCCTGCAAAGACCCGGCCCTGCGGCAAGCGTTTGTGGACAACTTGCTTGGCGCGGCGCAGAGTGATGGCCCGGTGACGGTGGTGCTCACCTTGCGGGCTGATTTTTATACCCACTGTCAGGCGGAGTGGCAGCAGTATTTGGGAAATGAGCCGTACCGAAAGACGTGTGAGAATTTGCCAGAGGGGCTGTGAGTGGAACATTGAGCGCTCTGAGGATGCTCTTGCGTTCGTGCCCCAGCTCCTTTGTGACCCTATGATTTCCGTCATTATCCCAGTGCTGAACGAAGTTGCCCTGATCGGTTCGGCGCTGGAAACCCTGCTGCGGCAGCAAGGCGACTACGAGGTTATTGTCGCGGACGGGGGCAGCCGCGATGGCACGTGTGAGGTGGTCGAGAAATTCCCCGTCCTGCTCGTGCCCCAACCGGCAGGGGCACCGCCCGGGCTTGGTTCACAGATCAACCGCGGCGCGCAAAAGGCCAGCGGCGTAGGTCTGGTCTTCCTTCACATTGATGTGGAACTGCCGCCAGCCGGCATAGCATTGATTGAGGCGGCGCTCGAAGATCCGCGCGTCATCGGCGGTGGATTTATTCCATCTTACTATGGGCCTGTGCCCGCCTCCGCACGGTTGCGGCTGGCTATTGTCGAGCGCATCTGGAAGATAGGCACCGGCGTCCCGAAGTGGTTCGTTGGCGATACCGGCCCCTTTATCCGCACGGACGTGTTTTGGCGCAGTGGTGGCTACCCCCCGGCCGACTTTGCTTCGGACTGGGATTTCGGCCGCCGCTTGCAAAAGCTGGGTCGGCTGGCGGTTATTCGCAAGCCGGTGCGGGTGCACAGCCGGCGTCTGGTCCAGAACGGCGTGTTCAAGACCATGTTGGTCACCCTTTCGGTGGCAATTCTTTACAACCTGCGGGCGGAGCGGGTCTTTCTCCGCCAGTGGTACCAACAGTGGCTGCCACGTGATCGCTAAGCGGTCGAGCCGCACAGGAGACAAGGCTTATGAATAGCAAAACGAATCGGATGGATAAATTTGTCGGTTGGACTCTCACCGGCATTCGCGTCGCGCTCGGCATTTTCTGGCTGCTGCAACTGGAGTGGAAGCCACCGCCCACCTTTGGCTGTCCGGATGGTGGCTTTTGCTTCTGGTTAGACCAGGAAATTCGATATCCTCTGATACCCCTTTACGCTGATTTTCTCAGGGTAGTTGTCCGCCCGAACGCTATACTGGTTGGCTGGCTCACCACCCTGGTAGAGGTCTCGATCGGGCTGTCGCTGGTATTTGGCATGCTGACGCGGCTAGGCGGGCTAATCGGCATGCTGTGGTCAATCAACCTGCTGATCGGCCTGGCGGTGGTTCCCAACGAGCAGCCGTACTATTACATGCTGATGATCCTGCTCAATCTGCTCTTCTTTGTGATTGGCGCATCCGGGCAATTCTCAGTTGATCAGGCTAGACACTGGGGCCTCTGGTGGGGGCGTGCAGACTCATCCATCAGCGGTGTGGGTTAAGGCATGCCAGCTTAATGAGCAGAGTCGTTCACAAGCCGGCCGGGTTGTCCAAAATCGGCAAATTCAAATCGCGGCCGCTTTTGAGGGCGTGTATGCTCGCTCGGAGGCTGCGCTGGTAGAGGCCCAGTCATTGCCGCGTCCATAATTTGATTCTGCCCGCCTCATCTGCCCGGAGGCCAAACCCGGCCAAGCAAATTCGCGCCCGCGCTCAGTGGTCGTATGCCACACAAACACATTGCGCTTGGTGAATTGCGCGGTGAGGGCGTTCGGGCTTTTGAGCCTGACGGTGATTGTCGCAGTGCTTGGGGAGGACAAAGCGGAGATGCTATAATCGCGCCATGTCACTGCCAGCGGCCTTTCTCACCCTGCCTCCGCTCCTACAACGTGAGCGTATCCCGGCCTCGGTGATTGACGCCATCGTTCAGCACATCGCCGAACATTTCTCCCCTGACAAAATTATTCTGTTTGGCTCGTACGCCTACGGCCAGCCCACGCGCTGGAGCGATGTGGATTTGTTGGTGGTGATGGATACGCCGCCGGAGAAAACGGCAGAAGTGATGATGACAATCCTAAGATCATTGCCACCGCGCTCGTTTGGGGTGGATGTGATTGTCCACTCGCAGGCTACAATTGACCGCCGCATTCCGCAAGGCGACTGGTTCTTAAAAGAAGCCATCGGTAAAGGCAAGGTAATGTATGAGCGACATGACGGACGAGTGGATCGCCAAAGCTGAGAGCGATTACACGATGGCAGGTTTAGCGATGTCAGGGGGAGAGGTTCCCGTGCGGGACGGTGCCTGTTTTCACGCTCAACAATGCGCCGAGAAATATCTCAAAGCGCTCTTGACCGAACAGCAGCGGGAGTTTCCACGCACCCACGTTCTGAGTACATTGCTTGACCTCTGTTTGCCTCTCGACCTCACGTTTGAAACTTTGCGGTCTGACCTAACCTCACTGGAAGGGTATGCTGTGACCGCGCGTTACCCCGGCGTGCGCCTGACGGACGAAATGGCCGAACAAGCAATGACAGCCATGCAACGCGTCCGCACGTTTATCCGCTCCAAACTTAATCTCACCTAAAGGAGCCTCGCTCACATGCCCTACCAACACCTCCACCTCCCCGATGGCGACAAAATCTCCATCGCCGACGGAAAATTACAAGTCCCCGACCATCCCATCCTCCCCTTCATCGAAGGTGACGGCACGGGCCGTGACATCTGGCGCGCGTCGGTGCGCGTGCTGGACGCCGCGGTAAAAAAAGCCTATGGCGGAAAACGCAAAATCGCCTGGATGGAAGTCTTCGCCGGAGAAAAGTGCTTCAATCAATTTGGCACCTGGTTGTTGGATGAGACGGTGGACGCTTTCAAGGAATTTATGGTGGGCATCAAAGGCCCGCTCACCACGCCCATCGGCGGCGGCATTCGCTCGCTCAACGTGGAACTGCGGAAGAAGTTGGACCTGTACGCTTGCGTGCGCCCGGTGCGCTGGTTCAATGGGGTGCCCTCGCCGGTCAAACGCCCCCAAGATGTGGACATGGTCATCTTCCGTGAAAACACCGAAGACATTTATACCGGCATTGATCTGGAAAATGGCTCACCCGATAATGTGCGCTTCAAAGAATTACTCAAGGAACATTTCCCCAAAGAGTATGCCAAGATTCGGTTTCCCAATACGGCGGGCATTGGCGTCAAGCCCGTGTCGCAGGAAGGCACCGAGCGACTGGTGCGCGCGGCGCTGAATTATGCGCTGGCCAACAAACGCAAGAGCGTGACGCTCGCCCACAAAGGCAACATTATGAAATACACCGAAGGCGCGTTCCGCAATTGGAGTTATGCGCTGGCCGAGCGCGAGTATGGCGATAAGGTGTATACCTGGGAGCAGTGGGAGCGCACTAAGAAAGACGCAGGCGAAGAGGCGGCGAACAAAGAGCAAAAGGCCGCGCTGGCCTCCGGCAAACTACTCATCAAAGACGTGATTGCCGACATCGTCTTCCAGCAAACCCTCACCCGCGCCACCGAGTTTGATGTGATTGCCACAATGAACCTCAATGGCGACTATCTTTCGGATGCGCTGGCGGCGCAGGTGGGCGGCATCGGCATCGCGCCGGGCGGCAACATCAACTACCTCACCGGCCACGCCATCTTCGAGGCCACGCATGGCACCGCGCCCAAATACGCCGACCAGGATAAAGTGAACCCTGGTTCAGTCATCCTCTCTGGCGAAATGATGCTTCGCTACCTCGGTTGGACAGAAGCCGCTGATCTCATCGTCAAAGGCATGGATGGCGCGATTGGCGCGAAGACTGTCACTTATGATTTTGCACGCTTGATGGAGGGCGCAAAGGAAGTAAAGTGCGGTGAGTTCGGCGATGCGGTGATTGCACATATGTAGAACCGAGGCAAGCAGGAAATCAGCGGGCCGGAGGCAAGCGACTCCGGCCCGCTTTTTTTTGACGCGACAGGCCATAACGTGCCTTAGAATTCATTAATCCTCACCATCTTTTCAAGCGGGGGACAAGTGGTATAGTAGGGATACAGAATCGGTACTGGTGACTCATTCGTATTGGTAAACATGAACACTCGCACAAACGCTGAATGGGCCCACGCTCTGAGCGACCCCCCCGGCGAAGCCAACCGCGAAGCCCTGCAAGACCTGCACAATTTTCTGGTGCGGGCCGGGCTGGTCTATCTCTCGCAGAACCGCGTCGAGGTGAAAACGTTGGGCCGTGACGCCGTGCGCGCGTTAGCCGAAGACATGGCACAGGAGGCCCTGCTGGAGATTCAGGCCGACCTGAATAACTTTCGCGGGGAGGCCAAGTTTACGACCTGGGCCTGCCGCTTTGTCATCAACCGCGCCGCCAGCGAACTGCGCCGCCGCCGTTATCGTGATGTTTCGCTGGATGGCCTGCGCGAAGATGACCCCGCCATCTTCCAATCCTTGTTAGCTGACCGAACCACCGGTGAACCCGAACATTTGGCCGAACAGCGGGACTACCTCGCGCTCTTACAACAGATTGTCCTTCACGATTTGAGTGACCGTCAACGCGAGGCCGTCGTTGGCGTTCATTGGCAGGGCCGCCCGATGGGTGAGGTGGCCGAGCAACTGGGTCTGGATCGGAACGCGCTCTACAAACTTCTGCACGATGCCCGCAAGCGCATCAAGGCCCGCCTACTAATCGAACACCTGACCGCGGGCGATATTTTGGCGGCCTTTGAAGATTGAGCCAAACTTGGACGTAAGAATTGCGTTTGTCACCGCGTCTAATGTTTTGGCATATACCAACCAAATTTACCAAAACCAGGAAGATTAGCCTTGAAACATCCACATATTCACCATTGGCTTGAACAAATTTACGCGACACAAGAGAGTGAACCCGACTGCCAGCAGTTTCAAGCCGCCCTGCCACAGTTGGTTGACTCGGACATATCGGGTGACGCTTTACCCGAGACACTGGAAGTGGCCCTGCGGGCGCATCTAAAACAGTGTTCGGCCTGTCGTGACGACTATGTCGCGCTAAAGCTGATTGCCGAACTGACCGCGCACGATGAGTTGCCAGAGACCGAAGACAGCCTGGCTCAATTTGAGGCCCAAGCCAACCCCGAACATTCTTAACCCCCACCAGCGCTTCTGCCACCCTGAGCGTGATTACGTTCAGGGTGCTTCTGTTTAATTTGCCACAATCTTTCCCTCACAAATTCCAACTTAATACCTAACGTGGGCGAGTAAGGATTCGCCTTGTGGCCGCGTCCAACTTATCAAGACTTGCACCACGAGTCTTTTCAGTTGGAGGTAGAGATGTCGGCGTCGTTATTGTCCAAGTTGGAAAAACTGCAAGACACTTCAGGCTTTCGGGGCCAGCACTGGGAGGGGACGTTTGAACAGTATCTCGATTTAGTGCGCGCTGACCCCAACGTAACGCGCACCGCGTTCCAGCGCCTCTACGACATGATTGTGTCGTATGGCTCCGAAGACTATGCCCGCCACCGCGAGACCCTCAGCCACTATCACTTCTTCGACGATCCCGTTGAAAATGGCAGAGACGCGGTGTTTGGCCTGGACAAGCCGCTGATGGAATTGGTGCGCATCTTTCAATCGGCGGCGCGGCGTTATGGCACCGAGCGGCGCGTGATTCTTCTGCATGGCCCGGTGGGCACCGCCAAGAGCACCATTGTGCGCCTGCTTAAAAAAGGGATGGAGACCTACACTCGCACCGAGGCTGGCCGCCTCTACACCTTCTATTGGCAACTGGATGATGGGGAACAGATGGCCTGCCCGATGCACGAAGAGCCGCTCCACCTGGTGCCACCAGAATTTCGCGCGGCCCTCGCCGATGACCTCAACGCCGGAAACTTGGGCGAGCGCCGGGTGGAGATTGAGGGCGATTTGTGTCCCGCTTGCCGCTTCACCTACAACCGCCTGCTGGAAACATCCGATGGCAATTGGCTGGAGGCCGTGCGGCAAACCCGTGTCAAGCGCCTCCTGCTCTCCGAGAAAGACCGCATCGGCATCGGCACCTTCCAACCTAAAGACGAAAAGAATCAAGACTCCACCGAACTGACCGGCGACATCAACTATCGCAAAATTGCCGAGTACGGCAGTGACAGCGACCCGCGCGCCTTCAACTTTGATGGTGAACTCAATATCGCCAATCGCGGTCTGGTGGAATTTATCGAGATTCTCAAACTGGATGTGGCTTTCCTCTACGACCTGCTCACCGCCTCGCAGGAACACAAAATCAAGCCCAAGAAGTTTGCCCACACCGACATTGATGAAGTGATTGTCGGCCACACCAACGAGGCCGAGTATCGCCGTCTGCTCAACAACGAGTACATGGAGGCCTTGCGCGATCGCACCATCAAGATTGATGTGCCGTATGTCACCCGCTACTCCGACGAAGTGAAAATTTACGAGCGTGACTTCAACACACGCCGCGTGGTCGGCAAACACATTGCCCCGCACACATTGGAGATTGCGGCGCTGTGGGCGGTGCTGACCCGGCTGGAAGAGCCCAAGCGCGCGGGCCTGACCCTCCTGCAAAAACTCAAACTTTACGATGGCCGTTCCCTGCCCGGTTTTACCGAAGATAGCGTGATTGAACTGCAAGCCG
>Ga0247727_10006122_pt1 | contig 23813 bp, 21 predicted proteins | sample WisWelCaveWW1625_FD_202498 | JGI IMG/M metagenome (GOLD analysis project Ga0247727, IMG submission 202498) | Biofilm microbial communities from Wishing Well Cave, Virginia, United States - WW16-25 | ecosystem: Environmental > Aquatic > Deep subsurface > Groundwater > Cave microbial mat | place... | reverse complement strand
CGAAACCGGCTTCCGGATCGAGCGCAAGGTCGACGTTGGCGGCACCTATGCGCAAATTGATTCGGTCGGCGCCGGTGTGGTGAGCTATTCCAACACTGGCTTGTTTGGCAACACCCCTTATTACTATCGGGTGCGCGCTTACAATGCCAACGGCAATTCGGCTTATTCCAATGAAGCCAATGCCCTCACGCTCTTGAACGGGCCGAGCAATTTGACGGCCACGGCCGTGAGCAGCGGCCAGATCAATCTGAGCTGGACGGATAATTCCGGCGGCGAGATCGGCTACAAAATCGAGCGCAAAACCGGCGCGGGCGGCACGTATGCCCAAATTGACACCGCCGTGGCGAATGCGACGACCTATTCCAACACCGGCTTGGCGGCGAGCACCGAATATTTTTATCGCGTGCGCGCGTACAGCGCAACCAACGTTTCGGGCTACGCGAACGAAGCGAACGCCACGACATTGGCTCCGACTCCTCTGCCGGCCGCACCGAGCGGCTTGACGGCGACTGCCGTGAGCAAGAGCCAGATCAATCTCGCGTGGGCGGATAACTCGAGCAATGAAACCAGCTTTTTGATCGAGCGCAAAACCGGCTCCGGAGGTACGTACAGCCAAATTGCGAGCGTCGGTGCGAATGTGACCAGCTTCAATAACACCGGTCTGAGCACCAATACCCAGTATTTCTATCGGGTGCGCGCAACCAATGCCAGCGGCAACTCGGCTTATTCCGATGAAGTCAGCGCATTCACCTTCATGAACGCTCCGACCAATTTGGCCGCCACCGCCGCGAGCAGCAGCCAGATCAATCTCGCGTGGACAGATGGCACAACGAACGAGACCGGCTTCAAGATCGAGCGTAAGACGGGTTCGTCCGGTACGTATGCGGAAATTGCCACGACCGCACAAAATGCGACGAGCTTCTCGGATAACGGCCTGACAACGAATACACAGTATTTCTATCGCGTTCGCGCGTTCAATGCGACGAATGTTTCAGGCTACTCGAACGAAGCGAACGCCACAACGTTGCCGTCTGGCGGTCTGCCGGCGCCGAGCAACTTGGCGGCAACGGCGGTGAGCATGAGCCAGATCAACCTGACGTGGGCGGACAATTCCTCCACTGAAACCGGCTTCAAGATCGAGCGCAAGACCGGCGCCAGCGGCGTGTATACCCAGATTGCGACGGTCGGCGCGAATGTGACTACTTTTGCGAACACCGGCTTATCGTTGAACACCACGTATTTCTATCGCGTGCGGGCTTTTGACGCCACCAGCAACTCGGGCTACTCCGCTGAAACCAGTGCGACGACGTTTATCAAAGCCCCGAGCAATTTGGTCGCCACCAAGATCAGCACCAGCCAGATCAATCTGAGCTGGACCGACAACTCCGGCACCGAGACCGGTTTCAAGATCGAGCGCAAGATCGGCGCCGGCGGCACGTATGTCGAGATTGCGACGGTCGGCGCGAATGTGACGAACTTCTCGAACACCGGCTTGACCGTGAATACGACGTATTTCTATCGCGTTCGCGGCGTCAGCGCCACGACAGTGTCGGCCTACTCGAACGAAGCCAGCGCCACCACCTCGGTGACGAAAGAGAATGCAAGCAGCCTCGATGCGGCGCAACCCACGGACATCGTCCTGGCGCCGAACTATCCGAATCCGTTCAATCCTTCCACGACGATTTCTTTCACGTTGCCGGAGGGCATGAACGTCAGCCTCAAAGTGGTCAATGTCACCGGACAGGAAGTGACCACTTTGGTGGACGGCTATCGCGCGCGCGGCACGCATCGTGCGACCTTTAAAGCCACGAAACTGCCGAGCGGGATTTACTACGCGGTTTTGAAGGCGGGCGAGGTCACCCAGATTCAGCGCATGACGTTGGCGAAGTAAAATATCGTAGGACAAGATTCATCTTGTCCGGTTAAAAAAAAGGGCAGATCGTGTTGGCATGACGATCTGCCCTTTTGTTGTTTTATCATCTTGACTTTCAGCGATAAACTGTTTAAATTCTTTTCAAAATAACCATGCCAGATTTGATGCCAGAAAAATTACGACAATACATCGCGCTTATATCTTCTTTTGTGGCAGGCAAAATTGTGGCCACTGATTTTGAACGTGACTATTTAAAGCTTTTTAAAGAAGATGAAACCAAATGGTCTGAGGCTGAGTTTGCAATTCTCGACGAGTTGTTTGGAGATGTCGATGCCTTTTGTGCTGATCCACAACTGCGCGACGAAAAAGATTTGGCTGAATATGAGCTAAAAGAAAGAGGCAAAATGGCGCTGGAGAGGCTTCAGTCGTTGGTCTTTGTCAATTCGTGATCATTTCACAATCCAAGAAATCAGCGTCATTTATACTCGTTAAGGGTAATTTTATAACGGTCATTGCGAGCGCTTCTCAGCGAAGCAATCTCTTTAAAATCAGTAGATTGCTTCGGCAAAAAACGCCTCGCAATGACTCACATTCCAACCCGCACCGGGTATATTCTGCGCCATCCGCTGTTCAGTTTCTCGCCGGCCGTTCTCCTTCCTCCAAAAAATGCGGCACGGCTTTCACATCGAAATACACGCGCCGCCCGAGAATGCGCCAGGTCGTATCCGAAATATAGCCGAGCCAGCCCAGGCCGAGCGTGCCGGCGACAATCAGAATGCCGAGCGTCGTCATGAACTTTCGCCGTTTCGGATGGCGCTCCGGCGAGCGGTCGAGCAGCGGCAGCAAAACCAGCAGCAAAACGAACGCCCCGTTGCCCAACACGCCGAGCCAGCCGGGAACGTATTTCAAGCTTTGATAAACCGGCAGAAAATACCATTCCGGCTTGATGCCGGGCGGCGTCACCATCGGATTGGCGGGCTTGCCGAGCGGCATATGCACCGTCATCGCGGTGATCACCAGCGCGATCAGCACGGCGTAAGCCACCAGCAGTTCCTTCTTGAAATGATCGGGAAAATACGGCCGGCTTTGATCGGCGAAATTCGGATCGGCGGCGGGATCCCTCTCGTCCGTGCGATTCAGCGGCGAGATATGATGGTAGCGAATCAAAAATAAATGCAGGCCCAGCAGCAAAAACAAAATCGCCGGCAGCAACGCCACGTGCATCGCAAAGAAACGGCTCAAGGTGACGTCGGTGACGTTTTCGCCGCCGCGCAAAAACACGAGCAAAAAATTTCCGATCAGCGGCACTTCTTTCGTCGAATCGGTACCGACGGTCGTGCCCCAAAACGCGAGCTGATCCCACGGCAGCAAATAGCCGGTGAAAGCGAATCCCAGCATGACTAAAAACAAACCGGCGCCGGCCATCCACGTCAGCTCGCGCGGCTTTTTGTACGCGCCATAGAAAAACACACGCACGAGGTGCAGCGCCACGACGGTGATGATGAAATTCGCGCCCCAAATGTGCAGTTGCCGGAAAAACCAGCCGCACGTCACTTTTTCCGCGATGAAGGTGACGCTCTCGTAAGCCGTGGCCGCGCCGGGTTTGTAATAAAAGAGCAGAAGCACGCCGGTAAAAATTTGCAGCGCCAAAAGCAACAGCGCCGTGAAGCCGAGCGTGTGCAGCCAGCTCACGTGACGCGGCTGCGGCTCGGCAAGCTGCTCGCGCGTGAATTTCGCCAAAAAATCAACCGGCAGGCGTTCGGACAGCCAGGCGCGAAATGACATTGATCACTCTCCGCTATGAAAATGGCTTGGTGAATTGATAGCGAGAATTTTAATCGCAAAAAGAAAATCCCGCAAAAAATCAAATGTATTCACACTGATCAAAAACTCACACGGATTTCTTAAAAGCTTTTTCCGCGTGGGTTTTTGATCCGCGTGTTTATAATGCTTTTTTTATCAGTTCAGTGAGTGATTCACATCTAAACGAGTATGATTTTATCGTTCTCAACCCGAATGGCGAGCCGCTCCAACGGCTTTGGCGGCGGACCGGCGATGACATTGCCGCCGCGATCATATTTGCCGCCGTGACAGGGGCATTGAAAGGTGTTGGCGCCGGCGTTGAAAGCGACGATGCAGCCGAGATGCGTGCACACCGCCGACAGCGCCAGAAGCTCGCCGTTGCGGCGCGCCACCAGCACGGGCTTGCCGCCAAGCAGGCCAAGGCGAATGCCGCCCTCGGCAATTGAGCCGGCCAAAACGATCTGTCCGCCGGCGTCAGTAAATTCGCGTCCGGTCGCGCCGAAATGGCGATTGGGAAAAAGAAAGGCCAGCGCCGGCGTCAGGAACGCCAGCGCCGTCCCGCCGAACAGCGCGCTCACGAATTTCTCAAAAAAATGGCGTCGGTTCATCGGAAAATTTTTCAGTTGCGTTTTACGTTTTGCGGTTTTAAGATTTATTACACTCAAACTAACAAATTTCTTCTCATTGTCAACAATCTTTATTTTGCGAGAATTCCAATGAAAATAATGTTGCGTAAGTCGGAAGGGTTTATTATATTTAAAACGTTCGAACCTTTGTTCGTTGTAAACTGCCAAAGGCTGTGATCGTCATGATAAACGGTGTCCAAATCAAATTCCTTTTCAACATTCAAGCCGCAGGAGATGAGCTATGACCTACATTATCGCTGAGCCTTGTGTCGATGTGCGCGATCGCGCTTGCGTTGACGTTTGTCCGGTGGATTGCATATATGAAGTTGACAGTGATAAAGTCGTCTTGAAAGAGGGCGACCCGGCTTATAAAATGATGCTTTATATTCATCCGCAAGAATGTATCGATTGCGGCGCGTGCGAGCCGGAATGCCCGCCCAAGGCGATCTTCGTGGAAAGCGATGTCCCGGAAAAATGGAACGACTACACTGATTATAACTACGCGGCGTTCGGGTTATCGCGTTAACCGGCGCCAGCGGCGCATTTCTCATTTTATTGTTTACTCAAGCAGGCCATGTCCACACCAACTGCAGTGACGAAAGAACAGGCATGACGTTGAAGTGCAAAAGCATTTACAATAAACCAACGCCGGAAGACGGCCTGCGCGTGTATGTCGATTGTCTGTGGCCGGAAGGCATTTCCACGCGCGACGCCGCCGTCGAGTGGTGGGCGCAGGACCTCGCGCCGTCCTACGAATTATGGCGGCATGGTTATGCGCTCGACAAGTGGCCGCAATATCGCGAAAGCTACTTGAAAGAATTGGCCTCTCGCGATAAGCAAGCCGCGTTCGAGAAGTTGCGCCAAAATGCCGCCGACGACAATTTGACTTTGCTCTACGGCACGGATGACCCGGCGCGCAACAATGCCGTGGTGGTGCGGGAATATTTGGAAACCGGCGGGGGTTTAAGCGAAAAGAAAAAGTGAACATCTGCATGTGCACAAAGCCGCGTTTGTTTTTTTTATCCGCCGCTTGCTTTTTTGCTTTCCTTGTCATATTTTTTAGTTGTACCCGCGAAACCGGCTCGCCGCCGCTGGATACGTTGCCAACGGCCGAGCAAGTCGCGACCGCCAAGGCTGATGTCGAAACCGCCAAGGCCAGCATGATCCGCGACGGCAAATACAATTGTTGCGTGAAGCCGCCGTGCGATTGGTGCCTGTTGAAGGCCAAAGGCTGCGCCTGCGCCGATATGATTGACGCCGACCAGCCCGTGTGTCCGGAATGCGGGCTGGGTTGGAAGAACGGCGCGGGTTCGATTCCAGATGTACAACCTCAGGAAGTGAAAAATGTCCTGGAAACGCGTTAAAAAAGGTGTCTCCGCGCTGCTTGCCGTCTTGGGCGACGCCCGCAGGGTGTCGAGGCCAGCAGTGCAAAAAAAGTTCGATGTTTTTTCGGGCCTGATCCTGTCCCGCCCACTCGGGACAAACTGCGTGATCAGGCCTTTTTATTTTTACTCCACATGATCCAAACCCTACGGGCGTAGCCCTCGTTTGATCATGCGGCATAAGCCCACGCTGCAAGGACAAAAGGAAATCCCGCAAGTTTTTTCAAAAACCGGTTTTGAACAAAATTTTCGGGACGCAACGCACTCACCTAACGTAAGGAGGAAACATGGACTGGCACGATTTCCTCGTCGAGAGCGACGAGACCATCCGGCAGATTTTGAAAACCAGCCGTACCATCGCTGTGGTTGGAATCAAGGATGAAGGCCATGCCTATGAAGCGGCTCACAGCGTCCCGGCCTATCTCCACTCCCGCGGCTATAAGATTATCCCGGTGAACCCGAATTATAAATCCGTTTTTGGCATTCGCATGCTAAAATCATTGGCTGAAGTCAACGAACCGGTTGACATCGTGATTTTGTTCCGCGCGCCGGCCAATGTGCCGATGCACGTCGATGATCTCGTGCGCTTGAAACCGAAAGTGTTGTGGATGCAAACCGGCATTCGCCATCAGGATGCCGCGCACAAGCTGGCGAAGCACGGCATCAAAGTCGTGCAGGATCATTGCGTGTACATGGATCATCTCCGCCTGATTCGCGCCGCGGCGTAATTTCGAGAGAACCATTGACCGGTCGCCTACGGCCGTAGGCTATAATTCAATTGCTTGCAACAAACAAATTGGCGTCAGCGGCCGGTCAATTTCAATTCCAACTCAATCCTCGCTACACACGCATTCGTTATTTTCTCGTCACTCGTCATTAAATCAAACACGGGATTCATAGATGGCGCTTCGCACTCTCCCTCTGCCGCCGCATTTCGATCCTGCCAAAGTCGGCGATGTTTGGAACGTGTCGTATCACGAACGCGCCGTAGAGGCCGAAAAATGGGCCAAACAGCATAATGTCCCGACGGCGGCGCACGATCGTTTTAAAATTTGCCTGCTGCTGGTGGATGTGCAGAACACGTTTTGCATTCCGGGATTTGAGCTTTTCGTCGCCGGACGTTCCGGAACCGGCGCCGTTGACGACAACCGCCGACTGTGTGAGTTCATTTATCAGAATCTCAACGCGATTACCGAGATTTGCCCGACGCTGGACACCCATCTCGCCGTCCAAATTTTTCACGCTGTTTTCTTGGTGAATGACGAAGGCGAACATCCTCCGCCATTTTCGTTGATTTCGGTGGAAGAGGTCGAACAAGGAAAATGGAAATTCAATCCGGCGCTGGCGCCCAGCCTGCATACCGATGCCGACGCCGGGCAAAAACATCTGCTGCATTATGTTCGCAAATTAAAAGCCGGCGGCAAATACGATCTCACCATCTGGCCGTATCACGCCATGCTCGGCGGCATCGGCCACGCGCTGGTTTCCGCCGTTGAAGAAGCCATTTTTTTTCACAGCCTGGCACGCCTCAGCCAGCCGGATTTTCAAGTGAAAGGCAATAATGCGTGGACGGAAAACTATTCCGTCTTGCGTCCGGAAGTTTTAGAGGGCGCGGATGGCCAGCCGATAGCTGAACGCAACACGCGACTGTTCAACAAGCTGCTCAAGTTCGATGCCGTGATTATCGCCGGACAGGCCAAGAGTCATTGCGTGGCCTGGACGATTGACGATTTATTGAATGAGCTGGTGCCGCAGGGAAAAGAATTGGCCAAAAAAGTTTATCTCCTGGAAGATTGCACCTCGCCGGTGGTCGTTCCAGGTGTCATCGACTACACCGAGCCAGCCGACACAGCTTTCCGCCGATTTGCCGATGCCGGCATGCACATTGTTCGTTCGAGTGACCCGGTTGCGAGTTGGCCGGGAATTAGTCTGTTACAAGTTTAATCGTTGGAAAAAAAGCAAGGACTTCAAAAGGCAGAATGATTCTCCGGCAGAATAATTGTTTAATCATTCTGCCAAAAAATTATTCTGCCTGTTTGGTTCCGGCTTGACCGGTTTAGCCCGTAGAAATCAGCTTGGCTTTCACATTTTTATGAGGGAGAAAAATTTGAAAATCTTCGTCACCCAACCCATTCCGCCAGCCGGCTTGGAGGTTTTGCGCCGGGCTTATCCGAATTTTCAGATGAACCCCGAAGAGCGGGTTCTCGCCCCGGCGGAATTATTGGAAAAAGTCAAGGGCTGCGACGCATTGTTGTCGCTGCTCACCGACAAGATCGACGGCGAGTTGTTGGACGCCGCCGGGCCGCAACTGAAAATCGTTGCCAACATGGCCGTCGGGTTTGATAACATCGATTTTGCGGCCGCCACCGCGCGCGGCGTGCTGGCCACCAACACGCCCGGCGTCTTGACCGATGCCACTTCCGACCATGCGTGGGCCTTGCTTTTTGCCGCCGCGCGGCGCATTCCCGAATCGGAAAAATTTTTGCGCGCCGGTAAATTCAAAAGCTGGGGCCCGCTGCTCTTTCTCGGCGGCGATATCACCGGCCGCACGCTCGGCATCATCGGCGCCGGCCGCATCGGCCACGCGGTGGCGATGAAATCGCGCGGCTTCAACATGCGTGTACTGTACGCCGACGAAGTGCCCAATGCCAAACTCGAGCAGGAAATCGGCGCCCGCAAAGTCAGCGTCGAAGAATTACTGCACGAAGCGGATTACGTCTCGGTTCACGTCCCGTTGCTGCCGAGCACAAAACATTTGGTCAATGCGCAGTCGTTGCGATTGATGAAAAAGACGGCGTATTTGATTAACACCAGCCGCGGCCCGGTGGTCGACGAAGCCGCACTGGCGGAAGCGTTGAAAAACGGCGTCATTGCCGGCGCGGCGCTCGACGTGTTTGAAAACGAGCCGCTCGTGCATCCGGAATTGTTGAAGCTCGACAATATCGTGCTCACGCCGCATACGGCCAGCGCCACCATCGAAACGCGCTCGAAAATGGCGACGATGGCCGCCGAGAATCTCATCGCCGGCCTCGCCGGCCAAAAACCGCCGAATTTGGTGAATGTGGAGGTGTGGGGAAAACAGCGAAGCTAGAGGCATGGAAGATAGAAGATCGATGATCGAGAATAGATCATCGATCTTCGATTCGCCATCTTCAATCTTCGATTTACTTTTGCGAGGAAGGAGGAAGATTGCAGCTTCTCAACAAATTGGTGGTCGCGGCGCTGCCGTTGGTGCCGAAAGCTTTGGTACGCCGTGTGGCCGCTCGTTACATCGCCGGCGGCACGATGGCAGACGCCGTGCGACTGGTTCGCCAATTAAACCAAAACAGCATGATGGCCACGCTGGATGTTCTCGGCGAGCATATTTTCACAAAAGAAGAAGCGGAAGCCACCACCGCCGATTATCTCGAAGCGTTGGAAGCCATCGATCGCGAAAAGCTCGACAGCAACATTTCCATCAAGCTCACCGCCTTCGGCTTGAAACTTGATTTTGATTTTTGCCTCGCCAACGTTCGCCGCGTCGTGCAGCGCGCGCACGAACTTAAAAATTTTGTGCGCATCGATATGGAAGATTCCACCTGCACAGCCGGCACGCTCCGCATTTATGATCTGCTCCGCAAAGAGTATCATAATGTCGGCGCGGTGATTCAAGCCTATCTTCGGCGTTCGCTCACGGATATTCGCAGCTTGACGCAAAACGGCGCGCCGGCCAATTTTCGAATCTGCAAGGGCATCTATATCGAGCCGCGTTTTATTGCCTATAAAAATCGCGAGCTGATCAACAAGAATTATACTTATCTGCTGGCGGAAATGCTGCGGCGCGGTGCTTATGTCGGAATCGCCACCCATGACGAGCGCTTGGTGTGGGATGCGATGCGTTTGATTGATGAGATGAAGCCGCCCCGCGACAAATACGAATTTCAAATGCTGCTCGGCGTCGACGAAGAATTGCGCGATACCATCGTCAAAGCCGGCCACCGGTTGCGGATTTACGTTCCCTTTGGGAAATCCTGGCACGCGTATTCCATCCGCCGCTTGCAGGAAAATCCGCAAATTGCCGGCTACGTCATCCGCAATTTCTTCGGGCTAAAAAATTCGTAATTTTGAAAAATCTGCTCTTTTTGGAATTTTTTTCAACCGTTAAAAGCCTTTCATCCGTTGCGTTTCTATCAGTTGGAGCTTTAACTTTTGAGGGACGCCAATCTTTCTAATAAACCGATCTCCCCTACCACACCTTCCACCACGGCCGAGTTTGGCCACCGGTTGCTTCGCGCACAAACTCCGCGAAGAGCGACGAAAATAAATTTCCATCTTGAACAAAGCCAGCCTGCGCCAAAACTTTCTTGGCAAATTCATGCTCGCGCGGCGGCTTTTTCCCTTTTGCCAACGCCGCGATGGCGGCCTTTTCCGATTCGTCAAACCTTTCCCAATATTCCTGAAAATGCGGCCGCGCTTCTTCCAGGAAAATTTCCTTGGCTTTGCGGTAATCGGCTTTTTCGTTCTTCGGCAGCGAGAAAAGCGCCGAACAGGCCATTTGAATGAAAAAAGGAAAGTGGCCGGCAATCTCCACCACAAAATCGGCGTAGAGCGCCAGCGGCCTGCCGGCTCTCGCCGAAGGTTCCGCGATCAACTGTCTCGCTTCCTCCGTCTTGAAAACGCTCAACCGCAGGTTGGTAAAAATATTGAAAAACGGCGAGTCGGAAATTTCCTTGGCGTGACACAGGCTTTGCAATTGATCGGCTGAACTCGTCAAATACGCCACGTTGAAATTATTCGCCAGCGCCCGGAAATACGCGTAAAACTCCGGGCCGAACTTTTGGTTGCGTGTCACGCTTTCGAATTCATCCCACAAAAAAATCAATTTGAGTCCGGCTTCTTGAAACGCGTGCACGATTTTTTTCAAGCCGTCGTAATCCGGCGCGACATTGACCTCGAGCCGGCCGCGATATTCCCGCTGCAGCTCCTGATAGACGTACTGAAAAAATTCAGCCGGCTCGACATTGCGCTTGGCCTGCAGATCCATGAACACGAAAATGTATTCCCCCGGATTGGGCAAATATTTCCGCCGGTTCGCCGGATGATGAATCGCTTTCAGCAGCGAGGATTTTCCGATGCGCCGCACGCCGACCAGCGAGATGCTTTGCGGCCGCACCGCTTTGATGCGCTCGTAAATTCGCGCCAACTCCGACCCGCGGCCAAAAAAGTCGGCAGGGTTTTGAATGATCAAACGGTTTAAATACGGATTGCCTGCGGCCGCAGGGCTTCCCGCTGTTGGCCTGGTCGCCTCCTCAACCTCGAGCGTTTGCCTGGTCAAAAATCGCAGCTTTTCGGTATAGCTCAAATCCTTGCCTTGAAAAAGTTGGCGCGCCGCTTCGGACAAATTCACCGCGCGCTGGTCCGGTTTAGAGGTAATGGCAGATTTTTCCTCGAATGGCGGCTTGATATCCAAGTCCTTGCCTTCCATGGTTTCGCGCAGGTCATTGAGAAAGGCTTGGGCGGATTGGTAGCGATCATCCGGCGTTTTGGCTAAAGCGCAGCGAACAATTACATCGAATTTCGACGGCACATTGGGCAGATACGTTTGCAACGGTTTGGGTTCGTCGTAGACGATGGCTTGCAGCAACGCCAGCTCGTACTCGCCTGAGAACGGCAATTGCCCGGTAAGCATTTCATACAACACGACGCCGAGCGCCCAAATGTCAGTGCGATGATCAACCTCGAGGCATCGTGCCTGCTCGGGCGACATGTAAGCCGGCGTGCCCACTGTCGCGCCGGTCTTGGTGAGCCTGACGGTGTTCGCCAATTTCGCCAGCCCGAAATCGACGATCTTGACGACGCTGTCTTTGGTCAGCATCACGTTCGCCGGTTTGATGTCGCGATGCGTGATGCCTTGCTCGTGCGCATTCGCCAACCCCCGGGCAATTTGTATCGCAAAGTCGATTGCCCTTTCGACTTGCAATTTGCCTTTTGCAACTTGCTGCTTCAGCGTTTGGCCGTCGTAGAACGCCATGACGATAAATAACTGTCCGTCGGGAGTTTCGTCAACTTCGTAAATCGTGCCGATGTTGTTATGATCGAGCGCCGAGGCCGCTTTGGCTTCCTGAATGAAGCGTTGTTTGGCGTCCACATCTTCGCTGAGGTGAGGCGGCAAAAACTTGAGCGCGACAAATCGGTCGAGTTTCAAATCCTGGGCTTTATAAACCACGCCCATGCCGCCCTGACCTAATTTCTCTAAAATCTTATAATGCGAAATAACTTGGCCTGGTGTGATCATTTTTAGAACCATTTGCGAATGTAAAGCTCGAAGTTGGCGTAGGAAAAAGCCAGTTTTTTATTATCGGTGGCAATCGTTTGGCTTATCCTGGTTTTGCCGCCTCCAATCACGAACCGGGCGATTTCAAAAGTGCTGCCGATTTCCCAGCCCGATTGGCGCGCATAGCCGAGGATCGGGCCAAAGCTCAAAATTTTGGCGGGCTTCTCCGCTTCTTTTAATGACAGCGAGAATTCCCCATAAAAACCGGCCGTCAGCCGTTCGATGGTTTTGCGCATGCGCTGCACGCGCACGTAAAGCAGCAAATCTTGAAAGACTTTGAGACTGTCGAAATCTTCTATACGCACGACCGACGTGCCAATTCCCGTCATGACGCCGAGACGGTTGCTGAAATCGACGCGAGTGACGGGACCAAGGGCAACCCGCCAGCTTTTGCGTTTTTTCATGAAGGCAATTTGCATCTCATTCCAGCACTTGCGATAAATTCTTTGCAGCCTTTCGCTGAGAAGCGGATGCGCGTGTTCACGCCAGATCTCCGGATCTTCCCGCAGCGACTGAATGACATAGTTTTGGGCAATTTCCAAAGTGGCGCTATCATCGTGACAGCGGGCCAATTGTTGATAGACCGCCGCCCGGCAAAGATCGTCCAGCCTGTACATTCCGGCCTTTTCTTCCGCAAGTATCTTGTGCAAAAATTCAGCCGACTTGGAGAAATTGAATTTGTTGTAATAAAATGTCGTTGAATCGATCAAGGCCTTGACGCTCGGCAGGTTTTCGATATCCTTGCACGGAAACGCCTCATCGGCGCGAGTTTGCTCCTGCGCCGGCGCTGAACCGATCAAGACGGCAAAAATAAACAATGAAAGCGCCTCGGTCAAGATTTTATTTTTAGAAACATCCCAAACCGATGAGATGAATTGCCGTATCCCAAGCCTCTTCGGCCCGCGCGGCATTAGATTTCTGCGAAGCCGTTTTTGTAAAAGCACCTGCATTTTATTACCCCTCCTTGCATTGAAAAAATTTGCGCTTCAGTTTTGGGAAAACAAAGCGATCGTTTTTATTGTTTCGTTAAAGTAATTTGAAGCCGTTCGGTCTTGCCTTTGCCAATAAGGATTTCCCTTCTTTCGTCGTTGAAACCGTCTCGTACAACTCTAAGCGTATAACCTCCCACCTGCAATTCAGCGCTCTGATTGGCCAATTTACCGGCTTCACCCAAATACTGCTCTTGACTCTCACCGGCCTTCTTGACATAGATTTTTGCATCCCGCAGGGCCGCGCCGCCATCCCAGGCATTAACGGTAACCATCAGATAGCCGGTTTGCTGGACCAAATTTTTCGTGATCGTTGTGTCTTTGTTTAAGAAAATCAAGAAATCGAGTGTGTCGTATCCCGCTTTAATCAGCCTAATTGAGTAGCGACCCTCCGGAAAATACTCTACAAAGGTTGTTTTCTGTTCAGCCGGTTTGCCCTCCCAAATAACCTCGGCGCCGCTCGGGTTTGTCTCAATCCTTAAACGATGCGTTACAGGCCGAGGCGCCGCTGTTGCGGTTGTACCACCCACTCCGGCTGAAAGAAACAGCGGAGTTGTAATTATAGTGTCTCTTGCGATCTGATAATTCAGCAAATTTCTTTTTCCAGTCACAGGATCGATGAATGTAAATCTATAATCACCCGTTTTAGCTCCGTGAATAATATCCGAATATAATTTAGGGGATTGTAGTTTGGCGCTGCCTCCGCCACTTTGGTTGCCCGACTTATATCGATAATCAAAAGGAAATTTTGCCTGCAAAGCAATAAAAATTCGACCAAAGTTAACTTTAATTTGATCCGGATGGCCAGGGACCACAATCACATGTTCTCGCGATTCCTTCGTGCTCGAATCTTCCACACGAAGTTTGTAAGTGCCAGCACAAACATAAAAAGTGCACTTCTGTGGCTCAGACTGTCCCTCGGTGTTAATCATTGTATCGCCCAGTGTCGCAGTCATAGAAGCGAGGTCAGTAATGACGGTAACTGGATATTGGGTAAACTCGAAAGGTATCACATTTTCACCATCCGCAATCGTCACGGTTTGGGACTTCATTTCTCTATTTCCCTGTAAGATCGCACTAAAAACATAACTTTTATCTTTCCGCAATCTTGTTTTGAACATCCATTTGCCCTTAACTTTTTTGCCAGGTTCATTCTTAACTGTATCGCCATCGACCGCATCGCTCACCACCACTTGAAATGGTCCGCCATTGACCTGCACACTGACATCCCGTTTTTGCCATTCAATCCAAAGTAATCTCAATAAAAATAGCCCAACGACGATGGATACAACCATAATACTACGTTCAATCACCGTTCTTGCCTTTTTCCGCTTGACCGCTTTTTGTTCCGCCGGCTTGGTAATGCGCGCTAATTCCTCCGCCCCGATTTCCTTTTTGACCTGCCAGATGTTGTGATCGTGCCGAATCCAGCGCCGGAACAGGTCGAGCCGAAAGCCGTACTTGTGGTCTTTTTGCAAAACGTACTCGTCTTGAAAAAGCTCGGCCAAAACCGAATTGAGCTGCGCGTGGCCGACGACCAACTCCAACTTGCTTTTCGCGATGCCCCGGCGAATTTCGTGCGCCGACAAGAAAACCCCCGGCTCGCCGGAAAATTCCGCCAGCAGCGACAGCACCAGCTTGCGCTCCGCCGAATGCTCGCCCCAGTTGAAAATCATCTGCGGCGGCGGATTTTCCAAAATATTTTCCACCACCGTTTGCAAATCCGCGCTGCCGACGTGATATTTTTTCACCTCGTTCAAATGATAAACCAGGTTTTGGCAGATCAATTGCGTGTAAAACGGCTGGCCGGCGGTGAGCATGTAAATTTGCGCCATCACTTCCGGCGCGAAGGTGACACGATCGGCCAGAGGCTGGGTGACGAGGCGCGCGGTGTCGTCTTTGGTAAGAAAACTGATTTTGCGCGAAATGGCTTTTTGCAGCAGCTCCCCGCCCCAGAGCTTTTCATCGCGCATTTCCAATCGCTTCGAGCCGGTGAAAACAAAAGACACCTGCTCGCTTTCCAGCAAACCGGCGAAGAAAATCAAAACATTGTGCGACAGGCAATCTTCGGTAATCTTGGCTTCGAGAATCTCGTATTCATCGATCAGCAGCAAAATGGAACGGCTGGAAAAATGCGTTTTCAAATCTTTCAAAAATCGGCGGAACATTTCCGTGGGATTGTCGGCATTGGATGGCGAGGAATAGTGCTCGGGGGACAGTTCTTTTGTTTTGAGCGTCTTGCAGGTGTCGGCAATGATCCGGCTGAAAAATTCCGCTTCGTTGGCAATGCCGGCCATGATTTGCATATCCACGAAAATCGGCAGAAACGCCGCGCCAAGCTCGCCGTTCAGAATTTGATAAAGAATGGAGGATTTGCCGCTGCGCCGTTCGCCGAACAAAACGATGAGCGCGGTTTTTTGCCCGTCTTCCAGCGCGCGCGCAATGAAACGGAACTCGTCCACCCGGCCGAAAAACATGTCACGGCTGCGAATCGGATTGCCGACGATGTATGGGTTGGGATAAATCGGCTCAAACGGCCCCTGAGACATGCAACACCTTTATTGTTTAAAAATACATGTTGTTACAAATATAAACTTTTTATAAAATAGGCGCAAGCACTTTTATTTTGTTGCACTTGTTTGCCACTGATTTTTTTGCTATATTCTTTCAAAATAATTGACCGGCGGGGAACCGCTTTCCGGCTAGTGCCCTCAATCGCTTCCCCGCCACCATCACCATGAACCAAGGAGGGAGTAGTTCAGCAGTGAAAGAGCCAAAGAAGGTTTCGCTGCACACGGCCTTGCCCGAGGAAATTTTATCCGGCAAAGTCACCGACGTTTATTTCGAGCGCACCAAAAAAATTCTTGAAGCGAAAGGCCGGCGCGCCCGCGTCGCGGCGGAATTCATTTTGAAAAAGTTCCCCGACGATTACAAATGGGGAATTTTTGCCGGACTCGAAGAAGCCCTGGCGATTTTTGAAAAGCTGCCGGTCACCGTGCGCGCATTGCCCGAAGGCGCTTTGTTTCGCGAAGAGGAGCCGGTGTTGGAAATCGAAGGCGATTATTTCGATTTCGGTTTGTTCGAAACCGCCTTGTTGGGTTTTCTCTGCCAGGCTTCCGGCGTGGCCACACGCGCGGCGCGCTGCAAAAAAGCCGCGGCGGAGCGGCCCGTCATCAGCTTCGGCGCGCGGCGCATGCATCCCGCCATCGCGCCGATGATCGAGCGTTCGGCTTATATCGGCGGCTGTGACGGCGTGGCCTCGATTGCGGCGGCGGAACTCATCGGCATTGCGCCTTCGGGAACCATGCCGCATGCGTTGATTTTAATCCTCGGCGACACGCTGGAAGCCGTACGCGCCTTTGATGAAATCATCGATCCGAACATTCCGCGCGTCGCGTTGGTGGACACTTTTAATGACGAAAAATTCGAAGCGCTGCGCGTCGCGGAAGCGTTAAAAGAAAAACTGGCCGCCATCCGTCTCGACACGCCGAGCAACCGCCGCGGCAACTTCGTCAGCCTCGCCAGCGAAATTCGCTGGGAGCTGGATTTGCGCGGCTTTCAACACCTCAAGATTTTTCTCTCCGGCGGCATCGACGAAATGAAAATTTTGCAGTGCAACAGCATTGCGAATGCCTATGGCGTCGGCACCGCCATTTCCAACGCGCCGGTTTTGGATTTTTCGATGGACCTGGTTGAAATCGATGGCAAAGCCATCGCCAAGCGCGGCAAGAAATCCGGACGAAAAAATCTTGTGGCCTGCAAAAGCTGCGGTGCGCGCCGTGTTTTTCCGGCCATTGCAAAAATGGAGCATTGCGCTTGCGGCGGCGAATTTGATTCCTTGCTCGTGCCCATCGTCGAAAACGGCAAACTCGTTTATTTAACGCCGACGCCGCAACAAATCCGCGAACGCGTACTGCAGCAACTTGAACAGGTGGAATTTTAAAAGTTTTTTCGTTGCAAAATTTATTTTCATGAAATCAGAACCTTTCTTTACGCCGATCAATCACACCGCCGATGTCGGCTACCGCCTGTTCGCGCCGACTTTGGCGGAACTCTTCGCCGTCGCCGGACGTGCTTTATTTGATGCGATCACCGAGCTCGATTCGATTCAATCGCAGCTCGAACGAAAAATCGAAGTCGAAGCCGGCGATATCGAGGCCTTGTTCGTCGCCTGGCTGTCCGAGCTGAATTATCGCTGCATCACCGATCTCGAGTTGTACGGAGAATTTCTCATCGAAGAGATTTTGCCGACTACGGTGCACGCCACCGTTCGTGGCGAAAAAATCGATCCGGCGCGGCATGTGATTCAAACCGAGATCAAAGCCGTGACTTATCACGAGCTTTACGTGCGCCAAGTCGAAAACGGCTGGGAAGCGCAGGTGATTTTTGATGTGTAAACTGTAGCACAAACGGCCTCGTCTGTTGACGTTATACCATTTTTATTTTGGACCTTGCCATGTCACGTTACCTCGATCCAACTACCGATTTTGGCTTCAAAAAAATTTTGGGCGAAGAAGCCAACAAAGACATTCTCGCCAGTTTTATTACCGATGTTTTGGAACTGGCAACGCCTGTGGTCGACCTCCGTTTTTTAGACAAAGTTCAACTTCCCGAGACCGTCGAACGGCGCGCCGCGGTCTATGACATCTACTGCACGGATCGCGAGGGGAATCATTTCATTGTCGAAATGCAGAAAAGTCCGATTGCGTATATCAAAGACCGCATGGTTTACTACTCGACCTTTCCCATTGCCAAACAAGCGCCCAAAGGCGAGGTTAGACGCGTTGCTGAACAAGTCGATGTCAGCTATGGCAAAACAGTACCCCCAAAACGGTGGGACTTCCGACTGGATGCCGTTTATTGCATCGCTATTTTAGGCTACGCTTTTGATGGCAGCACAACCGCTGTTAATCGCAACAGCATCCGGAATGACGAGCCGCCGCACGAAATGTTTTATGATAAACTGAAATTTGTCACAATCGAGCTGGAGTTATTTGATGAAACCAAACCGGAATACAATTTGGACAAACCTCTCAACAAATGGCTGTATTTTTTAAAAAATCTTCCGGACTTTGATGGCGTTCCGGAAATTTTTACAGGCGATGTGATTTTCGAGAAGGCTTTCGCGGCCGCTGAAATCGCGAACTTGACGGCGGAGGACTGGAGCCTTTATCATCGCGCCATGAAATATGAATGGGATGAGTACGCCAGATACACCACGGCGGAACAAAGAGGAGAAAACAAAGGTATTTTTAAAGGCAAAATAGAAGTCGCAAAGGCTCTACTCGAAGAGGGGAGCGAACCGGCTTTTGTGGCAAAAGTAACCGGCTTGCCATTGGAACAAATTCAGCAGTTGCAAAAGCCGTCCGCTTCAATCAAGAAACTTTATCCCCAATCCGAGTAGTTATCCCACAGAAGCAAACGAACTTTGTTTAAAATAGTGGTGCAGCCATGTCTGAAATCAAACTCAAAAAACTCGCCGACTACCTCTGGGAAATTCCCCAAGAGGGAAACATGTTGGCGCCGGCGCGCATTTACGCGACCGAGAAAATGCTCAAAAACATTCTCGCCGACAACGCGCCGCAGCAAGCCGCCAACGTCGCACATCTGCCCGGCATTGTCGGTTACTCTCTCGCCATGCCGGATATTCATTGGGGCTACGGTTTCCCCATCGGCGGCGTCGCCGCGTTCGATGTCAACTCCGGCGTGATTTCGCCTGGAGGAGTCGGGTATGATATAAACTGCCTTGCGGGTAATACGCGGGTGTTGTCCGCTCACGGTTACAGCCGCACGATTGCCGAAATGGAGATCGAATGGCAATTGGAAAATTTGCGCTGTCAAGATTTCGGTGCGGGTCACGATACTGAAACAAAAGTCGTGGACTATCTCAAACGCTGGCCCAATACGCCGGTGTATCGTGTGACCACCGACACCGGCGACGAGATAATCGCGACTGCCGATCACCCCTTTTGGACGCCGGACGGCATGATCGAATTGCGCCGGTTGAAAGTTGGCGCGCGTGTCGCCCGCTATCCTTTTGAGGGCGTTCCGTATGAACCGCCGGATGATAGAATTTTGTTGGACGAGGCGGCTATTGCCCGAACGCTGGCGTTGCACGACAAAGGCGAATCCGGCAATGCGCTGACGCAAATTCTGAATCAACTCAAAAAACACGCGCTTTTGCCCTTGCGCGCCAATTCGCCGCAACTGCCTTATCTGCTCAAAGTGCTGGGCTACGTTTTCGGCGACGGCACGATTTATTTCAATGGCGGCGACGGCAAGGGCACGACTTGGTTTTATGGCAAGCCGGAAGATCTGGAAACAATTCGCGCCGATGTCGTGGCTCTCGGGTTCACCCCCTCTCGGATTTATTCGCGTGAACGCCATCATCGTATCACGACAACTTATGAGAAGTATGAATTCCAGCGTCAAGAGCACGCTTTCAAAGTCGTTGGCAGCAGCTTCGCGATTTTGCTCGCTGCATTGGGAGCGCCGGTTGGAAATAAAGCGGCACAACATTATAACGTGCCATCTTGGCTCTTCGATACTCCTCTTTGGCAGCAGCGCCTTTTTCTCGCCGCTTTTTTTGGCGCAGAGCTTTCCTCGCCGCGCGCTTTTGAAGAGCACAATTATAATTTTAACCCGCCAGTGCTCTCGCTCAATAAACGCGAAAGTTATTTGGAAAGTAGTCGTACTTTTCTCGAAGGCATTAGCCGGTTGTTGGATGATTTTGGCGTCACCACCACTACGATGAGTCAGCGTCAAGAACAGACCAACAAAGATGGCAGCGTCTCATGTCGGCTACGATTAATTCTCTCCTCGCAAACCGAGAGTCTGCTCAACCTTTGGAGTCGCATCGGTTTTGAATACAACCGCAAGCGCCGAACGCTGGCGAATATGGCTGTTGGTTATTTGAAAAACAAAGCGGCCATTGTACAAATCCGTGATGAAGCCGCCGAGACTGCGGTGGCATTGCAAACCGAAGGCGTTGCGCCGCAAGAAATCTACGGCACTCTTGTCGGCGCACGCGTCAACCGTCGTTTTCTCGAACGCTCTTTATATGAAGGCAGAACGACTTCGGCTCGCGTTGGCGAATCATTCATGACGTTTGACGAATATCGTAACGAGGCCACGCTCGGGCTTGGCGAAAGCGGCATGGTCTGGAGCCGTATTATCCGTCTCGAAGAAATTCCTTTTAATGAAGAAGTTTACGATTTTACCGTTGCTCATCCTGACCACAATTTCGTTGCCAACGGATTCGTTGTTTCCAATTGCGGCGTTCGTCTCATGGCCTCCAGCCTCACCCGCGACGAAGTCGAGCCGAAAATTCAAGAGCTTGTCAAGACGCTCTTTCATCACGTGCCGACCGGCGTCGGCTCCGCCGGCAAAGTCAAGCTCACGCAGAAAGAGCTTGAAGAAATCATGACTAAAGGCGCGCGCTCGGCGATCAAAAACGGCTATGGCGACAAGGATGATCTCGACTTCATCGAAGAGAATGGGCAAATGAATGACGCCGATCCGAATAAAGTTTCCAAGAAAGCCGGCGAACGCGGCCGGCCGCAACTCGGCACACTGGGCAGCGGCAATCATTTTCTCGAAGTCGGCTACGTTTCGCAAATCTTCAACGCTCGCGCGGCTGAGGCGCTGGGGCTTTTCAAAGATCAAATCACCGTCATCATCCACTGCGGCTCGCGTGGCTTCGGGCATCAAGTCTGTGAAGATTACATCGGCGTGATGGACAAGGCCGTGCACAAATATGGCATCACCTTGCCGGATCGCCAGCTTTGTTGCACGCCGATCAGCTCGCCGGAAGGACAAAGCTATCTCGGCGCGATGCGCTGCGCGGTTAATTTCGCGTTTGCGAATCGCCAGATGATTGCGCATTGGACGCGTGAAGCTTTTTCAAAAGTCATCAACAAAGCGCCGAAATACATCGGCCTGCGCACGGTCTACGAAGTGGCGCATAACATCGCCAAAATGGAAGACCATGTTTTCGAGGGGAAACAAATGACGGTCTGCGTCCATCGCAAAGGCGCGACGCGCGCGTTTCCGGCCGGACATCCGCACATTCCCGCAGCGTATCAGGAAGTCGGCCAGCCCGTGCTCATCCCTGGCGATATGGGCCGCTACTCCTACGTACTCATCGGCGCTGAAGGCGCAATGGAACAAACCTTCGGCTCCACCTGTCACGGCGCCGGCCGGGCGATGAGCCGCCATAAAGCTAAGAAAACTGCCCAAGGCCGCAACATCACCCGCGAGCTGGCGGAGAAAGGCATCTACGTTATGGGCGCGAGCCGCGGCACGATTGATGAGGAAATTCCCGAAGCGTACAAAGACGTGTCGGATGTGGTGGATGCCTGCCATCTCGCCGGCATCTCGCGGAAGGTGGCACAGCTCAGGCCGTTGGGATGCATAAAAGGATAACTCAATTTGTGTAACCAAATTTAAGTTGGAAGGAGGGTATCATGGGACTAACGGTTTTAGCGCTCGAAGTCGGCAATCCTGCCAACCCTGAGATCACTGAAAAGCTCGAGTTTTTGATTGACTCGGGCGCGATTTATTCAGTGGTTCCGACACCGATTTTGCAGCGGCTTGGCATCAAGCCGCTGTCGGAACAAGAGTTTCGCTTGGCTGACGGCAGCAAGGTTACTCGCAAAAAGGGGGTTGCTATTTTCAAATACCGCGGTCAAATCGGCGGCGCCGACACTATCTTTGGCGAAGAAGGTGATAGCGTGCTCTTGGGCGCATTTACTCTCGAAGCGCTCGGCTTGGCGCTTGATCCGCTGCGCCGAGAGTTGAAGCCGTTGCCCATGATTTTGGCGGCACAATTTTAACCAATAAATTCGCGCAGTACGCATGAGTTTTAAGGAGTTTTATTGTGACCATCGTCGAAACCGACAAACAGCAGGTTGAAAAAATCGTTCGCGCCTTTGCCGATGAATTATTGCGACAGCTCGGCAACCAAATTTACGAAATCATTTGGTACGGCAGCACGGCGCGCGGCGACTCCGAAGAAGGTTCGGATATTGATGTGGCTGTCATTTGCCAATACGACGATTCGGCCTCTGAAGATCGTATCTGGAGTATTGCGCACGAAATTTCACTTGAACATAATGCCTTGATTGATGCCAGGGTAATCAGCCAAGAGCGTTTTTATGGCGCGTGGGGACATTTATCGTATCTTGCCGAAGACATCCAAAACGAAGGGATTGTGATATGGAAAGCGCTATAAAAAAAACACTCCGGCGTCATTACGGCTTTTGGGCGTGATTATGCCAAAATCGGATTGGTGCCGAAAGAATATGGCGAGCTTTTGAACAAAGCTTACGACGTTCGCAACAAAGCTGATTATGACGTCGATATGGTGATTGACGACAAAGTTGCCGAGTTGTATTGCCGAAAAGCGGAGGAACTGGTGGCGTTCATTGAGAACCTGGTGGTGGAAAGGCTTGCAGAAGATAAGTCAGCTTCATAATTCATTTTAAAGGTGATACATGCCAGTCCCAGATTATCAAAGCTTGATGCTTCCGTTCTTGAAAACGATTCGAGATACGCGAGAGCATACATTCGGTGATATTGCTGACACACTTGCAAAGGAATTTCGCTTAACGGAAGCCGAAAAAAAGGAAATTCTTCCCAGTGGAATTCAAACAAGATTTGATAATCGCGTTGGCTGGGTACGAACCTACTTAAAAAAGGCCGGACTTCTGGAAAACGCCGGACGCGGGAAGTTTCGGATAACGGAACGCGGCCTGCAAATTTTGAATTCCAACCCCACGACAATCAATGTAAAGTTCTTGAGGCAATTCCCTGAGTTTCTCGAATTTCAAAAATCGTCGCGGCAAGAAAACAAGAATGATGAAAAAGATGAAGAGCCGAATCAAACACCGGAAGAAAGTTTGGAGTCAAGTTACCAGAATTTGAGACGCACCCTCTCACAAGAACTTTTGGATCGTATCAAGAATCTACCTCCCAAATTTTTTGAAAAACTAGTTGTTGATCTGTTGGTGGCAATGGGCTATGGCGGTTCTAAAAAAGATGCGGGACAAGCAGTTGGGCAAAGCGGTGACGGCGGAATAGATGGAATTATCAAGGAAGATAAATTAGGGCTGGACGCCGTCTATATTCAAGCGAAACGTTGGGAAAACACGGTGGGTAGGCCTGTCGTTCAAGCATTTGCGGGTAGTCTGGAAGGACAAAGAGCGAGAAAGGGCGTGCTCATTACAACCTCCCAATTTTCACAAGACGCCAAAGAATATGTCAATCGCATTGAAAAGAAAATCGTCCTCATTGACGGCGAACAACTCGCGCAACTCATGATTGATCACAGCGTCGGCGTTGCTGAATTGGCGACTTATATTGTGAAAAAGATTGACTTGGATTATTTTGACGAAGAATAAAAATATATGCCTTACACAATGAACGAACTCCTCACCATGATCGCCGCCGGCGAAGGACAGACCGTCGAGTTCAAGCGCGATATTTCGCAGCGGAGCGATACCGCCGGTGAACTCATTGCTTTCGCTAATACAAATGGCGGAACAATGTTGGTGGGCGTAACCGATGATGGAAAAATTATTGGCGTTGCTGATGCGGACGCGACGATGACCGCACTCGCCAATATCTCGCGCGATAACTGCCGTCCTTCACTCTATCCAATGATCGAGCGGGTGGAAGTAAACAACCTGTCTGTCATCGCTGTGCGCGTTGATAAACGAACCGGCCCGCCGTACGAAAATAACAGCGGCCAGTGTTATGTTCGCGTCGGCGCGGCCAAACAACTTGCCTCGCCGCAACAACGCGCGCGCATGCTGCAACAATCCGGAC
>Ga0247727_10006121_pt1 | contig 23816 bp, 19 predicted proteins | sample WisWelCaveWW1625_FD_202498 | JGI IMG/M metagenome (GOLD analysis project Ga0247727, IMG submission 202498) | Biofilm microbial communities from Wishing Well Cave, Virginia, United States - WW16-25 | ecosystem: Environmental > Aquatic > Deep subsurface > Groundwater > Cave microbial mat | place... | reverse complement strand
TGTGGATGCTTGAAGTCGCGCTCCATCGTCGCAAGGAGGTGGTCCACCCGGACAAGCTCGCTGCCTAACCTCCCTCGGAGCGCCGCCGTCGCTTGTACACTTTCAACTGTGAACGGGACAACCTCGTGACGGTGGTTCGGTGGCTCGGTTGTTCGGTGGTTGGACGGACAATCGGTCCGCCCCACCATGTTGCGATTGGGAGCGAATGAAGTGATCCAGCCACCGAACCACCCAACTACCGAACCACCGATGAAGAAGCGCCTCGTCGCCCCCCAAACCCTCAAGGGCTTTCAGGATCATCTCCCGGCGGCGATGATCGCGCGCAATGCCGTGGTCGAACGTATTCGGCGTGTTTTCGAGCAGTACGGCTTCGTACCCGTGGACACACCGGTGCTCGAGTATCTGACCACGCTCATTGGCACCGGGGGCGAGGAGACCAACAAGCAACTCTTCCGTCTCGAAAGCCCCGAGCGCGAACCCATCGCGATGCGCTTTGATCTGACCGTGCCGTTCGCGCGGCTGGTCGCGCAGTATCTGGTCGAGTTGAAGCTACCGTTGCGCCGCTACCATTTGGGGCCGGTATTTCGCGCCGACAAGCCCGACCCCGGTCGCTACCGCCAGTTCACGCAGTTCGATATCGACGCCGCCGGCTCCGATGCCGTGGCGGTGGATGCCGAGATCATCGCCGCCATGTGCGAGGCGATGCGCGCCCTCGGTCTGGAGACCGGCGAATTTATCATCAAGATCAACAACCGCAAGTTAGTGGACGCGCTGCTCGAAGGCCTCGGCCTGTCGAATCGCGAGACGCAAAAGCACGTGCTGCGCGTGGTGGACAAACTCGGAAAGATCGGCGTGGACAACGTGCGACGTGAGTTGGGCCGCGGACGGGTGGACGAGTCGGGCGATCCGATCAAGGGCGTTGGCCTGGACGAATCGGCGATCGCCGGCGTGCTTGAATTCATCGCACTCACCGGATCATCGCGAGCTGGAGTGCTGGCCGCACTCACCGCCAGGCTGCCGTCATCCGAGGCCAGCACTACCGCACTCGCCGAAATGCGCGACCTCGACGCCTGCCTCGCCGCGCTGGGCGTCGCAGAATCCGACGCGGTGTTCGCGCCCAGCCTTACCCGCGGCCTCGACTATTACACCGGCCCCGTGTTTGAGATCACGCTGCCGACGGTGGCCGGACTCGGCTCCGTCATGGGCGGTGGCCGCTACGATCATTTGGTGGAGCGCTTCCACGACACGCCGATTCCCGGCACCGGCGCCAGCATCGGCCTTGATCGGCTGATGCTAGGGCTCGAACAACTCGGCAAGGTCGTCGCCGAGCCAACCACGACGCGCGCACTCGTCATTGGGATGAAGGGAGTGCCGGCCGCCGAGTTGCTCAAACTCGCCAGCGAGTTGCGCGCTGCCAGCGTTGCCACCGAAGTCTACTTTGGGCCTTCCACCAAAATGCGCGACCAACTTGCGCTCGCGAATGAGCGGCAAATCCCGCTTGCCATCATCGTCGGCGATGACGAGTTGAAGAACGGCACCGTTTCGGTGAAGAACCTGCGCGCGGGCCTGCAGGCGCGCGCCGAGTTGAAGGATCACGACCAGTTCAAGGCCGCCGGCAAAGCCGGCCAGGTCACCGTCGCGCGCGAGGAATTGATCGCGACTGTGCAGGAAATGCTGGCCTAACCTCCGGGTTTGCCCTTCCCCTCCACGGGTTTGCCTTCCGCTCCCTTGCCCTTGGCTGGCCTTTTCGTGTAGGTCAGGTCGATTTGCACCGTAGCTTCGTCTTCAGCAGTCCAGGTTTCGGCATCGGTATCGATGATGATGCGCGCGCACCTCATGGTGCGGGGTTTGCCGTCCTTCATCTCTTCCATCTCTACCATGCCTTCGAGCGTGATGACGTTCTTCGCGTCGTCGAACACTGCACGCTCCGCGGTAGCTTTGCGATCGTCTTGTTTCAGGTTGAGCTTGCCGGTGGCAACGCCGGTGCGGGCCTCGTAGTCGAATACGAACTGCTCGCACAACACGGTTGTTGGTTTGCGGGGCTTGGAGGGCAACGAAGCTTTCGCCGGCTCGGAATCCGGCGAGGCGGTCGTCTTCGCTGCGACCTTGGCTTTGGGCTCGGAGGCTGGTTCCTTTGCCCGCGAGACGATCTGCACGTTGCCGGTGAACGTGGCTTGCGAGTCGTTGAATTCAACCAACACTTTCGTCGCCGTTACCGCGGTGTCGGCGTTGGTAAATTTCAGGTTGCCTTCGATTTCCGCAGTTTGTCGGTCGGTTTTCCTGTCGTCGGTAACGCGCATCAGGTCCGCCACAATACGCATGTCCTTTTCCGGATCGATGACGACAACCCGCTGCCGCTTGTTGCCACGCAGAATCATAGTGCCGTCGGGCAAACCATCTGAAACAGCAGCGGCGACCTTGAGCTTCCCCAGCACCCCCACGGTCGGCGGCGACGGTTCCTTGGGAGCTTGCCCGCCGAGCGAGGGAATCGACAAAACGATCGCGATGACGATCAGGGTAACAGCGGCCAGCAGTGTGGCTTTCATGTTCGCTTCTCCAGTAGGGCGGGATCAACGGGAACCACGGGCTCGGCCGGTCGGCGTCTGACCGCAACGGTTCCCTCCACGTCGGTCATCTGCACGCGCTGCGTCTTAAGGTTCGCAGTGAGGCGCCGACTACTCAGTTCAGTTGAGTTGCTGGTAGCACGAACCGTCTGCGGACAGTCGAGCCGCTCGCTATCCGGCCAGAGCGATAGCGCGGTGGTCGCGAATTTCAGGTCTTTGACCGCGCCAGTGATGTCGCCCGAGGCAACGAACTTCCGTTCTTCGGGGGACCAGGTAAGCATCGGCGCGCTGAGCGAGAAGCCGCGCTTGTCCTCGGCGGTGACGTTGCCGCGAATGACGAGCCGCTTGGTGACGGCGTCGTAGTCCACCTCGTCGGCCCTGAAAGTCGTCAGTGGTTTGCCGTCGCGGAAGTAGACGCCTTGCTTGAGTCCCCGAATCAGTGTGTGGTTGCGGTCGTCGCTGACCTCGATCCGCTCGGCGCGGAACTCCCACTGTTTGCGGTCGCGCTCATCACGCAGCACGACCGACGCCACTTCCGTCAGCGCCACTCCCGGTGCGCGCGGCCGGTTGGCTGCGGGCGTGGGACCGGCAACCGTCGACGCCCTCGGCGGTGACGGGCCCGTTCGCCGTAGCTTCACCAACCCGGCGAGGCCGAGCAGAGTGATCAGAATCAGCAGGGCACGGCGCATTCCGTAATTCGCACTTGCGCGGCCCGCTAAAACGGCGGTGGCGGGGGCGCGTCGCTGACGGCGGTATTCAGCGTCACGATGACGTTGACCGTTGCGCCGGCGGTAACCGTGACGTTGATCGTCGAGGTGGTGAACCCGGCCAGCGAAACCGTAACGGTCTGCGCACCGGCGGTGACGCCGGTAATCGTGAAGGCGTTGCCGCTGATGGCAACCGTGCCGCCGCCGGAATTGGCTAACGCAAAGCCCGTTAACGCGATACCGGTCGAACTTCGCACCGTGCCGGTGGTGGCGCCGGTGGTGGCGCCACCACCACCGACGCCGGCTCCCCCGCCGCCGCCGCCACCGCAACCGCCGCTCGCGAATGCAATCGTTGCCAGCGCCGCCAGTGCGGTCCGCCGTAGCATGTGATCGAATCTCACCCGACACCATCCTGTTCTGTTACTCGTTCGATGACGAGGTAGTTTGGCGCAGCGCCGCAGTTTCTCACTGCGGCGTCAGCGTGAAGTTCACGTTGTCCACGGTTTGCCCACCGGGCGGCACCGTCACGTTCTGCTCGCTGGTGGCGAAGCCGGCCCTGGTTGCGCGCAGCTTGTACGTCCCCTCGGGGATGAACAGTTGATAACGCCCGTCGCTCGCGGTGGTTACCGAATCGCGTTGCACGTCGCCCGGCTGTTCCAGCGCGGTGATGGTAACGCCGCCGAAGTCGGTCGTGCCGCCCAGCGTGACCCGTCCACGCACCGTGAAAGGCGACACCGGCGGATTCACTCCCGAGCGGAACAACACGACGTTCACCTGTCCGAGCGATCCGGTCACTTGCAGTTGGAAGGTCGAAGTCAAAAAGCCGGCCCCGCTGAAGGTAAACGTTTGCAAGCCGACCGGCACGCCGGTCAATTGGTAGAAGCCGTTGGGCTGGCTCGACGCGCTCAGATTGCCCACGCGCACGGTCGCGCCGCTCAGCGCGTTGCCGTCCTCGTCGCGGACTGTGCCAGTCACTGTGATTGTGGTGCCCGCGGGCAGCAGGTCGATCGGTGCGCTAAGGCTGAACGTAACGCCAATCGGCAGACTGTCGAGAATCAACTGACTGGTGACGAAGCCGGTGGCATTTGCCAGCAACTGCTGACGGCCGGCCTCAAGGCCGGTGATGAGGAACGTGCCGGTCTCATCGGTGCGAGCCTCGCGCGCCGCCTGGCCGGTTCCGACCACGACTGAGGCATTCGGGAGGTTGTTCTGCGACTGGGCGTCGCGCACGCGGCCCGTCACACTGGCCGTGCCCGGATGCGGCGTGAGCGCAATATCCTGCGGAGCGATCTGGCCGGTGCCCAACGGTAGTTCCAACAACCGGGTATCGAACTGGCTGAGCGACGCGCTCAGCGCAATCGACTGCGCCGTGGTCACCGGCACCACCACGTTCTGGTAGCTGAAGACGCCGTCGTTGCCGGTTACGCGCTTGTTGCCGCCAAAAACGACCGTGGCATTGGCCAGTGGCAAGTTCGTCACCGCGTCGCGCACGGTGCCGGAAAACGTGGCCGTGTTGGTGGGGAGTGGCTGCTGATTCGTACCCCCGGAATCCGGCAGTCCAAAAACGCCACTGCCGCCACCGCAACCGGCGAGCAGACAACTCAGGGCAATGCCAAGCGCACGCTTCATCGCAGTTGCACCTGCTTCGTGCCATTGCACACGTTACCGTCATCGTCGCTGGCCTGCAGCGCGATCATGTACAGCCCGCGCGCCATCACACGGCCGGACTGCTCGCGTCCATCCCAGGTGACGACGTTCAACCCGGCGTTGAGCTGAAGTCCGTTGAGCATTCGGCGAACGGTTTTACCGGCGGGGCCGACGATGTCGAGCGTCACGCGCGCGGGCCGCGAGAGACTGAAGGAGACGACGGTGTTCAGCCCCTGCGTCTGCGCGGTGAGTTGCGCCACTTCGAGCAGCGGGCAGGGAGTGGTGTCGGCGTTGAGGCGGAAGCGCCGCACCCGCGACAGCCCGCCGAGGCGGAACGTGTAGTTCGCCGACGTGCGCAGCGACCGCGTCACCTGCGTGTCGAGGTCGGTCAGGTGGAAGCGCAGATCTTTCGGGGTTTGATGGACGTTGGGCCAGGTCAGCGTGATTTCGGTATCGGAGCGGTCGGTTTCAACGATGAACTCGAACTGCTTCGGACCCTGGAACGGCGCGCGGAGATCGCCGGCCAACTTCGCGCCACGCGGTGCGCCCGGGCCAGCGACCAGGTTGAGCGTCACGAAGTCTTGCAGCGGTGGCGGCTTGACGATGTCGTACTTCGCGTCGAAGTGGTCGCTCGCTTCCGCGGTGGCGCCCACGCAATTGTCGGAGTCGCGCGCGCCGGGCGCAGTGGCTTGCAGGCGCAGCATCCAATTCTGCAACGACATGCCGTTGGCGGGCGGACGCAGCGGGTCGAGCGCGGCGCTTGCCGATCTGGTGGCGGTTGCGCGCGTGACGGTGCTCGTCGCCGCCCCCGGCTTCAATCGTCTCGACGAAAGCCCGGCCGGTGGCGTGAACAACAGCGTGAGTCCGCCAAGACTCGTCGCCCGCAACCAGTAGCCCCGGAATGGTTGAAGCTGCGCGGTTTCGATCACGTAGCCCGCGCCCGGGTCGAAGCGGAAAACGCCCGGCGCGATGAGGCCCTGATTGATGGCGGTGGACAGATCGACCGCGACGCCGTTGGCGGGTTCGACCCGCAGATTGGTCAGGTTGATCGCGGCCGAATACGGATTGCCGATAAGGTTGAAGCCCTGGATGAGCCGCACGCGCGTCGGCGCATCGATCGGCGGCGGCACACCCGCCACGTTGACGGTGGTGTCGCCCAGCACTTTGAGCCAGTAGCCGAGGCCGGGCTGGAACGGCTGGGTGACGTTCGGATAGATTTCGTACTTGTTCTCGCCCGGCAAATCGGGCCGCCACCGGGCGAGCAGCAACCGATTGCGCGGAATGCCGAGCGCGTCGGCCTCGTCGGTCGTTGTCGGCGACAGCGGCAGGCACATGAGATGCAGGCCGTTGGTCCCGAACGTGAAGGTGTTGGTCACCGTCGCCACTTGCGGACGGCCAACGATAATTGTCTCCAGAAAGCCAATCGACCCGATGAAGATGTTCCGCTTCACCGTCAGCGAGCTGGTGCCATCGGTCGGTTGGTACTCAATCGCCAGCGGGACTACGCCGGTGTTGGTGAAGCCGCTGGTCACGGTGTAAACGCCGCGCTCGACCGCGGCCGTGATCGGCGCGCTGCCTTGCGGGGTGATGCGCACCGAGCCGGATTCGCTGTTCAGCACGGCGCCGAACAGCTTGTTGGGATTCTCGATGTTGCCGGCGCATTTCCACGGGTACGGAATCCGCAGCCGCAGTTCGTCGACGACGAGGTCGATGTCCACCCGGTTCGGAGCGCCGAGATTGAAAAACTGCGGCGAGATCGCGCCCTCGCCGGCGGCGATATCGGCCACGTTGCCTTCTTCGGCGAACAGGTCGAGGCTCTCGTCGTTGCTGTAGGTCAGGTTCGCGCGGGCAGTGAGGCCGTTCTCGTCACCGGTGGAAGAGGTCGTGTAGTTGTAAATGAGCATCGGGATGCTCTGATCGAGCGGCAGCGTGAAGACGTAGAGCTTGTTGCCGAACGCGGCCGCGGTGTCGAGCGCGTACTCGCTGCGGTACCACGCCATGAAACTCTGGCCTTCGACCATCGGCGCAATCGCCTGCGCGATGACCTTGAGCGCGGGGACGTTGCCGGCGAGTGGCACGGTTGCTGCGGGGTTGAACTGCGCGTAGTACTGGGCATGGAACTGGGAGAAGAAGCTGGGGTTCTCGGCGTAGACTTTTAGCCAGGCCGCTTCGGACATGCCGAGCCGCCACGGCGTCATCCCGCCGAAGCCGCTCTCGGGGAAGAAGGTGGGGTTGCCGAGCGCCGGCAAGTTGAGCGCGTCGTACTGGCCCATCAGAAAGAACGGATCGTCGCGCGGATCGAAGTTGGGGTTGAGAAAGCGCTGCACCACCTGCGCAGCGGCGTGGGTGAAACCCTCCTCCCAGGCGTCGAAGGTGAACACCGCCGCGCCGTGGAAGGCGTGCAGCACCATGTGAATCAGGTTGAAGGCATCGGCCTCGAAGTTGTTGCTCAACGGCGGGATGCGAATCTCGTTGGTCGAGACGATGTAAATCCCGGCCTCGAGCGACTGCAGATTCGGGTCGGAGCGGATCGTCACTGTCCCACTCTGGAAGGGCGCGCCGAACACCGCGGTCATTACCGGCATCGCGCCGTTCAAAAAGTCGCGTAGTTGCTGCTCTTCCGCCGCGCTGAAGTTAACGAACTGGAAGGTCAACGTCGGCGGAGCCTGGCGTCGCAAATCCGCACTCTGCGTGGGCCACGGGATGAGCAGCCGATTGTTATGACGCACGACGAACAGGCGATCGAAGCGCAGTCGCTGACGCGGCTTGAGCCGACCGTGGCGTCGCAAGAACTGTTCGGTCTTCTGCCAGCTTCGGCGTGCCGGGTCGAGCTGTGTCCGCTGCAAGCGCATCGCGATGGCGCGCTCGACTTCGGCGCGATTGGTGGGATCGCTCACCTCGCACACCGCCGCGCTGGCCAGCCCCGTGCCGACGGCCTCGAACGAGCGATTCGAAAGCATGCGGTAGCTGCCGTGGTCGGCCCGGGCCGGCGAAGCCCCCCCCGTCAACAACAGAATGAGCGCGATGCGCGCGGGACTTTTCATCAAAATTCCAACCGTATTTCGCTCTCGAGCAAACTGGTGCGGTAGCGGCTGTTCGCCTCGGGCGATCGGGCGCTGAGACGACTCATCGTGAGACCGCCGCGCAGGTTGCGCAGCAGGCCAATCTCCAGGCCCATGCCGTACTCGTTGCGGTCCACCGTGGGTTGCCCACCGCCGGTGCTGCCGCTAATGCGGTAGCTGCCAACCAGGTTGACGTTCTTCATGATCGGATAGGCCATGCGCGCATCCATGCCGGTCAGGTGTGAGGTGTTGCGGCTGGTGGCACTGGTCTGCGCCGCGCCGACGGTTACCGGCACGGTGCTGAGCGTGTCGATCCGCTGGAACGACAGCGTCCCGTTGATCCCCTGTGGGTTGCCGATTTGCATGCCGAGATTGAACCAGTTGCTCGCGGTGCCGTTGTTCTGATCGAGGAACAGTACGCGCTGCGACGCAGTCTGCGCGAAAAAGTTGAGCCAGTCGGTGGCGCGATAACGCGTGTCGAGCACAATCTGATCGTTCTGGCTGTTGCCGACAAAACCCGTTCCCTTGCTGTTGGAGGTGTCGAAGTTGAGGCCGACATTGATCCGGTGGGTTGCGGTGAAATCCGCTCGCATGCTGGTGAACACGCTGTTGACATTCGAACTGCCGGTGACCACGCCGGGCCCGCCGAGTTGCTGGCCGGGGTTGCCGACGACCTGACCCAGCGCGCGCAGTCGCAGTTGCTCGAGCCGCGCCATGCGCGCTTGCAAATCCACCGGTGACAGATTGCTCGAAGTGATGAATCGACGGCCATAGAAGCCCATCGGCAAGCCGCTGTCGCTGAAGAGGAAGCGGCGACGATAGTCTCGATCGCTCTTCAGCCGTGCATTGAATCCCGTGGCGGAGCTGATGACGATCTCTTCTTCTTCGTCGCCCCGTCGTGGTGGCGCCACTCCTCCGCTATCACCGGTGCCGAATGCTCCGGGCGTGCTGGTCGGCGGCGCGGAGGGATCAACCGGCTTCGCCGGACCAACTGGTGAAGTTCGTCCTCCGAGCGTCGCCGACGGGGGCGTTTCAAATGCACCGGGGGAGACGAAGCCCGGGCCGGTCGTGCCGAATAGCCCGGGCGCTATCGTGGGTGGAACCTCCAGCGCTGACAGTGGAAGCTGACCGGGAAGAGCGCCGGGCGCGCCCGGCGGCAATCCGGGTTGACCGGGATAAGCACCATAAGGCGAGGCGCCATAACCACCCAGTCCCGATCCAAACGCACCGCCGCCCTGATTGAACGAACCGGTCGCTCCGAAGGTACCTTGCACACCGGAGTTGCCAAGCCCGCTGCCGTAGCCGCCGCCGCCAAACCCACCGCCGCCGTAACCGCCACCGCCGTAACCGCCACCGCCGTAACCGCCGCCGTATGCGTTGCCGATGCTGCCAAAGTAGCCGCCCCCGAACCCGCCGGCGATACCAGAACCGCTGGCGCTGCCACCGGTGGAAGCCACGCGTGAATGTGACATCGTCAAAGTCATACGCGGTTGTTTGGGCTGCTCGGGGGCCTCGACCGGCGGCGCAGTTTGGTCCTTCCCGCGATTCGGCGATGCCGGCCGCATCCAGAAGGGCACCCAGGTCGCGACGGTGTCGAAGCCGTTCGACTTCGAGCCCACGCTCGAACCAGTGGACGCACTGTGGTTGAGGTTGAGGGCAACGGTGTAGGGTGGAGCCGCCGATTTGGCCGAGCCGCCATCGTAGTTGACGCTCATCCGACCGGTGCGTGTGCTGGTGCCGCCGATCGCCGCGCCGCCGGCCGCGCCCGCGCCGCCGAAGTCCTGACTGGTCAGGTTGAGATTGCTCGTCATCTGCAACCGACCAATCGGATAGTTGAGCCCCAGCGTCGAGGCGGTGAAGAGGCTGTCCGAGCCGGCCTGGCTGTTGCTCATCCGCTGAATCGAGAGTTGCAGGTCGCGGTTCTCTCGCCAGCGAAACTGCATTTGCGAACTGAGTTGCTGCGTGCGCACGTTGAGGCTGTTGACGGCGGTCGCACCCGTAGTCGTGTTCGCCCCGGTCACGTTGGCCAGGCCAAACTGCAAGCCCGACGAACTCTGGTTCTGGCTGAATTGCAGATTCAGACCCAGCTTGCCTCCGGCGCCGCCCAGCTGCACCGTAGTGTCGAAGCCCTTCTCGTTGCGCGCAAACCCGGTGCTTTCGATGTGTTGAAATCCGGGCTCGACGTCGCGATAGCCGAAGGTGACGTTGGCAAGCTTCCCCAGGGTCCCGGCGGTCCGAAACCCCTTGGCCGCGCCGCCGGACTGAGCGCCGCTCAACGACTGGCCGCCCGACGAACTGGCGTATTCGAAGGTCGTGGCCCAGTTGCTAAAGAGCTGCACCGAGCCGTCGAAGCCGAGCAGAGTGCGGTCGCCGCCGACCCCGCCGTTTTGCGCCGAGTGAACGTATTCGATGGCGATGTTGATCCCGGCCGGCACCGGACGCAGGAAGGTCAGAGTGCCGGTGGTGTAGTCGATCTGGTAATCGCGCGCGCGCACTTGCGGCGTGGTGCCCGCAGTGACCAATTCGCTGCCGGACAGGATCGGGCGAAAGGTCAAGGCGAACGGCCCGATGGTGTTGTTGCCGCTGAACTCCTCGCGGATTTGCTGTTGCGTTCGTTGAGTTGCCAGGCCACCGGTGGATTGCTGGGTGAGGAAAGTAGTGCCGAGCTTGAACTTGTCGCCCAGTTTGCCGGGCAGCGGCAGGTTGATGCGGGTGCCGTAGAAGTTGCCGGCGGTCTGGCCGGGAGCGTTGTATTCGTAGCTCACCGAAATGGTGCTGGTATTGGGGATGATGACCGGCAGCGGTTGACTGCGGGTGCCGTCCACGAAGGTGATGAGGCCCTGAGTGTAGTCGATGGTATAGTCGCGCCCGCGTGACTTGGGCTGTTCGTCCACCAGCACCGTTTCACTGCCGTCGACGATGGGGCTGTTTTGCAGCGGGTACGGCCCGGCCGTGTTGTTGCCCTGCAGGCGGTCATTGAACGGCGCGGCCTTGGTTTGGGTGAACATGAAGCTCATCGAGCCGGTCTTTAGCAGCTTCATGTCCAGCGCCAGCCCCTGCAACGATTTGCTAAAGCTGGTGAATTCGCTGCCCTCGAAATTGACCGACAAATCGCCGACCGCAAACTTGAGCGGATCGGTGTCGTACTTCAGTCGCCAGCGGGTGGTGGTTGCACCGAAGCCCTGACTGCGGAAGATGCTGCCGTCGAGGAACCAGTTCCGCAGATAAGGCAACTCGCCGTTGAAAAACATCGAGGTGTTGCTGGAGCGGTTCTGGCTGCCGAGGTAGTTGTCGCTGGTATAGGCCTGCTGCGAGCCGCCGGAGACGTCGAAGTTGCGGAACTGCTCGATGTGGGAGCCGTTGATCTTGAGCGCATTCTGCGGTTTGCTGAGCGCGTCGCCGGAGGTCGGCGCTAACTCCTCGGGTATCCCGTCGACGCCGAACGGCCCAGCGCCCTTGATGGGAGGGATCAGGATCGGTTCGCCACCGGACTTCCGCCCTCGCCTGGAATTGGATGGGGCGGAGCCAGCCCCCACCGGCGCTGGCCCGGTGCCGAACGCCCCGGGGGCCTGGGTCGGCGGAAGGGCCGGTGCCGGTGGCTGACTGCCCGTTTGCGCCACGGAAATCGCAATCGCTATCAAAACCACGGTGGGGACGAACGAACGGGATAACTTCATAGCTCGGTGGGACGAGAAACACTCCGCAGAGTTCCGTCGCGGCGCGCTGGTTCTCGCCCGGGACGACGGCGACAGATTACCCGCACTCGGCGCGCGCAAACGTTGGGTTCACGAGGAGTCGGCGGGCAAGAGTCGGTCCAACTCCTGGACGAGCTGGTCGGTGTCGATGGGCTTGATCAGAATGAGATCGGCTCCCAGTTCACGCAGGCGACGCATGATCTCGGGCTGCTCGACTCCGGTTAGCATCACCACTGGAATGTGGCGGGTACGCTCATCGGCCTTCAGCAGCTCCAGCGTTTCAATGCCGTTGACCAACGGCATATAAACATCCAGCACAATGAGATCCGGCGGATTCGCCTGCGCGCATTCCAGTCCCGCCGGGCCGTCATAAGCAAAATCAACCGCGTAGCCGTGGGCTTTGAGTCGGAGGCACAACAACTGAATGATGGACGGTTCGTCGTCGACGATGAGAATGCGTGGCATGGTTAGTTGTACCGACTCATCGCACAGTCGGCGCCCTCCGCCAGCCAGCATTCGATTGCCTCCGTGGCCCGCTCCACCGCCTCCGCGACGAGGGCCGCTTCGGTATTGCTGAAGCGGGACAGCACGTGGCCGGTGACCTCGCCCCCGCGCTCGCTGTTAGGTCGGTCGATACCAATGCGGAGCCGCGGAAACTCCTGCGACCCCAGCCGGGCGATTAGGTCTTCCAATCCGTGATGTCCGCCGGCGCTGCCGTTGGTTCGAATCCGCAGTTTGCCAGTCGCCAGATTGAGATCGTCACACACCACCAGCAACTGCGCAATGGGAGCTTTGAAATGCCGCAATGCTGCTCCGGCTGCCTTGCCAGTCAAGTTCACGAAGGTCAACGGTTTGAGCAAAACCACCCGCTGCCCGCTGATGCGCCCCTCGCCACACAACGAATGGAACTGGCGACGACGGACCGCAAGGCCATGCTTCGTCGCCAGTTCATCGATCACCATGAAACCGAGGTTGTGGCGGGTGTGGGCATACTCGCTCCCAGGATTGCCGACGCCGAGGATGAGGTAGGGGGGCGTATCCATGGGCCGATCGGGCGTGAGTGAATCGTTGCCGGTGATCCGCGACCACCGCCACGCCACCACGACGCACCGCTATTTCTCGTCCTCAGCCACCTTCTTGCCGCGCTGGATGACTTCGGGCTCAGCGGCCGCCGGCTCGGCCGCAACTTCGGGCTCCACTACCAGACGAGGCGGGGTGACCGAGAGGATAACTTCATCGGCTTCGTTCAGAATCGTCACGCCCTCCGGCACGGCGAGGTCTCGTACGTAGAGCGAGTCATGCACCTTCAACCCGGTGAGGTCGTGCACCAGCCGTTCCGGCAAGTGTTGCGCCTGGCATTGGACTTCGACCTCGTGCAGGAAGTGCTCGACGATGCCGCCATCTTTCGTGCCCACCGGAGTGCCGTGGAGCGCGAGCACCACAATGGCGGTGATGCGCTCGGTCAGCGACACGCTCTGGAAGTCCACCGTCACAAAGGCACGGGTCAGCGGGTTGCGCTGAACTTCCTTCACGACCGCGGTGTAGCTGGTAGCCCCCTGGCCGTTGCCGTCCACCTTCAGGGTCAGCAGGTTATGACCCGCGCCGGTGGGGCCAAGCACGTCGCGCAAACTCCGCGCGTTGATTTGCAACATGACTGGCGTCATTTCCTTGCCGTAGAGATTGGCGGTGACCCAGCCCTCGCGCCGCAGCCGGCGGGCGGCACTGCTCCCCTTGTCCGCGCGCACCTGCGCGGCGAGTTCCACTTGTTCCATTACGCATTCCTTTCAACTACCGGGCGTGCCAACGCCCGATTTATCGATGATGGTTCTCGAAAAGTGTACTCACCGAGTCCTCATTGTGAATCTGCTCGATCACTCGGGCCAGCAGCGGGGCCACGCTCAACACGGTGATGCTGGGGCTCGCGGTGGTCGCCGGCGGGGTCGCCAGCGGGATGGTGTCGGTGACGATGACTTCGGTGAGCGGCGCTTCGAGCAATCGGGCGAGGGCGTCTCCGGAGAAAACCGCATGCGTGCAGCAGGCGTAAACGCTCGCAGCTCCCCGCGCCACCAACGCCTCTGCGCCGGCAGCGATCGATCCGCCGGTGTCGATGATATCGTCGAACATGATGCAGACGCGACCCTCCACTTCGCCGATGATCTCCACTACCTCGGCGCGGTTCGGCTCCGGCCGCCGCTTCGCGATGATGGCCAGCCGCGCACCCAGCGCCTCGGCCAGGTACGAGGCGCGCTCCACACCGCCGACATCCGGCGAGACCACGACAATCTCGTCACCACACAACTGTTTCCCCCGCAAGTAATCGGCGATGATCGGGCCGGCCGGCAGATGATCGACCGGAACATCGAAGAAGCCTTGAATCTGCGCAGCGTGCAAGTCGATGGCAAAGATGCGCTCGGCCCCGGCTCGGGTGAGTAGATCGGCCACCAGCTTCGCGGTAATCGGTTCTCGTCCGGCGGCTTTCCGGTCCTGTCGTCCGTAACCGTAGTACGGGATCACGGGTACGATGCGGCGCGCCGACGCCCGTTTCAGCGCATCGCAGATGACCAGCAACTCCATCAGGTTATCGTTGACCGGCGGACAGGTCGGCTGGATGATAAACGCGTCCGCGCCGCGCACGCTCTCGTCGCAACGCACCCGCACTTCGCCGTCGGAAAACCGGGTCACCGTCATGTTCACCAACGGCTGGCCCAGCCAGCCGGCCACCGACTCGGCCAGTGGGCGATTCGCGTTGCCGGTGAAAAGCTTGAGGGGAGGAGTCACGTGGCGTTAGCCGTCGGTCAAGGAGGGGCTGGCAATGGAAATGGCTGGGGCGCCAGGATTCGAACCTGGGGTTAACGGATCCAAAGACCGTCGCCTTACCGCTTGGCCACGCCCCATTGCGCGCAACAGTGTATCACGCCTCCGCGCCGAATCGCGTCGGGCCGAGCGCCAGCCCGCGCCGATGCGACGCCGCCAGTCGAACGGAATGCCGCGAGTCTGGAAATTTCACCCTCTGCTGCTTCGCTACTACTTTTTCAGGTCGCGCTGTGCGCGCAGGAGCCAGTCACGGAACTCCTTCAGGGTTGCATGGGTTGGCTGCGACTTCAACAGCAGATCGACCCGCTCCAGGTACATCTTGACGACCAGGGGCTGAATCTCGGCGGAACTGATGAGTGCGAGTGCCGTGCGATACTGGCTTTCCGCCTCCGAGACGTTACCGTGCGCGGCCAGCGCCACCGCGTGCGTCATCTGCGACAGGTAACTCCTGGAGCGGCTCAATTCCAGCAATTGACGCGAGGTCTGGACGGCTTCTTCCGCCTTGTTGCTGGCACAATAGCACCAAGTCAGCTCTTCCAATGCCCTAAGGTCCTGCGGGTTAGACTTCAACACCTGTTGGCAATCGGCAATCGCGCTGGGATAATCCTCCAGAAAAAAGAATAGCTTCGCTCGCATCAGGACACTGCCATGATCTGTGGGCATCAACCGGACAATCGCGTTGGCGTCCTCCAGCGCCTGCCGGAATCTCTTCCGGCTCTGGTAGAAGTAGAAACGATGCTTCCGAAAATCGACCTCGTCAGGCTTAAGCCGGATCGCCGTCCCATAGTCGGCCAGCACGCGTTCGTCATCGTTCATGTCGGAAAGGAACGCGACCGAGCTCCTGGTGAATCCTCTGCTGTCATAGGCCGCAGCGTCGTTGGGATTGAGGCGAATCGCCTCCGAATAGTCGGCGATGGCCAGCTGGTAGTTGCTGGGAAGCAAGCGATGGGCGTCGCCTCGTTGGCGATACGCCTCGGCGTAGTCCGGTTTCAACCGAATGGCTTGGGTGAGATCGGCGATCGCCCGGTCGGGATCGCCGGACATATAGTAAACACGCCCGCGCATGCACAGTACTTCCGGAAAGCTCGGTTGCAGACGAAGCGCCTCCGTGAAGTCGGCGATCGCTCGAGTATAGTCGTCGACCGCCGCGCGCGCCACAAAGAGGATACCCCGGAGCCGATAGGCCTCCGCGTCTCGCGGATTGAGTTCGATGGACTTGGCGGAATCGGCGAGTGCGCCCGCCAAATCACCCTTGGCATGCCGTGCAATCCCGCGGTTAAAGTAGGCAGAGGCAAAGCGTGGATCGACCTCAATGGCTTTGGCGTAATCTGCCAAGGCACCCTCAACGTCCCCTGACTTCCTGCGAGCGATTCCGCGATGGACGTACGCCTGCACATTACTTCGATTCAGATCAATGGCCCTCGTGTAATCGGCAATTGCGCCCGCAAGGTCGCCTTTATGCTGGCGCGCATCCCCGCGCACGGTCACAAAGGAGGAGTCGTTGGGCCTCAATTCAATTGCCTTGTTGTGATCCAGAATGGCCCCATCGTAGTCCGCCAGGGATGCGCGTGCGAGGCCCCGCCCATTGTGGGCAAGCGCATTGTTGGGGTTGATTTGGAGATACCGGGAGTAATCGGCAATGGCGCCATTCATGTCGTTCTTATCGTAACGTGCGCCGCCACGCCCCAGGAGCGCATCGATGAATGAAGGGTCGAGCTCGAGAGCTTTCGTGTGGTCAGCAATCGCGCCGTCGGGGTCGCCACTCTTCCGCTTTGCCAATCCGCGATTGTAGTACGGGCCGGCGAGATTCGGAGCGAGGCTGATGACGCGCGTAAAGTCGGCAATCGCACCGGCAAAGTCACCGGCGTTCATCTTCTTCAGTCCGGATTCATTGTACGCGGCGGCGTCCTGGGCAATTGCGGTCTGTTTCAAATCGGACGCGAGCAAGCACGTCACAGTCAGCGCGACGACGGTCAGACACCTCATGCCTGCACCTCACTGTCCGGCAGATAGCCGAACCGAATCACTTTGCCCGCGGCAACCGAATCGCCACCTGGGCGCCGCTCGACCCAACGATCCGAATCGCAAGCGGCCAGGACGGAGGGGTCACACTCCGGCTCGGACCGGTCGGCAGCGATCCCCCTGCGATCAGCTCGCCGTTCAGGTAGACCGAAACCTGATTGCCAAAACCGCGCACCTGCAGGGCATTCCACGAGTCCCGTTCCAGTGCAGCGACTTCCAACCCGATCACAAAGCCATTGACTTGCGAGGTCAGCTTGCCATTGGCGTTGACCACGAGCAGCTGCCAACGAAACCCCTCCGGCCAGAGCGAGTCGGAGGTCCTGCCAAAATCTAGTTGCAGGCGCGGGTCGTAGCCATCGCTGCCCTTTTGCTGATAACGAAAGTTGATCGTCAGTGGAAGTCTGCTCGCTAGGTTAAAGACTCCCTCACTGATCACATCACGGTTAATGGTCTCGCTGACCAGGAAGGAAGAACCGGTCGCCGTGGTGGTCGCGGTAATCGTGAGCGGCCGCGTCTCCGCACCGGCAATGGCATCACCAGCGCGTCTCACCTGCACGGCGATCTGCGCGCTGAGCGTGGCGTTGCGCACACTTCCCCAACTCTGCAGGGCCAGGCGATGAAACTCCAGACACTGGTCGTACAGTCCGGCCTCGTTGAAACCAATCAGCACGTCAAGTAGCACACGTTCGCGCACAGCTTGCGCGTCGGCGGTCTGCGTGAGGAACAGTGGTGGCAACGGGGATACCGGGGCTGACCCATACAACTCAACGGAATCGAACGTGGTCTCACACAGCTTCGGCCTCGACAGGTCCAGAGTCTCCTTCATCGATTCGTTTATGATGTCCAGCAACTGGCGCGCCCGCTGCTGGGACGGATAGCCAACGTCGGCGACATCCACTGCGGACGCCACCAGCTTCACGCCTCGATTCGGGACCGTGCCTGCGGTGCCTACCACTAGCCCGCGAACGATGTCGACCTGCACCGCCCGGCCCCATTGCTCCAGGGTCCGCGGGTTGCGCAAGGCTTCGACCTCCGTGGTCATTTGTTCAAGCGCGTATAGCAATGACGTCGGTCGCGAGGTCAGCAGCTTGATGCGAAGTCGTTCCAGTTGATCGCGGTTGCCCAGCGCAAGTCTCGAGGCAAGACCGCCCAGCGCAACATTCTGCTCCGGCAGCAAGACCGGCGAGGGCGGTTCCTTGATCGTCAGACCTTTCTGCCGGGCAACTAAACGACAGGGGTTGGTACCGCACGACGGACAGAATTGAGCGTGGGACGGCGTCCCGGTACCGAGCAACATCACCAACGCGTAGGACATACAAAGAATTATTCGCATGTAGTAGCACTCCTCAGCTTCGCGAGGGTCGGTGAATCATATTCTCACGGCTGCGGGTTTCGAAGTCAAGTAGCCCCGGCGCGCCCGCGCTACCAACCCCAATCCGTGTGGAAGCTGCCTTCGCGGTCGGTGCGCTCGTAGGTGTGGGCGCCGAACAGGTCGCGCTGGGCCTGGATTAGATTGGCCGGGGTGCGCTCGCGCCGGTAGGCGTCGAAGTAGCCGAGCGAGGCGGTCATTGCCGGCACTGCGAAGCCCCAGGTCAGTGCCGTGCTGACCACGCGCCGCCACGCCTGCTCGCGCTCCAGCAGCGCCTCGCTGAAGAACTCATCCATCATGAGATTGGGAAGTTCCGCGTGACGCTGGTAGGCTTCCTTGATGTGATCGAGGAAGCGTGCGCGGATGATGCACCCGCCTTTCCAGATCTTGGCGGTTTCCTCCAGATTGGTCTGGTACTTGAACTCGCGCTGCGCGGCGGACAACAGCGCAAACCCCTGCGCGTAGCTGCAAATCTTCGAGGCATACAGCGCCTGACGCACTTGATCGACGAAGGCCCGTCCGCCCGGCAGTACCACGCTCGAATGCTGCTGCGCCGAAGCAAAGTAGCGCCCCGCCTGCACGCGCTCGGCCTTGAGCGCCGAGATGAAGCGCGCCTCCACGGCCGCGTTGATGGTCGCGAGCGGCACGCCGAGGTCGAGCGCCACTTGTGCGACCCACTTGCCCGTTCCCTTCTGGCCGGCGCGATCCTGGATGAGGTCCAGCAGCGGGCCGCCGGTCTCCGGGTCCTTGAAGTTGGCGACGTGCGCGGTGATCTCGATCAGGAACGACTGCAACTCGTGTTGATTCCATTCGCGGAACACCGAATGTAGCTCGTCGGCCTCCAGCCCGGCCGCGTTCTTCAACAAGTCGTACGCCTCGGCGATGAGTTGCATGTCTCCGTACTCGATGCCGTTGTGCACCATCTTGACGAAGTGGCCCGCGCCGCCGTGGCCGGCGTAGGCCATGCACGCGCCGTCATCGGATTGCGCGGCGATGGCCTTCAGCATCGGGTAAATCGCGTCCCATGCCGCCTTGCTGGAGCCGCCGCCGGGCATCAGGCTCGGACCGTTGAGCGCACCCTCTTCGCCGCCACTCACGCCCATGCCGAAGTACTGAATCTGCGACTCGGCCAACTCGTGTTCGCGCCGCTCGGTGTCCTTGAAGAACGAATTGCCGCCGTCGATCACGATGTCGCCCGCGGCGAGCAGCGGTCGGAGCAACGCCAGCGTCTGATCCACGGCCTCGCCGGCCTTGACCATCAAGATGATGCGCCGGGGCGGTTCCAGCGCGCCGACGAACTCCTCGATGGTTTGCGTGCCCACCACCTCGCGCCCCTCGCAACGCTTGGCAATGAACTCGTTGGTCTTCGCGGTGGTCCGGTTGAACACGGCGATGGGAAAGTCTTTGCTCTCGAGATTGAGCGCGAGATTCTCGCCCATGACGGCGAGACCGATGAGACCGACGACGGGTTGGGGCATGGCGACTCCTGTTCGAGGGAACTAACTAACTTCATTAGAACACGGAAAGGGCGGAAAGGGATGGATTGCCTCGGAAAGTCGGTTCTCATGTCCGCGTCGATCCGTCGTTTCCGCCCTTTCCGTGTTCAGGTCGTTGGAGTCGCTTCGCCGCCTTCACGACGGCATCGGTGGTCTCACGCTTCAGTCCGTTGCCGACGTGTCGGATGACACCGCGCTGGTCGATCAGGAACAGTTTCGGCAAACCGAGTGGCAGCGCGCGATAGGCCTTCGCCAACGCGTCGAACTGCTCGATGATGACGAGTTGCAGGCCGGCGGCTTTCGTTTGCTTGGTCAGATCGTCGCGCCACTCCCGCACCACTCGCCGGGCCGACGGTGGAACTTCGGTCGGCAGGAAGCAAAGCACGAATCGCTGGCCGCGGACCGCGCGCAAGCGCGCGTCATTCATCGGCGCCGGTTGGCCGGGAATTAGTTTGAGTTCGGCGGCTTTGGCGGACCGGACTTCGCGCGCGGAATCGTTGAGTCCCACGACGAAGCTGACGACGACCAGCGCGACGACCAGCAACCCCACGCCGAATTCGCGTGGCTCGTAGATTCTCATCGCGGAGGCCCGGTCATGGTCAGCAGAAACTGAACGCCCAGCGTCAGCACCGCGTAACCGCCGGCGATCAGGGCGGCCTTGCGTCGTTCGCACGCGCAAAGTTGCTCAACCGCCAGCGTCATCAAGAGCAGTCCGCACAGGTTGGGCAGATTCAGCGCGGCGAGCAGTGGAGTTAGCGACGAGCCCATCGACTCGGCATCGACGAAGGCTCCCAGGCCGAGCGCGAGGAAGCGGGCGACCGCTTCGCCGCGGTCGCCGAGGGCGGAGAAAAATGTGGTCAGCAACGCCGCCAGCAGCATCGGCAAGCGCGCGTAGCCGACCACTGCGAAGGTGGCGACGAAGCTGTGCGTTTGGCCGAACCTCCGCGCCACGCCGAGCAGCAGCGCACTTTGCAACGACCAGGGCAACGCGATTTGCAGCGCCGTCGAAACCAGCAATAACTGCGGCATCGTGCCCAGGAACTCCGCGACGTTGGCCGCGCCGTGGAGTGCGCCACTGCCGACCGCTCGCGCGGTCATCAGCGCGATTACGACGAAGTACAGCGTCACCGGCACCGGCCAGTCCTCTTCGTCGAGCACCAGTCCCAGGGTGCGCGCGGGCGCAGTGAAAAGCCCGCCGAGCCGCTCGAGCTGATTCAGATAGAACGCCGGTCGCGGCTGATCAATCGCGACCGCAGGCGGTGCGACAGATTCGTCGAGTGGCGCCTCGCGCCATTCAAATCCGCCCTCGGCTGCGTGCTGCCGTCGCCGCACCTGCGCTTCGCGGCGCCGCTCGCGCCGCCTGACTTTGTTCATGGCGTCGTCAGTGTATCGGGATTACTCAGGCACCGGTAGTTACGGGTGACGCCTGCCCTGGGAAACTCAGAGAGGGTGAGCTTCCTTGGCTCACCCTCTCTCCCGTCTCCCGGTCTTCCGGTCATTCCCATGCGACCGTTTCCCGTCGCTGCCGTTACGCGGGTTGCGGTGGCGGCGTGGGCGTGGACGAACTTGCCGCCGGCGCGAGCGCCTGGCGCAGCCGGTTGACGATGGCGGCTTCCGCTTTGCCCTCGGTGATCCCGGTGAGCAGCGGCAGCGCGCCCCTGTTCAGCGTTTCCACCGGAGAGGTGCGGTCGTCGACGGTGTGGTAGAGCGCGGGCAAGGCGTTGAGGTGCGGCAACGGCGCGTCCGCCGCCGTTTGCAGCGCCGCAATCGCAGCCCCGCAATTTGCGGCACGGTAGGCAGCCAGCTCGTAGCCGGGCAGATTCGCGTAGGCGGCACCCAGCTCCTCGAGCGCATCCGCCGTCAGTTCGTGACAATCCGAGCCGCGAACGAATCCGAGCCGCGAAGGTCACAGAGCGGTTTCCACACGCCGTGCGCAAACCGCTCTGTTACCTTCGCGGCTCGGACTTCGCGGGAGCCTTGTAGGAGGGGAATCTCCGAAGGATCCTGGCGACGTTCCCCGACCCCCTGCGCTCTTGCCTCTAGGGCCAGCCCCCGGAAGCAAAACTACAGCACTAGACAGTCGGAGCGCAGCACTTTCCTCTCCGGGCGCTGGACTCCGAGAGTGGCGCGCTGGACTCCACGCTCCGGGTGCTGGACTCCAAGCTCCGGGTGCAGCGCCCGGCTCCTGGAGCGCAGCGCCCGGAACTCGGAGCGCAGCAGTTTCACTCCCGGGTGCTGGAGATTTCTCTCCGGGTGCTGGCCCTCGGTGCAAAAGTGCTGGTTTTTGAGTTTTGACGGCTGAAGCTGGAGGTTGTCCACAGGTTATGCATGGTCATCACCAACCCCGTGGCCCTCTTCCGGGCTGCGTAGAGTGCAGGCGAGCTTCGTTTCAGTCTTGCCATCGTTTCACCCCATCATTTGAATGTTTGGTTAGTCGTGCGAAGGTGGGAGTTAGTGGCGCGTGCACCATCGGTAATGCGCTCGTATTATCCATGGCTGGGGCAGTAGGACCACCACGAGTGGCACGGCATTCGAAATGGAAGTCGGTAGCCGCTGAGTGTCAACAAGAAACCAAAAGTACGACGGAAAAAGACACAGTGGAGCGGCTACGAGGCAAGCCAGCAGCGCACGCGCGACGCACCAGATACGCCCGTGGAATGACGCCAAACGCTCGATCCCGCTTAATATTCGCCAGAGCCTGTACTCGAAAAAAGACATACGGCACACGACAACGATGACACGCACGGCTAAGACAAATCCCCAGCCCGTTACGAGCCAAACAGCCCACTTCTTGTTTTGGGCAATTACAGCAGGGATCGCGGATGCAAGGTAAACAGCGGCCAGCACAAAGGCGGTTCGTCCATGATTCATCGCGTCGTATGTTGCCAACACTGCTTGGTACTTAGCCAAAGCTTCGGAAATGACCGGGGAGGTTTCTTTCTCGACACTTGCCAGTTCCACAGCCCTGTTTCTTCTCGACGGAACTCTTAGTAAGTCTCGAAACATTGCATCGGTGAGAGCCAACCTCGCGAGGTATGCGCTTAAGACGAAAAAGACGACGAAAAGGGGATAGTTGACACCAGGAATCCCACCGAACTCTCCGAAAGGAGCCAGTTCCACATCAATCCATAGCAGCGCAGTCAAAACGAACGCGAATTCTGCAATCCTTCGCTGACGGTGTTTTTGAACGGTGTTCATAAATCGCTCCAACAGCCACCCGTCGTCGTTCACAATGAGTTAGCGTCCGAGCTGATCGATGCCCTGACCCGGGTTGATGAACCAATTCCACCAACCCGTTGTAGGACGTGGCAATATCGGCGTTGGTGCTGGAATAGGCGCAGGTGCCGGAATAGGCGCAGGTGCCGGGGTAGGCACTGGTGCCGGTGCTGGCTTCGGCTTACGGCATTTGTTCTTGTCGAAAAAAACGCAAAAGATCACAATACCAACAACGACGCCAGCAGCAACGCCGATGAGTACATCGGCAAACTCCTCAGTTGGGTCAATGGCTCCGGTTGGATTGTTGACTACATAGACAGACGGATTCAGTTCCTGGGGTGAAGCGATGCTGCCGAAGATGAGATCGACGGAAATCCACCGCCCCGTCGCCGGCTCGTAGTACCTCGCCCCGACGTGCAGCAGGCCGAAGTCGCCGTCGTCGCGGTAGCGCCATGCGCCGTCGAACTTGTAGGTGTTGCCGCTGCTGCCGGTGGAGCCGACGATGGTGCCGAAGGCTTCGTAGTTGTAGGTCGCAAGCACGGCCTGCGACGCGTCGGTGAGAGCGCGGGCGCTGCCGATCCAGTCGAAGTGGTAGGTCTCTTTCACGCCGCTGGCTTCGCGGAAGATCATCGAGCGCGCGAGCATGTACTCGGCGACGAGGGTGGCGCCTTCCTTCTCTGCCATGATCTGGTCGCCGCTGTACAGGAAGTTCCGCGTCACGCCGCCGGCGATGCGCTGCGCGCGGCGCTTGAGGCCGTCGTACTTGAAGTCGACCACGGTGGCGCCCTGCGTGATCTTCGTCATGTAATCGTCGAAGTCCCAATCGAACGTCGTGGTTACACCGCCGCTGACTTTGCTGGTCTGCGCGCCGTTGGCGTTCCAGGTGTAGCTGTCGCTGCCGGCTACCGTCATTCTGTCGGCGGCGTCATAGGTGTAGTTCGTGGTCACGATGTCTTTGACAATTGATTGCAGAAACATGATTCACCTCACGTTGATGGGCCGTGATCTCCGATCACGGCCCTGCCGTTCAGGCGTCTCCGACGCCGAGCGTTCGTCAATTGGATATTTGATAATGGGTTCCGAGAAACCCTGAACCGCTGGGCACGGGATCTGTGGTTAAGATTTGGAACACCTGAATTCATTGGTTTTGTAATGTGCATTTCTTGGTTCGCTGACGGATTATGTGGCACGCCACAAAGGAGAGTGCGGAGTTCGCGCACCGCC
>Ga0247727_10006120_pt1 | contig 23817 bp, 23 predicted proteins | sample WisWelCaveWW1625_FD_202498 | JGI IMG/M metagenome (GOLD analysis project Ga0247727, IMG submission 202498) | Biofilm microbial communities from Wishing Well Cave, Virginia, United States - WW16-25 | ecosystem: Environmental > Aquatic > Deep subsurface > Groundwater > Cave microbial mat | place... | reverse complement strand
CATATCGCCGGCGCGTTTGCCATCAAGAATAAATTCGATCTCTTCGCCGCGCCGCAGAGGGACGCCTTCGACGGACGCCAAAACATCGCCCTCGACCACGGCGCTGTGCGCGGACGGGACTTTGGCAATGATGATTTTGCGGTCGCGATTTTCCCATGCGAATGGCAGTCCCGCGCGCTCCCGGAGACGGCTGACGCCGAGCAATCCCAGCGCTAAAACCACGAGGCTCAAAACGAGAACGCGCGCGCCGGAGCTGCTGCGCGCCGATCCCGTTCCCGCCCGGCTTTGCTCTGCATTCGCGGACATTTAACTTCAAAAAAATGTTAGGTTTCGCGAGGGTAAAAAAATTCCGCCGCGTCGCCTCGGCTTTTTGCTGTTTCTTGCGAGGTTTTTAAGAATGCCGGAAGCGCTCCTCGCCCGGATCGCTTTCAGATCAGCGCTTCGATCTTCGCCGCCAAATCGAAATCGCGCGCGCTGATGCCGCCGGCGTCATGTGTCGTCAATTCGATGACCACGCGATTGTAAACGTTGCTCCATTCGGGATGATGATTCATGGACTCGGCCAGCAACGCCACGCTGGACATGAAGCCGAAGGCCTCGACAAAAGATTTGAATTGAAATTCTTTTTTCAGCTTGTTGGAAACGAGAGTCCAGTCCGGCAAGGCGGGAAGTTTGCTTTGAATTTCTTCAGCGGAGAGTTTTTGGGGTGAGGGCATGGCGGATCTCCTTTTAAGCGATGGCCCCGAGCACTCGGAGTTCGTACGAAAAGTAACTGGCCTGTCATCCAGAAGGGACCTTTTGAAGCATCAAGTACAATGTTAGTGCGTCACAGGGTTCTGAATAATTGTTATGCGCAAGCGTTGACTTCAAGAGAATTTCGTATTATGCCATAAGGCATAAAAACTCAGAATAAAATTCTCAAAGTTTTTGGGACTACACACGGATCAAAAACGCACGCGGAAAAAGCTTTTCAGGAGCGCCGATTAAATAACGTTCCCATTTGCGTCGGGCTGTCATTCCCGCAGATTAAGCGGGAACCCATTTTACGCCGTCTGGATGCCCGATTAAAGCACTCGGGCATGACAGATCAAATGAGCAAGTTATTTAATCGGCATTCCTCCGTGTGTGTTTTTGATCCGTGTGCTGCCCGCAAGGGCTTCGGTTTTCAGCATGACTGAAAATCCGAGATAAGCGTTTAGCCGTCTGAAGTCGAATCTCCTAGCCCTGTCATTCAGAGGAATCTTGTGACGCACTTGCACTGTACTCGATGCTTCACAAGTTTCCTGCTGAATGACAACACGCGAGGCTCGTCATTTCTCTGGAAGAATCTTTTTCCGCACTGAGAATATTCTGCATTTGGACATTTTACTCGGAACCAATGACTGGAAGAACCCGGAGTTCGTGCCATAAGAAACTTTTTTCTCCAAAAAACAACGCCCCGCAAAGGGGGCGTGATGATGAATCTATACTTCCATGATTTCCGCTTCTTTGCGCTTGAGCAGCTCGTCGATTTGCCCGATCTGCGCATCGGTCAATTTCTGGACTTCCTTTTCCAGCTTTTTTTCTTCGTCTTCGGAGAGCTTGCCGTCTTTCTTTTCCTTTTTGAGGTGCTCCATTGCGTCGCGGCGAACATTGCGGATGCCGATGCGGCCATCTTCCGCAAGCTTGTGGCAGGCGCGCACCAAATCTTTGCGGCGTTCTTCATTCAAAGGCGGAATGGGAATGCGGATGAGGCCGCCGTCGCTTTGGGGGTTCAAGCCCAAATCCGCTTTCAGAATCGCCTTTTCGATTTCGACGATCATGCTTTTGTCATAAGGCTGCACCGTGATCAAACGCACTTCCGGCGTATTGATGGTGGCAACCTGCTTGAGGTGCGTGGAAGCGCCGTGATAATTCACCCGCACGCTGTCCAGCAATGCCGCAGTAGCCTTGCCGGTGCGAATTTTTGCAAATTCGTTGCGCGTGCTTTCCACCGCTTTATGCATGCGGGTTTCTGCATCTTTGGAAATCGCATGAGCCATGGGAATTCTACTCCTTTCGTAGTAGTCCCTTCAGGGACCCGGCATATCAAAAATGTGAAAGCGCCTGAAGGCGCGACGACCAAACTCGCAACTACAAAACTTTTGTGCCGATGGGATCGCCGAGAACGATGCGTCTGAAATTACCGGAGGTCTTCAAAGCGAAAACCACGATCGGCAGTTGGTTTTCCATGCACAACGTCACGGCGGTGGCGTCCATGACTTTCAGGCCGCGTTTGATGATATCGAGATAAGTCAGCGTGGTGAATTTTTTGGCGTTGGGATGAGTCATGGGATCGGCGTCGTAAACGCCGTCCACTTTCGTGCCTTTCAACACCGCATTCGCTTCAATTTCAATGGCGCGCAAAGAGGCGGCAGTATCGGTGGTGAAGAAAGGGTTTCCGGTGCCGGCGGCGAAAATGACGACGCGCCCTTTTTCCAGGTGCCGCACCGCGCGCCGGCGAATATAAGGCTCGGCCACTTGCTCCATTTTGATCGCGGTTTGCAGGCGGGTGTAAACGTTGTGGCGCTCGAGATAATCTTGCAGCGCCATGCCGTTCATCACCGTGGCCAGCATGCCCATGTAATCCGCCTGCACGCGATCCATGCCGCGCGCGCTCGCGGATAAGCCGCGAAAAATATTGCCCCCGCCGATCACCACGCCGATTTGCACCCCCAATTCCACCACCGACTTGATTTCCAAAGCAATGGCTTCGACGATATCGGGATCGATGCTCAAACCCCGCTCGCTCATCAAAGCTTCGCCGCTCAATTTGAGCAGCACGCGTTTATAAACCGGCTTTTCGTTGGGCATCCGTTCCACCAAAAGCCTGCGAACCGTCATTCACCGAGCTGGAAACGCACGAACCGGCGGATCGCGATGTTCTCGCCCAGCTTGGCGATGACGTCCGTGACCAGTTGCTTCACCGTGCGATTGGGATCTTTGATAAAGCTCTGTTCCAGCAATACCACTTCCTGATAAAATTTTTCGAGCTTGCCTTGCGCAATGCGCTCGGTCACGTTTGCCGGCTTTTTTTCATTCTCCGCCTGCGTGCGGTAAATTTCCATTTCTTTTTCAAGGATCTCTGCCGGCACTTCTTCACGCTTCACATAACGCGGGCTTGAAGCCGCGACTTGCATGGCCAGATCGCGCGCCAGATTTTTAAAGTCCTCGGTTTTGGCGACAAAATCGGTTTCGCAATTCACTTCCAACAACACGCCCAGCCGGCTGCCGGGGTGAATATAAGCCTCGACCACGCCTTCATTGGTGGCGCGGCCGACCTTTTTCTGCGCCGACGCCGCGCCTTTTTTGCGCAGCCATGCGATCGCCTTTTCAAAATTGCCGTCCGAATCTGCCAGCGCGGCTTTGCAATCCATAATACCCGCGCCGGTTTGCTCGCGCAATTGTTTCACTAAATCAGCAGAAACAGCCATGCGAAAAAAACCTCCATTCAAGAGCTTTATCGTCACGTTAAAAAACGTTCATTACTATCGCGGCTGGGCTTCGAGACCGGCTTCCACCATTCCGCTTTCTTCGCGTTGGGCGTATGCCCGCTCTTCTCCCGCTTCACCTTTTTCCGGCGCGCGGTCCTTCGTGCCGCTCTGGCCTTCCAACACCGCGTCGGCAATCGCGCGCGTGATCAAACCCACGGATTTGAAGGCATCGTCGTTGCCGGGAATGGGATAAGCCACAACCTCCGGATCACAATTGGTGTCAACGATCGCCAGCACCGGAATATTGAGCTTGTTCGCCTCGGCCACGGCGATCGCTTCTTTGCGAATGTCGACCACGAAAAGCGCGCTGGGCAAGCGCGCCATGTCGCGAATGCCGCCGAGCACGTTTTCCAGCTTGGTGCGCTCGCGCTCCAACGACAAAATCTCCTTCTTGGTGATCTTATCGTAGGTGCCGTCGTTGCTCATTTTTTCGATGTTCTTCAAATGCTTGATGCTTTTTTTGATCGTGCTAAAATTCGTCAACATGCCGCCCAGCCAGCGCTCGTTGACGAAATACATGCTGCAGCGCTCCGCTTCGGATTTGATGATTTCTTTCGCCTGCTTTTTAGTGCCGACGAAAAGAATTTTATCGTTGCTGCGCGCCATGTTCAGCGCCGCTTGACATGCTTGCTGCAAACATTCCAGGCTTTTCTTGAGGTCCACGATGTGGATGCCGTTGCGTTCCATGAAGATGTATCTTCTCATCTTCGGATTCCAACGGCGGGTCAGGTGGCCGAAATGTGTTCCGGCGACCAGTAAATCTTGCAGGGTAACGTTCATTTGAGGCACATCTCCTTTACTTTGGGGTTAAAACTCGTTTGGCCTCGCCCCCGCAGGGGCGGACAAAACAAGCTTCGCGGCAGGGCCCACGCCTCATGCCGGCGAATCCGCCATCCGGCCGGAACGCGGCTCACCGTTCCATTGCTGGAAACCCCGGAGCCGCGGCGCGGATGTGAGTGATTTATAAAAAATAAATCGAACTGAATTGCGAACGATGAATGGGAGCAAGCTGCGAGGATGACAGGCGAAAATCCCTTGCGATTTTTGGCCGAGCATGCAGAGCGGGAATCCCATTCTGCGCTTTAACGTTTCGAGAACTGGAAACGTTTGCGCGCGCCTTTCTGCCCGTATTTCTTGCGCTCTTTCATGCGCGAATCGCGCGTCAAAAAGCCGGCGACTTTCAGCTTCTTGCGATATTCGCCATCGACTTTGAGCAAAGCGCGCGCAATGCCCATGCGCACCGCTCCGGCCTGGCCCGTCAAACCGCCGCCATCGACGTTGGCCATCACGTCATACTTGCCCAACGTCTCGGTCAATTGCAGCGGCTGCTCAATGATCATTTTCAAAGTTTCGCGCTTGAAATAATCGAGCAGGCCTTTTTTGTTGATGACAAAATTGCCTGCGCCCGGCAGCAAACGCACGCGCGCCACCGAACTTTTGCGTCTGCCTGTGGCATTGAAAGATGCGACTTTCATTCGTCCTCTTGTTAACTAATTAATGTAACTATCCAGTTGTCAACCCATGTGGGCGGGGTTCATACAGCAAGTAATCGCTTTGGTCATGAGCCTGCCAACGGCTCCGGCTGTTGCGCCACATGCGGATGCTCATGGCCGGCATAAACCTTCAACTTTAATATCAGGCGCCGGCCCAAACGATTGTGCGGCAGCATGCCCCACACCGCTTTTTCAATCACGCGCTCCGGCCGCGTTTTAATCAAATCGCTGAACTTGACTTGCTTCAAGCCGCCGGGATAACCGGTGTGGTGTTTGTAAACTTTAAGGGAAGGCTTTTTGCCGGTGAGCGTGATTTGGCCCGCGTTGATCACGACCACGTGATCACCCAGGTCCAGGTGCGGCGTGAAATCCGGCCGGTGTTTGCCGCGCAAGACACTTGCAATGCGGCTCGCCAAACGGCCCAGCACTTTGCCGCGCGCGTCCACCACGTACCACTTGCTTTTAACTTGGTCTTTTTTTGGAATGTAAGTCTTCAACTTGCTCCTCGCAAACTTGAAACCAGGGTTCTCTTTTTGCAAACTTTGCAACGCGAAGATGAATAATAACAAATTTGCCCTTTTTAGTCAAGCATTTTTCCGGCCTAATTTGAGCGGGTTAGCGCTTCAGATTTTTAAAAATTTGCACGATGATTGGAATTTCCTCGTCGGCAATCGTGCGGCAATCCAGCCAAAAACCTTCTTGATGAATGTACCCTAAAATCGGCGTCTCGGCCAAGCGCAGACTTTTGGCCAACTGCTGCGCCGGCATGTGCGTGCTGTTCAGCACCACGGCATAGCTCGGAATTTTTTCCAAGGGCAGCGCGCCGCTGCCCGTTTCGCCGGCAGAGGGTTCGACCCGGGCCGACAGCCCGGCGCCGCAAGCCGGTTGCAATTGCGCATGAAGAAACTGCGCGCGCTGTTGCACCGTTTCCAGTTTTTCCGCGAGCTTGCGAAAAACTTCGTGCTGCTCCGCCAATTTCTCCGGCTGCAAAAACAAACGCAGCGTGCTTTCTAAAATGCCGAGCGTGAGCTTGTCGCAACGCAACGCGCGCATCATGGGATTTTTCTTGAGGCGCTGAATGGTTTCACGCTCGCCCACGATCACGCCGGATTGCGGCCCGCCCAAAACCTTGTCCCCGCTGAACGTCACCACGTGCGCGCCGGCAGCAATGCTTTCCGAAACCACCGGCTCATACGGCAAACCCCAGCGCCGCAGATCCACCAACACGCCGCCGCCCAGGTCGTGCACCAAAATCAGATTGCGCTCGCGCGCCAGCTTTGCCAATGGCTGCAATTCGACTTCTTGCGTAAATCCCAACACGCGATAATTGCTGGTGTGCGCCACTAAAAATCCCGCCGTGCGCGGGGTGATGGCCTGCGCATAATCGCTCAATTTCGTTTTGTTCGTCGTGCCAATTTCCACCAGCTTCGCGCCGCTTTTTTTCACCACCTCCGGCATGCGAAACGAGCCGCCAATTTCCACCAATTGCCCGCGCGAAGTGAGAATTTCTTTTTTGTTGGCAATGGTATTGAGCGTGAGCAACACGGCGGCGGCGTTATTGTTGACGACACAAGCAGCCTCCGCGCCGGTCAATTCCCGCAGCAAAGCTTCGACGTGCGAATGGCGGTCGCCGCGCTTGCCGCTTTCCAGATTCAGCTCCAGATTGCAATAGCCGGTGAGCGTTTCTTGCAACGCTGCTTTTGCGGCCGGCGATAACACCGCGCGCCCCAAGCCCGTGTGCAGAATGACTCCGGTCGCGTTGATGACTTTCTTCAAGCCGGGCTGCAGCAATTTGGCCGCATGTTGAAAAGTCAAAGCCAGAGCTTGCGCCAGCGCGGTTTCAGCTTCGAAAGGGGAGGGCGCCGGCGGCAGGCATTGTTCGCGCAAGTCTGCCACGGCGCGCCGCACGCAATTCGCCAATATTTCCGGCGCGAGCCGGCCGCGCAAGGCTTGAAGCTGCTCATGCTGCAAAACTTTTTCAACCGCAGGCAAAAAACGTAGAGAGGAATCCGGCTTCATCTTTTGCGATAACACAAATGAGATCTGTGCGTAAGAGTTTAGCCGTTTGAAGTTGAGCCACCACAACACTGTCATTCTGGAAGAATCTTTTTTAGCATTAGTAAAATGTTCAAATGCAGAATATTCCCCGTGCTGAAAAAGATTCTTCCAGAGAAATAACAGGCCCCGCGGGTTGTCATTCAGCAGAATCTTGTGAAGCATCGAGTACAGTGCAAGTCCGTCACAGGATTCTGAATGACAGGGCCAGAGGTTCAACTTCAGATAGCTAAATTTTTACATCGGCGCCATTATTTGCAGGATACGATATAAAACAAATTTCTCGCAACCAAGCACGATTTTACCTGAACCGGAAATCCTGACTACGTTACGTTTTCCTATGATTGGAACGAGCAACCCCTCAGATACGGGCGGCGCGCGAGCATCTTGCTTCAGTCCAGATGGCGGCGCTACGTTTTTCAGATTTTAGCTTGACTCTCAATCTTTTTCGAAATATCGTGCATGGGTTTGCAGCTTTTGGCTTTCGTGCAACCGGATTATGTGATTAAGCAAACAAACTCAGAAAAAAATTCTGAAAGTTTATTGGCAGAATAATTTAACGGCAGAATGATTCTGCCGTTAAATTATTCTGCCTAAATTTTTTTGTGCGGTCCGAAGGGCTTCGATTTTCAGCTTGCCTGAAAAATCGAGGTAGATTTTACGCAAAAACGTTTTTACGAAATATGAACATTTCTCCCGCCCTCTCTACCCCGGCAACCGCTTTCGCGCCGGTGACTTTGACGCCACAGACGCCGCCTTTGACCTGCGCACGGCAATTGATTCTTGAGCGCGTGCAGGAGATGGCCAAATTCGAAGCCGGCACGCGCCGCGGCGAAGACCTGGAAGCGCTGCACGACATGCGCGTGTGGTCGCGCCGGCTGCGCGAAGCGTTGGAAATTTTTGCGTTTTGTTTTTCCCAAAAAATTTATAACAAACTTTATGCGCGCGTCCGGCAGGTCACCAAAGCACTGGGCCGGGCGCGCGAGGCCGACGTGGCGGTGGAGTTTTTTGCAAAATTACATGCCGCGGCGGAGGATTTAACCGAACGTTTCGCTTTGGAAGATGTGCTCATGCGTTTGACGCGGGAGCAACAACGCCGGCGCGCGAAAATGCAAGACAAGCTCGATCAAAAAGCCCGGGCTTCCACCTTGCCGGAAGAGATGGCAGCGGCGTTTCAACGTTTGAGCCTGCAACCGGCCTCGCGACGCGGCCCGCGCACGGCTTTGCGCCTGGCGCGCACGCTGCTGGCGCAACGCTTGCAAACGGTTTTCGCCGCGCGCCATGCGATCACCGGCGAAGACGATAGCACCGGCCTGCATAATTTGCGCATCGCCGTCAAAAAGCTGCGCTATGCGCTCGAGGCCATGGAATTTGCCGCCGGCGAAGCGGCGGCCGCGAATCTCAAATTTTTCAAGAAACTGCAAAGCGTGCTCGGCGATTTGCACGATCGCGACGTTTTCATCGCAACGATCAAACAAAGATATGAGGCGCTGCAAAACCTGGCCTATAGCGCGACCTTGCGCGCCGGGCACGAAAAAATTTTCGCGCAGCTCGCGCAAGAGCGGCATGAATTTTATCAAAGATATGTTCCGCTTTTCGCAGAAGCAAAATTGGCGGAATGGCGCAAGCTCATCGTCCCTGCTCTGCCGGCCGCGAAAAAACCGGCGCGGGCAAAAAAGATTTCCGGCAACGGCGTTGTGAGTGAAAGCCAGCCAGTGCAGAAGAATGCAATGTCTTCATAGCGATTTCATTCATCCCCGAATGAACTTTTAAAATAGGCGCCCGTGCTCAATGCTTAAAAAGTTCCTTACAGGATGACCTAGCTGTTGCTTGAGCCGGGTCAATCGCTGAATACAAACTTCATTCGTTTTTCCTATGACGAACCTCGAATTCAAAGCGCGTGTCGAAAATTTCGATCGCGCCCGGAAGGTATTGCGGCAACGTCAGGCATACTTTGCTGGCGTCTTGGAACAAAGCGACACTTATTTTCACGCCCAAAACGGACGGCTGAAATTGCGGGAAATCCAGCGGCGCTCGCCGGCAACAAAGGGTTTCATGGTGGAATCCCAATTGATTTTTTATCAGCGCGCGGATGCCGTCGCGATTAAACGCAGCGATTACTTCATCGCGAAGCTCGAGGCCGCCGAAAATATGCGCGCGGTGCTGGCTGCAGCTTTGGGCATAAAAATCGTGGTGACAAAAACGCGCGAGCTTTTTTTATTGGGATATGGCGGTGCGGCGACGGAGAAAAACAAAATTCACATTCGGGTTCATCTCGATCGCGTTGAAGAGCTGGGCGAATTTGTCGAGATCGAAGCCCTGGCCGGTGAAAATATTTCTGCGGCGCGCGCGGAACAAGAAGCGCAAAACTTGCGCGAAGCTTTTGCGATTTCTCCCGCAGATTTAGTCGCCGGTTCTTATTCCGATCTGCTGGCGGAAAAGCATTTATGAAAGACAAAATTATAGAATTTTTGGCCAACGCCGGCGGGCAAGCCTCGGTTTTGGCCATTGCACGGCAAGTGCTGCGTCTCTCGCACGCCTCTGCTCCCATGGCGGAATGCGTGCTCGCTTCCCTATTGCAAAATGATCCACGCTTCGCAACGGACGGCCTGGGCAATTGGCATTTATTGCCCGCACCCTCCACCGGCGTTGCTGCTGAAGCGGTGAAAATTTTTTTGGTGGAAACACCCATGCGCACGCCGGAAATTTTGCAAGCTCGTCGCCTCGTTTTGGGGTGGACAGTTTTCGACGAAACTGCGGAAACGCCGGTTGAAATCGCAGAAATTTTGTTTTCACCCCTATCTTCGCATGCAGACGAGAACTATCGGCAGCTTTCGCGCAATGAATTTGTGGCACGCTATACCGCGCCATTTGCAGACGGCATTCTCCTCTCCTGGCAGCCGCACGCCGTGACAAAGGCTTTGCATAAAATTTTTGCGACGACAGAGCGGGCATGGTTTCCGCCCACCATCGTTTCTTTGGCAACGCTGGCGCGCAACCTGCTCAACCTGAATCGTCGTCCGGAATTGCCGGCATTATATCGGCAGCTTTGCGGCACAGAACTTTGGCGCGATAGCCCGGCGGAAACTTTAAAAGCTCAAATTGAAATTTTGCGCATCCTGTTGGTGAAATGCCGTGAACGCGGATTGAAAAATTGGCGCCAGATTGCAACCTTCGCCCGCCGCCCCCGGCGCGCGGATTTTACGCGTTATAAATTTGATGAAAAGTACATCGACAACCTGCCGGAGCGGCCGGGGGTTTATCTGATGCGCAATGCCGCACAACGCGTGCTGTACGTGGGCAAAGCGGCAAATTTGCGCGCCCGCGTGCGCAGTTATTTTCAAGCCCCGGAAGCGGAAGACCGGAAGCTGCAGCAACTGCGCTCACAAATGTTCGTGCTGGATTATAAAATCGTTGCCGGCGAATTGGAAGCCCTGCTGCTCGAACACCGTCTGATTCGCCGCTTGCAGCCCGAAATCAATCGCCAGAAAAAGATTGTCCCGCCGGCTTTTCCGCAGCGCGCGCGCCTGCCGTGTATATTTCTCGTGCCTGTGCATCCCGATAGCGCAACCTCGACCAAGGGACGGGTCATCGTATATTTCCTTTCCTCCCATTCTTTGCAACGATTATCCGTCCAAATTGGCCGCAAGCCCGGCAAGCGTTTGTCGCGCGCGCTGGCAAAATTTTATGAGGAAGCTGCTGCCGGCGTTCCGCAAGAGCTCGTTTCGCGTGAGCGCGAGCGGCTGGAAATTGCCGGGCGCTGGCTGCAGCAACATGCGGCCAAAATAAATATTTTGGATCCGGCAGCCGGCGCCGGCCTCGGGGAATTGGAGGAAAGATTGCATGCGCTTCTTCGTTCTCCGGAAATATTGACGGAGAAGTTTCATTGAGATTGCTTCGGCGAGAAGAAGCCTCGCAATGACGGGGGATTGCTTCGGCGACAGGAAGCCTCGCAATGACGAGAGATTGCTTCGGCGAGAAGAAGCCTCGCAATGACGGGGGATTGCTTCGGCGAGAAGAAGCCTCGTAATGACGTGAGATTGCTTCGGCGAAAGGAAGCCTCGCAATGACGAGAGATTTTTATTCTCAGCTGGCCAGCGAAAAGGAGATTCGGCTTGAGCCATGACACCCCATCATCGTCCGCGGAATTACGCGCGTTCAAAATCATCACCATTGATGACGAAGCGCCGGTTCGACTATTGATCAAGCAATGTTTGCGCCGCGACAATGTCTCGGTTTTCGAAGCGAGCAACGGCCGGGAAGGACTGGACGTGATTCGCGAGGTGAACCCCGATTTGATTTTGATGGACGTGGCCATGCCCGAGATGAACGGCATCGAAGCGCTGCACGCCATTCGCACGGACGCCGCGCTGGCGCACATTCCGGTGCTGCTATTGACCGGCTTCAAAGACAACGAACAACTCCACCAAGCCCTGCAACTGCCTCACACGGATTTGCTCCCCAAGCCTTTTCAAATCTCGGAGCTCAAAGCGCGCGTGCAAAAGTTATTGGATAATTGAGAAGTGAGGCAAGTGAGAAGTGAGAAGTTGAACCTTCTCACTTCTCACTTGAATCACTTCACCAGCAAGATCTGCTGTCTCCCCTCTTCGCGCAAGCCGTTATCACCTTCAAAGCTGACTTTCACAATATAAGTTCCGCTACCCACCGCCGCGCCTGCCGTGCTGCGGCCGTCCCAATCCAAAACATGATAGCCTGAATTCATTTCGCCTTCACGTAAACGAAAAACTTCTTTGCTTTGCAAATCGTAAACGATCGCCCGAATGTAGCCGCTTTCCGGCAACTCGAGATTTATACGCGTGCCGGGATTGAACGGGTTGGGATAGTTGGGATGTAGCGCATGCAAGGCGAATTTTGGAACCGTCGTGAAATTTCCCTTGGGCAATTCGTTTTAGAGGCAATGAAATCATCGCCTTGCCTTTCCGCTAAAACTTTTTAGGCTCGTATATTATTCTGCGAAAATAGCCTCCATCTAATTGATACTACCCTCAAGCTAAACTTTTTATGTTAGGAGGACTCACCATGAATAAATTCGTATTCAAAACAATCCTTTCTTCTCTAATTTTTTGGGCATTTTTTGCGATCTCGATTTTACCTTCCTCGATTTTTTCTCAGATCAAAAAATCAGCGCCATTGCCATCTAAACAAAGCACGCTTCCCGTCACAATGAACAGTGTAAGTGCCGAACCCGAAGATGATTACTCTAACGACGTTGGAATAAAAGATGGTTTCAGCAACAATGACTATTGGAATGATCAATTTGGCCCAGCCGGTGTTTTTGGCTATGGAGTCAATGCCATAGTCGCGGATGGAGATGATATTTATATTGGTGGAGCCGAGCTTGCAACTCCAGGCAAGAATCCGACGCGTGATCTCATACGCTGGAATCGCATGACAAAAACTTGGCATGCGGTCGAGTCGAACATTGCATGGTCTATCAATGCTTTGATTCTTTCTGAAGAGGTCTTATACGTGGGCGGCCCTAATTTCTATGTCAGAGACGTGAACCATTCCCACGGCATTGCAAGGTGGGATATTGTCACTCAAAGTTGGCACGTTTTGGGACAAGGCATTTTTTACAAGGCGGTATATGCGATCGCTGTGAACCGAGACGACGTTTACGTTGCCGGAGAATTCGAAAACGCTGGCGGAATAGGTGTCAATAACATCGCGAAATGGGACGGCACAAAATGGTCTGCTTTGGGAGAAGGTCTTCGTGGCTATCGTCCTAAAGTATTTACTTTGGTAATAAAAGATAAAGAGCTCTTTGCCGGAGGCGATTTTGATAGTGCTGGAACGGCGCCTGCTCGCAATATTGCAAAATGGGATGGCCAGAGGTGGTCCGCAGTGGAAAATGGCACAAATGCAGAAGTTCGTGCAATGGCTATCGATGGCGATAATCTTTACGTTGGAGGCCGGTTTACTTATGCTGGCGAAGTGAAAGCCCATGGCATCGCGCATTGGGACGGCAAGACCTGGTCAGCATTGGGGCAGGGTCTCGTGGGTTCTAACTTGTCAGTCAACGCCATTTCCGTTCACACCACCGGAAAAGTTTATGCCGGAGGAACGTTCACTAAGGCAGGCGGTGCAGAAGTTTCGAATCTCGCGGAGTGGGATGGTCAAAACTGGTCATCCTTAGGCAAGGGCATTAAGGGAAATGTCTATGCACTATGTCTTGCTGATGATGAGTTGTATGTCGGCGGTCGCTTTTTTCGAGCAGGAAACGTTGTTGCAAGCGACATCGCGGTGTGGAATACACAAACGAATACTTGGTCTGCGTTGTTGAACGGAAAGAACCACGGTTTATCCGGATCCGTTGCTGCCCTTGCCGTGCATAAAAACGAATTGTACGCTGGAGGTTCTTTTCAGGAAGCCGGTAACCGGCCCGTCAATTATGTTGCAAAATGGGATGGTCAAAAATGGCGTGGAGTTAGCGGCGGTGTAAACGGACAAATTAGCGCCATTGAAGCAGGAGACGATGGCGCGTTATACGTTGCAGGGAATTTTTCGAAAGCAGGTAATAGAGACGCCAGTAACATAGCAAAATGGGACGGTATTCAGTGGCAGGCATTGGGCGAGGGTGTCGATGGCAGTGTTCACAATCTGGCGATAAATGGTAATGAGGTCTATGTCGTTGGAAATTTTCGATCATCAGGTCCGGAAACTTTGAATCACGTAAGAAAATGGGATGGCCAACAGTGGCACAATTTGAGCGGCATACTGCCTATCGTCGATGATAACTTCGCCAACTATTCCATTGCAGTACTCCATGACGAGGTATTTGTGGGAGTAGATCATCGAGCCTGGGGTTTGACGAACCCATCTTATCTGGCTAAATGAAAGACTCTCATCCAATATTGCGGCATGGGAAGGTCCGATCTTTTCGAACAATCATGCGCCAGTTATTAATTCCACTCTGCCAACATTGAGCTTCAACGAAGATAGCTCCTTGCTATATCCCATCTCCAAATGGCACAGTCGCGTGCACGATCAGGAAGACGCGGACAGCGCGCTGGCTTTCACGGTGCTTGCCGGCAAAAAAGTTATGGCGACTCGCCAGGGCAAAAATTATCTTTTTAGCGCACCGGAAAACTGGTTCGGCCAAAACAAGCTGAAGCTCATCGTCACCGATCGCGGCCTGCTTGCCGACACCGCAGAATTTGTGGTGAGGGTCAAGTCTCTCAACGACGCGCCGCAAATCTCCGGCTTGCCGGATTCGCTCTTCTTTCGCAACAACGCGAGCGTAGAGCTTTCGCTTTGGGATTTCGTCTCCGACGTTGAAACTGCGGACGCGCAACTAAACTACAGTTTTGATGCAAACAACGAGGCTTTGCATTGGAACTTCAATCCCAACACCGGCGCACTCGTTTTAACCGCGCCCAATTTTTCCGGCCTGGCCGATCTTTTCATCATCGTGCGCGACGACAGCAACGCCGTGGCCCGCGATACGATTAACGTGCAAGTGGATTTCAGCACCGGCGTTGCGGAAAACCAGAATCAAATTCCGCAGGATTTCGTCTTGCTGCAAAACCATCCCAATCCTTTCAATCCCACCACCATCATTCGCTTCGGTGTGCCGCAGGCGGCGGAAGTCAAACTCGAAGTTTACGATTCATTCGGCCGGCGCGTAGCGACGCTGCTGCACGAGCGCAAAGAGGCGGGTTATCACGAAATGCAGTTTGATGCCGGCAGTCTTTCCAGCGGCATTTATTTTTATCGGCTCACGGCGGAGAGATTTACTTCTATGAAGAAGCTTTTGCTGGTGAAGTGAGGAGTAATTCGTAAGGCGTGACAGGTGATTGCTGCCTTTACATTACGCATTACGCATTACGCATTACGCATTACTTTTTACATATTACTTCCATTCTTTCACGGCAGCATTTGAATATATCGGCGCTTGCGTTCATAGGGAAAAGCGCGGAAGCGGCGAATCTCCTGCAATCTTTCCGGCGGCGGCACGCTGTCGAGAAAACGGGTATATTTTTCACCGAGAGCGAGCGCCTGGCCGTAGCGCCGCGCCAACGGCGCAGCTTGATAAGAAACCTCTTCACATTCAAACAAATGATAGCGAATCCACAAACGATCCATACGCTCGAGCCGGCCGCCGGCGTTGCAATGCGCCAAAAAATATTTGAGCACGAAATAAAGATCGATTTTGGATTGCAACTCCAAATCGCAGGCAAAACTCTCCGCGCTCATCGTGCCGCCTTCCAGAAACTTCAAAGCGCCGTGCACGGCGTGATTGATTTCCTCGGTGAACACGCAAAAAGCCGTGATATTCTTTTCCGAAAGGCCGCGCCGCGGATCGTTCGTTTCCAGCGCTTCGACCACCGCCGTGGAATAATAAATGCCGAGATAAAGCCGGTTCTGCTGCACGCGGAAAAAAACGCGCGCCAAATCGGAAAGCTCGCGACAGTGCGCCTCATGCCGGGAAAGATAACGAAAGCGCTCGCGGCCGATCAAAAAATCTTCGCAATTGATGCCGGTCGCGCCGTACAAGCGCTCGGTGAGCGTTTGAATTTCCGCCAGAAGTGACATGCCGGCCTCGCGGGTTAATCCCAATTTTTCTCGCCTTGCTGCGCGTCGATAAATTGATCGACGCGCCGCAGCACGCGATCGAGCGTGTTAGCGTGGCGGTCCAAATGCACAAAATTTTCGGTCATGTAATTCAGCGCCAGGCGCACTTGCTTGAAGCGCCGGCCCAAAAATTCCAGGATTTCGCCGAGGCGAAAACGCTCGGCTTCGGCGTGCCGGGAAGCTTGGTGGTAATTACTGCTGCCCACCATTTCGTAATAGCCGAAATCGGGCGCAGGAGGATGGTATTTGGCGCGGTGATAAATGTAGGCGGGAAAAATGCCGGTGAGAAAGAGCGCATAATTGCCGAGATGGCTGCGCAGGTGAAAAGCTTGCTCGGAATTGGCCGCGAGCAAATCTTTCATCATATCGACGAGATAGCGGTATTCTTTGGTGGCATGCTCGTCCACGCGCTGCGCACGCCCGCATTTGCCGAACTCCGCCAGCAAATGCGCAACGTAATCCGACACCTCGCGTTCGTCGATGTTGAACTCTTTGAGCGCCTGGCGCACGAGAATGTAAAAATACAAGAACGGGGAAATCATCGTGGTTTGGCGGTAGTGCAGCAAATATTCCAACACGCGCGGATGATCGAGCATGGCATCACGCATCTCTTCATCCACTAACATCCGATAGAGCGTCTCTTTCCGCTCGCCGGGGCGGCATAAAGCCGCGACCAGGAATTGCAAATCGCCGGCATCGAGCCGGCCACGCGCTTGGCCTTTGATCATGATCGTCCACCTTTTTTATGGTTCGAAAATGACGACGTTGAAAGCGCTTGACATTCAATCCCACCGCATGATATATTTCAAAGTTTAAAACGCGTCCACTTGCGTGGTGAACTGACTCGCATTCTTTTTCGTTCGCGCTCACATTATGGCTGCCAGTATCCGGAAGTTGGCGCGTCATTCTTTGATTTACGGCCTCGGGCATACGCTCACCCGCGCGCTCAGTTTTTTGCTGCTTCCACTTTATACCAACTATCTTCCCCAGGAACAATTCGGCCTGGCCAGCTTGCTGTTCGGATATTTGTCGATCATGACGATCGTTTACGGCTTCGGCATTGATGCCGCGTTATTGCGATATTACGTTCCTTCCGCAAGCTCTGCCGAAAAGCGCGAAATTTTCAGCACCGCCTTTTGGATCGTGCTCGCCCTCGCCGCTGGTTTTTCAGCGGTGAACTTCTTTTTAGCAGCACCCCTGGCCCGAGTGCTGACAACGCAGGCCGGCAATGCTTATTTGATCGAACTCTGCGCCGGCATTTTATTCCTGGAGGCGCTTGCGGTTTTGTTCTTTCTACTTCTGCGCGCCGAAGAACGTTCCCTCAATTTTGCCGTTTATAAATTGGCCAATGTTGTTGCCACTCTCGCGCTGAATTATATTTTCATCGTACGCCTCGAGCGCGGCGCAAGCGGCGTCTTTGAAGCGCAGCTTTGTACTTCAATTTTCACTTTCGCGGCAATGTTCGCGCAGGGCTGGCGCCAACTGCGGTTCCTCGTCAATACGCAAATTCTCCAAAAGTTTCTGCGCTTCGGCCTGCCGTATTTGCCCTCGACCGCAGCCGTGGCGGCAATTGACACGTGCGATCGCTACATTCTCAAAGCCTTTACGAATTTAGAAACCGTTGGCATCTATAGCGCGGGCTATCGCCTCGGCATGATCATGAGCCTGGTGGTTGCCGCGTTTCGTTTGGCGTGGCTTTCATTTTACGCCGGCGCCGCGCAACAACCCAATGCGCCCGCATTGTTCGCGCGCATTCTGACTTATTTCCATCTCGCCTGCGCCGTGGTGTATCTCGGAGTTAGTTTCTTTGTCGATGATCTGGTGCGCCTGCCCGTAGGCAGCGTTTCGCTTTTTGCGGAAGAATATTGGCGCAGCACCGCCATCGTTCCCATCGTGCTGCTGGGCTACTGGCTGTTCGGCATTTATTTGAATTTGCTCGTGGGCCTTCAGCTCAAAGAAAAAACCAAATATCTGCCTTTCATCACCGGCGCGGGCTTGGCCCTCAACCTGGCCGGAAATTTTCTCATGATTCCAAGTCTCGGCATGAAGGGCGCAGCCTGGGCCACGGTTTTGGCTTATGCTGCGATGACGGCATTGGGTTATTACTTTTCGCAAAAGCATTATCCCCTCGCCTACGAATATGCGCGCCTGCTCAAGATCACCGCGTCGGTCGCGCTGCTGTTTGGCGCGGTGCATTTCGGCCAACCGGCGTGGCCGGGGCGGATTTTGCTGTTGGTTGCTTTTCCATTTTTGCTCAAGTTGAGCGGCTTTTTTGAACCAGGCGAGAAGCAACGTTTTTTAAATTGGATCAAATCAAAACTGGCATCGTATGGCGGCAACTGATTCGCATAAAAAAATTCTTTTTCTCGCTTATTACTTTCCACCGTTAGGCATGGGCGGCACGCAGCGCGTGGCCAAGTGGTGCAAATATCTGTTGCGTGCCGGGTGGCAAGTCAGCGTGATCACCGTGAAGCCGATTGCTTATTATGCTTACGACGAAAGCCTGTTGGCAGAGCTTGCCGGCGTGCGCATCATTCGCACCGGCTCGCTCGATCCCGGCCGCTTGCTTTATCTTTTGCGCCGGAAAAAAACCGCCGCTCCGTCTGGCGCCTCCGGCAAAAGCACGTGGCTATATTGGTTTCTGCTTCCCGATCCGCGCATTCTGTGGGCGCCTTTCGCGCTTTGGCATGCCTGGCGGGAAATTCGTAAAAATAAAATTTCATTTCTGCTCACTTCCGGGCCGCCGCATTCCAGCCATTTGGTGGGATGGCTGCTGTCACGGTTTTTGCGAATCCGCTGGGTGAGTGATTTCCGCGACGCGTGGTTGCGCGAGGAATTTTCGCAGGCGCCGACAATTTTGCATCGCCGTTGGCAAAATGCGCTCGAAAAATTAGTGGTACGCCAGGCACATGCGCTCACGGCAGTTTCACAAAGTTTATTGCATGAGTTGATGCAAAAAGGCCGGCGCGCGCAGAATACGAGTTATTTCTTGCCGCATGGTTTCGATCACGAAAATTTCTCCATTCAAATCAAAAAAAACGGAAACCAGTTTACGGTCACTTACGTGGGCGCGATTTCTTCCATTCAAGATCCGCGCCCGTTGCTGCAAGGCTACCGGCAATTCGTGCAACAAGCACATCTCCTTCCGGAAGAAACGCGCTTGCACTTCACCGGCGCAGATCTTACCGGCGCCTTGAACAATTGGATTGCCGAAAATGCTCTGGCGGCTTATGCGCAGCTTGCAGGCTATCAGCCGCATGCCGAGGCCGTCAAAGCCATGCGGTCTGCCGATCTTTTGATTTTCATCGCCAATCCCGGCACTGGACCAACGGTGATTCCCAGCAAGACTTTCGAATATCTCGCCGCCGGTAAACCTATTCTTGCCATTGGAGAAAAAATCGAAGGCGTGCAGATTCTGATGGAAAATGCGTGTTGCCGCCATTGCGCGTTCGACGATATCGCCGGCATCATGCGCGCGTTGCTGGCTTTTTATGCAGAATTTTGCAGTGGGCAAACCTCTTCCTCCCGCCCGCATCTGGAATTTTCCCGTGCTCACCTCGCGCAACAGTTGGCAGAAATTTTGAGCAAGCTATGAAAATGCTGAAGTGGAGATTCGATATCGAGGTTTTCTTTGGGCGCGGCGCCTGCGCGGCGCAATATTGCGGGCTCATTCCTCTTTTTTTCTTTCTCCCGCTCATGGCCCAAAACCAAGCGCAGCTTTATGCCGGCTTGGTAAAATCCAACGGTTATGTCGCGGGCGTTGAGCTGGCGGCCAGCGGATTGCATCGCTATGACGGCGATCAAACTTGGACGCACCTCGGTTGGAATCATCCGCGCGTCAATGCCATCGCCTGCGATCCCACGAATCCCCAAATTATTTTTCTCGCTTGCGGCGACGGCGCGGCGCGCACGAACGATGGCGGAAAATCCTGGCGCGCCATCACCGATTGGCGCATCACTGAAGCGCAGGATATTTGCGTGGATCCCAATGCGCCGCAGCAGGTTTATCTCGCCACGGCTTATGGCGTATGGCGATCGCAAGATCACGGCGAAACCTGGACCGAATCAAATGTTGGATTGATTAAAAAATTCACCCATACCATTGCCGTAGATCGCGCACCACCGCGTCGCATTCTGGCCGGAACAGAAGGCGGACTTTATCTCGCGACTGAAAGCGTGGCAAGCTGGTCTTTGATCGGCCCCGAAGAGGTGGCGGTTCTCGATCTCGAGCAAAGCTTTTGCTCTCCTTCCATTTGGCTCGCCGCTACGCAAGATCGCGGCGTTCTGCTTTCGCACGATAACGGCAAAACCTGGCAAAGCTCAAAAGGCAAAATTGCCCGCGCGGAAATTTATGCGGTCGCTAGCGATCCTTTCAATGCGCAGCACCTGGCGGCGGCGAGTTGGGGCGAAGGCATGTTGGTGAGCGAGGATGAAGGCCAATCGTGGCAACTGCGCGTGACGGGATTGCCGACGCGCAATTTATATGAAACCGTGTTTGATGCGAATCGAGCCGGAAGATTGTGGGCTGCGACTTTTGAAGAGGGGATTTTTTATTCCGACGATTTGGGCCGCACTTGGCACGGGGCGGGCATGTCTGGCGCGATTGTGTTTGATATGGTTTTTATCGAACGATAAGGCGCTTAAAAATCATACCTGTCATTCAAAACAAAATAGTGTTTGCAACCCAAATCCTTGGCTACGTATATTGAATAACATTACTTATGCACCCAACGCGGGCGAGCCGCAACCAAAAAAAGGCACACAAAATTGTATTTTTTGTGTGATTTCAATTTTGTGTCCCAAATTTTTGCTTTTTTTGCAAAGAGGTCATTTGTAATGGAATAAAGGAGATAGCCAATATGCCACAGTTTTATCATGTTGAAGAGACTTCGTCATTGACACAGCTCATGGAGGAGATTGACGCCATACAGGCAAAAATCACCGCACAGAAACCTCTGCAAGAAGCCATATGGGCGACCATTCAAGAAAAATTGCGCATTGAGTGGACTTATGATACCAACGCCTTAGAAGGAAGCACATTGACCAAGGGAGAAACTTATTTCTTCCTGCGGGAAGGCTTGACCGTTGAAGGCAAACCCTTCAAAGATTTTTTGGATGCACGCAACCATGCCGAGGCCATTGATTATTTATATCAGATCCTTAAAGACGAACGTCCAATAACGCCGGGATTGATGAAAGAATTTAATAAATCACTCTTGTCGGGAATTACCCATACCGAAGCCATCGATGCAATGGGGCAAAGAGCGCAAAAACCTGCAACACCCGGAGAGTATAAACGATTGCCGAATCATATACTGCAAGCAGACGGAACGATCCATCGCTACACCGAGCCTTTGCACGTTCCGGCAGAAATGGAAGAGCTTTTTAAATGGATCCAAGAATCTATGGCGCAAAAACATCCGGTCATTGTCTCTGCCGTAGCGCATTATAATTTTGTTCGGATTCATCCGTTTGATGATGGCAATGGCCGCGGCGCCAGAATCTTAATGAATCTCATCTTAATAAAAAAACATTATGCACTGGCAATAATTAAAAAAGAACAAAGACGTACTTATTTGGAAACCCTAAACTTGGCAGATGAAGGGAATTTAGGGGCATTTACAGAGCTGGTGGCACGCAGTCTTTTAAACACGCAACAAATTATCTTGCAAGATCTCAAAGAGAATTCAAAATGACGACTCGTGCAAGTGGAACGTTTGAAGTCAAGCTGAACCCGTACGACTTCGAGTGCACGCTCGCCGAAACCTCCTGATTTCAAAATGAACGCAATGGATTTAGCAGAGATCAAAAAATCAGCCAAATAAAGTTAGCCGCTTCGGAAATAATTAAGGAGACCGCGCGATGTGCAGAAATATCAGAACGCTCTACAACTTTACCCCGGCCGCTTCGGACGAAGAGATACACGCCGCGCGATCGGGAAGTCGAAGCGCTCAAAGCCAAAGCGCGGGCCAAGCTCAGATTCGGCTGATAAAAATGATATTACTCTGGAAAAACTATAGTGATCGCGAAGATTTTTTAAAGGCAAAACCATTATGGGCAAAACAATTAAAATGAAAAAACTCCAATCTAAGTTATAATGAAGGACCGTTTGAGAACGCGGTCAGTCAAGTACCCCCCCTGATCACAAAAGAACTTGTTGGCGTCTCTGGTGATCCCGGCTTCACCGCGAGATCGGGAACTCGAAGCCCTTAAAGCCAAAGTGCGGGCCAAGCTCAGGGTCGGCTAACGCCACCATGAGCAACGCGGCGGACGAATTTTAATTTTTCTTGCAACAATGCAACGTTTTTGTATTTGGTAAGGAATAGATCGAGTGTATTCTGGCGAAAAAAATTCTGCTTGGTCCAAAAAGGGGCTACTCTTAGCGATAAGTCTGCTCGAAAAGAATTCGGGCTTTCGCAAGAGAAAATTATTGAAGCCATCAAGGATGGCAAGCTGCAGTACCGCCATAATAATGTATTCGGAAACCCATATTTGAGACTGCTCCGAAGTGAAGTAGAGAAGCTTGTGAATGAAAAATACGGCAGCAACTACCTTAAGAAGAAAAAGTTCAAGAAGGAGTTAGCACAGGTCAACAAAGAGTTGAAAATGTTGAAAATCCAAATAGTCTCCCTGGAACGGAGAAAAGCTGAACTGATAGGAAGCCTTGATGAATGAACATAGCAAGTGTGATCTAATTGCAACCAGCACGAATTTGCAAGACGAACCATGAAAGTATTTCTCACTGGAATAAGCTGTGTTGGCAAAACAGCAATTGGAAAGTGCGTGGCCGATAAGCTCAATTATCCATTCTTCGATCAGGATGTAGAGATTGAAAAATTCTTTGGCCTGCCAATCGAACGTTTACAGGACAAATTTCTTACACAGTACTCGTTTCGACAGCATGCAGCCAAAGCGCTCAAATATCTTACTGAACAAAACGAAAACCGCCGTAAAAATCATAGACTGCTTGAATGGCGCGACATGGAAAGAAAATGAAACAGCACGATCAACTCGACGAGCGAATTTTTCATAAGAGTGAACCACGAGGCACCAAAACACCAATGAGAAAACTTCCGTCTGCAACCAGCGAAAAACATCTGCGGCGTGTTCGGCACATCAGTGCCGCGCTGCCGGAGACGACGGAAAAACTCTCGCACGGCGAACCCACCTTCTTCATCCGCAAAAAAGTCTTTGCCATGTTTGCCAACAACCACCATGACGACGGGCACCTCGCCGTGTGGCTGCCGGCGCCGTTCGGTATACAGGAAATGTTGATCGCCGCCTCGCCGAAGAAATTCTTCAAACCGCCTTATGTCGGTGGCCGCGGCTGGATCGGCGTCGAGTTGGATCGTGTTAGTGACGAAGAGCTGGATTTCCATCTGCGCCAGGCCTGGCGGCTGATTGCACCGAAAAGGTTGCAGGCCGTGGTTGAGGAATCACACCGCAAATCTGCAAAACCGGAATAAATGAACCCGCAACGAATACATGCCGTCACCGGCGCCTTTGGTTACTCCGGGAAGTACATTACAGAGCGGCTGCTCGCCAAAGGCCACAAAGTGATCACGCTCACCAACTCACTGCATCGTCAGAATCCATTTGGAGAAGCAGTACAGGCATTTCCTTTCCATTTTGACAAGCCCGATCAATTGTCTGCAATCCTGCAAAGTGTTGAGGTGCTTTACAATACCTACTGGGTGAGATTCAATCACAAAATGTTTACCCATGCCGATGCGGTACAGAACACTTTGGTATTGTTTAACGCTGCCAGAGCTGCCGGCGTCGAGCGCATCGTCCACGTGAGCATAACCAATCCGTCGGAAGAATCGCCGCTGGAGTATTTTCGTGAAAAAGCGCAGCTTGAACGCGCCCTCAAAGAATTGGGCATTCGGTACGCGATACTTCGACCGACTGTTCTGTTTGGAAAAGAGGATATTCTGATCAATAATATCGCTTGGGCTTTACGACGATTCTCGATCTTCGGAGTTTTCGGAGATGGCCGGTACCGGATTCAACCGATGTACGTTGATGACCTCGCTGAATTAGCGGTGCGGTTGGGAGAAAGGCGGGACAACGTCATCGTTGATGCCATTGGTCCCGAAACGTTTACTTACAGAGGGTTGGTCGAAACGATTGGTGGCATCATTGGAAAGGAAAGGCCAATT